>Ga0189290_100222_pt1 | contig 25699 bp, 20 predicted proteins | sample UW140minimetaG_FD_130318 | JGI IMG/M metagenome (GOLD analysis project Ga0189290, IMG submission 130318) | Marine microbial communities from the Costa Rica Dome - UW140 mini metaG | ecosystem: Environmental > Aquatic > Marine > Oceanic > Photic zone | place: Costa Rica: the Eastern Pacific...
ACGATCGCGGTGTACGATCTGGGCGGCGGCACGTTCGACGTGTCGGTTCTGGAGATCGGCGACGGCGTCTTCGAGGTGAAGTCCACCAATGGCGACACCTTCCTCGGCGGCGAAGACTTCGACATGCGTCTGGTCGACTACTTCGCGGCAGAGTTCAAGAAGGACCAGGGCATCGACCTGAAGAACGACAAGCTCGCCCTGCAGCGCCTCAAGGAGGCCGCCGAGAAGGCCAAGATCGAGCTGTCGTCGGCTTCGCAGACCGAGATCAATCTGCCGTTCATCACCGCCGATGCGTCGGGTCCCAAGCACCTGACCATGAAGCTCACCCGCTCGAAGTTCGAGAGCCTCGTCGACGACCTCGTGCAGCGCACGATGGGACCTTGCAAGGCGGCGCTCAAGGACGCCGGCGTTTCGGCTTCCGACATTGACGAGGTCGTTCTGGTCGGTGGCATGACCCGCATGCCCAAGGTCCAGGAAGCGGTGAAGAACCTGTTCGGCAAGGAGCCGCACAAGGGCGTCAACCCGGATGAGGTCGTCGCGATGGGCGCCGCCATCCAGGCCGGCGTGCTGCAGGGCGACGTCAAGGACGTGCTGCTGCTCGACGTGACGCCGCTGTCGCTTGGCATCGAGACGCTGGGCGGCGTGTTCACCCGCCTGATCGATCGCAACACGACGATCCCGACCAAGAAGAGCCAGGTCTTCTCCACCGCCGAGGACTCCCAGAACGCCGTGACCATTCAGGTCTTCCAGGGCGAACGTGAGATGGCGCAGGACAACAAGTCGCTCGGCCGGTTCAATCTGGAGGGCATCCCGCCGGCACCGCGCGGCGTGCCGCAGATCGAGGTCACCTTCGACATCGACGCCAACGGCATCGTCAACGTGTCGGCCAAGGACAAGGGCACCAACAAGGAGCAGCGGATCACCATCCAGGCGTCCGGTGGACTGTCCGACGCCGACATCGAGCAGATGGTCAAGGATGCCGAGGCCAATGCCGACGCGGACAAGAAGCGTCGCGCCGCTGTCGAGGCGAAGAATCAGGCGGAAAGCCTGGTGCATTCCGCCGAGAAGTCGCTGGAGGATTACGGCGACAAGGTCTCCGAAGAGGACCGCGCGGCCATCCGTACGGCGATCGACGAGCTGAAGGCGGAACTCGAGAAGGAGGAAGCCGACGCCGAGACCATCAAGGCCAAGAGCGATCGTCTCGCCGAGGTCTCGATGAAGCTCGGGCAGGCGATGTACGAGGCGGCCCAGGCCGAACAGCCGGAGGGCGAGGCCGGCGCCGAGGCGTCCGAGACGGCGAAGGACGATGTCGTCGACGCCGACTTCGAGGAAGTCAACGACGACGAGGACCGCAAGAAGTCGGCCTGATCATTCCTTGCCCCCGCGGGGGCGCTACATGAAGAACTGAGGAAAGCCCCGACGTCCGCGCCGGGGCTTTCTGCGTTCCGGGCGAACATTGCGAGGCGGTTTACCCTTAATTCATCCTTGGCTTGCAGTTTGCTGGGTCTTGCGTGTCTATCGGACGGGAAACAGGGATGCTGCCAAGGGCAGTCGGTCCCGCGCCGCTCGGACCGCAACTGGAGCAGCCATGCATTTCCGTGTCTTCGATTGCTGGCGTCTGACCGCTGCGATGCTGATCATGGCCTATCACTTCCTGTTCTTCGCGCCCTACGGCGTGGAGACCGGTACCCGCATCCTGCACAGGCTGCTGCCGCTGCTCGACATGTTCTTCATGATCTCCGGCTTCCTGATCTCGAGCCGCTACGCCGCGCGCGTCGGCTCGGTCGCCGATTACGCCAATTTCATGCGCCGGCGCATTGCACGGCTCTACCCGCTGCACTTCCTGACGACGATGTTCTTTGCCGGCGTGGCACTGCTGGCCATCGTCCTGGGCTCCGCCCATCATCCCTGGGTCCGCGATCTGACGGCGCTGCCACTGCATCTCCTGGCTCTGCACGGCCTCGGCACCACCAATGAACTGGCGTTGAACTATCCATCCTGGTCGGTCAGCGCGGAATTCTTCGCCTATGCGCTGTTCCCGCTCATCCTTCTGGCCTTTCGCTGGAAGGGCCTAAGCGGCCTGGTCCTGCTCCTTGCCGTCTGGCTTGCCGGGCTGGAATACGCCTCCTGGCGCGGCGTCTTTCCTTCCGGGCACTGGATGGGGGCCGATACGATGGGGGCTTATCGGGCCTATGCCGATTTCATCATCGGCGCCCTGATCGCCGTCCTCGTCGCACGCCGGACGATCTCGATCGAGGCGCACTGGCCCGGCCTCGTCCTCAGCGCCGCGGCCGTGGCGTCCATGCTGCTGCAGTTCCCGCCCTATCCGATCCTGCTACTGCTGGCGCTCGCCCTGACGGCCACCGCGCTGGCGGAGACGGCGCGACCCGATTCGACCGCGATCCTGGCGCCGCTGATGCCGGTCACGCGTGTATCCTTCGGCATCTATCTCCTGCACCCTGTCATGGAATTCGTCTTCCTGACGGTCATCTGGCAGCGCGTCGTCGAGCCGCTCGGCATCGTCAACTTCTACGTCTTCTGGATCCTGCCGATGGTGGCCACGGTGGCCGTGGCAATGCTGTCGGACCGCTTCGTCGAGCGCCGCTTCGGCGGCTGGATCGCCGGCCGTCATCAACCGGGCGGCAAGCCGGCACGCATGGCCTCCGCCTGAGCCGCGCGGCGCCCGGAGTTCCTTTCGGGCTCACGCTATGGTATCGCGCCGCAGCCGTTCCTACATCGAAGGCGAGTTGTCGCGGCGCGGCGGGCGAAGCCGCTGCTGCCGCTGAAATCGTCCGTCCAGAACCCATGGAAGCGTGAATGAAGGCCGATTACTACGAAATGCTCGGCGTGTCCCGCGATGTCGACGAAAAGGGACTGAAGACCGCGTTTCGCAAGCTCGCGATGCAGTATCACCCGGATCGCAATCCCGGTAACGCCGAAGCAGAGGTGAAGTTCAAGGAACTGGGCGAGGCCTACGAGGTCCTCAAGGACGGACAGAAGCGGGCGGCCTATGACCGCTTCGGTCACGCCGCCTTCCAGAATGGCGGCGGGGGGAATGCCGGCTTCCGCGGCGACTTCTCTTCTTCCATGGCCGATATCTTCGACGATATTTTCGGCGAGATGATGGGCGGACGCGCGCGGGCCGGACGCCAGCCGGGCAGCGGGCGCGAGCGCGGTTCGGACCTGCGCTACAACATGGAGATCACCCTCGAAGAGGCCTATGACGGCAAGACCGCCGAGATTGGCGTGCCGACGACGATCCAGTGCGACGAATGCACCGGCAGCGGCGCCAAGCCGGGCACCAGCCCCAAGACCTGCCCGACCTGCGCCGGCGTCGGCCGCGTCCGGGCCGCCCAGGGCTTCTTCTCCATCGAGCGCACCTGCCCGAACTGCCAGGGTCGCGGCCAGGTCATCGCCGACCCCTGCGGCAAGTGCGGCGGCGACGGCCGGCTGCCGGAAGAGCGCAATTTGTCGGTCAACATTCCGGCCGGCATCGAGGACGGCACCCGCATCCGGCTTGCCGGCGAGGGCGAGGCAGGCCTGCGCGGCGGGCCGCCGGGCGATCTCTACATCTTCCTGTCGGTGAAGCCGCACGAATTCATGCAGCGCGACGGCGCCGACCTGTTCTGCCAGGTGCCGCTGTCCATGGTCACGGCATCGCTCGGCGGTCATTTCGACGTGTCGACGCTGGATGGCAACACCACCCGCGTGAAGGTGCCGGAAGGCACCCAGACCGGCAAGCAGTTCCGGGTCAAGGGCAAGGGCATGCCGGTACTCCGCTCGCCGCAGGTCGGCGACCTGTTCATCCAGGTCAGTGTCGAGACACCGCAGAACCTGTCGCGACGCCAGCGCGAGCTGCTGGAGGAATTCGAGGAGATCTCCTCTTCCGATAATTCTCCCCAGTCCACAGGCTTCTTCTCGCGGATGAAGGAGTTCTTCGAGGGGTTGAGTGAAAATTGATCCGCGACATGTTGATTGACATGCGGACTGCATCGACAGCTGCGTCGTAAAGCCGTTACACGGATACGGCAGTCAGGACTGGCCTGACCCGGGCCGTCTGGCCGGACTGGAGGACACGAGTGTTGGGAACCCCGGAGCCGCGCCAGATCACGCCCTTGCGAAAGCGCAAGAAGGTCAGCGACGAGGCGCGTTTCTTCCGAGGATGGCTGCAGCGGCCGCTGGTGATGGGCGCCGTCTCGCCCTCCTCGCGCACGCTGGGCCGGGCAATGGCGACCTATGTGCCCGATCCCGCTGCTTTTGACGGCGATTCCCGCGTTCTTGAGCTCGGCCCCGGTACCGGCGTTGTCACCCAGTGCCTCGTCGACCGCGGCGTGCCGGAAGCCGCCCTCGTCCTCGTCGAATATTCCCCCGAATTCTGCATCCTCCTGCGGGCCCGCTTTCCCGCCGCGCTGGTCATCCAGGGCGATGCCTACGCGCCCAACGCCGCGGTGACCCGGGCGATTGAGGGAAAGCGCCTGGAAGCCGTCGTTTCCAGCCTGCCGCTGTTCACCAAGCCGGACGCCAAGCGTGAGGCCGTCATCGGCGGCTCGCTGGCTCGGATGGCCCACGGTGCGCCCTTCATCCAGTTTTCCTACGCGCTGACCATGCCGGTGAAACCCGAGCGGATCGGCGCCGAACTGATCACCAGCCCGTGGATCAAGCGCAACCTGCCGCCCGCCCGCGTGTTGGTGTATCGATCCGCCTGACGGCGGCAGAACGATACGGGAGGACGGCAGATGGCGGGCAACGGCGCACGGAGCGAGACGACGCAGGCAGGTGAACGCTACGAGGGCGACTGGGCGCGCTTCTTCGCCAACTGGGTTCGCCATCCGGTGAAGATGGGCGCGGTCGCCCCGTCCAGCCGGGCTTACTGCAACATGATGGTCCGCCACGCCACGATCGATCTCGACGGACCGATCCTGGAACTGGGACCCGGCCTCGGCGTCGTCACCCGCACCCTGCTCGAGCATGGCGTCGCGCCCGAGCGCATCACCTCGATCGAGTATGATTCCGATTTCGCCCAGCAGCTGCAGCGTCGCTTTCCCGGCGTCAACGTCATCAATGGCGACGGCTTCGATCTCGACCGGACCCTCGGCGACCGCCGGGACGAGAAGTTCGCCGCGATCCTGATGGCGATCCCGATCGTCAGCTTCTCGCAGGAAAAGCGCCAGGCACTGTTCACCGACTATTTCTCGCGGCTCATGCCCGGCGGCAATCTGACGGAACTGTCCTACATGCTCACCCCGCCCGTGAGGCCGGTACCGGGCGTGTTCTCGGTGTCGTCCTCGCCGCGGGTCTGGAACAACATTCCGCCCGCCCGGGTGTGGATCTTCTCGCAGGATACCGCCCCGGCAACGAATGCAGCGACGGCTTCGTGAGTGCCAACATTCTCGTCCTGCCGGGCTCGCTGCGGCTCGCCTCGCACAATCGCAAGCTGGCCGCCGAGGCGACGCGCATGCTGGCGCTGTCCGACGCGGTGGTGACCCGGCTCGATCTCGCCGACTATCCTCTGCCGCTCTATGACGGGGACCACGAACAGGACAACGGCATCCCCGAGAACGCCGTGCTCCTCGCCCACCGCATCGCGGTGCAGGACGGGCTGCTTCTGGTCAGCCCCGAATACAATCACTCTATCCCGGCTGTGCTGAAGAACGCCATCGACTGGGCGAGCCGCGTGCGCAAGGTGCAGGGCCGGCCCGTGCAGCCCTTCAAGGGGCTGGTGGTGGGTCTCGCCTCGGCCTCGCCCGGCCGCTACGGCGGCGCGCGTGGCCTCGAAGCGCTGCGGCTGGTGATGCGGGCGCTGGGCGCCGAGGTGCTCACCCAGCAATGCAGCGTCGCCGACGCGGCCAACGGCTTCGACGAGAACGGCCGCCTGTCCGACGACATTGCCCGCACTTCGCTGGAATCGCTGGTCGACAAGCTGCTCGATACCTCGCGCAGCCTTAGCCGCCGCGGCTGACGCGGTCCGCCGAGCGCCGAACGCGACGAGTGCCGCGGGTTGGAACCGGGCACGGGCGCCGCGAATTCCAGTTGGAACTGGCGACGGAAAGGGAACGCGACATGAGCATCGACCCGGACCATCCGCAGACGCTGCGTCCGCAGGATCTCCAGCGCACGGTGGAACGCCATCTCCACGACCACTGGAAATCCTACGCCTTCCAGGGCGGCCTGATGGTGGTCGTCGGCGTCCTTGCGATTCTCGCTCCTTTCGCGGCGACGCTGGCGACGACCTTGCTGTTCGGCTGGCTGCTGATCTTCGCCGGCATCGTCGGTGCCGTCAGCGCGTTCCGGGCGAAGGGCGCACCGGGCTTCTGGTCGAGCCTCCTCTTGTCGCTGCTCGCGGTCGCGCTGGGGGCCGTCATCATCTACGATCCGGTGGCCGGCTCGATCACCCTGACCTGGATGCTGAGCTTCTATTTCCTGTTGTCCGGCGTGTTCAACTTCTCCATCGCCCGGGCCTTCCAGCCGTCGACCGGGCGGTTCTGGCTGCTGGTGGTCTCCGGCATCGTCGATATCGTGCTGGCGGTCTTCCTGATCCTCGGCCTGCCGGGCACCGCGGTCTGGGCGGTGGGCCTGTTCCTCGGCATCTCGCTGATCACGTCGGGCATGGCGCTGCTGTTCTCGGCGCTCGACGCGCGCAACAACGCGCCCACCCGGGGGGCGTGACATGAGCCGGTCGCAGGAATATCTGGTCGCGCGCCTTCTGGAGCGTAGCGGCGGCGCGAGCTTTGCCGACGATCTGGGCGTCGATCTTGGCCGCAACGAGCCGATGGGGTTGTTCCTGTGGCTGGTGGCCGCAAACCTGTCGTCGGCGCGCATTTCCGCCGATCAGGCGCTGCGCGCGGCCAAGGCCCTGAAGGATGCCGGGCTGACGACCGCGCAGCACATGGCCGATGCGACCTGGAAGGAGCGCGTCGTCATCCTCAACCGCAACGGCTATGCGCGCTTCGACGAGAAGACGTCGCGCTTCCTGCAGGACATGGCCGACCACTGCCTGGCCGAATATGACGGCGACCTGCGCAAGCTGCGCGCGGCGGCCGGAGAGGACCCGGCCGAGGAGCGAAGGCTCCTGAAAGCCTTCAAGGGCATCGGCGATGTCGGCGTCGACATCTTCTTCCGCGAAGCGCAGATCGCCTGGGAGGAGATCTATCCCTTCGCCGACAAGCGCGCGCTCAAGGCGGCCGAAGAGCTCGGTCTCGGCAAGGATGCCGAGGCCCTGGCAGGCCTCGTGCCGAAGCAACGCTTTCCGGCGCTCCTGGCGGCGCTTCTCAAGGCCGATCTCGACAAGGCGCTCGACGAGATCGCAGAGGGCTGAACCCCGCCCTCAGACGTGCTGGCCGCCATTGATGTGCAGCTCGGAGCCGGTGACGTAGGACGCCTGCCCCGAACACAGGAAGTAGATCACGTCGGCGACTTCCGCGGTCTGGCCGAGGCGGCGCAGCGGGATGTCGTCGATCATCTTCTCGGTGCCCGGCGACAGGATCGCCGTCTCGATCTCGCCCGGCGCGATGGCGTTGACCCGGATGCCGGCCGGGCCGAAATCATGGGCCATCTCGCGGGTCAGCGAGTTCAGCGCCGCCTTCGACGTGGCATAGGCCGTCCCGGCGAAGGGATGCACCCGTCCGCCGGCGATCGAGGTGATGTTGACGATCGAGCCCCGCGCCTTGGACAATTCCTTGAACAGGCCGCGCGCCAGCATGATCGGGGCGAAGAAGTTCACCTGGAACACGTCCCGCCATGCATGCATGGGCGTGCGGATCGAATCCATGCGCGAGCCGCCCTCGCCCTTGGGCGAGATCGCTGCGTTGTTGACCAGCGCATGCAGTTCCGAGCCGTTGGCCTCCAGCCGGCGCCGGATTTCCGACACGGCGAAGCCGACATCCTCCTGGTCCGACAGATCGACCCGGATGTGATCCTCGGGTCCGGCCGGCCACGGGCAGTCGTCGGAGAAATCCTGACGCGAGCAGGTGATCACCCGCCAGCCTTCGCGGGAGAAGCGCTTAACGGTCGCGTGGCCGATGCCCCGCGACGCGCCGGTCAGAACCAGCGTCTTGCGGTCGTCCTGCGGGGTGTCCGCCATTGGTAGAGGCCCTCTTCGAAACTCGAATTCCCGCGCCCGGCGATCACGGAATGATCAACTTGTCCGATGGCGCGCGACATGCGGTTGCTTCTAGCACGTTCGCCGATGCACATAGGCGATCCGGGAAGCGGAGACGAACAATTGATGGTGCGTGTCGGCAAAAATGCTCGTCTCGTCGCAAGACAGTGCGTCGCTGTTCTGGCGACGGCCCTGCTGCTGGCAGCGCCTGCCCGCGCCGCCGATCCCGATCCGTCCGACTGGCCCGCGGTTCTCGAAGCGGCCAAGGGGCAGACCGTCTATTTCAACGCCTGGGGCGGCTCGCAGAACATCAATGACTACATCGGCTGGGTCGCCGACAGGGTGAAGGACCGCTTCGGCGTCACCCTGCAGCACGTCAAGCTCGACGACACCGCCAACGCCGTCGCCGCCGTCGTTGCGGAGAAGGCGGCCGGCAAGGATACGGGCGGCTCGGTCGACCTGGTCTGGATCAATGGCGAGAACTTCGTCTCCATGCAGGAGCAAGGCCTCCTGGGCGAGGGCTTTGCCACCGCCCTGCCCAACTGGGAATTCGTCGATACCGACAATCCCAGCGTGACCACCGACTTCACCGTGCCGACCGAGGGCCAGGAATCGCCCTGGGGCGGCGCCAAGATGGTGTTCTTCGCCGATACCGCCCGCAGTGGGGCCATCGCCGACATGCCGCAGGATACGGACGCCTTGCTGGAATGGGCGAAGGCCCATCCCGGCCAGTTCTCCTATCCGGCGCCGCCGGACTTCATCGGCTCGAGCTTCCTGAAGCAGGTGCTGATCGAGCAGGCGCCCGACGCCGCCGTCCTGCAGGAGGCCGCGACCGAGGCGAATTTCGCGGACACGACGGTTCCTTTATGGGCCTGGCTCGACGCGATCCGCCCGGTGCTGTGGCGCGAGGGCCGCGACTATCCGCAGAACTATCCGGCGATGAAGCAGCTTCTGGGCGACGGCGAACTCGGCATCATCTTCGCCTTCAACCCGTCCGAGGCTTCGGCCGGCATCGCGGCTGGCGAACTGCCGGACACCGTGCGCTCCTTCACCTTTCCCGGCGGCACGCTCGGCAACACCCATTTCGTCGCCATTCCGTACAATTCCTCGGCCAAGGCCGGGGCGATGGTGGTCGCCGACTTCCTGATCTCGCTGGAAGCGCAATTGCGCAAGGAAGACCCCGCCTATTGGGGCGACCCGACGGTTCTCGCCATGGACCGGCTGGATGCGGCGGATCGCGCGGCCTTCGCCGCCATCGACCGGGGCGTCGCCACGCTGCCCCCGTCCGAGCTCGGTCCGGTCCTGCCGGAACCCCACGCCTCCTGGATGACCCGCATCGAGGACGAGTGGAAGCGCCGCTACGGCGGCTGATGGCGCGCATGGATGCCCCTGCCCGGACGGCCGGTCCGTCTCGAAGGGGCGCTCGGCGGCCTGATCCCATGAGTGGCGACGAGCCCCCCTGCCGGCTGTGTTTCACCGCGATCCTGCCGGCGCTCCTTGCGCTGCTCCTCGCCGCGCCGGTCGCCGTCGGGCTGGCCGGGGTGGCGTTGCCGGCCTTCGGCTATCTGCCGGCGCTCGGCGGCGACGCCTTCTCCCTCGAACCGCTGCGGGCCGTTCTGGCCGCACCGGGCATCGGCGTTTCCGTCGGGCTCAGCTTTGTGGCCGGGCTCCTGACCACGGCCGTCTCGGTCGTCGGTGTCGCGCTGTTCCTCGCCGCCTTTTCCGGCAGTCGGGGCATGGGCGTGGTGCGGCAGGCGCTGGCGCCACTTCTGGCCGTTCCGCATGCGGCGGCGGCCTTCGGCATTCTGTTCCTGATTGCGCCGTCCGGGCTTCTCTTCCGCCTCGCTGCGGTGCCGCTCGGCCTCGATCGTCCGCCGGATCTCCTGATCGTCGGCGATCCGCTGGCCCTGTCGATGATGGCCGCGCTCGTCGCCAAGGAGATGCCCTTCCTGATGCTGGTCGCCTTCGCGGCCCTGCCGCAGGCTGATCCCGAGCGCCGCCAGCGGCTCGGCCGGTCGCTCGGCTATGGGCGGATGGCCGCCTTTCTCCTCACCGTCTGGCCGTCGGTCTATCGCCAGATCCGGCTGCCGGTCATCGCGGTCGCGGCCTTCGCCTCGGCCGTCGTCGACGTGGCGCTGATCCTCGGGCCCTCGACACCGGCACCGCTCGCCGTCCGGCTGATCGGCTGGATGAACGATCCCGATCTGGCCATGCGCTTCCAGGCCTCCGCCGGCGCGCTGGTGCAGCTGGTGGTAACGCTCGCCGTCATCCTCGCCTGGCTCGGCCTCGAGCGGGTCGGCGGCTGGCTCATCCGCCGAGAGGCGGCCAAGGGCCGGCGCCATGCCTCCGACGCCCCCCTGCGCGGCCTGGCCGCCCTGCCGGTGCCACTCGCCGCTCTCGCCGTGTTCGTCGGGCTGGCGCTTCTGCTCCTTTGGTCGGTCGCCGGCTTCTGGGGCTTTCCCGATCTCCTGCCGCCGACACTCAACCTCCAAAGCTGGCGCCGAGCCGTCGACGCCGCCAGCGGGCCGTTGTGGACGAGCTTCGTCGTCGCGCTGGCTGCGGCGACGATCGCCCTCGGCCTCGTCGTGACCCTCCTGGAAGCCCGTCGCCGGCGTTTCCCTGCCGCGCGTGCCGGCGAGATCCGCCTGCCCTCGGCGATCGCCGGCCTGATCTATCTGCCGCTGATCGTCCCCCAGATCGCCTTCGTCTTCGGCCTTCAGGTGCTGATCCTCGTGGCCGGCCTGACGCCTTCGGTGCCGTTGCTGGTCGCCGCCCATCTGATCTTCGTCGCGCCCTATGCGGCCTTGGCGCTGGCCGATCCGTGGTTCGCCCTCGATCCGCGCTACGAGCGGGTCGCAGCCGGGCTCGGCCGGTCCCGCCGGGCGATCTTCTTCCGCGTCCGCCTGCCGATGCTGACGGCGCCGATCCTGACCGCGCTGGCCATCGGCTTTGCCGTCTCGATCGGCCAGTATCTGCCGACCGTGCTGATCGGCGCCGGCCGCCTGCCGACGATCACGACCGAGGCGGTGGCGCTGGCCGCCGGCGGCAACCGCCGGGTCATCGGCGCCTATGCGCTCCTGCAGACCGCGCTGCCCTTCCTCGCCTTCGCCGCCGCCAGCCTCGTGCCGGTCTTGCTTGCACGCGGCCGTCGCGGCATGAGGGCGCCATGACCACAAACGAAGGATTGCGCCTCGACGCGGTCGAGATCAGCCTCGGGACCCGCCGGCTCCTGACCCTCGACCGGCTGGTGCCACCGGGCCAGACCCTCAGCGTCATGGGACCGTCCGGCTCGGGCAAGTCGACGCTGTTCGCGCTGATTGCCGGCTTCCTCGATCCGGCCTTCACCGCGACGGGGCGGGCGCTTCTGAACGGCCGCGACCTGACCAGCCTGCCGCCGGAGCGGCGCCGGGTGGGCCTGCTCTTCCAAGACGCGCTGCTCTATCCGCACATGTCGGTCGGCGGCAATCTGCTGTTCGGCCTGTCGGCGCAGGTGACGGGCCGCAACCGTCGCCGCGCCGCTGCCGAAGCGATGCTGAAGCGCGTCGGCCTGCCGGGCCATCTCGATCGTGACCCTGCGACGCTCTCGGGTGGCCAGGCCGCTCGCGTCGCCCTTGCCCGCACGCTGCTCGCCGACCCCGAGGCGCTGCTTCTCGACGAGCCCTTCTCGCGGCTCGACACGGATCTGCGCCAGACCGTGCGGCAGCTGGTCTTCGATCTCGTCGCCGAGCGGCAGATCCCGGCCTTGCTCGTCACCCACGACCGGGCCGACGCCGAGGCCGCCGGCGGGCCGATCGTCGATCTCGGCGCGGGAGCCACCTCGTGACACCGGTCCCCCTGCCCGATCTGCCGGTCAAGGACGTTCTCGGCGAATTGTCGGCGGCGATGGCGGCACGCGGCCGCGCCGTCCTCGTCGCGCCTCCCGGCGCCGGCAAGACGACGCTGGTGCCGCTCGCCTTCCTGGCCGAGCCATGGCTGGGCGACAGCAAGATCATCCTCGTCGAGCCCCGACGCCTTGCCGCCCGCGCCGCCGCCCGGCGCATGGCCGACCTGCTCGGCGAGGCAGTCGGCGACACGGTCGGCTGGCGCATGCGGCTCGACACGAAGGTGTCGCGCAGGACCCGCGTCGAGGTCGTCACCGAAGGCGTCTTCACCCGCATGATCCTGTCCGACCCGGAGCTGTCCGGCGTTTCCGCCGTCCTCTTCGACGAGTTCCACGAGCGCTCGCTGGATGGCGATTTCGGACTGGCGCTGGCCATCGACGTCGCCTCGGCACTGCGCGAGGATCTGAAGCTCCTCGTCATGTCTGCGACGCTGGACGGCGCCCGCGTGGCAACGCTTCTGGGCGACGCAACGGGCGACCCGGTCGCCGTCGTCGAAAGCCATGGCCGCGCCTTCCCGGTGGCCCTGCGCTATCGCGACCGGCCGGGCACCGAGCCGGTGGAGGATGCCGTCATCGCCGCGACCCGCGCCGCGCTCACCGAGGAAAGCGGCAGCCTGCTGGTCTTCCTGCCCGGCCAGCGCGAGATCGAGCGGGTCGCCGAGCGCCTGCGGCCGCTGGTGGCCGGAACGGTCGACGTCGCCCCGCTCTACGGCGCCATGGAAGGCGCCGCCCAGGACCGGGCCGTGCGCCCCGCCCCCGAGGGACGCCGCAAGGTGGTGCTCGCCACCTCCATCGCCGAGACCTCGCTGACCATCGACGGCGTGTCGGTGATCGTCGATGCCGGGCTGCGCCGCCAGCCGGTCTTCGAGCCGGCGACGGGCCTGTCGCGACTGGAAACCGTGCGCATCTCAAGGGCCGCGGCCGACCAGCGCGCCGGCCGCGCCGGGCGCACCGCGCCGGGCACCGCGATCCGCCTGTGGCGCGAGGAGCAGACGGCGGCGCTCGCGCCCTTCGACCGGCCGGAAATCCTCGCCACGGACCTCTCCGGTCTCGTCCTCGACTGCGCCGCCTGGGGCGTTGCCGAGCCGGCCGACCTCGCCTTTCTCGATCCGCCGCCGGGTCCCGCCGTCACTGAGGCGCGCGCGCTCCTGACCGAGCTCGACGCGCTCGACACCGACGGCCGGCTGACGCCAACGGGGGAAGCCATGCGCGGCCTGCCGCTGCCGCCACGGCTGGCCCATATGGTGGTCGCGGCCGGGGTTACGGCGCGGCGCGACGCGGCGCTGCTGGCGGTGCTCCTGACCGAACGCGGCCTCGGCGGCAGCGACATCGATCTCGGCGAACGCCTGCGCCGGCTGGCCGGCGACCGCTCGCCGCGCGCCAAGGCCGCTGCCGGCCTTGCCGGCCGGATCGCCAGCGATGCCAGGGCGACCGCGCCGCCGTCTTCGGCGGAACCTGCGACCGAGCCCGGCGAATTGCTGGCCCTCGCCTATCCCGATCGCATCGCCATCGCCCGCGGGGCGCACGGCCATTTCGTCCTGGCCAATGGCCGCGGCGGCGTCGTGGATGCGGCCTCAAGCCTTGCCCGTGAACGCTTCCTCGTCGTCGCCGAGCTCCAGGGCCAGGCCCGGGCCGGACGCATTCTCTCGGCCGCCCGCCTGTCGCCCGACGCGATGGACCGGCTCGTCGCCGACCGCGGCGCCAGCGAGGATGTCGTCACCTTCGACACGGCGTCCCGGCAGGTGCGCGCCCGCCGGGTGCGCCGGCTCGGCCGTGCCACCCTGTCCGAAGCGCCGCTGCCGACCCCGACGGGCGAGGCGACGACGCGGGCGCTGGCCGACGGCCTGCGCCGTCTCGGCTTCGCCGCCCTGCCGCTCGGCAAGGACAATGAACGACTGCTGCGCCGCCTGCGCTTCCTCGCCGCCGCCTACGGCCCGCCCTGGCCAGACCTTTCCGACGCCGCGCTGCTCGCCGGCCTCGAGGACTGGCTGATGCCCTATCTGCCGGGCGTCACCGGCCTGGCGCAGATCACGCCCGGGCAGATCTCCGAGGCGCTGCGCGGCCTCGTCCCGCCCGCGGCGGCCAACCGTCTGGAAGCGCTGGCGCCCTCCCATTACGAGGCGCCAACCGGCTCGCGCGTGCCGATCCGCTACGAGACCGACCATCCCGTGCTGGCGATCCGTGTGCAGGAGCTGTTCGGCCTGTCGCAGCACCCCACCATTGCCGATGGCCGCCTGAAGCTGACCGTCGAGCTCCTGTCGCCGGCCCATCGCCCGATCCAGATCACCCGCGACCTGCCTGGCTTCTGGGCCGGCTCATGGTCCGACGTGCGCGCCGACCTGCGCGGCCGCTATCCCCGCCACGCCTGGCCGGAAGACCCGGCCAACGCAACGGCGACCGCCCGCGCCAAGCCCCGCGGGCAGTAAGACCTGGGGTAGGCAGACCCGACGGCGCCCAAGAGACCATCTGGATCGTCCGTGAACCGACTGCCCGGTTCATTTACAAGGCGGCTGATCGTGGACCGCCGCATCGACACGCCTGCCCGTCGCCAAGCCACCGACCGCGCTCTGCCGATCAACGCTCCTTGCCGTGCGGCCCGGGATCGGTTAGGGAGAATTCGGTCATGCTGATCCGTTCGCCGGATCCCGCCCGCGACCCGGGCACCCGTAGCTCAGCTGGATAGAGCGCTGCCCTCCGAAGGCAGAGGTCACAGGTTCGAATCCTGTCGGGTGCACCATTCCTGAATACCAGTGGGCACTGTCTGCGCTCCTTCATTGTGAGTTGCCACGAGCGTTCTAAGCCCGCCTCTTAGACCGGACAGTGTCGCCTGCGTGTCGCTTACGACGATGCGATCAACGATTGATCGGATGTACGCCTTCCGAAATGGAATCTCGCCGTTTCGGACCCGGTCTTTCATGTAGTTTGAGAATGCAACGATCCTTTCGGGATCCAAATCAAGTGCCGGTCCCGTTCGGCGGCGAACTCGCTCGATCCCCGCAGCAGCGATGTCTCGATCCTTCTGTGCAGCAGAGAGTTTCATCCCGAGTTCAGGATCTGATGCATCGGCAATGCCGTGTTCGACCATGGACATCAGGCGACTGATCCGCTGGCGCGCCTCCGCAAGTTCTCCTTCCATCCGCAGCATCTCGCCGGAGTTCTCGTTAGCCGCCTTGCGGTCCGATTCCATCCGACGCAGGATTCCGTCGAGCCGCGTCGGCAACAAAGCTTCGTCAACAAGTGCATCTGTGATGGCTTCATCCACATGCCCCATCGGATGCGAGCATCCTTCGCAAGCAGCCGTGCCCCGTGCCTGTCGGCCGGCGCAAGCGTAATAGGCGTAGCGGCCAGATTTGCCGGTGCGCATTGTCATTGCTGCGCCGCACTTCGCGCACTGCAGAAGTCCCGTAAGGAGAATTGGACCGGTGACAACACGAGGTGCTGAAAGTTTGGGATTGCGGCTGCGCAACGATGCCTGGACCGCTTCGAAGCGCCGGGGATCGACAATCGCGGGGCAGCGAACCGTGACGTGGTCTGCTTCCGGTCGTTTCAGGCGAGTGTTCGAGTCCACCGTGTTGTATACGTACTCTCCTCTGTAGACTGAGTTTGTCAGAAGCCCGTGCAGTGGCCCGACATGCCATAGATTGCCGCGTCTAGTGCGGTAGTCGTGAGTATTGAGATGCTCAACAATTGACTTGACGCCCATCGGTCCGGACCGCAAGTCGCCCTCCTCCGCCAAGCGGAAAATCAGTTCAACGACCGGCGCTTCGATCTCGTCGACAGCCAATCGCTTCTTTTCTTTCTTTCCCCGGCGATCGGCGATCTCGGTCTTGTAACCATACGGGGGAGCGGAACCGTTCCAGAATCCCTCCTTGGCGTTTTGAATCATCGTCCCCCGGACGCGCTTGGCAGTTTCGCGGCTGCTGTGCTCATCGAAAACGGCAATCAGCTGACGAATCATGTCGCCCGCCTCGTCATTGCCGTTTGGCTGAGTAACCGAGACAATTTGCACGTCGTTCCGGCGCAGTTCGCGGATCGTCAGCTCCGCTTTTGCCGCGTTGCGATAAAAGCGTGATCTGTCGTAAACGACAATCGCAGCGAATGGTGCAGGCTTAGCCGCAGCGTCGAGCAGCATGCGCTGAAACTCCGGCCGCGCGTCGTCGCGTGCAGAAGCCCCGCGGTCGATATAAAATTCGGAGAGGGTCCAGCCATTTGATTCGGCGAATGCTTCGATCCGCATGCGCTGCACGTCAAGACTGACCCCCTCGTTTGCTTGTCGTCTCGTCGAGACACGGACATAACCGACCACTAGCATTCTTGGTCCTTCGCGTCGTTTTGAGCCTCGCCTGAAGGACTGGCTCTCTCATCTGAGGATATGGCGGTAAATCGGTCCCATTCTAGAGACAGAAGCCGTAGTTCCTCCTCCGAAGGCGTCCCCACGCCGCGGTCCCACGCTGTTACCAATTTTGCCAAATGCCGGCGCGATCTCGTCATGCGGTCTTCGTGCCGCACGGTGAGAAACGCTTCGGTCATTTAAGTCGAGATAGCGACTGATGACCAACTCGGATCGCAAACTCGACTTAAATCACCGATTGGGTTGCCGCAGTCCTATACAGACCGGGAATGTCCAAGCTCGATCCAAGTCCATTGCGAGTTCGTATCATTGCTGCTGTCGAATCGGCGGCAGCAGGTCCCCTTGGACCGCGGAAACTTAGTCACATAGTTCGCCATCTCGCACCGCTAATCGAAGAGGCCCGTCGCGAAGGCGAACCTTGGGACCGAATTGCGTCTGCAATGTCTGACGGCCTTGAGCTCCAAGGAAGGGGAAACGTTACAGCGGCTACGCTCCGCGGTATGGCCCTTAGATTTCGGGGGAAGCCGCTCCGTCAAACGGTCGACCCAGTCGTCCAAAGAACTTCTCAAACGGTGCGCCCGGACCCTGCGCCCCTTCGGCCTAGCAACGACAAAATGCATGCCTCGAGGATCAATCTCGACTTAAATGACCGTTCCGCACTCCAAACTCGCATTGACTCCGACTCGGTCGCCGACCGCATGCGACGTCTACGTCGCATCACAAACGAACTGGAGTAGGATATGACTGTCGAACTTGCAGCAGCGATGATCCAGGGCTGGATTTTTCTCTTCATCAGCGAAAAAGGAGGCGTGCGGAAGACGGCGACGTTGGGCGCATTTGTCGCACATCTCTTCGAGATGATGCCCGCCTTCCCGATCTTCGAAATCGACGATCAGCCCCGGCTCAAGCGGTGGTTCGGCAGCGATGTGAGTACTTTGCGGCTTCCGGCGCACGACGTCGTGCGCCACGATGATCTCGCAGATCAGGCGGCTTTGGCACCGTTGCTCGACAGCATTCTCGACAAAGTCGCGGACAATATAGCAATCGACGTAGCAGGCAGCGTTGACGGGAGAGTGCTTGAATCAATGCTAAAAATGGATTTCTGCGGCGCTGCCGTGGAGTCCGGGTATCGAATAGCCGCGTTCGTACCCTACACCAGCGAAAGCGATGCAATCGCGCTCGCGTCCCGCACTATTGAGCGTCTTAGTGTTGCCCTCCCAGGAAGTCTGATCGTTCCGGTTCATGCAGAAGATGGCGGCAGTTTGCGCCATGTCACCGGGAACACCGCACAGCGACTCTCTCATATCTTGAAGAGCGGTCCGCAGATCCGCCATCCCAGGATCTTGCCGCGCGCCCTCGCCGCGGCGGAAGCGACAGGGGTCAGTCCGTATCACCTCGCCGCGTTGTCCGACTCTGAAGGTCGCACGCTTCTGTTCGAGAAAGGACTTCCGCGAGCGCTCGCACGCGGCATCCATTCGGAACTTGTGATGTGGAGAGAAGAAATACGTCTTGAATTCGACAGCTTGCCACTGGTGCCCGACGATGGCGCGCGCTCCTGATCCACGCGCCAGCGAAATCCGCGCTCGCAGAACACAGCTGCGAGCGCAGTTCGCCGCGGCGCGAACAGCAAACGAAATTTCAGCTTGTTTGCAGGAATTTCCAGGACGGATGAGTCACGACGACTTTCTGGGATGGATTGAGGCTCGTGACCGAATGATCATGGAGCGCACGATGGCGCGTTGGAAATCTCTTCACCCTATCATGTTCTGGTTTGCCACCGCGCTCGATCAATAGAAGAATCTGCAATGAAATATACCTCTAGCATTGACCTGCCGCTCCCTTATGGACGGGCCATCTATTTCCATTATAGAGAGTTGCCGCCGTTTGATTCCACGCTCAGCGCTGAAGAAATCAAGAATGGTATATTAGAGGCTTTCAATTCCGAGGCATGGACTATCGCGTCGTTTTGGACAAAATCTGCTGTCCAAACAATTTTCTATGAACGGGACTCAGGGCTCATTGAGCGGGGCATTCTCTCTGTCGGACACAATAACGCAACTGACGGGGCAAATCGGGAAAAGCCTGTCCTCAACGGCAAGTATATGGCCGGCCTCACCTGGCCGTCCGTCGGATTTGATATCGACCCCATTCCCGCGCATCGCCCGAGAGCGGAAAACTCGATTGAAAGTATCGCTATAACGGCGTTTGCGGCCCAGTTGGCTACAACGATTGACGCCTTCCCGGCCGTGTTCGGAATTAAACTCAAAACGTGCGGATCGTCGGTTTACGACGCCCTGTACTTTCCGCTCAAAGGAGCAATTGAACTCAACGATGTTACCACTGAGGAATCCAATACTGGCGACGCGGCTGAACGCGATGACCCAAGGCGGAAGCGCGCCGCAACCCGAATAAGGCGTTTGGCGAATGAGGGAAGACGTCACCTCACCGACCTTTCCGCCTCGCCGGCAGTATCGCTGGTCGATCCAATAATACCGGCTCGAAGCGGTTTTGGCATGACGCTGGACCGGCTCCGGAGCCCTGGAAGTCGTCGAGGCTTTTTCCTTGATGAACCGAATCCGACAATCCGCAGAGAAGCGGCGTTATTGTTTGCTCTTGCGGAAGTTCGTGAGCTTGCCCGTATTTTGCACCGGGGTCACCTTGATGTTCGTCGTGACGAAGATGTCCTCGCGACCAGGGGTTCCGACCCGAAGGACATCGTGGAGACTGTACGGCATCCGCGCGGGGCTATAGACGCGATCGTTGAAGAGCCTGCACGCCGTTTTGCTCTTCTCACGGAATTAGCCAAATTTGCGTACCCAGAAAGCCCCTATGGGAAGCAGAACGCATTCATACTCTTATCGGTGGAAATCGCATTGCGGTATGAAATCGACTTACTCATTCTTTTTCCGCCTTACTCAATCTGGAGATCGTTAACGCAGGCCGCTTGCGCTGTATCTGCCTGCAATAGACGGCAAATAGTTCCTAACAACGCAAATGTGTCGGAGGTATTTACATACTGGGGCCTACGAGCCCTGATCGAGGACGATCAACGGTTCGATAACGAGCGAAAGCCATTTCGTGACCTCGTAGGCCCCATACCGGAGGCCCTCCGAATTTTTGCACTGTCGGAACCGCCTGGGCCCTACGGAATCGAGCATACCGAACGTTTCCGTAACTAATATGTGAGCGGCTGCGTGGAGCGCAGTGGAGCGCACCCCGTTTTGACCGGCCAGGGGCATAGCCGATAAGGCATAGGCACCCGCCTATGAGTACGACTACGTCGAAAGCTCCTGATGGCCCGTATTCTCGGGTTGAAGTGATCACTTCTGTGCAGCGCCGGCGTCGATGGTCGACGGCCGAGAAGGTCCGCCTCGTCGAGGAGGCGATGCAGCCTGGGATGAGCGTGTCCTTCGTAGCGCGGCAGGCAGGCGTCTCGCCGTCGCAGCTCTTTGCTTGGAAGCGTCGGATGCTGGAGGGCGGACATGGGCCCGTCCAGGCCGACGAAGACGTCGTCGGCACGTCGAGGGTCCGCGATCTGGAAAAGCGGGTCCGCGACCTTGAGTGCCTGCTCGGTCGCAAGAGGATGAAGAACGTCGACACCTCTGGAAACCTCCTTCATCCAGATCGCGGAGAGCGCATTCGCCGGCCTGACTCTGGTCCGTTCCCGTTTTGATTCTTCGATGTTCCTGCGCGTTGAGGTCGGCTCCGGCAGCAGGGGAGGTTTCCGGAAGTGTCCACGTGATTCTGAATGAGGCACTTGACGTCGCTCATTCCCAGATCATCGAGCGACGCGGCAAGACGGTGAAGCCGCGGTCTCAGGACTTCCTCCAGCGTTCCACTCATGGCCGAGGCGTCGTTAGTGATTAGGCAGATAAGGGGCCGTACATACCCATTCCAATTCCGCCCAGGCTCATGCCCTACGCCACGATATCTGCTCTTTTGCTGAGGATGGTGTGGTTTGCGTCGCAGGTCGTGGTCGAGGATTGGAAGCCGCGCGACGACGATGCAGCATCTGCAGAAGTCGATGGTGACCGTAACATTGAGGCGCATGCGAAAAATATCAATGCCACTGCGCAAAGTTCGCAGTCAGTCTGATCTTTGCAAAAATCGATTAAAACTTGTTTCTTTAAGCATTTCGCAATCTAATCGGCGACTCCTCTTCCGGATTCGATTTTTTGCCGTATATTGGATGCATCGGTGGCGATTTTGCCGCCGTTCAGATTGGTCTGCTGCACGGCGTCCGTAGATGCGGCCGCCAGGGGAGTTAGCGCTCCCCCGGCAGCCTGACCACCTGAAACTCGGTTGAGGAGTTCAGAATGGCTGACGCGCTTGTCGCGCGCACGACAGCTTCGTGCAAGGAAAATTCCAACAATAATGACGGCACCCCGTCGCATTTCGACGGTCCGGCGGCTGACACATTGCCGCCGATTGCCTTCGGTCCGACGCGGCCGCGTGGATTTGCCATCGGCGGGTCGTTGTACGTCGCCGGACTGGCGCCCGCGGTGCGGATCGATGACATCCCCGACCTGCCCGACGATCTGAAGGCGCAGATGAAGCGCGCTGCTAAGCGGCGCGCCGCTCTCGCTCTCGACAACGAGAGCAACGCGTCCGCCGTGCGCGAGACAAAGCAGGAAAATCCTTCTTTGTCCGGGTTGTCTGATTCCGTCGCTTCCGAAGCCGTGCCTTCGGGGCTGGTAGGCCCCGTCTTCTGCCGCACGGAGATCAGCGCCTCCCGCGCGCTCATCGAGCGTCTGAACACGCGCCGGTTCGTCCTTGTCAGGCGAGAAGGCCTTTGCATCGCGCCGGATGTAACCGTTAACCGTGATCTCTGCCTGAAGCTCGCGGCAATCGGGATGGTTTCCGTTGCTGAATGGCGCGGCCGCCTCGTCGTTCGTCGGCAGTCGGGCAACCGTCCACACTTCCCGCGCGGCTGATCACGTCGGTCAGGTAGCGCGCACCCAGCACATCGTGCGGCTTCATCGGCCGCTCGATCCTTGCTGCGCGCCCCTCCTCTCTGTCTTTTCCATGTTGGGCCGGCTTGCTGCCGGCAAGGAGATTCCCATGCCTTCGCTGAACAGCCGAGCCGCGCGGTCCCGGAGCTATCGACCCATCAAGAACAACCGACAGGCTTCAGGTGGCCCTGGGATCCGCTGCGCCGACGACGCCCCCTTCAGCCCGGATGCCCTCAGGTTTGGGACCGATGCGGAAGTGGACGCGATGACGTCTTACGTCGATCGTCTGGCAGCTACGATCGTAGCCAACGCCATCGCTGCCGCAAAGACCGTCGAAATAGATGCCACGCTTGGCGATTTGACGCTCCTGGGCAGCAGCCTCCGTTCGACGATCATCCGTGTTGGACAGGCTATCCCCGACATTATCGCGAAAGCGCTCGACCAAGACGATCGCCTGATCGTCTTGCGGGAATATCAGCTGCCGTTGACTCGGCCTGCTACTGAGATCGTTGACAACAACAGATCCGCAACCGCCGTCGAGCTCGCACATGATCGCTACCCCATCGGTTCGTATCGTGCAGATCTCGTGGTGATCGACGAGGATACTCGACATGCTACGATCATCGAGTGCCGCCGAGGCAGTGTTGCGCTGTCGAGCCCGAAATGTGGAGCGACAGTCCGGCTTTTGCGGATCGCGGGGCTGACCGCACGGCGCGCGCTGGAAGCGGACAATTACCGAATCTCGACAGTTTCGTGTGGCGTGATCGATCGGTACGGGAACGGCGGTTACAGCGAAACGATGACCGTCGGCCCGGACAAGCTCGATGCCTTCTTCGGGGTTCCGATCGTCAGGTATCTTGACGGCCTCGATGGCCGGATCCGGGAGAAGCTGATGGGCGCACTCATGCCTGCCTTGTCCGGGATCGTCGGTATCCCGGCCGCCCACAATGGGGAAAAAGACGGCCACTGCGGGGAGAAGCAGGTCGTTCCGGTCGAGTGGCGTGACCCTTCCGAGGAGGTCCACACTGGCTTGCCGGCCAATAATGCCGTGCCGCTTCCCCTCGATTTCACCCGCCTCGTCGGGCCTGCCGAACTGAGACGCATCGCCGGCGTCCCTCTTTGCAACCGTCCGCTGTCCGGTGCCAGGCAACGGATTTCCTAAGCCGGCCTCAGGCGCACCCGCTGCAGATTACTCGGCGGCCGGTCGCTTGTTGCGGTCGAACCAGCTGTCCAGACGAGATCGCCGTGCCAATCGGCGATCTCGCGCCGATAGCTGGCGAGCCGGCGAACGCCAAGACAAGAATTCCAGCGACAATGGAAGGAGTGGCCAATGTCACGCATGCCCGACGATCCCCATTCATTCAGCAACTCTCTCGATGCGTCCCCCGCAACGCTGCTGCACGTCGATACCGCGACGCTTGTCGGGGCGGCTTTGCGGCTCGGAAGGCGACCGATGGGCAAGCTGGCGCTTCGCCGGCTGAAGGAAAACCTGACCTGGCGCGCGGGCGGAGGAGATGCGACTGCCGAGATGGCGCTGCGGTGGCTAGCCATACGCGCGGAAGGGACCCCGTCGCGGACATCGGGAGAATGATGATGCCGCGGTCTCCGTATGATGCGCCGGTCACCCGTCCCGGTCCTGAGTTTCCCGATGTCGCGGCACTGGAGGGTTTGGCGCGATCCTCCAGTGCCAGTGGGCCGACGCCGGGCGAAATGTCCCGGTATGTTCCCGGACCGCTTTACCGACTTTCATGCTGGATCCATCGACCATGCGCGCTGCCTGGCGACCTCATCGGCTACCCGCATTCGGACCGGGCCTGCCATGAGGGGCCGCGATCTGCAAGGCCCAAAGTGCGGGCCGGACGTAACCGACATCATGGCGCTCTGAAGCTGTCCTCAGGCGAAGATCGAGCGACCTCGCTTCCCACGACACTCGCGCGTGCAGACAAGGAGAAATTTATGGACGATCTGGAGAACGGCATGTCCCACGGTCAACGACCTGAGAAGCGCCTCTCCCCGAGCGTGCGGGAGGTGGCGTAATGCCTGTGAAAAGGAGAAAGCTGTCCGACCTGAAACCTCAGCCGGACTGCAATCCATGCGTGGTTGACGCTGAGGAGGAGAAGGCTCGTCTCGACAACGAGATAGCCGACCGCGTCGAAGCCATGTCGCCGTCAACCCGGCTTCTGTACAATCGCATCGGCAATGCAATTCCCGACGCTCTTGTCCATCGGCTTGAAGCGCGAAAGCCGGTGTTCATCATCGCTCACGTTGCGTCTTCTGAGTGGCGTGAGCCGGCGTTCGACGCCGTCTGCATGGCATTGAACAGCGCCGCCCGGACTGACTTCATGCTGTATGGAGTTCAACACCATCATGTGCCCTCGGACGATATTGCAGGCCGGGCATGGCAGCGGAAGAGCCGGCGCGAGCGGACGCAGCATGTGCTTTCGATGTTGGCCACCGGCATCACTGTTGTCGCGTTGGCCCCTGGCGAAGAGCTCGATCCGGCTGCACTGGCAATCGCGGATATTGAACTCGATCTCGCGAGGATCTCCGTGGGTGACATAGAAGCGATGATGGCGCACTCGTTTCCTGGTTCGTCGTTCGTATTGCCCGACGACATCGCAACTGCAACGATCGAGCCCAGCTGGATCGATATTGCTATTCGTCGCTCGACGACTCCGTCAGAGGCGCTGCAGTTCCTTGTCGCAATCCATGGTCGGACCAACGATGATCCCGGCGGCCCGCGTCTGGAAGATCTGCATGGATACGGCGCCGCCGGACTGTGGGGCCGCCGGCTCCTCGAAACTCTCTGCGATTATCGCGCTGGTCAGTTGACGTGGGGCGATGTCGATGGTGGCGCGCTGCTCGTCGGGCCGCCAGGAACTGGCAAGACACTCTTCGCCAGCGCACTTGCACGATCCACAGGCTTGCAGTTCTTTCCGACTTCGTACGCCGGATGGCAGAGTGCCGGCGAGGGTCATCTCGGTACCGTCTTGAGAGAACTGCGCCGGGTCTTCGCCGAAGCGTCGGCCAATGCGCCTTCTGTCATCTTCATCGACGAGATCGATACTCTTCAAGCACGTGGCAGTACGGGACGGCATGATGACTGGTGGCGGTCGATCATCAACGCGCTGCTCGAGTCTCTGGATGGCACGTCGCGGCGCGAAGGTGTCATCGTGATCGCCGCCTGCAACGACGACAGGGGACTGGACCCTGCGCTCGTCCGGTCCGGTCGGCTGGACAGGAAGTTCTTTATCGGATTGCCGGACGAGAACGACCTTGCGCGAATTCTGTCGCATCATTTGCCCGACATCCCGGAGGCCGATATTCAGCCGGCCGCCGTCACGCTGGCGGGTTCAGCATCCGGGGCCGACGCTGCGCGCATCGCTCGCGATGTTCGCCAGCGCGCGCGATGCGAGGGACGGACGGCAACAGGCGCGGATCTTCTCGCCGTGGCCCTGCCGACGGAGGACCGGCCCGAGCTCGTCCAGCGCCGTATTGCCGTTCACGAGGCGGGGCACGCTGTGGCGATCTTGTCTCGCGGCAGCGTACCGAACAGCCTCTCGATCGTCACAGCGAGCGGAGGAAGCGTTTCGCATGATCGGTTGGAAACCGAGCTCCTTCTGCCAGAATTCAACGCGCGACTTGCGATTCTTCTCGCCGGCCGAGCCGCTGAGGAGGTCGTGCTTGGGGCAGTCTCTGCAGGAGCCGGAGGTGTGCAAACCTCCGACCTCGGCAGCGCTACCGGACTTGCGAGTCTGATGGAAGGGCGACTGGGGCTGGGAAGCCGGATTGGGGTTACTGAGATGATCGATGAACGCGCGGTCGAACGCCGGTTGCGGATGGCGTATGCCGAGGCCCTTCTCGCTGCTATGCGGCATCGGCGTGCGATCGAGGCACTTGCTGAACTGGCGCTTGAAAAGCGTGTTTTAGGTAAAGCTGCGATTTCGGCTTTCTGGCAAGAGCAGGCTAGGTGTTTACCCGACGACAAATGTCCGAATGGTTAGAAGAAAGCGATTCAGTAAATGTTGGTAGTTATGCTGCCGACAAGCAAGTCTGACGTGAAAAACTTCTGTAAAAATTTGGCTCGGTTTGTCTAAACAGGCGGATCGTCCTATTAAGTGGATTGCCTACTGGGTTTAGGCCGCTGCGAGGTAATTGCCCACCCCCTGCGATTTCCGGCCTCAGCGGTCAGACGCTGACGGTTTTGAGGATGGTCTGGAAAGTGTTGGTGCCGGCGCGCAGCCTTGCGGTATCGACGACCGTGCGAATGTCGGCTTCGCCCTCGGCCGCCCACGTTGCGCGGTAGCCATTGGTCACTTTGCGCTGGATAACAGCGGGTCTGAGCGCCCGTTCGCAGCCGTTGTTGGTGGGCTCCACCAGTCCGGGATAGGCGGCGAAGGTCAGGAGCTGATCGCGGG
>Ga0189290_100223_pt1 | contig 25583 bp, 36 predicted proteins | sample UW140minimetaG_FD_130318 | JGI IMG/M metagenome (GOLD analysis project Ga0189290, IMG submission 130318) | Marine microbial communities from the Costa Rica Dome - UW140 mini metaG | ecosystem: Environmental > Aquatic > Marine > Oceanic > Photic zone | place: Costa Rica: the Eastern Pacific...
GACAACGTGACGATGGACGTGACGCTGATCGTGCCGATCGCGATGGAAGACAAGCTGCGCTTCGCCATCCGCGAAGGCGGCCGCACCGTCGGCGCCGGCATCGTCGCCTCGATCATCGAGTAGGACGAAGCGATCTCGGGGACGCCGCGCGCTTGAGAGCGGCGTCCCCGGTTCTTTGCCCCCCGCGGGCGAGCCGGGGTTCGCCCCGCGCGACATTGGCTGCTTTGACAAGACAAGCGCTCGGAAAGCGCCGCCGCGCCGGTGGTCTCCGACGAGAGGACGAATAAAATGAACGGCCAGAATATCCGCATCCGCCTCAAGGCGTTCGATCACCGGGTTCTCGATGCGTCGACCCGCGAGATCGTGTCGACCGCTAAGCGCACCGGCGCGAATGTGCGGGGGCCGATCCCGCTGCCGACGCGGATCGAAAAGTTTACCGTGAACCGTTCGCCGCACGTCGACAAGAAGTCGCGCGAGCAGTTCGAAATGCGCACCCACAAGCGGCTCCTCGACATTGTCGATCCGACGCCGCAGACGGTTGATGCGCTCATGAAGCTCGACCTCGCCGCCGGCGTTGATGTCGAGATCAAGCTCTGATCCGAGCACGGGAAGGATAACGCCCATGCGTTCAGGTGTGATAGCACAGAAGGTCGGCATGACCCGCGTCTACAACGACGTCGGTGAGCATGTTCCGGTCACCGTCCTGAAGGTCGAGAACCTCCAGGTCGTCGCCCAGCGGACCAAGGAAAAGAACGGTTACACCGCCGTCCAGGTCGGCGCTGGCCTCGCCAAGGTCAAGAACACGTCCAAGCCGATGCGCGGCGTGTTTGCCCAGGCTTCGGTCGAACCGAAGCGCAAGCTCGTCGAGTTCCGCGTGTCGGACGACAACATGATCGACGTCGGTGCCGAGATCACGGCCGAGCACTTCGTGCCGGGCCAGATGGTCGACGTGACCGGTACCTCGATCGGTAAGGGCTTCGCCGGCGCCATGAAGCGCCATAACTTCGGCGGTCTGCGCGCCACCCACGGCGTGTCCGTCTCGCACCGTTCGCACGGTTCGACCGGTCAGCGTCAGGATCCCGGCAAGGTCTTCAAGAACAAGAAGATGGCCGGCCATATGGGCGACGTCCGCGTGACCACGCAGAACCTGCAGGTCGTGCGCACCGATCCTGAGAAGGGCCTGATCCTGGTTCGTGGCGCCGTCCCGGGCTCCAAGGGTGGCTGGATCGAAATTCGTGACGCCGTGAAGGCGTCGCTGCCCGACAACGCGCCGAAGCCGGCCGCGCTCCGCAACGCCGGAAACGGTGCTGCTGTTGAGACCGCGGACGCTTCCGAGGGAGCGGAATAATGGACGTTACGATCAAAAGCCTCGACGGCAAGGACGCCGGCACGGCGACCCTGGCCGACGACATCTTCGGTCTCGAGCCGCGCGAAGACATTCTTCAGCGCATGGTTCGCTGGCAGCTGGCCAAGCGCCAGCAGGGGTCCCACCAGACCCTCGGCCGTGCGGAAATCGCACGGACCGGCGCCAAGCTGTACCGCCAGAAGGGCACCGGTCGTGCCCGTCACGGCTCGGCGCGTGCGCCGCAGTTCCGCGGTGGTGGCAAGGCCCACGGTCCGGTCTCGCGCAGCCATGCGCATGACCTGCCGAAGAAGGTGCGGGCTCTGGCCCTGCGCCATGCGCTGTCGGCCAAGGCCAAGTCGGGCGGCATCGTCGTCATCGACGAGCTGAAGGCTGCCGAGGGCAAGACCAAGGCGATGGTCAAGACCTTCGCCGATCTGGGCCTGTCCAACGCGCTGTTCATCGGTGGTGCAGAGCTCGACGCGAACTTCACGCGCTCGGCTCGCAACATCCCGCACATGGACGTGCTGCCGGTTCAGGGCATCAACGTCTACGACATTCTCCGCCGCCAGACGCTGGTTCTGTCGAAGGCTGCGGTCGAGGCTCTCGAGGAGCGGTTCAAATGACCGATCTGCGCCATTACGACGTCATCACGAGCCCGGTGATCACCGAAAAGTCGACGCTTCTGTCGGACAACAACCAGGTGGTCTTCAACGTCCCGGGGACGGCGACCAAGCCGGACATCAAGGCCGCCGTCGAGGCGCTCTTCAATGTCAAGGTGACCGCCGTCAACACCATGGTCCGCAAGGGCAAGGTCAAGCGCTTCCGTGGCCGCATCGGCCGCCAGAGCGATCAGAAAAAAGCCGTCGTGACGTTGGCCGAAGGCCAGTCCATCGACGTCTCGACCGGTCTTTGATCGGGACCGGAGGGAGCTAGGCAATGGCACTTAAGAATTTCAAACCGAACACGCCGAGCCAGCGTCAGCTGGTCATCGTCGATCGCTCGGGCCTCTGGAAGGGCAAGCCGGTCAAGCAGTTGACCGAGGGCCTCAGCCAGAAGGGCGGCCGCAACAATGCCGGTCGCGTCACGGCTCGCTACCAGGGCGGCGGTCACAAGCGGACCTACCGCATCATCGACTTCAAGCGTCGCAAGTTCGACGTGTCGGCGACGGTCGAGCGGATCGAGTACGATCCGAACCGCACCGCCTTCATCGCGCTGCTGAAGTACGAGGATGGCGAGTTCGCCTACATCCTGGCGCCGCAGCGCGTGGCTGCCGGCGATACGGTGATCTCGGGCCTGTCCGGCGTCGACGTCAAGCCGGGCAACGCGATGCCGCTGTCGGCCATGCCGGTCGGCACGATCGTCCACAATGTCGAGATGAAGCCGGAGAAGGGTGGTCAGATCGCCCGTTCGGCTGGCGCCTATGCGCAGCTCGTCGGTCGTGACTCGGGTCTGGCGATCCTGCGCCTGAACTCGGGCGAGCAGCGCCTGGTCCCGTCGTCCTGTCTCGCGACGGTCGGCGCGGTCTCCAACGCCGATCACTCGAACATCAACCTCGGCAAGGCTGGTCGTTCGCGCTGGCTGGGTCGTCGCCCGCACGTTCGCGGTGTCGTGATGAACCCCGTCGATCACCCGCATGGTGGTGGTGAAGGTCGTACGTCCGGTGGTCGTCACCCGGTTTCGCCGTGGGGTAAGCCGACCAAGGGCAAGCGTACCCGCCAGAACAAGTCGACTGACAAGTTCATCATGCGCTCGCGCCATCAGCGCAAGAAGTAAGAGGATTTCTTCATGACACGTTCCGTCTGGAAGGGTCCGTTCGTCGATGGCTACCTTCTCAAGAAAGCCGAGAAGGGGCGCGAGAGCGGCCGCAATGATGTGATCAAGATCTGGAGCCGTCGTTCGACGATCCTGCCCCAGTTCGTCGGTCAGACCTTCGGCGTCTACAACGGCTCGAAGCACATTCCGGTGTCGGTCAACGAGGATATGGTCGGACACAAGTTCGGCGAGTTCGCTCCGACCCGCACTTATTACGGCCACGGCGCCGACAAGAAGGCGAAGAGGAAGTAGCAATGGGCAAGGCCAAAGCCGAACGTCGGCTGTCGGAGAACGAGGCGAGAGCGGTCGCCCGGACGATCCGTGTCAGCCCGCAGAAACTGAACCTCGTCGCGCAGATGATCCGCGGCAAGAAGGTGGACGCCGCACTCGCGGACCTGACCTTCTCGCGCAAGCGGATCGCCGAGACGGTCAAGAAGACGCTGGAAAGCGCCATCGCCAACGCCGAGAACAACCATGATCTCGACGTCGATTCGCTGGTCGTCGCCGAGGCTTATGTCGGCAAGTCGATCACGATGAAGCGCTTTCATGCCCGCGGTCGCGGTCGTGCCAGCCGCGTCGAGAAGCCGTTCTCGCATCTGACGATCGTCGTGCGCGAGATCGCCGCAATCGAGGAGGCCGCATAATGGGTCAGAAGATCAATCCGACCGGTTTTCGGCTCGGCATCAACCGCACCTGGGATTCGCGCTGGTATGCGAACACCGGCGAGTACGGTCACCTGCTGCACGAGGATCTGAAGATCCGCGCCTATCTGCTCAACGAGCTGAAGCAGGCCGCGGTCTCCAAGATCGTTATCGAGCGTCCGCACAAGAAGTGCCGCATCACGATCCACTCGGCACGTCCGGGCATCGTCATCGGCAAGAAGGGCGCCGACATCGAGAAGCTTCGCAAGAAGCTCGCGGCGATGACCAACGCCGAGACGCACATCAACATCGTCGAGGTGCGCAAGCCCGAGACCGATGCGACCCTGGTGGCTCAGTCCATCGCTCAGCAGCTCGAGCGCCGCGTGGCGTTCCGCCGTGCGATGAAGCGTGCCGTCCAGTCCGCCATGCGCCTCGGCGCGGAAGGCATCCGCATCAATTGCGGCGGCCGTCTCGGCGGCGCGGAGATCGCGCGCACCGAATGGTACCGCGAGGGCCGGGTGCCGCTGCACACGCTGCGCGCCGACATTGACTACGGGACTGCCGAAGCCAAGACGGCCTACGGCATCTGCGGCGTCAAGGTCTGGATCTTCAAGGGCGAGATTCTCGAGCACGATCCGATGGCCTCCGAGCGCCGTCAGGTCGAAGGCGAGGGTCAGGGCGGCGGCGGTCGTCGTCGCGAGCACGCCTGAGCCTTATCGAATTCGGAGTGACATAAGATGCTGCAGCCAAAGCGCACAAAGTACCGGAAGGCGTTCAAGGGACGCATTCACGGTACCGCAAAAGGCGGAACCGGCCTTAATTTCGGCGCCTTCGGATTGAAGGCGATGGAACCAGAGCGGGTCACCGCGCGTCAGATCGAGGCGGCCCGCCGCGCGATCACCCGCCAGATGAAGCGCCAGGGCCGCGTGTGGATCCGGATCTTCCCGGACCTGCCCGTGACCTCCAAGCCGACCGAAGTCCGCATGGGTAAGGGCAAGGGGTCCGTTGACTATTGGGCGGCGCGGGTGCATCCCGGCCGCGTGGTCTTCGAGATCGACGGTGTCGACGAGACGACGGCCCGCGAGGCGCTTCGTCTCGGCGCGGCCAAGCTGCCGATCCGTACGCGCTTCATTCAGCGCATTGCCGAATAGGAGAGTTTGAAGTGAAAGCTTCCGACGTCAAGACAATGACCCAGGACGAACTCACCGACGAGCTCGCCAAGCTGAAGAAGGAGCAGTTCAACCTGCGCTTCCAGCGTGCCACGGGTCAGCTCGAGAACACCGCCCGCGTGCGCAAGGTGCGCCGCGACATCGCGCGGATCAAGACGATTTCTCGCCTGAAGGCGGGCGAGGCCAAGGCCTGAGGACGAGAATATGCCCAAACGTATCCTGCAGGGGACGGTCGTCTCCGACAAGAACGACAAGACGGTAGTGGTCCTGGTGGAGCGTCGCTTCACCCACCCGCTGTTCAAGAAGACCGTGCGCCGTACCAAGAAGTACAAGGCGCACGACGAGAGCAATCAGTACAAGGTCGGCGACATTGTCTCCATCGAGGAGACGCGGCCGATCTCGCGCGACAAGAGCTGGATCGTCGTTTCGAGCGAAGCGGCAGCAGCCAGTTGATGATTTGGCCGGGACGCGCGCGTCAAGCGCACCCCGGCAGCAAGCTTTGAAGGCGGTCTGACATGATTCAGATGCAAACAAACCTCGACGTCGCGGATAACTCCGGTGCGCGTCGTGTCATGTGCATCAAGGTATTGGGCGGCTCGAAGCGGAAATATGCCTCGGTCGGCGACATCATCGTCGTTTCCGTGAAGGAGGCAATTCCGCGGGGCCGTGTGAAGAAGGGCGACGTGATGAAGGCCGTGGTGGTACGTACCGCCAAGGACATCCGCCGCGCCGACGGTTCGGTGATCCGGTTCGATTCGAACGCCGCGGTCCTGATCGACAACAAGAAAGAGCCGGTCGGCACCCGTATCTTCGGCCCGGTTCCCCGCGAGCTTCGCGGCAAGAACCACATGAAGATCGTCTCGCTGGCCCCCGAAGTTCTGTAAGAAGGAGAGCGGACGATGCAGAAGATCCGCAAGGGCGACACGGTCGTCGTGCTCGCCGGCAAGGACAAGGGCCGGTCGGGTGAAGTCATTAAGGTGATGCCGAAGGACGGTCGTGCACTGGTGCGTGGGATCAACATGATCAAGCGCCACCAGCGTCAGACCGCTTCCCAGGAAGCCGGCATCATCAACAAGGAAGCCGGCATTCAGCTTTCCAACCTGGCGGTCGCTGACCCGAAGGACGGCAAGGCGACCCGCGTCGGCTTCAAGGTACTCGACGATGGCACCAAGGTGCGCGTCGCCAAGCGCTCGGGAGAGCAGATCAATGGCTGATACGGAAACCGCTTACGAGCCGCGCCTCAAGCGCGTCTATCGCGAAGAGGTCCGCAAGACGCTTCAGGACCAGTTCTCGTATCAGAACGAGATGCAGGTCCCGCGCGTCGACAAGATCGTCATCAACATGGGCGTCGGCGAGGCAACTGCCGACTCCAAGAAGCCGACGGTCGCTGCCGAGGACCTGGGCCGCATTGCGGGCCAGAAGCCGGTCATCACCTATGCGCGCAACTCCATCGCAGGCTTCAAGGTCCGCGAAGGCATGCCGATCGGCGCCAAGGTCACGCTGCGCAAGGACCGCATGTACGAGTTCATGGACCGGCTGGTGCAGATCGCACTGCCGCGTGTCCGCGACTTCCGCGGCCTGAACCCGAAGAGCTTCGACGGTCGTGGCAATTTCGCCATGGGCGTCAAGGAGCACATCGTGTTCCCGGAGATCAACTACGACAAGGTTGATCAGATGTGGGGCATGGACATCATCGTCTGTACGACGGCGAACACCGACGACGAAGCCCGGGCGCTGCTCACAGCGTTCAACTTCCCGTTCCGCCAGTAACGGCTGACGAGCAAAGGACGAGATAATGGCCAAAAAGGGCATGATCGAGCAGAACAAGCACCGTCAGAAGATGGTGGCGAAATACGCCGCCAAGCGGGCTGCTCTGAAGGCGATCACCAAGAATGCCGACGCCCCCATGGAAGAGCGCTTTCAGGCGCAGCTCCAGCTCGCGGAACTGCCGCGGAACGGGTCGAAGGTTCGCATTCGTAACCGCTGCGAGGTGACGGGCCGTCCGCGCGCCTACTATCGCAAGCTGAAGATGAGCCGCATTGCGCTCCGGGACCTGGGCAACAACGGCCAGATCCCCGGTATCGTGAAGTCGAGCTGGTAAGGAGGTATAGACATGTCTTTGTCTGATCCGCTCGGCGATATGCTGACCCGTATCCGCAACGCCATCATGCGCAACAAGTCCTCGGTGACGACGCCCGCGTCGAAGCTGCGCGGCCGCGTCCTCGACGTCCTCAAGGACGAGGGCTACATCCGTGGCTACACCCAGACCGAGTTCGTTGCCGGCAAGTCCGAGTACGAAATCGAGCTGAAGTACTACGAAGGCGGACCCGTCATCCGGGAGATCGCCCGCGTCTCGAAGCCTGGTCGTCGCGTCTATGTGTCGGCCAAGACGATTCCGCAGGTCGCGAACGGTCTGGGCATCTCGGTCCTGTCGACGCCGAAGGGCGTCATGGCCGACCATAGCGCCCGTGAACAGAATGTCGGCGGCGAGGTGCTCTGCCGCGTCTTCTGACGCGGCGGCACTGACGCCCAGCGAACGCACAGGGTTTCGAAATGTCTCGTATTGGTAAGAAGCCGATCGCACTGCCGGAGGGTGTCTCTGCCACCGTCGACGGTCAGACCGTGACGGCAAAGGGCCCTAAGGGCGAGCTCACCTTCGTGGTGAACGAGGAAGTCCTCGTGAAGATGGAAGACGGCGCGGTCCAGGTGGATCCGCGCGACAATTCCAAGGATGCACGCTCCAAGTGGGGCATGTCCCGCACGATGATCTCCAACATTGTCAACGGCGTGAAGACGGGCTTCGAGAAGAAGCTCGAGATCAACGGCGTCGGCTATCGTGCCTCGCTGCAGGGCAAGAACCTGCAGCTGGCCCTTGGCTTCTCGCACGATGTGATCTACCCGGTGCCGGAAGGTATCCAGATCACCGTGCCCAAGCCGACCGAGATCGTCATCTCGGGCATCGACCGTCAACGGGTCGGGCAGGTTGCGGCAGAGATTCGCGAGTACCGCGGCCCCGAGCCCTACAAGGGCAAGGGCGTCAAATATGCTGACGAGACGATCGTCCGCAAAGAGGGCAAGAAGAAGTAGGGCTCGTAATGGCTACCTTGAAGGAAAATCTGCGACGGCGGGCCTCGCGCATCCGCCGCTCGATCAAGAAGGTGGCGAACGGTCGTCCTCGGCTGTCCGTCCATCGGTCTTCGAAGAACATCTATGCGCAGATCATCGACGACACCGCGGGCCGTACGCTCGCCGCTGCCTCGACCCTCGACACCTCGCTGCGTTCGCAGCTGAAGACGGGTGCCGACACCGAGGCCGCTGCGGCGGTTGGCAAGCTGGTCGCCGAGCGTGCGAAGGAAGCCGGCGTCACCGACGTGGTTTTCGATCGTGGCGCGTTCATCTATCACGGCCGCATCAAGGCACTCGCCGAATCGGCACGTGAAGGCGGTCTCAACTTCTGAGGCCGCTCGGGCGCATCGCCCGTACCATTGCGGCCGCTTGACGCGGTCGCCACCGACAGACGCCTCCGGAAAAGAACAAGGAACAGGATATGGCGCCTCGTAACGATCGACGTGAAGACCGCGATGACGGTTTCGTCGACAAGCTCGTTCACATCAACCGCGTTGCCAAGGTGGTCAAGGGTGGCCGTCGCTTCGGCTTCGCCGCCCTCGTCGTCGTCGGCGACTTGAAGGGCCGCGTCGGCTTCGGCCACGGCAAGGCACGAGAAGTGCCGGAGGCCATCCGCAAGGCGACGGAAGCTGCCAAGCGCGATCTGATCTTCGTGCCGCTGCGCGACGGTCGTACGCTGCATCATGACGTCAGCGGTCGCCACGGCGCCGGCAAGGTCATTCTGCGCGCCGCCGAGGCCGGTACCGGCATCATCGCCGGCGGCCCGATGCGCGCCGTCTTCGAAGCCGTCGGCATGCATGACGTCGTCGCCAAGTCGCTCGGCTCGTCGAACCCCTACAACATGGTTCGCGCGACCTTCGACGGCCTGAAGCAGGCCATGCATCCGAAGGACGTCGCTTCGCGTCGCGGCATCAAGTACTCCGAGCTCCAGGCACGTCGCCGGGAAGTCATCGGTGCGCAGGCCGCTTCCGAGGATTGATTGGATGCGGGGAGTTCGGCGAACTCCTCGCGCTTTGACTGAAGGAGCCAATCGATGGCCGAAACAAAAACCGCAGGCAGCACCGTCACCGTCGTGCAGACCGGCAGCCCCATCCGTCGCTCCGCCGACCAGCGCCAGACGCTGATCGGCCTGGGGCTGAACAAGATGCACCGTCGCCGGACGCTCGAGGATACCCCCGCCGTGCGTGGGATGATCGCCAAGGTCGCCCATCTCGTGCGCGTGGTCGAGCCGGCCTGACGAGTGCGTGGAGCGGCATCGCGTTCAACGCGGCCGCACCAGACCGTAATTTTGCCAGAGCATCGGGCTACCGCGCAGGGCAGGGCGTTGCCCACCCGCCGGTAGACCAGGAGAAGCAACATGAAACTCAATGAGATTTCCGACGTCGAGGGCGCGACCCACTCGCGCAAGCGTGTCGGTCGCGGAATCGGTTCGGGCAAGGGCAAGACCGGTGGTCGTGGCGTCAAGGGACAGAAGTCCCGTTCGGGCGTCTCGATCAACGGCTTCGAGGGCGGCCAGATGCCGCTGTTCCGCCGTCTGCCGAAGCGTGGCTTCGTCAACATCTTCGCCAAGAACTTCAACGTCGTGTCGCTCGGACGCGTGCAGCAGGCGATCGACGCCGGCAAGCTGGACGGCACAGCGACGGTCGATCTCGCAGCCCTCAAGGCTGCCGGTCTGGTGCGTCGTGCCAAGGACGGCGTGCGCATCCTGGGCGACGGCGAACTGACCGCCAAGGTCTCCTTCCTCGTCGATGGCGCCTCCAAGTCGGCCGTCGAGAAGGTCGAGAAGGCTGGTGGTTCCATCAAGACCGTGGGAGCGGAAGCCTAAGGCTTCTTGCACCCGGCGGACGCGGCGTCTATCTCTCGGTCTTCCTCATGGAGGAGCCCGCCGGTAGACGGCGCGGCTGACGGTACGGGCGCGCATTCGATGCCGACCCGCCGGACAACCCCGGAGACAGGTAAAGTATGGCATCGGCTGCGGAACAACTCGCCGCGAATTTGAACTTTTCGGCCTTTGCGAAGGCTGAGGATCTCAAGAAGCGCATCTGGTTCACCCTGGGTGCGCTTCTGGTGTATCGGCTCGGCACCTACATCCCGATGCCGGGCATCAACCCTGACGCACTCGCGCAGGCCTTCCAGCAGCAGTCGACCGGCATTCTCGGTCTATTCAACATGTTCTCCGGCGGTGCCGTCGGACGCATGGCGATCTTCGCGCTGGGCATCATGCCCTACATCTCCGCTTCCATCATCATTCAGCTGATGACGTCGGTCATTCCGTCGCTCGAGCAGCTGAAGAAGGAAGGCGAGCAGGGCCGTAAGGTCATCAATCAGTACACCCGCTACGGCACGGTGCTGCTGGCGACGGTCCAGGCCTACGGCATCGCCGCCGGCCTGCAGACCCAGCCCGGCATCGTCGTCGATCCGGGGATGTTCTTCCAGGTCTCCGCGGTGATCACGCTGGTCGGCGGCACCATGTTCCTGATGTGGCTGGGCGAGCAGATCACCGCCCGCGGCATCGGCAACGGCATCTCGCTGATCATCTTCGCCGGCATCGTGGCGCATCTGCCCTCGGCGATCGCGAATCTCCTCGAGCTCGGCCGCACCGGCGCGCTGTCCACCGCGGTGATCCTTCTGGTGATCGTCGTGGCGGTTGCCTGCATCGCGGTGATCGTGTTCTTCGAGCGCGCCCAGCGCCGCCTGCTGATCCAGTATCCCAAGCGCCAGGTCGGCAACCGGATGTTCCAGGGCGACACGTCGCACCTGCCGCTGAAGCTGAACACCGCCGGCGTCATCCCGCCGATTTTCGCCTCCTCGCTCCTGCTTCTGCCGGTGACGATCGCGAACTTTACCAGCACGGCTGATCTGCCGGGCTGGGCCTCGGCGACGATCGCCTCGCTCGGCCACGGCCAGCCGCTCTACATGGCTATGTATGCCGGCCTGATCGCGTTCTTCGCCTTCTTCTACACGGCTGTCGTGTTCAATCCGAAGGACACGGCCGACAATCTGAAGAAGCATGGCGGCTTCATTCCGGGCATCCGTCCGGGCGAGCGGACGGCCGAATACATCGACTACGTGCTGACCCGCATCACGGTCGTCGGCGCCATCTATCTGGTGATCATCTGTCTTCTGCCGGAATTCCTGATCTCGGCCGTTGGTGTCCCGTTCTATCTCGGCGGCACGTCGCTGCTTATCGTCGTCAGCGTCACGATGGATACTGTCGCGCAGGTGCAGGGGCATCTCCTGGCGCACCAGTATGAGGGCCTCGTGAAGAAGGCGAAACTCAGGGGTGGAAGACGGGGGGCCAGATGAGGCTGATATTGTTGGGGCCGCCGGGAGCCGGGAAGGGCACCCAGGCGCAGCGCCTGATCGAAACGCACAAGATCCCGCAGCTCTCGACCGGCGACATGCTGCGGGCCGCTGTGACCGCCCAGTCCGAAGTCGGGCTGAAAGCCAAGGCGGTGATGGACTCCGGCAATCTCGTCTCGGACGACATCGTCAACTTGATCGTCTCCGAGCGGATCGACCAGGCGGACTGCGCCGAGGGCTTCATCCTCGACGGGTATCCGCGGACGCTGAACCAGGCCGACGCGGTCGAGGCGATGCTGGAGCGCAAGGGCCTGAAGCTCGATCACGTGATCGAGATCAAGGTCGATGACGACATCCTCGTCAACCGCGTCTCCGGTCGCTTCTCCTGCGCCAGCTGCGGCGCGGTCTATCACGACGAGGACAAGCGTCCGAAGGTCGAGGGCGTCTGCGACGTCTGCGGCTCGACGGATTTCAAGCGTCGTCCGGATGACAACGCTGAGACCATGCGCACCCGGCTGCGGTCCTATTACAAGGACACCTCGCCGCTGGTGGGTTACTACCACTGCAAGGGCACGCTGCGTGCCGTCGACGGCATGCAGCCCATCGACGTGGTGACCGAGAGCATCGAGCGCATCGTTTCGGGCAAGGCCTGACGCGTCGAAACCGGCGGCGGCCACGGCCGCCGCAAGGGGTGGGCGGTTGACTTGTCAAGCCCCGCTGATCTATAGCCTGCGCTATTCGCGAATCCTTAGCGATCGGCGCATGTCTTCATTCGGAGTCCTGCATCGGTCGCTTTCGGCTGCAGGGCCCCGCATCTTGTGTATGGCGGGCCCAGAGCCCATCTAATTCTAGGAGTATGGTTGTGGCCCGTATCGCTGGCGTCAACATCCCGACCAACAAGCGCGTCGTCATCGCGCTGCAGTACATCCATGGTATCGGCGCTGCCCATGCCAAGGACATCGTCAAGAAGGTCAATCTCGGCGACGAGCGCCGCGTCAACGACCTGACCGACGCTGAAGTCCTGCAGATCCGCGAGATCATCGACCGCGACTACCGCGTCGAGGGCGATCTGCGTCGCGAGACCGCAATGAACGTGAAGCGTCTGATGGACCTCGGCTGCTACCGCGGCCTGCGCCATCGTCGCAGCCTTCCGGTTCGCGGTCAGCGCACGCACACCAATGCCCGCACCCGCAAGGGTCCGGCAAAGGCGATCGCCGGCAAGAAGAAGTAAGACGGGTCCGTCCGGAACCGTTTCATACGATGCGGCGCGTCCTCGGGCGCGCCGTGGTGTAGCTGCCGGAATTACGGCGGTGTCGATATCAACAGGACAGTTTAATGGCTAAAGAAGCACAGCGCGTTCGCCGTCGCGAGCGCAAGAACATCACGTCGGGCGTCGCCCATGTGAGCTCGACCTTCAACAACACGCTGATCACCATCACCGATGCGCAGGGCAACTCGATTGCCTGGTCGTCGGCTGGCGCGCAGGGTTTCAAGGGGTCGCGCAAGTCGACGCCGTTCGCCGCGCAGGTCGCTGCCGAGGACGCCGCCAAGAAGGCGCAGGAACACGGCATGAAGACCCTCGAGGTCGAAGTCCGCGGTCCGGGTTCGGGTCGCGAGTCGGCGCTCCGTGCGCTGCAGGCCGCCGGTTTCACGATCACCTCGATCCGTGATGTCACGCCGATCCCGCACAACGGCGTGCGCCCCCGCAAGAAGCGCCGCGTCTGATGCTTTTCGCCGCGTTCGTCTGAGCGCGGTGTGCAGCCGACAGGAAGGGTTCCGCCTTCCGCACTCAGACCTATCGCCACGATTGGATGGTGGCGAGGAAACTGAAAGGCATCCGCATGATTGCTAGCAATTGGCAAGATCTTACCAAGCCGAACCAGGTGGTGTTCAAGAATGGCGGAAGCCGTTCGAAGGCGTCCCTGACGGCGGAGCCGCTGGAGCGCGGCTTCGGCCTGACGCTCGGCAACGCGCTGCGTCGCGTTCTTCTGTCGTCGCTCCAGGGTGCCGCCATCACGGCCATCCAGATCGATGGCGTTCTGCACGAGTTCTCCTCGATCCCGGGCGTCCGTGAAGACGTCACGGACATCGTCCTGAACGTCAAGGAAATCAACATCGGCATGCAGGGCGAAGGCCCGAAGCGGATGGTGGTGCGCAAGCAGGGCCCGGGCATCGTCCGCGCCGGCGACATCCAGACGGTCGGTGACATCGAGGTCCTGAACCCCGAGCACGAGATCTGCACCCTCGACGAGGGCGCCGAGATCCGCATGGAGTTCACGGTCAACACCGGCAAGGGCTACGTCCCGGCCGACCAGAACCGCGCCGAGGATGCGCCGATCGGGCTGATCCCGGTCGATTCGCTGTTCTCGCCGGTCAAGAAGGTGTCCTACAAGATCGAGGCGACCCGCGAGGGTCAGGACCTGAACAAGGACAAGCTGACCATGCAGATCGAAACCGATGGCTCGATCAGCGGCGAGGACGCCGTGGCCTACGCCGCGCGCATCCTGCAGGACCAGCTTTCCGTGTTCGTCAACTTCGAGGAGCCGCAGCGCGACCAGCGCGCGCCGGCTGGTGCCGAGGAACAGATGGCCGAACTGGCCTTCAACCCGGCGCTGCTCAAGAAGGTCGACGAGCTCGAGCTGTCCGTGCGTTCGGCGAACTGCCTGAAGAACGACAACATCGTCTATATCGGTGATCTGATTCAGAAGACCGAGGCGGAGATGCTGCGCACGCCGAATTTCGGCCGCAAGTCGCTCAACGAGATCAAGGAAGTTCTCGCGTCCATGGGGCTGCATCTCGGCATGGAAGTGTCGGATTGGCCGCCGGAGAACATCGACGATCTGGCCAAGCGCTACGAAGACCAGTACTAAAACGAGACTGCCTCCCGCCGGCGCTCCGCGTCGGCGGGAGGATTTCAATCATTCAAAGGAACGGCGGCCTGTCCCGAGAACGGGGCAGGGACGCAAAGATCCCGACTTCCGGCGCTATGACGCCGGCTTATTTGACTTGAGGAAATCCCATGCGCCACGCAAAACGCGGTCGTAAGCTTAATCGTACCGCCAGCCACCGTAAGGCGATGTTCGCCAACATGGTCGCTTCACTCATCCTGCACGAGCAGATCGTGACCACCCTGCCGAAGGCCAAGGAACTGCGCCCGATCGTCGAGAAGATGATCACGCTCGGCAAGCGCGGCGATCTGCATGCGCGCCGCCAGGCGATCTCGCAGGTTCGCGATCCGTCGGTCATCGGCAAGCTGTTCGACACGCTGGCGCCGCGTTACGCCGAGCGCAACGGCGGTTACACCCGCGTTCTGAAGGCCGGCTTCCGTCGCGGCGACAACGCCCCGCTGGCCGTCATCGAATTCGTCGATCGTGACCCGGAAGCCCGTGGCGCCATCGATCGCGAGCGTGTCGAGGCCGAAGGCGAGCTCGACGCAGCCTGATCGACCCGATCATCGGAACGAAGGAACGAGGGGCCCACGTGGCCCCTTTTTCATGTCCGCTCCGTCCCGCGCTAACTGTCTGACGGTGACAGGCTGGCGGTGCTTTTCTGGGCGGGATTGCACGGCTGCAACGAGGAGGGAGCCTATGGCGCGGGATCGGGTGCTCCTCACCGGCATATCGGGCTTCATCGCAGGGCATGTGGCGCTGCGGCTGCTCCATGCCGGATACGATGTGCGCGGAACGGTGCGCGGGCTTGACAAGGCAGACGGCGTTCGCGGCCTGCTCGCTGCCGCCGGTTCCGACATCGATCGACTGTCGCTGGTCGCTGCCGACCTCACCGACGACGCCGGTTGGAGGGAGGCGGCCGCGGGCTGCCGCTATGTGCTGCACACCGCATCGCCATTCCCCGCAAGCCCGCCGCGTGATCGGCATGCGCTGGTTCCGGCAGCCGTGGACGGTACCCTGCGGGTGATTGCCGCCGCGAAGCTCGCCGGCACCGAGCGGATCGTGCTGACGTCGTCGGCCGCGGCGATCTATTCGGCCCATCCTCAGCGTCCCGGCGAGTGCTATGGCGAGGCGGATTGGTCCGATACGCAGAGCCCCGAGATCTCCGGCTATGCCCTGTCGAAGACACTGGCCGAACGCGCCGCTTGGGACGCAGCGCGAGACACGGGGATCGACCTCGTCGCGATCAACCCGGCGCTGGTTCTGGGCCCGCTGCTGGGGAAAGGGACGACGGGAGGCGAGGGCACGTCGGCTGCGCTGATCCGGGCGGTGATGGGCGGCCGTATGCGCGTGGTTCCCGATCTCGCCTTTGCGCTCGCCGACGTCCGCGACGTCGCCGACGCGCATCTGGCGGCGATGACGACGCCGTCAGCGCCCGGCCGCCGCTTCGCCCTGTCCAGCGGAACACTGAGCTTGCTCGAGATCGGCCAGGTGATTGGCGAGGCCTCTCCCGGGGAAGCACGCCGCTTGCCGCGCTGGACATTGCCCGATCGCGTCGTGCGGCTTGCTGCGATCCTGTCGCCGCAGGCACGCGCCGCCGTGCCCGAACTCGGCCGCCGCAAGTCGCTCGACACCTCGCCGGCCCGCGACATCTTTGGCCTGTCCGCGCGCTCGCCGGAAGAGGCCGTTGCCGCGATGGCGCAGAGCATCGCGCAGACCGTCTGAGAGGCCCGTGCATGGGCCGCTCCAGCTTCGGCTGCTACGCATTTCGCGTATTCGCTGAGTGTGATGCAAATGCCATGGCAAGGGCCGTCCGGGCGTGGCATAGGCGGGGTCTCGGGGGGAGCCACCGGAAATTTCGTTCAAAACGAGGCAACCTTTTGGCGGCCGAACGCTTTTGCCCTCAAGAACGGGACGCAGCCACGCAAAAGTGGCGACATTTACGCGGATGAAACAACTTCTATGAAAAATGCGGACATCATGAACACCACGGGCCGGCTCTCCATGCGACGCACTTTTCTGACCCTCCTGTGTGCCATGGCGGCATTTGGCGTCCTGACTGCCAGCTACGCGACTGCCGACCTGCCTGACGAGGCGGTTGCGACCAGCACGCAGACGGCGGTCGCAGACTAGGCGACGCCGGCTACACAGATCGGAATGACGAGGAAGGGGCCGCAACGGCCCCTTTTTCGCGTCCGCAGTCTGGTCTATGCGAAAGCAGGCCGCCGTTGCGCGGCATTTGACCTTTCGCAGGGCAGCATCCGGTTCCGGCGCCTGATCAGGGGCCGGTCCCACGCTGCCGAGCCACCACGGCGGACCGGATATGCAGTTGAAACTGATTCTCGCGGGTCTACTGATTGGCGCGGGTGTGCTCGCGGCCCCCTATCTCGACCTCTTTGACGGTGCCGATCGCAATCCGTCCCTGGAGCAGGATGCGGCAGGCAGCGCGGCGCCGGGCGATGGTTTCGTTCCCCTCGATGACGGCGAGACGCTCGTCGCCGAGGCCGACACCGCCCCGACCGGCCAGCCGGTGCCGTCGTCCCCCGTCGGCGACGCCGATGCCCGCGTGCCGGAGAGCCAGGCGCAGATCCAGCTCTCCTTCGCGCCGCTGGTGAAGCGGACCGCGCCCGCAGTGGTCAACGTCTATGCCGCGCGGGCCGTCCCGGCGCAGCGCTCGCCCTTCGCCGGCGATCCCTTCTTCGGCCAGTTCTTCGGCCAGCCGCGCAACCGCCGGCCGCGGATGGAATCGTCCCTCGGCTCGGGCGTCATCGTCGACGCGTCGGGGCTCGTCGTCACCAACAATCATGTCGTGGCCGACGCGGACGAGGTGAAGATCGGCTTTGCCGACGGTCGCGAGTTCAGGACCGAGGTCCTCCTCAAGGACGACAGCGTCGATCTGGCGGTGCTGAAGATCGAGGGTGAGGGGCCATTCCCGACCCTGCCCATCGCCGATTCGGACCGGTTGCAGATCGGCGATCTCGTGCTGGCGATCGGCAATCCCTTCGGCATCGGCCAGACGGTGACCAGCGGGATCGTCTCGGCGCTTGCCCGAACCCATATCGGCGTCGACGATTTCGGCTTCTTCATCCAGACCGACGCGGCGATCAATCCCGGAAATTCCGGCGGTGCGCTGATCGGCATGTCGGGCGAACTGGTCGGGGTGAACACCGCCATCTTCTCGCGCTCGGGCGGCTCGAACGGCGTCGGCTTCGCCATTCCCGCCAACATGGTCGCAAGCTTCATCCGTTCGGCCAAGGCCGGCGGCCGCTTCGAGCGGCCCTTCATCGGCGCAAGCTTCGTCCCAGTGACCGCCGACATCGCCGAGGCGGTGGGGCTCGATCGTCCGTCGGGAACCCTCGTCCGGGGCATCATGCCCGGTGGTCCGGCCGAGGCTGCGGGCCTTGCAGTCGGCGACGTGATCCTGGCGGTGGAAGGCCTCGAAATCGGCGGCGCCGATGCCTTGGGCTACCGGCTGGCGACGGCCGGGATCGGCAAGACCGTAAGTCTGACGGTGCTGCGCGGCGACGAACGCCGCACGCTGGAACTGCCGCTGCAGCCGGCCCCGGAGATACCGCCGCGCGACGCCCGCACCATTGATGGGCAGAATCCGTTCGCCGGTGCCACCGTCCTCAATCTGTCGCCCCGCGTGGCGGAAGAATTCGACATGCCGCTCGAAAGGACCGGCGTGCTCGTGGCGGAGGTGGCGCGCGGCTCGCTCGCGCAGCGTTTCGGGCTGAGACCGGGGGACATCGTCCTCGCCGTCAACGGTGAGCCGGTGACAACCACGAGAGAGCTGGAGGCCGCAGCCATCGACAGCAATCGTGGCTGGAGCTTCGAGATCGACCGGAACGGACGCCGCCTGGCGCGGCGGGTGCGCTGACATGGCGGATCTTTTCGGCGACGGAGGTGGCGCTCCGAGCGAGCGGCCGCGGCCATCCGCAGCGGCGGTAGACGAGCGGAACGACCGCTCCCGGCCGCTGGCCGACCGACTGCGGCCGCGACAGCTCGGCGAGGTTGTCGGCCAGGAACATCTGACGGGCGAGGGCGGGGTCCTGTCGCGCATGCTGGAGGCGACGAGCCTCGGTTCGATGATCTTCTGGGGGCCGCCGGGCACCGGCAAGACCACCGTGGCGCGGTTGCTCGCCCATGAGGTGGAATACGCCTTCGAGCAGATCTCGGCGATCTTTTCCGGCGTCGCCGATCTGAAGAAGATGTTCGAGGCGGCGCGGCTGCGTCGGTCAAACGGCAGGCGCACGCTGCTCTTCGTCGACGAGATCCACCGCTTCAATCGGGCCCAGCAGGATTCCTTCCTGCCGGTGATGGAGGACGGTACCGTGGTGCTCGTCGGCGCGACGACCGAGAACCCGTCTTTCGAGCTCAACGCCGCACTCCTGTCGCGGGCGCGCGTGCTGACCTTCAAGCCGCATGGCTCGGCCAGCCTCGTGAAGCTGCTGGAGCGTGCCGAGGCTACCGAAGGCATGGCGTTGCCGCTCGACGAGCAGGCGCGGGCGGTCCTTCTGCGAATGGCGGATGGCGACGGCCGTGCCGCGCTGACGCTGGCCGAGGAGGTCTGGCGCGCCAGCCGCAAGGGCGAGATCTTTGACGCGGCGGGCCTGCAGGAGATCGTCCAGCGGCGCGCACCGGTTTACGACAAGGGCCAGGATGGCCACTACAATCTCATCTCGGCGCTGCACAAATCGGTGCGCGGTTCGGATCCTGACGCCGCCCTCTACTGGCTGTGCCGCATGCTTGACGCAGGGGAGAACCCCCTGTATCTCGGCCGCCGTCTGGTGCGCATGGCTTCCGAGGATATCGGACTGGCCGATCCCCGCGCGCTGGGCATTGCGCTCGCAGCCAAGGACGCCTTCGACTATCTCGGATCGCCGGAGGGTGAACTCGCGCTGGCCGAGGCAACCGTCTATCTGGCGAGCGCACCGAAATCCAACGCCGTCTACACCGCCTACAAGGCGGCCATGCGCGCGGCGAAGGAACACGGCTCGCTGCTGCCGCCGAAACACATTCTCAACGCCCCGACTGCGCTGATGCGCGAGGAGGGCTACGGCTCCGGATACGCCTATGACCATGACGCGCCCGACGCGTTTTCCGGTCAGGACTATTTTCCGGACGAGATGGACCGGCAGCAATTCTACCGGCCGACTGATCGTGGGGCAGAGATCCCGATCGGCGACCGGCTTCAAAATTGGGCGAAACTTCGCCGCAATCGTGACCGCAGGGGTTGATACTTTTCCGGCGACGCCAAGTAATCAGCACCGGTGAGAATATCGCCGGCGTGTCCGCGTGCCCGATCTGTGGCAATATGGCGGCTTGATCGTCCGGGCTTCGTTTGACGCCCCGAATTTCCATAATCGTGCAAAGCGAGGTTCAGATGTCTCTCGAACCGGGCCAATTGGCCGAACATTCAATAACCGATTACGAGGTCGGCCAAGACAACATGCAACGGTTCGGGCTGGATATTCATAATCCGGTTTTCCCGATTTCCGCCGGCGTCATCATCGCCTTCGTCACCTTCACCCTGCTGTTCCCGACGATGGCCGACGGCTTCTTCGGGTGGCTGCGTCCGGCGATCACCAACACCTTCGACTGGCTGTTCATCATCGCCGGCGACATCTTCGTGCTGTTCTGCCTGTTCCTGATCGTTTCGCCCTACGGCAAGATCCGGCTCGGCGGAAAGGACGCGCGTCCGGACTATGGCTATTTCGGCTGGTTCGCGATGCTGTTCGCCGCCGGCATGGGCATCGGCCTGATGTTCTACGGGGTGTCCGAGCCGATCACCCATTTCACTTCCGCCATGGAAGGCGGCTCGGCTGCACCGCTGGGTGGCGCACCCGGTGACATCGAGGCGGCACGCCGTCTCGGCATGGCCGCCACAATCTACCATTGGGCGCTGCATCCCTGGGCGATCTACGCCGTGGTCGCGCTGGCCCTAGCCTTCTTCAGCTACAATCTCGGTCTGCCGCTGACCATCCGCTCGGCCTTCTATCCGCTGCTCGGCGAGAAGACCTGGGGCTGGCCCGGCCATCTGATCGACATCCTGGCGGTTTTCGCCACGCTGTTCGGTCTGGCGACCTCGCTCGGCTTCGGTGCGGAGCAGGCGGTGTCCGGTCTCAACTTCCTGTTCGGCGTGCCGGACTCGCTCCTGTCCAAGATCGTGCTGATCTGTCTGATCACCGCCGTCGCGCTGGTGTCGGTCGTGGCCGGCCTCGACGGTGGCGTGAAGCGGCTGTCGGAGCTGAACATGGTCCTGGCACTGCTGCTGATGCTGTTCATCTTTGCGGTCGGCCCGACGATGGATCTCGTCTACGGCTTCTTCGGAAACTCGGTCGCCTATCTGCGCGAGGTGATCCCGCTGTCGAACCCGTTCGGACGGACCGATGACGGCTATCGCACCGGCTGGACGACCTTCTACTGGGCCTGGTGGATCAGCTGGTCGCCGTTCGTCGGCATGTTCATTGCCCGCGTTTCGCGTGGTCGCACGGTGCGTGAGTTCATCACCTGCGTGCTGCTCATCCCGACCGTCGTCTCGGTGATCTGGATGACGATCTTCGGCGGCACCGCGCTGACCGAAACGATCGCCGGCTACACCGGGATCGTGGACGCCGACCTGTCGGTGAAGCTGTTCGCCATGCTCGGCGAGCTGCCGCTGTCTTCGATCAGCTCGTTCATCGGCATCATCCTGGTGATCGTGTTCTTCGTCACCTCGTCGGACTCCGGCTCGCTGGTAATCGACACGATCACGGCAGGCGGCAAGATCGACGCGCCGGTGCCCCAGCGCATCTTCTGGGCGACCTTCGAAGGTCTGGTGGCGATCACGCTGTTGATCGGCGGTGGCCTCGCTGCCCTGCAGGGGGCGGCGATCACGACAGGCCTTCCCTTCGCGGTGCTGCTGCTCGTGCTCTGCTATTCGACCCTGCGCGGGCTCCATGGGGAGCTGAAGCAGCCGTTCCAGCAGCACGCCGAGGCGGAAGCGCGCGCCGCCAAGTAGGGCGCCCTTCGAGGACGATAAACCGACGGCGGGGCCAGCCACTGGCCCCGCCGTTTTGCGTTCGGACAGCTTTTCAGCCTGCCGCCACCGGGCTTCCCCGGCATCTTACGCCACGTCGCGCCATCGGCTAGAAGGCGGCCATGTCACAGCTTCTCATCGTTGCCGCCGGTGGTGCCATCGGCGCCACCCTCCGGCACCTCTCCGGCATGGCTGCCATGCGCCTCTTCGGCGCAGGATTTCCCTGGGGCACGGTCTTCGTGAACGTCTTCGGCTCGTTCCTGATGGGGCTGTTCATCGAACTGGCCGCGCGGCGCTTCGGAGCCTCGCAGGAAGTTCGCCTGTTCGTCGCCACCGGATGCCTGGGCGGCTTCACCACCTTCTCGACCTTTTCGCTCGATGCGATGGCGTTGGCCGAGCGCGGATCCCACACCTTGGCCGCGATCTACGTGATCGGGTCGGTGGTTGTGGGGATCGCGGCGTTGTTTGCCGGTCTCGCCCTCGCGCGCGGGCTCGCCTGATGCTATCTGCACCAGTTCAAGCGGAAGGCATGAGATAATGGCGTCGGTCGAACAAAGACGGATCGAGGATGACGAGGCGGGATTGCGCCTCGATCGTTGGTTCAAACTGCACTACCCGGGACTGGGCTTCGGCCATCTGCAGAAGCTGCTGCGCTCGGGACAGGTGCGCATCGACGGCGGTCGTGCCAAGACCGATACGCGTGTGCAGCCCGGGCAGATGGTCCGCATTCCGCCAATGAGCGGCGATGCGGGACGCCCCAAGATCGGGCCGCTGACGGCCAACACCATGCGCGACAAGCACGATGACGAGGTGCTGTCGCAGATGCTGATCTACGAGGACGAGAAGGTCTTCGTCTTCAACAAGCCGGCGGGGCTTGCCGTGCAGGGCGGCTCCGGCCTGAACCGGCATGTCGACAAGATGCTGGAGGCCTGGCGCAGCCGCAAGGGCGAGAAGCCGCGGCTGGTGCACCGCCTCGATCGCGACACCTCCGGCGTGCTGGTCGTGGCCCGCACCCGCGGCGCGGCGACAGCGCTGACCAAGGCATTCCGCGAGCGCGACACCAAGAAGACCTACTGGGCGATCCTCAAGGGCGTGCCGGTGCCCCACGAGGGCCGCATCTCGACCTTCCTCGTCAAGGAACAGACGCCGGACGGCGACCGCATGCGGACCGCCAAGCATGGCGAGGAGGGCGCCGACCATGCGCTGACCCATTACCGGGTCATCGAGAATCTGGCGCAGAATTTCTCCTGGGTGGAGATGGAGCCCTATACCGGCCGCACCCACCAGCTGCGCGTCCACGCGCTGCATATCGGCAATCCGATCCTGGGCGACCCGAAATATTTCGAGCACGACACCAACTGGGAGTTTCCGGGCGGCGTTCAGAAGCGGCTGCACCTGCACGCGCGCCGCATCGTCATCCCGCATCCGAGCGGCGGCTTCATCGACCAGATCGCTCCGCTGCCGCCGCACATGGTCCAGACCTTCAATCTGTTCGGCTTCGACGAAACGGCGATGAACGACTGATGAAGGCCGTTCTGTTCGATTGCGACGGCACGATCGCCGATTCCTGCGGGGTGATCTGCGCCACAATGCGCCTGGCCTTCGAGGCGCACGGCCTGCCGGCGCCCGAGGATGCCGCGACGCGGGGCATCATCGGCCTGTCCCTCGACGAGGCGATCCGGCGGCTGCATCCCGTCGCCGAGCCGGGGCTCGTCGCGACCCTCGTCGACGGTTACCGGCAGGCGTTCCGCGCTCAGCGCGCCGATCCCGATTTCCGCGAGCATCTGTTTCCCGGCATGAAAGCGCTGGTCCAGGACCTGGCGGCGCGCGACGACGTGTTCGTCGGGCTGGTCACCGGCAAGTCGCGCCGTGGCGTCGCGTCGATCTGCGAGGCCCATGGCCTGACCGAAGCCTTCCTCGCGGTCCGCACGGCGGACGATTGTCCGTCCAAGCCGCATCCGGCGATGGTCGAGGAATGCTGCACGGTCTTCGGCGTCGCGCCGCGCGATGCGCTGGTCGTCGGCGATTCGATCTTCGACATGGAAATGGCCCGGGCCGCAGGTGCTGCGGCTTTGGGGGTTGCCTGGGGCACGCACGAGCCGGCGCCGCTGCTCGCCTCCGGCGCCTATGCCGTCGCCGAAACCGTGACCGGGCTGGTCGAGAGCGTGGATCGCTGGTTGGCGGATCCGACCCTCCAGCCCGTCCTGCGGCAACCCGCTCCGGCGCTGTAGGGCGGGTTCCGGCGAGGCCGGCAGACAACAATGGCATGTGGTGCGCCAAGGGTGACCGCGCTCCGTATGCGGCACGCAAGATGAGAGAGTCCCGATGACGCAGGACAAGGCGAAGGCGGAACTGCCGAAACGCTTCTACAGCGAGGTGACGCTGGCGCCGACCGACGATGGCTTCGCGGTTTTCCTCGATGGCCGGCCGGTGAAGACGCCCGGCCGACGGCCGCTCGCGGTCCCCATGCAGAGGGCCGCCGAGGTCGTTGCCGCCGAATGGGACGCCCAGCGCGAGCGCATCGATCCGGCGACCATGCCGATGACCCGGCTGGTCAACACCGTGATCGAGGCGATCGCCGACGATCCGATCCCGGTGCGCGACGATCTCGCCCGCTATATCGAGACCGACCTCCTGTTCTATCGCGCCGGCGCGCCGGAGCGGCTGGTGGCGCGTCAGCAAGAACTCTGGGACCCGGTGCTCGACTGGGCGCGGGACAGCTTCGGCGGACGGTATCTTCTGACCGAAGGCGTCATGCATGTCGCCCAGCCGCCCGCCGCGATCGCCGCCTTCCGGGAGCGGCTCTCCGGGATCGACGACCCCTTCAAGGTGGCGGCCATGCATCAGGCGACGACCCTGACCGGGTCGGCGCTGCTGGCCCTGGCCCTTGCCGAAGGGCATCTGTCGGCCGAGGACGTATGGCTGCGGGCGCATGTCGACGAGGACTGGAACATCGAACAATGGGGCGCCGACGACGAGGCGAGCGCCCGCCGGGAACTGCGCTGGCAGGAAATGCAGGTCGCGGCCGTCCTTCTGGACAACGAATAAAACGTCGCCGCTCGACCCGAGCGGCGGCACTGCTATGGTCTGCCCGCAGGGCAGAACGGCCAATGGCCGCGTACAGACGCAACAGGTGAGGAAACAGGCAATGCGCGACATGCTGTCGGAACTCGAGGCGCGGCGCGAGAAGGCCCGCGAAGGCGGCGGCACGAAGCGCATCGAGGCGCAGCACGCCAAAGGCAAGCTGACGGCCCGCGAGCGGCTGACGGTGTTTCTCGACGAGGGCTCGTTCGAGGAGTTCGACATGTTCGTCCAGCACCGGGCGACCGATTTCGGCATGGACCAGCAGCATTATCCCGGCGACGGCGTCGTCACCGGCTGGGGCACGGTCAACGGCCGCACCGTCTTCGTCTTCGCCAAGGACTTTACCGTGCTGGGCGGCTCCCTGTCGGAGGCCCATGCCGAGAAGGTCCAGAAGGTGCAGGACCTCGCCTTGCGCAATCGCGCCCCGATCATCGGCTTCTACGACGCCGGCGGCGCGCGCATCCAGGAGGGCGTCGCAGCCCTCGGCGGCTATGCCGAGATCTTCCAGCGCAACGTGCTGGCCTCCGGCGTCATTCCGCAGATTTCGGTGATCATGGGGCCTTGCGCGGGCGGGGACGTCTATTCGCCGGCGATGACCGACTTCATCTTCATGGTCCGCGACACCTCCTACATGTTCGTCACCGGTCCCGACGTGGTGAAGACCGTGACCAACGAGACGGTCACCGCCGAGGAACTGGGCGGTGCCTCCATCCATACAGTGAAGTCGTCGATCGCCGACGGTGCCTATGACAACGATGTCGACGCGCTGTTGCAGATGCGCCGGCTGATCGACTTCCTGCCGGCCTCCAACACCTCGCCGGTACCCGAGCTCGACTACAGCCAGTCGGTGACCGCCGAGGACGTGTCGCTGGACACGCTGATCCCGGACAATGCCAACAAGCCGTACGACATCAAGGAACTGATCCGGAAGACCGTCGATGAGGGCGATTTCTTCGAGATCCAGGCCGCTTTTGCCGGCAATATCGTCACCGGATTCGGCCGCATCGAGGGCCGTACCGTCGGCATCGTCGCCAACCAGCCCATGGTGCTGGCCGGCGTTCTCGATTCCGATGCCTCGCGCAAGGCCGCGCGCTTCGTGCGCTTCTGCGACTGCTTCTCGATCCCCGTGGTCACCTTCGTCGACGTGCCGGGCTTCCTGCCGGGAACCGCGCAGGAATATGGCGGCCTGATCAA
>Ga0189290_100224_pt1 | contig 25525 bp, 22 predicted proteins | sample UW140minimetaG_FD_130318 | JGI IMG/M metagenome (GOLD analysis project Ga0189290, IMG submission 130318) | Marine microbial communities from the Costa Rica Dome - UW140 mini metaG | ecosystem: Environmental > Aquatic > Marine > Oceanic > Photic zone | place: Costa Rica: the Eastern Pacific...
TCGCTGCCACGAACAAGAGATACGGAAAGGGCCGCGAGTGTTTCGCGGCCCTTTTTGTTTGTGCGGGTATTGGAAGCGGCTTCAGCCTTTCCCCAGCGTGTCGCCGAGTTTTTCTAGCAGTTTCAGGCAATCAGACAGCTGATCCAGCGCGATGAATTCGTCTGCCTTATGGGCCTGCTCAATTGAACCCGGACCGCAGACCACCACATCCATGCCCATCGCCTGAAACAGACCTGCTTCGGTGCCAAAGGGCACAAGGTCCGCGCCATTGGCGCCGGTGAGCTCCATCAGCAGCTTGCGGGCTTCGTTGTCGTCCTCCGGGATGAGGCCCGCGACTTCGCCCACCACCTCGGTGTCGATTTGCGCGTCGGGGTAGACCTCACGCATGGCGGGCAGAAGTTCGTCTTCGCAATAGGCTTTGAGGGCCGCTTTCACAAAGGCGGCGTCGCTGGCTTGCACAGGGCGCATTTCCCAATCCACCTGCGCCTTGGGGGCGATGACGTTGTGTACGCTGCCGCCGTGGATGGCGCCGACGTTCAGGGTGGTCCAGGGCGGCTCAAAGCGGCTGCTCGCGGGCGCCTTAGTGGTGAGCTTGGCTTTGAGTTCCAACAGGCGCGAGACGTAGCGCGCGGCGTATTCCACCGCGTTCACGCCCTGATCAGGGGCGGAGCCGTGGCCTTCTAGTCCCTGAAAACGCGTGCTGTACTCATGGCAGCCTTTGTGGCCTTCGATGATGCGCATGGAGGTCGGCTCGCCAATGATGCCCAGTCGGGGTCTGATGTTGCGCTCTTTCAGGGCTTCGACCAGATGGCCCGCGCCGATGCAACCGGTCTCCTCGTCATGGGTGAAGGCAAAATGCACCGGCGTGTCGGTGACGCGCCGGGCAAAGTGGGGAGCCATGGCGACGGTGGCGGCGATGAAGCCTTTCATGTCGCAGGTGCCGCGCCCGTAAAGACGGCCGTCGCGTTCCTCCATCACAAAGGGATCGCTGGTCCAGTCCTGATCGCTGACCGGTACCACATCGCTGTGACCCGAAAGCACAATGCCGCCGTCGACTGCGGGGCCGAGGGTGGCAAAGAGGTTTGCCTTCTTGCCACTTTCGTCGTGGAAGATCTCCACCTTGGCGCCGCAGTCATCCAGACGTGCGGCGAGGTAGGCGATCATGTCGAGGTTGCTGTCGACCGAGACCGTTGGGAAGGCGATCAGGTCAGACAGGATCTGCTTGGTTGTCTCTAACATGGCTCACCCTTTTACGATGAGCTTGCGCTCCAGATTGCAAACGGGTTCGGCGGCGCCGTCTTCGCGGATCAGGATGGTTTCGGTGGTCTCCAGCCCCCAGCTGTCCATCCAGAGCGCTGGCATGAAGTGGAAGACCATGCCGGGTTGCAGCACGGTTTCATCCTCGGAGCGGATCGAGGTGGAGCGTTCGCCCCAATCTGGTGGGTAGCTGAGGCCGATGGGGTAGCCCATGCGGCCGGAGCGTTCGATGCCGTGTTTGGCGAGCACAGCCATAAAGGCACTGGCGATGTCGCAGGTGCGGTTGCCTGCGCGAGCAGCTTCGAGACCGGCGGCAATGCCTTCGAGCTGGGCCTCTTCGGCGCGTAGCATATCATCGGAGGGTGTGCCGAGGAAGACGGTGCGGCTGATCGGCGCGTGGTAGCGGCGGTAGCAGCCGGAAAGCTCAAAGAACGTTGCTTCGCCTGCGCGCATCGGGGTGCCGTCCCAGGTGAGGTGGGCAGCGGTGGCGTCCAGACCGGAGGGCGTGAGCGGCACGATGGCGGGGTAATCCCCCCAGTCATCGTCCACACCCTCGATGCCGGCTTTCATGATGTCAGCCACCACATCGTTTTTGCGCACGCCGGGGGCGGCGCGGTCTATGGCCACGTGTATGACTTTTTCGGTGATGCGGGCGGCCTTGCGGATGAAGTCCACCTCGACATCGGATTTCACCAGACGCTGCCAGTTCACCAGTGCGGTGGCGTCCACCAGTGTGGCGTCCGGAAGTTCTTCGGTGAGTACGGCATGGGCTTTGGCGGAATAGTAGTAGTTTTCCATCTCCACGCCGATACGCGCGGCGGTGAAGCCGCGCGCTTTGAGCTGTTCTGCCAGGTCTTGCATGGGGTGCACGACCGTGGATTGCACGAAATGATCGCCGTAGCCGAGGATATTGTCATGATCCATCCAGCAGGTTCGCCTGCCGCCCATCATGTCCATGTAGCGACCCCACCAGATGGGCTCGCCTTCCATGGTCACAATCACACCTTGGTGGACATAAAATGACCAGCCGTCATACCCGGTCAACCAAGCTTGGTTTGAGGGGTCAGTGACAAAGAGAACCTCCAGTCCCGCTTTTGCCATGGCGGCACGGGTTTTGGAGAGACGGCGTTGATATTCAGCACTGCTGAACGGGGCTTTGGACAGTGTCATCTCGTACTCCTTGGAATTATGGCAAAACGGTTGCGATTGCGCGCACGGTGGCGGCAACAACATGATCAACTTCGTCGCGGCTCAGGCAGAACGGTGGGGCAAAGCCTAGAATGTCACCCTGCGGCATAGCACGGGCAATCACGTTGTTCTGTTCCAGCAGCTTGGCGGCAATCTGTGGGCCAATTTTGTCGGCTGCGTCAAAGAAGGTGCGGCTGTCTTTGTCAGCGACAAATTCCACGGCACACATCATGCCTTCGCCACGGATGTCGCCCACATTTGGATGTGCAGACAGGGCTTCAGACATGGTTTTGTTGAGATAGGCGCCAACGGTGCCTGCGTTTTCCACGAGGTTGAGTTCGTCGATCAGCTTGAGGTTGGCAACACCTGCGGCGGCGCCAATTGGGTGGGCGGAGTAGGTCCAACCGTGGCCGATCGGGCCGTTTTCATCGGTGCCTTTTTCCAACACGGACCACATTTTATCAGACACAATCGAGCCGGACAGCGGTGCGTAAGCGGAGGTCAAGCCTTTGGCGATGGTGATCAGGTCCGGCTTCAGGCCGTAGTGGTCAGAGCCAAACATCGAGCCCAAACGGCCAAAGCCGGTCACAACTTCGTCGGCGACCAGCAGGATGTCGTGCTTGTCCAGAACTGCTTGAATTGCAGGCCAGTAGTCAGCAGGGGGCGGTACAATGCCACCGGTGCCCAGAACCGGTTCTCCAATGAAGGCGGCGATGGTGTCGGCGCCTTCGCGGGCGATGGTTTCTTCGAGCGCAGCAACACAGTGGGCGACAAACTGCTCCTCAGACTGGCTCTGATCTTCGCGGCGGAAGTAATACGGCGCCTCAGTGTGCACCACTTGGGCCAAGGGCAGGTCAAATTTGTTGTGGAACAGCTCCAGACCGGTGAGGGAGCCGGTCATCAGGCCGGAGCCGTGGTAGCCACGCCAGCGGGAGATGATTTTCTTCTTCTCAGGGCGGCCAAGAATGTTGTTGTAGTACCAGATCAGCTTGATGTTGGTTTCATTGGCGTCCGAGCCAGAGAGACCGAAGTAGACCTTGGACATGTGGTCCGGCGCACGGTCGAGCACCATTTTGGCGAGGGTGATGGAGGCTTCGGTGCCGTGCCCCACATAAGAGTGGTAATAGGCCAGCTCTTTGGCTTGGTCCGAAATCGCATCGGCGATGTCGCTGCGGCCATAGCCAACATTTACGCAGTAGAGGCCCGCAAAGGCGTCCAGCATGCGGTTGCCGTCGCGGTCTTCAATGTGGCAGCCGGTGCCGCCGGTGATCACGCGATGGGGGGCATTGCCGCGGGCAAATTCAGCCAGGTGTGTAGACGGGTGGAAAAAGTTTTCGCGATCCCATTGTTCAAGTTTGTCGTTATGCAGCATGGCAAAACCCTTGTGCTTTTGGCGGCGCGCCGCCGGCAAAAGATACATGAAGGGAGCCAAGTGCACGCGCGAGACCGGCTTAGATCTCTTTTTGAGCAGAGTGGCTCCGCTCACCCAGGCAGCAGCGCGCAATGCCTTTATTGCCAGGGTTCGTGACTCGGTTTGAGCATATTTGATCAAACAAAAGCAATATGGATAATTTAAGGGGCGGCAAAAAAGTGCAATTTCGACCCGGCGGGAAGGGCGATTTGTCACCGAATGTCCAGCGCTATTGGGTTAAGAAGTTCAGAATTTTATGAGCAATTTTAGCGGTTTGGTTGTTTCGCCGTTAAAAAGATGGCAAGGTTTTAACACCTCGCGCACGGCGGCTTTAGGGGGCGGCTCCGTTCACACGGGTAAGTGCAAGAAGGAGACATCGCAATGGTAGAAGCGGTAGGCATTTTAGGAGAGACCACCGGGTGGTCTGGATTGAGCGCAACGCAGAATGCGATGTTGCACGCGGCCCTGGCGAAATACGCTGGGCAGCCGGTGCAGGAGCCCAAAGTGGCGCCAAAGTCGGAAAAAGTAGAGCCGGTGAAGGAAACCTCACGCAGCCAGTTACAAGGTTATGAGCCGCAAGGTCAGAAGACGTTGGACAGTGCAGTGATGAGCGCAATTCGCTCGGCAGTGGCAAGTTACAAGTCCTCTGGAAACGAGAACTTTGTTCAGGTGTTGCGCAGTAAGTTGGACGCGGCGGGGATCGATAGTTCTAAATCTGTGGTGGATTACTACGCTTAAGAAGGATGCCTTTCGGTCTGTTGCTTGGGGCCGTCTGACGTGCAGGTGCCAGGGCGCCTGTCATGTGTTGTTGGTGCGCAGCCAAATGGCTGCGTGGTGTGAAGCGTTGTCGGCATTCCGCAATCTTATGGCAAAATGAAACGGGGGCGTGCGGCGCATGCCACCGAGGATCGGCATGCGAGTATGTTGGACATTTTGTCTACGTGACGCTCGTTTGCAACAGCCAGAGGGGTTTTGTTGAGGCAATTCCCCGCGTCACAGGCTTCCTGCCTTTCCAACCTCTTGGCGCCCCGCTAAACAGCAGGCAACGAGGGAGTAACGTGATGTCACGAATTGAGCCGCAGCCCGGTGTTATGGATATTGAGTTGTACGTGGGCGGCAGCGCGTCAGTGGACGGCGTCAAAGACGTTGTGAAACTGTCGTCAAATGAAAATCCGATGGGATGCAGTGAGGCGGTGACCGACATGCATGCCAAGACCGGACTGAACCTGCATCGCTATCCCAACACAGATCATGCAGAACTGCGCACGGCGATTGCCAAGGTGCATGGTTTGGACGCCAACCGCATTATCTGCGGTGTGGGCAGTGACGAGGTGTTGCAGTTCATCACGCAGGCCTATGCAGGCGTGGGTGACGAGATTGTTTACCCCGAACACGGTTTCTCAATGTATCCAATCCTGGCCAAGATGGTTGGCGCAACGCCGGTTGTGGCGAAAGAGCGCGAGCGGGTTGTGGATGTAGATGCCATGCTGGCGGCCTGTACTGAAAACACCAAGATTGTATTCTTAGCCAATCCTGCGAACCCAACCGGCACCATGATTGGTGGCAATGATCTGGCACGTTTGGCCGATGGTTTACCAGATGGCTGTATCCTTGTTCATGACGGTGCCTACACAGAGTATGTGCAGGGGTTTGACGGTGGCGCGAGCCTTGTGGAAGCGCGTGACAATGTGGTGATGACGCGGACCTTCTCTAAGGTTTACGGTCTTGGCGGTTTGCGTGTGGGCTGGGGCTATGCACCTCAGGCGATCATTGATGTGCTGAATCGCGTGCGGCAGCCGTTTAACCTGAATGACATTCAGATGAAGCTGGCGATGGCCGCTGTGCGAGACCAAGAGTGGGTGGCGAAGTGCCGCGCGGACAACACACGCCTGCGGGCTTGGTTGGCGGAAGCGCTGATGGAACATGGCGTGCCGTCTGATACCTCCTGCACCAATTTCATTTTGGCGCGGTTTGCCGATCAGGCCGAGGCGGAAGCCTGTGATGACTATCTGAAATCCCAAGGGCTGATTGTGCGGCGTGTGGCTGGATACGGCCTGCCCAATTGTCTGCGGATTACTGTTGGGGATGAGCCAAGCTGTCGTCGTGTCGCACATGCCATTGGTCAGTTTAAGGGCGGTGCGCGATGAGCGCACCGGTCTACAACCGCGTTGCCTTGATCGGGTTGGGCCTTATTGCCTCATCAATGTTCTGGGCGATAAAACGCGGTGGGTTGGCCGGAGAAGTGACTGGCTTTGCCAGATCAGAGGCAACGCGCGAGACGGCGCGGCGGATTGGCTTGTGTGATCGGGTCTATGACAGTGCTGCCGAAGCCGTCGCCGATGCGGATCTGGTTGTGCTCTGTGTGCCAGTCGGCGCGATGGGCGCAGTCGCCAAAGAGATTGCACCACATCTAAAAACCGGAGCAACGGTGACTGATGTCGGTTCAGTGAAGCGCGATGTGATTGACGCGGTGGGGCCGTATTTGTCCGACGGCGTGCATTTTGTCCCGGCGCACCCTTTGGCTGGTACGGAGCATTCCGGGCCGGAAAGCGGCTTTGCGGAACTATTTGACAATCGCTGGTGTTTGTTGGTGCCTGTTGAGGGCAGCGATGCGGGAGCGGTTGCGCAGCTGCGCGCGCTTTGGGAAGGCATGGGCGCCAACGTTGATGAGATGGATGCGGACCACCATGATCTGGTGTTGGCCGTGACCAGCCATACGCCGCACCTGATTGCCTATACAATGGTCGGTGTGGCCGATGATCTGCGTCGTGTGACGGATAGCGAAGTGATCAAATACTCTGCTGCAGGTTTTAGGGACTTCACGCGGATTGCGGCGTCTGATCCCACCATGTGGCGCGATGTGTTTTTGACGAACAAAGACGCGACGCTGGAGATTTTGGGCCGCTTCACCGAAGAGCTGTTTGCCTTGCAACGGGCGATCCGCACCGGGGATGGCGCCCATCTGCATGAGTATTTCACGCGCACACGCGAAATTCGTCGTGGGATTATTGAGGCTGGTCAAGATACGGCAGCGCCAAACTTTGGCCGCGAGGCGCCAAAGGGGTGAAGCGGACGGCGGTATATCTGGCGCTGGTTGCAACTTTTGGCACGGGCGCTTTGAGTGCGTTGCAGGCCAATGCGCCTGAGCGCAGTTTGCGGCCTGTGTTGAGGGTTGTGTATCCGGTGGCTTTGCCAAGTTTTGCCCCGGATCGGTCCCTGCGGCCGGTGCTGCGGCCTGGTTCAAATGCCGCTACGGTGACACGGGTGGCGGCCGTTGCCCCGGCTGCGGCGGCGACCATCGAGATGGCAGAGCCGGAACCGGCGCGCGTGACACGGGCGGAGCAGAAAGCGCGTAAGGCGGCGGGTATTGGCAAGGTGTGTCGTAACAAGCGCCTGATTGGCAAAGAGGTGCCGCCGGTCCCGGGAAAACTGCGCGGCTGTGGCATCAAAAAGGGCGCGATCAAGCTCTACCAAGTGGATGGGGTGAAGCTGTCGACTCCTGCAGTGATGACCTGCGATACCGCCAAAGCGCTGGAGAAGTGGGTAGAAAAGGGGCTCAAGAGATCTGTCCGCAGTTTTGGTGGCGGCGCGAAGGAAATCAAGGTGGCGGCAGGTTATTCCTGTCGTACGCGCAACAACCGTCCTGGCGCGAAGATCAGCGAGCATGGCAAAGGCAAGGCGATCGATATCTCCGCCATCAAGCTCAAAAGCGGTGAAAGCATTTCAGTCCTGAAGGATTGGAACAACGGTAAGAAGGGCCGCATCCTGAAGAAAATGCACAAACAGGCCTGTGGGCCGTTTGGCACGGTTTTGGGGCCAAACGCGGATCGCTATCACAAAGATCACTTCCACTTTGACATCGCGAAACATCGCGGCGGGCCGTACTGCCGCTGAGCGCCAAGTTTAGCGAAGAAAAATCCGAGGGGCCGGGCCGACAGGCAGCGGCCCCAGTTTTGTTGCCCCACCTGCAAAAGTCAGCGGTATGTCGAGTTCGTTGGCATTCCCGGACAGTTGCGCGATGAAACCAAGGGCCTGCTCAACTGTGTCGATCACTGATACCGGGAATTGGTCGGAATGACGGGCGACATTGAGAATATCGCGCCAGTTGACAGCGCGTATTGTGATGTCGCCGGTGGGATAGCCGGCGGTGTCGATAGTGACCTTGCCGGCAGCGTGTAGTTGCAAGTCGCCCCAGATGATTTCGGCCAGTGTGAGATCGAGCGCTGTTGGTTGTGGGCGGGACTGCTCAAGGGCTGTGCGGTCCCAGGGGCGGTCGAAAGTTGCCGTGAGATCGGCCCGGAAGCTGGAGAAGTTGCGCGGCAGGTCGACACCGTCGGGTAGGGCAAAACCGGCTGGAGGCGTGAGCGCGTTGGCCTTGAAAGCCAAGCGATAGGTGCTGGCGTCCTTTTCATCGCGGTGCATTGCGAGGTTCACTCCGCCGGCCGCCATCTGCCAATCGGCGCTGGAGGTGATGGCAATGTTCTCGATGGCGACATTGGTGCGGCTGAGTGTAAGATCGGTCCCGGGATCAAGTACCAGAGAGGCTCGCATGTCGCCTGTGGTCACAGTGAGTTTTTCATCAGGAATGGCGAGGGTTTGGCTGTCTGGCCAGACAGCGATCACATGGTGGGGGCGGTAGGTCAGCGCATGCATGTTGAAAAATGGCGCTTCCCAAGCCACACCGGTTTGAGGGTCGGCCAACGTGAGGTTTTCAAAAGTGCTGTCCAAGCGGCTAGGGAAGCCGGAGACAGAGAGATCATCATATTCTGCGACCCAGCCTTCGGCGCGGCGGTCCTCGAACCATTCAGGCAATGCAGACGAAAGTGCCATGTAACCAAACAGCCAGAAGCCGGCCCAGCCAAGTGCGGCCAATACGATTAGTCGAAACAGCAATTTCATCATGGCTTGGCCTTTCTCACAGAGTCTGTTTGGTGTTTAACGGCGCAAAGCCAGCAGGACCAGAGGCAGACTATGTGGGTATTTGGATACGGATCGCTTTTGTGGAATCCCGGATTTGAGGTGGCAGAACAGACGGTAGCGCGGTTGGACGGCTGGCACCGCAGCTTTTGTATGCGCTCAATCCACCATCGCGGCACCGTCGAGGCGCCGGGGTTGGTATTGGCCTTGGATGCCGAGGTTGGTGCGCATTGTCAGGGCCTCGCGCTAAAGGTTGCGGAAGGGCATGAGGCGCGGACGTTGGATTACCTGCGCGAGCGCGAGCTGGTGAGTTCAGCCTATCAGGAAGAAACGTTGTCGCTGACATTGCGTGACGGGCGCAAGGTGGAGGCAGTGACCTATGTGATTGACCCTGATCACGTACAGTATTGTCACTTGTCGCTGGGTGAACAGGCGCGGATTATTTCCACCGCTGTGGGCGGGCGCGGACCAAACACGGAATACCTGCACAACACGGCAAGCCATCTTTTCGAATTGGGCATTGAAGATGCGGACCTTAAGTGGCTGTCCCAAGAAGTGCACAGATTGACTGCTGCGTAACGACTATCTTGTGGTGAGAGGTGAAATTCCTTGGCAGCGCAGGGACATGGCAGTAGGGTGGGCCTGAAAAACAAAGCGTCAGGACCCATCTAAATGGACCAGCCGGACCGTACAGTCGAGCCGAGATTTTCCAAGCCTACCTTCCAGATTTTGCAGATGCTGGTCGTGTTGGGGCTTGTCAGCGCAGTGAGCTATGTGGCGTTGCCGCAAGTCCTGCCTGTGTTCACCGCCAACCCGGAGCTGAATGGCTTCATTTTCTTCGTGTTTTTGCTGGGGGTTGCCGCCACTTTTTGGCAGGTATTTTCGTTGTTCCGCTCGGTGCGGTGGATAGAAGGCTTTGCAGGGCTGCGCGAAGGGCATGACGTTAACAATCCGTCAACACTGTTGGCCCCTTTGGCCAGCTTGTTGCGGGAGCGTGGGTTAAACGGGCAGATTTCGTCTTCATCGGCGAGTTCGATTTTGGATTCGGTGGCCACGCGGGTGGACGAAGGTCGCGAGATCACGCGCTACATTGTGAACCTGCTGATCTTTCTCGGTTTGTTGGGCACGTTTTACGGATTGGCGACCACTGTACCTGCGGTGGTGGACACGATTAAGAGCCTGGATTTGGGGTCCGGGGAATCCAGCATTGATGTTGTCAGTCGTCTGATGGATGGCCTCGAAAGCCAGTTGGGCGGCATGGGCGTGGCCTTTGCCTCCTCGCTTTTGGGCCTGGCTGGATCCTTGGTTGTGGGCTTGCTCGAGCTATTTGCAAGCCACGGGCAGAACCGGTTTTACCGCGAGTTGGAAGAGTGGTTAAGCTCGATCACGCGGGTTGGTTTCTCCACCGGTGAGGGCGAAGGCGGCGACATCTCTGTGCTGGGCGCTGCGTTTGAGCATATGTCCGGTCAGTTGGAGCAGCTGCGTCAGACCATGGCGGCCAGTGGGGCTGGCCAAGGTGGCGGCGATACGGCGGCCTTGTCGGAAGCCATGCACCGTATGGCGGACCGGCTGGATGCGCAGGATACAGCGACGCAGGCTTTGTTGCGCATTGCCGAAGGTCAGGAAAGACTTATTACGCAGTTGTCAGATGGCGGCGGTTTGGATGGTGGAATGGATGCGGAGAGCCGGATGCGGCTGCGCTCCATTGATGTTCAGATGTTGCGCATTTTGGAAGAGATTTCCGCAGGCCGTCAGGAAAGTATGACCGAACTGCGCACAGAAATTAACGGAATTGCACGGGTTTTGCGCCGAATTGGCAAGGCCACGGACGGCGAAGGTTCTGGTCCGGCTACTAAAGTGCAATTGAAACGGCCACCAGCGCCCAAGGGCAGCAAGGAGGGCTAAGCCATGGCCCTGTCCCGACGCACTGGACAACGATTTCAGGCCAGCATTTGGCCCGGGTTTGTGGATGCCATGACCGGGCTTTTGCTGGTTCTTATGTTTGTGCTGACGATCTTTATGATCGTGCAGTTTGTGCTGTCGGAGACTATTACAGAGAAAGACACGGAGCTGAACGCGCTGCAGTCCGAAGTTGCCGCCTTGGCAGATGCACTTGGGTTGGAGCGCACACGGAGCCAGGACCTTGAAGCCGAGATTGGCGGGCTTACTGCCACTTTGGGGGATCGGGATACGCAACTGCGGGAGCAGGACGCGCTGATTTCCGCATTGACTGCAACGCGGGATGCGCAGGCCGCGGCACTGGATGCGGCACGAACGCAGATCACCAGTTTTGAGGCGCAGGTCGCGACTTTGTTGGCCCAACGCAATGAGGCGCGGGCGGACATTGCAACCTTAGAAGGCGAGCGCGATACGCTGATTGATGAACGGGAAGCGTTGAATCTGGCGCTGGCACAGGCACGCAGTGAGGTTGACGCAGGCGCGGAGGCAGCGCGTCTGGCGGCTGCGGAGGCAGAGGCGATGCAGGCGTTGATTGACAGTCTGCGAACAGAGGTCGCCGATGGCCAGCAGCAGATTGATGAGCTTGCGGCTGAGGCGGATCAGTTGGACAAGGCGCTGACGGCGGAAGAGCAGCGACGAGTGTTGGAAGCCGCAGCAGCGGAAGAGCTGCGCAAGCGGCTCGAAAACGCGGATGCGGAGCTGACGGCGATGACCCTGGCGCTTGAGGCGCAGCGCAAAGAGGCGGAAGATACGTTGACTTTGTTGGCGGCTGCGGAGGCCGCACGGGAGGACTTAGATCTGAAACTTGCGGCGGCGCTTGTCGATGGGCAGAGCGTGGATGCGAGCTTGGCAGATACTGTGTTGAAATTGGCAACGGCAGAGACGGAGCTGGAGACACGAGACGGGGAGTTGGCCTCTGCTAAGGCAGAGTTGGCGGCGGCTCTGTTGGGGTTGGAAGAAAACCGGCGCACGGTGAGTGAGTTGCAGAGCCAGCTGGTCGCTGAAGTGGCCGCGCGGGCAACGGCAGAGGCGCAGGTGGGGGAACGGCGATCAGATTTGCAGGAGCTTGAGGCACAGTTGGCCGAGGCTTTGGTGGCGAAGCTGGCGGCCGAAACTGAAGGTGCAGAAGCGGCAGCAACGGCGGACGGGCTGGCGTTGCAGGTGGCGGACCTGGAAGAACAATTGGCTGCTGCGGTGACAGCGCAGGTCGACGCGCAAGAGGGTGGATCTTCGTTACGCGAACGTTTGGCAACCGCGCTGGCGGCAAAGCTGGCGGCAGAGCAGAAGCTGCGTGACACGCTGAACGTGGAAGAAGAGCTGGCCAAAGCCCTGGCGGCGCAGAAGGCAGCGGAAAACGCACAGATAGCGGCTATGACTGATGCCGAAATACGCGATGCATTGTTGGCAGAGGCAAATAAAGCACTATCTGAGGAAGAAGCGAAATCAGCGGAGAGCCTGCGCCAGATTGCGGCGCTCAATCAGCAGATTGGCGCGCTGCGCACGCAATTGGGCCAATTACAGTCTATTCTGGACGAATATGCAGAGAAAGATGCGGCAGCGCAGGTGCAGCTTGAAGCGCTTGGATCAGATCTGAACACCGCATTGGCACGAGCCGCTGCGGAAGAGCGTAAGCGCCGTCTTTTGGAAGAGGCCGAGCGCATCCGGCTAGAGCAGGAGAAGATCGCGCTTGAGAACCAGACAAAGGACTTGGAACAGTACAGATCCGAGTTCTTTGGGCAGCTGCGCAGCCTATTGGGCACGCAGGAAGGTGTGCGCATTGTCGGGGACCGGTTTGTGTTCTCCTCCGAAGTGTTATTCCCACCCGGTGGGGCGGACTTGTCCTTTGAAGGGCAGGCTGAGGTCGCCAAAGTGGCGGGTATCCTGCAAAGCGTGATTGATGACATTCCAAGCAATATCGATTGGATTTTGCGGGTTGATGGCCACACCGATGACGTGCCGATCTATGGCGGCGCCTTTGCCGATAACTGGGAGCTGAGTCAGGCGCGAGCGTTGTCGGTGGTGCGCTATATGATTGACGTGCTGGGCTTGCCGCCACAGCGGTTGTCGGCAAACGGGTTTGGTCAGTACCAACCCGTTGATCCCGCGGATACGTCAGAAGCGCGGGCGCGCAACCGCCGGATCGAGTTGAAATTTACCGAGAAATAAGCGCTCTATTCGACCGTCACGGTGATGGTCTGGTGGTCGAGTTGTACGCCATCTCGGGTGATGGTGACTTCGCCGTAGTAGGTGCCTTTAGGCCAGCCACCCATGGGGGTGCGTTTGCCGCCAGCGCGGAAATACTGCGCCTGAGTTTTCTTTAACACCACAGTCTGCTCAAACACGGTGCCCTGTGGGCCGGTGATGGTCAGGTCCATTTCGTCATCTGGAAGGCTGCCAAACGCATAGCCGAAGAGCACAAGTGCCTTCGCCTGCGACGGCATACGGTCGCGTCCTGCCATTCCGGATTTAACAGACGCGAACTTGGGCACGCCGACGTCAAAGCCCACGCGGATCAGGCCACCACCAACATAGGAGATGTCGTTTTCCCAAAGAGTGTCGTAGGTTCCGCCGCAGACGCCCGGGTGATCTGGTGCAAACGGGTCCACCACGCGATCGCCATCTCGGATGGAGATATGCAGGTGCGGGAATTGCGTGCGGCCGGAGAGCCCGATTTCGCCAAGCACCTGTCCACGAACAATTTGTTCCCCTTGAGAGACAGTCACTGAGCCCTTTTTCATGTGGCAGTACTGGCTGACCCAACCGTCTCCATGGTCGATGGACACGCCATTCCCGCAGTCTTTGCCGTTGAGTTTGGGGATGTCTTCTGTGGTGATGATCTTGTCGATCATGCCGTCACGGGTGCCTTGCACCACGCCATCTGCCGCTGCCAGGACGTTTACACCGGCGTCCATTGCATCGGTGGACGGGAGAGCAAAGTCGGTGCCTTTGTGGCCATCATAGGAGAGAGGACCGCAGGTAAAATCGGTATGTCCGCCGCTGCGATCCTGGTCGACGTAGTTCTGAATGAAGCAGGTTTCGCCAAGCTCACAGTCTACGGGAAGCGAGAACGTTGGCGCGCCCGCAGCCGGGAAAGCTGCGAGCGCGCTGATAAGTACAAGACTGCTTCTGAGCATCAGTCCGCTGTCAGCAGCGGTGGCTTGTCACCAGTGATGCGCGGATTGTCGGGACCGGCCAAATCCAGCTCCAGATTGCCGTTTTTGACTTTCACCTTGACCACGCCACCTTTGGCGAGCTTGCCAAACAGCAGTTCCTCGGCGAGCGGCTTTTTGATGTACTCCTGGATCACGCGGCCCAGAGGGCGCGCGCCCATTTTGTCGTCGTAACCTTTATCTGCGAGCCATTGTGCGGCTTTGGGCGTCAGTTCGATGGTCACGTTGCGGTCCATCAGCTGTGCCTCAAGCTGCAGCACGAACTTCTCGACCACGCGCAGGATGACTTCTTTGGGCAGTGGCGCAAAGGAGATCACCGCATCCAGACGGTTGCGGAACTCAGGTGTAAAGGTGCGCTCGATCGCGGCGGTGTCTTCGCCTTCGCGGCGATCACGTCCAAAGCCAATGGCGGCTTTTGCCTGTTCAGACGCGCCGGCGTTGGAGGTCATGATGACAACCACATTGCGGAAGCTAACGGTGCGGCCGTTGTGATCGGTCAGTTCGCCGTTGTCCATCACCTGCAACAGGATGTTGTAGACGTCTGGGTGGGCTTTCTCCATCTCATCAAGCAGCAGCACACAATGGGGGTGCTGATCCACGCCGTCGGTGAGCAGGCCGCCTTGGTCAAAGCCCACGTAGCCGGGAGGCGCACCAATCAGACGGGAGACCGCGTGTTTCTCCATGTACTCAGACATGTCAAAGCGCAGCAATTCCACACCGAGCGTGTCGGCCAGCTGTTTGGCGACCTCAGTTTTACCCACACCGGTTGGACCGGCGAAGAGGTAGTTGCCGATGGGTTTCTCAGGCTCACGTAGACCGGCACGGGCCAGTTTGATCGCAGAGCTAAGAGATTCGATGGCTTTGTCCTGACCAAACACCACACGCTTGAGGGATTTTTCCAGATCCTTGAGCACTTCGGCATCGTCTTTGGAGACGCTTTTGGGCGGGATGCGCGCAATTTTGGCCACGACAGCCTCGATTTCTTTCACACCAATAGTCTTCCGACGCTTGGAGGCTGCCACGAGATGCTGAGCGGCGCCCGCCTCGTCAATCACGTCGATGGCTTTGTCCGGTAGTTTGCGGTCATTGATGTAGCGTGCAGACAGTTCCACGGCGGTTTTGATCGCATCGGCGGTGTATTTCACGCTGTGATGTTCTTCAAAGTACTCTTTGAGGCCTCGAAGAATTTTGATGCTGTCCGGTACATTGGGTTCGTTCACGTCGATTTTCTGGAAACGACGGGACAGAGCACGGTCTTTCTCAAAGTGCTGACGGAATTCTTTGTAGGTGGTGGAACCCATGGTGCGCAGCTTGCCCCCTTGCAGGGCAGGTTTCAGCAGGTTGGAGGCATCCATCGCGCCGCCAGAAGTGGCGCCAGCACCGATAACCGTGTGGATTTCATCGATGAACAGCACCGCGTCTGGGTGCTCTTCCAACTCGGTTACGACTGCTTTCAGGCGTTCCTCAAAATCACCGCGATAGCGGGTGCCTGCCAACAGAGCGCCCATGTCGAGAGAGTAGATGGTCGTTTCGCTTAGAACTTCTGGGATTTCACTCTGTACGATCTTACGCGCGAGACCCTCGGCGATGGCGGTTTTGCCCACGCCCGGATCCCCCACAAGAAGCGGGTTGTTTTTGCGGCGGCGGCAGAGGACCTGAATACAACGCTCGACCTCTTGGTCGCGGCCGATCAGCGGGTCAACGTCGCCTTTGTTGGCTTTCACGTTCAGGTCAACGCAGTATTTTGCAAGCGCGCTTTCCTTGCCCTCGCCACCCTCGGCGGTGCCTTCAATGCGTTGATCTTGGTCGTCTTCAGCACCGCTGACAGGGCGGGCCTCGCCAAAGGCAGGGTCTTTGGCAACACCATGGGCGATGAAGTTCACCGCGTCATAACGGGTCATGTCCTGTTCTTGCAGGAAGTAAGCGGCGTTGGATTCGCGTTCTGCAAAGATCGCGACTAGCACATTGGCACCTGTCACCTCGGTGCGGCCAGAGCTTTGAACGTGGATCGCTGCGCGCTGAATCACGCGCTGGAACGCAGCCGTCGGCACAGCCTCTGAGCCTTCGATGTCGGTGACCAGATTGGACAGGTCATCGTCAATGAAATCCTCAAGGTCTTTGCGCAGCTCGTCGATGTTCACGCCGCAAGCCTGCATCACGCGCAGGGCATCGGGCTCTTCCAGCAGCGACAGGAGCAAGTGCTCCAGCGTGGCAAACTCGTGCTTGCGCTGGTTGGCCTGCGCGAGCGCGGCGTGGATGGCTTGTTCTAGTGAGTTCGAAAATGACGGCACGGTGTGACTGCTCCCTCCGGGTTTCGATGAAGGCGGGTTGCCCTGACTTCACCATAGGGTCGTTTAGTTAAAGTTTGGTCGATTGACGGCGGTCTTCAAGGACTTTCTGCAAAATTTGATACAGATTTCGCTCTATTCAGCTTCTGGTTGGGTCACTTGCGCGTGACCCGCCGCCCCGATGGGCATGTATGTAAAGAGTTTACGCCTGTCTGAGGAGGGCGGATCAAAAGTTATCTTTGCGTTGACGCACTTCGGTAAAGACGTCCACGGGGGCAGCGTCCGTCATTCCAAGAGCCTTTTGCAGAGCAGGGTCGGCACTGCGCAGGAATGGGTTGGTTCGTTTTTCCAAACCAAGATTGGATGGTACGGTGGCGATGCCCTTAGCGCGCATATCGGTGGTGTCGGCGATCCGTTGCGCCACGGCGGCGTTGTTTTCACCGAGGGATGCGGCGAAGGCACAGTTGGACGCGGTGTATTCGTGGCCAGAGCAAACCAACGTGGTGTCGGGCAGGGCGGCAAGTTTGCTGAGGCTGTCAAACATCTGCGCGGGGCTGCCTTCAAACAAGCGACCACAGCCCATGGCCATCAGGCTATCACCAGTGAAGACCGCAGCAGTGTCGGGGAAGTGGAAGGCGATGTGGTCGATTGTATGGCCGGAGACGTCAAGGACAGACACGGTTTCTCCGGCGAAGTCGAAGGTTTCTGCTTCAGTGATCGCCAGGTCGAGGGCGGGCAGGCGGTGGGCATCTGCCTTTGCGCCGATGACTCTGGCCGGGTGTGCGGAGAGGATTTCGGGCAGACCGTCGACATGATCCCAATGATGGTGGGTCAGCAAGACGTGGCTGAGGGTCCAGTCGCGTGTTTCGAGTTCTTCCAGAATGGGGCCGGGTTCCGGTGCGTCGACTAGCGCAGTGGCGCCAGAGGCGGGGTCGTGGATGAGAAACGCGTAGTTGTCGGACAGGCAGGGAATCGTGACAATTTGATGGGGCATGGAAATCCGCCTCTGCATTGTTATGTTAGCACTAGATTTGCCGATCGGGGAGCCGGGTGCAATGCATCTTGATGTGCAGGACCTACGAAATTTCTATTACCGCAGCACCTTGGGGCGCGCGGCACAGAAAGCTGTCCGGGACGAGATCTTGGAACTTTGGCCGGTGGCGGAGGCCAAGGGGCAGACGGTGGCAGGTTTTGGCTTTGCGGTGCCCCTGTTGCGCCCCTACTTGCCGGAAGCGCGAAGAGTGCTTGGCCTGATGCCGGCGCCGCAAGGGGTGATGCCCTGGCCAGCTGGAATGGCGAATGTGTCAGTGCTTTGTGAAGAAACGCTGTGGCCGCTGGAAACGGGGCATGTGGATCGTTTGGTGCTGATGCACGGGCTGGAAACCAGCGAGCGGCCAAGTGATGTTTTGGCAGAGGCCCATCGGGTTTTGGGACCAGGCGGTCGGGCTATGTTTGTGGTTCCGCACCGCACCGGCATGTGGTCGAGCAGTGACGCAACGCCCTTTGGATTTGGGCGGCCGTATTCCACCGGGCAATTGGAAACACAGTTGCGCCAACATGGGTTTATGCCAGAGCGGCATCGCGCGACGCTGTATCAACCGCCAAGTCACAAGCGATTCTGGCGCAAGACTTGCGCGATTTGGGAGAGCATTGGCAAGACCGTTTCGCCGGTAATGGCGGGCGGCGTGTTGATTGTGGAGGCCAGCAAGCGAGTGCACGCGCCCAGCGGGCCAGGCGTTTCTGCGCGCGTGAAAAAACCATTGAGCGTGTTGAACCCTAAGCCGGAGGTTGCCCCGGCCTAGGACATGACTCAGGCGGCGCGCAGGATTTCTAGGCGCGGGTCCTCTTCTGCGATGCCGACACCGGTTGCAAAGTCTTCTTCCATGATTTTCAGGATTGAGACGTCGCCCACAAAAATCTCTGAATAGGCCACTTCAAAGCCATTGCTATAGGTGTGGTTCACTACGTCCACATCACCTTCGAGCCCTTCAGGGATGTTGATGGTCAGGTGGTTTCCGGTGAGCTGTTTGAGCACAGCGGGCCCTTGATCCATCGCGTCTTCGTGCAGGTTCAGCACAAGCGTGTCATTGCCTTCGCCGCCTTCCACATAGTGCCCCATGCCAAAGGTGATGGTGTCGTCGCCCTCGCCGCCAATCAGGGCGGTGTCGTTGTTCTGTGCAAGATCTGCGATCAGTACGTCGTCGCCTTCGCCGCCAAACAATTGTGTTACACCGTTGTTGGCCTCGGTCACCACGATACTGTCGTTGCCTTCGCCGCCGTAGACCAAGTGGCTTCCATCGGTGATTTCTACACTGTCGTCGCCGTCTTTCAGGACGGTTGCCGAGTTGTCGCTGAGCGTCAGGTCGTCAGCGTCATCGCTGCCTTCGGCTTGTGTCAAGCCAAAGACGCGGTGGGCATCGGCGTCGCCGGTGTCGGTTTCGTTGTACTGGCTGTCCGGGTCAAACATACTGGTAAGCTGCACATCGCTGGCGTCAAATTCTGACAGACCTTCCAAGCGCACGGTGCGGGTTTCGACATTGTCTTCGTTGAGCGGGTTGGTCCAGCTAAAGTGAACATCTACAAAGTCGCCTTCAGGATCCTCGGTCGTCGAGACTTCAGGCAATGGCAGTTCGTCGACATCGTCAAAGCTGGGCTTTGCGCCGATATCAAGCATGAGCACGTCTTCATCAGGATCAAAGTCCGTGATCGTAGCGATGATCTTGTTGTCCTCCTCATCGCCGTCTCGGATCGCTGTTGCGCCGTCTATGTCAAAGGCATAGACGGCCGCGCCTTCCCCGCCAGTCAGCACGTGGGCAACGGTCTCTTCCGGAAGGCCAGAGAGCGGCTTCATGATGAAAGTGTCGTTCCCATCTCCGCCCTCAGCTGTGGCGGCGCCGTCATCCGCTTCATTGTTGTGCTTAAGGAAAAAGGTATCATCGCCGTCACCGCCGAAGCCGGAGGCTGCATCGGAGATGTGCATGTAGTCTTCCCCCTCGCCGCCAAAGCCTTCGGCCTCGCCGCCAAGCATAAAGACGTCGTTCCCTTCGCCTCCGAGGATCATGCCGTCGCCAAAGGATTTGAGCATGTCGTCTCCCGCGCCTGCGTCGATGTTCTCTTCGCCGCGCGCATAGAGCGTGTCGTCATCTTCTGTGCCGTAGAGTCCTGAAGCGGTATCTTGATCGTCTACTTGGGTCATAACCTCAACGGAGCCCGTGTCTGGAGACGGTTGAAAGTCATCCAAAAGATCGGTCGACACATCTTCGTCGTTCGTTTCCTCGCGGGTACCCTCTGGGTCATCGCCTTGCGAGCCATCCGCCGTTTCTTCAGGACCGATATCCACCAATGCTGTTGCTGCACCAATGCCAAGTAACGACAGTAATAGTAATGGTCCCATAATCTTCCCACGCTTAGAATCAGGTCTAAATCCCCAAGTTGCAGTAGGTCGAATGTGGGTTGAGAAAGTATTTATATCATCCGTGTGCGGGACGGCGGTTTATGTGAATTGAAAATCAAAACTTGAGAAAATTGTCGCTACGTCAGGTTTTTGTCAGGTTCATTTTCTAGGTGGGATTCGACAAAAACGGATGTTTGCGAAACACTTTTTGCCCTAGAGTTAACAGGCAAAGGGTCGCACTCGGCGCAAAGCCTTGAAAAACAGGCTTTTCGCAACACGCACGTTTACATCAAACAATGTTGCTAGCTGAGCAAGCCTCTGTTACACCCGCGACGGATTTTAACGCCTCGTTAGTCCCGAGGTAATGAAACGTCCTTACGCGATGCATACAATTGTATGCCGAGCGTGAGGCAAGCAAGCGGAAGGGTGGACGTGTCCGAACCAGCTTCGATCTCCTCCGGCATTGCAGAACGCTATGCCGCAGCGGTCTTTGAGATCGCACAAGAGAACAATGCGCTGAGCGAATTGGAAACCAGCATCGATGGTCTGGGCGCGGCACTTGCCGACAGCGCCGAGCTTGTTGATCTGATCAATTCGCCACTGATCAGCCGCGAAGAACAAGGTGCTGCGATTTCCGCAGTGGCAAAGAAAATGGGTGTGCAGGACGTTCTTGTAAACGTGCTGGGCCTAATGGCTGAAAAACGCCGCCTGTTTGTTCTGCCACAGCTGATCGAACAGCTGCAGGCAATGATTGCCGAGAACAAAGGCGAAGTGACCGCAGATGTCACCACCGCCAAAGCTTTGACCAAAACCCAGAGCGAAAAGCTAGCCAAAACGCTAGCCGCACGCGTGGGAAAAGACGTCAAAATCAACGCGACCGTCGACGAGAGCCTCGTGGGCGGTCTTGTAGTTAAAGTGGGCTCGAAGATGATCGACACGTCGATCCGCTCCAAGCTTGCTTCCCTCCAGAATGCAATGAAAGAGGTCGGATAATGGGTATCCAAGCAGCCGAAATCTCTGCGATCCTTAAGGAGCAGATTAAAAACTTTGGCCAAGAGGCTGAAGTGGCCGAGGTCGGCCGTGTGCTTTCCGTCGGTGACGGTATTGCGCGCGTCTACGGTCTGGACAATGTTCAAGCCGGTGAGATGGTTGAATTCCCTGGTGGTATTCAAGGCATGGCGCTGAACCTTGAGAACGACAACGTTGGTGTCGTTATCTTCGGTTCTGACCGTGACATCAAAGAAGGCGACACCGTTAAGCGCACCAACTCCATCGTGGACGTGCCAATCGGTGACGGCCTGCTGGGCCGTGTTGTTGATGGTCTGGGCAACCCGCTGGACGGCAAAGGTCCAATCAAAGCGGACAAGCGCGGCGTTGCAGACGTTAAAGCGCCTGGCATCATCCCACGTAAATCTGTTCACGAGCCAATGGCCACCGGCCTGAAGTCCGTTGACGCGATGATCCCAATCGGCCGTGGCCAGCGTGAGCTGATCATTGGTGACCGTCAGACAGGTAAGTCTGCTGTGGCTCTGGACGCGATCCTGAACCAGAAGTCTTACAACGAAGCTGCCGGTGACGACGAAAGCAAAAAACTGTACTGTGTGTACGTTGCGGTTGGTCAGAAACGTTCGACCGTTGCGCAGCTGGTGAAGAAGTTGGAAGAGTCCGGCGCAATGGAATATTCCATTGTTGTTGCAGCGACCGCTTCCGAGCCTGCGCCTCTGCAGTTCCTCGCGCCTTACGCCGCGACCGCGATGGCAGAATACTTCCGTGACAACGGCAAGCACGCGCTGATCATTTATGATGATCTGTCCAAGCAAGCTGTTGCTTACCGTCAGATGTCCCTGCTGCTGCGTCGCCCACCAGGCCGTGAAGCGTACCCAGGTGACGTTTTCTACCTTCACTCCCGTCTGCTTGAGCGTTCCGCGAAGCTGAACGAAGACTTCGGTGCTGGCTCGCTGACTGCGCTGCCAATCATTGAAACCCAGGGTGGCGACGTTTCCGCGTTTATTCCAACCAACGTGATTTCTATCACCGACGGTCAGATCTTCCTGGAAACAGAATTGTTCTACCAAGGTATCCGTCCTGCTGTGAATACCGGCCTGTCGGTTTCTCGTGTGGGTTCCTCGGCTCAGACCAAAGCGATGTCTTCGGTTGCTGGCCCGGTTAAGCTGTCTCTGGCTCAGTACCGCGAAATGGCTGCGTTTGCGCAGTTTGGTTCCGACCTTGACGCCGCAACTCAGCAGCTGCTGAACCGTGGTGCACGTCTGACCGAGCTGATGAAACAGCCGCAGTACTCCCCGCTGACCAACGCGGAAATCGTCTGCGTTATCTTCGCGGGTGTGAACGGCTACCTCGACAAAATCGAGCTGAGCAACGTTGCACGCTTCGAAGAAGGTCTGTTGAACTTCCTGCGCAGCCAGAAGGCCGACCTGTTGGCTTGGATCACCGACGAAGATCCTAAGATCAAAGGTGACGCCGCAGACAAAGTGAAAGCCGCGCTGGACGAATTCGCAGCTGACTTTTCATAAGGGGTTCGGACAATGCCTAGTCTGAAGGACCTAAAAAACCGGATCGAGAGTGTGAAAAACACTCGTAAGATCACAAAAGCCATGCAGATGGTTGCCGCGGCGAAACTTCGCCGCGCGCAGGAAGCTGCTGAGCAGTCGCGCCCTTACACAGAACGGTTTAACGCCGTTCTGTCCGGGCTCGCGGCCTCGGTTGGCGGCTCCGAATCTGCACCGAAGCTGCTTGCGGGCACCGGAAGCGATCAGACCCACCTGTTGGTGGTGATGACTGCGGAACGTGGTCTGTGTGGCGGTTTCAACGCAAACATCGCTAAGTTGGCACGTGCGAAGGCTGCGGAACTGAAAGCCGAAGGCAAAACCGTTAAGGTTCTGACCGTTGGCAAGAAGGGCCGTGACGCCATCAAACGTGAATTGGGTGATGACTTTGTAGGCCACGTTGACCTGACTGAGGTCAAGCGCGTGGGTTACGATGACGCTCAGGGCATTGCCCGTGACATTCTTGTCCGCTTTGATGCGGGTGAGTTTGATGTCGCAACGATCTTCTATGCGAAGTTCGTGAACGTTGTGAGCCAGATCCCAACCGAACAGCAGATCATCCCAGCCGCGTTTGAAGCGGAAGAGGATGGCGCAAGTACTCTGTATGACTACGAGCCCAGCGAAGAGGCCATTTTGGCTGACCTGCTGCCGCGCGGCGTCGCAACTCAGATTTTTGCTGCTCTGCTGGAAAACGGTGCCTCCGAGCAGGGTGCGCGGATGTCCGCAATGGACAACGCCACTCGTAACGCAGGCGACATGATCGACAAGCTGACCATCGAGTTTAACCGCTCGCGTCAGGCTGTGATCACCAACGAGCTTATTGAAATCATCTCGGGCGCTGAAGCGCTCTAAGAACCGGAGACGAAACATGGCAAACGCAAAAGGTAAGGTGACTCAGGTCATCGGCGCTGTTGTCGACGTGCAGTTCGACGACTCTCTGCCGGAGATCCTGAACGCACTGAACACCACTAACAATGGTAAGAAACTGGTTCTGGAAGTATCCCAGCACCTCGGCGAAAACACCGTTCGCTGTATCGCAATGGACGCAACCGAAGGTCTGGTTCGCGGCGCTGCAGTGGAAGACACTGGCGCACCGATTTCCATCCCGGTTGGTAATGCGACCCTCGGTCGTATTCTGAACGTTGTTGGCGAGCCAATCGACGAAAAAGGCCCGGTTGCTTCGGAAGAAACCCGTGCCATTCACCAGCCAGCTCCGGAATTCTCCGAGCAGTCCACTGAATCCGAAGTGCTGGTCACCGGCATCAAGGTGATCGACCTTCTCGCGCCTTACTCCAAAGGTGGTAAGATTGGTCTGTTCGGCGGCGCCGGCGTGGGTAAAACCGTTCTGATCATGGAACTGATCAACAACATCGCAAAAGTGCACTCCGGTTACTCGGTGTTCGCGGGTGTTGGTGAACGGACCCGTGAAGGTAACGACCTGTACTGGGAAATGATCGAATCCAACGTTATTAAGCCAGACAACCTCGAAGAGTCCCAAGTGGCTCTGGTTTACGGCCAGATGAACGAGCCTCCCGGTGCGCGTGCCCGTGTTGCTCTGACCGGTCTGACCCTGGCGGAACAGTTCCGTGACCAATCCGGTACCGATGTTCTGTTCTTCGTGGACAACATCTTCCGCTTTACCCAAGCGGGTTCCGAGGTGTCTGCGCTTCTGGGTCGTATCCCATCCGCGGTGGGCTACCAGCCAACCCTGGCAACCGACATGGGCGCGATGCAGGAACGCATTACATCCACAAAGTCCGGCTCGATTACTTCGATCCAGGCTGTGTATGTTCCAGCGGACGACCTTACCGACCCTGCACCAGCAACCACCTTTGCGCACTTGGATGCGACCACGGTTCTGAACCGTGCCATCTCCGAGCTCGGCATCTACCCAGCGGTTGACCCACTAGACTCCTCTTCCCGACTGATGGATCCGTCCGTTGTGGGTGAAGAGCACTACCAGGTGGCCTTCGACGTTCAGGGTATCCTCCAGCGCTACAAGTCGCTGCAGGACATCATCGCCATCCTCGGCATGGACGAACTGTCTGAAGAAGATAAGCTGACCGTTGCGCGTGCGCGTAAGATCCAGCGTTTCCTCTCTCAGCCGTTCGACGTTGCGAAAGTGTTCACTGGCTCTGACGGTGTTCAGGTTCCGCTGGAAGACACCATCTCGTCGTTCAAAGCTGTTGTGGCTGGCGAATACGATCACCTGCCTGAGGCAGCCTTCTACATGGTTGGCGGCATCGAGGAAGTGATCGCAAAAGCCGAAAAGATGGCTGCTGAAGCGGCTTAAGCGTTGTCGATTTGAAATGCCTCGCCTGGCGCTGCCTGAAATCATAGATTTCAACGCGCCAGATGAGACAGTCACTTTCAAGAAATCGAAACGCTAATAGGAGGCCCGAAATGGCAAACGTGATGCAATTTGATCTGGTTAGTCCTGAGCGCAGCTTGGCTTCGCTTGAGGCAACCGCCGTGAAGATCCCTGGCGCGGAAGGTGACTTGACCGCCATGCCAGGCCACTCTCCCCTGCTGACCTCGCTGCGCCCTGGCGTGGTGCGTGTTCAGACTGCGGATGGTGAGAAGGATTTTGTTGTGACCCGCGGCTTTGCGGACATCACTGCGGAATCCATCTCGGTGATCGCAGAGCATGCGCACAAAGGCGAAGACATGACCAAAGCAGACCTTGAGGACGTTATTGCTGACGCCCGTAAAGCTGCGGCGGAAGCGCCTGAAGAGCACAAGGACGGCGCAGAGAAATTTGTCGCAGACCTTGAGCACCTGATGCACGACATGGTCTGATCCCACGCGGATCTTAAAGTTTAAGAGGCCCCGCCGACACAGGCGGGGCCTTTTGCGTTTGTCCGCTCGAAAAGGTCTTGAAAGCGACGCATTTGCCTTTCAGATTGGCCAGCGATGAAACGGATACGAAATAACTACGTCGGAGTAGATCAGGGAGATGAAGCCCTGTTTTCAGACTTCGAGACCGACGGCGACATGTGGACCGGAAACGGGACGCGCGAACGTCGTAAGCTGATTAAATTCTCCGCCAAATACCGCGTCCCTCCCACGGTTCAAGTGAGTCTTTCGCTGTGGGATATGGATGCTCAGGCCAATATCAGGGCCGAAGTGGTGGCTGAAGAGGTGACCAATCTCGGATTCCATCTGGTGTTTCGCACCTGGGGCGACAGCCGCGTCGCACGGGTGCGCATGTCCTGGCTGGCGATTGGCGAATTGGCTTTTGCCGATGACTGGGTGATTGAGGACTAACGTTCCGTGTTTCCTACAATAGAAAACGCCCTGCCGGAGGACTGCAGGGCGTTTTGTGTTTGATCTGACGTGAGTGGTGGTGGGATCAGCGCAAACGCACTCCGGTTTCA
>Ga0189290_100226_pt1 | contig 24207 bp, 26 predicted proteins | sample UW140minimetaG_FD_130318 | JGI IMG/M metagenome (GOLD analysis project Ga0189290, IMG submission 130318) | Marine microbial communities from the Costa Rica Dome - UW140 mini metaG | ecosystem: Environmental > Aquatic > Marine > Oceanic > Photic zone | place: Costa Rica: the Eastern Pacific...
AGCGGCTCGATGACAGCCCATTCCTGATCCGACAGTTCATGGCGACGCATGGCAATCTCCCTTCCAGGAGATTGAATCAGATTACGCCACCTCGCTGAACCCGTTTATGGGGACGCTCTCTAGAAACTATCCCAGTGGGCCAGATGGAAACTTTCAGATTCGCCCGGAGGGCAGGTTTCAACTCATAGCTACGGATCGATCACCCGAGTTTCAATTTTGAATGCGGCCCTCATCCGGCTTCCCAAACCTCCAAAAGCATCCGTTTCTGATCACGCCCAAAGATCGCATCGCAAGACTGCATAATGTCGAAGCGCATGGGAGTTCGTGGCGGTTTCCGTCGGGCAGAAGAAGCCACCCGCACCAACGGGGCTCAGCGGAACATCGACGCTGAAACGCCGACCTAAGTATGGTCGGTCGGCACTTAGCAGCCTGAGTTGGTTGCGACGCGGCTCAAGACCTCACGCGTGTACCGCACGTCTGTCGCCTACCCCTAGTCTCTCTACTCGCCAGACAGGATTTTCTGCGCGTGTTGATCGTTCGCCAGCACTTCCACATGCTTGCCGACATGCCAGATCTGATGCAGGAGATCAGCGTGACGGCACTACACGATCCGAACACCTGCCTAGAGAAGCACGGCAACTTCAGAACCTGTCCTGCTTCGTCGCAACTGTGGAGAGGCATCTGATGGACTTCGCTCATCTCTCGCCCACCGATTTCGAAAATCTCACGTTCGATCTCCTACAGGCGGCCGGACTTAAAGGGCTTATCTGGCGCACACCAGGCGCAGATGGAGGGCGCGATATAGAAGGCACTCTTTCTGTGTCGGACTTTAGTAATTACTACCACCAGCAAAAATGGTATATCGAGTGCAAACGGTATTCCTCATCGATAGATTGGCCAACCGTGTGGAGTAAAGTAGCTTACGCTGAAGGTAGGGACGCCGATTTCCTACTACTTGTTACAAATTCAAATCCATCTCCGACATGCGAAAACGAAATTGCTGCTTGGAATGCTCGAAACGGTCGATTGTTGATCCGGGTGTGGAGAGGGTACGAGCTCGGGAACATTCTATCTAACTATCCTAGTGTCGGCGCTAAATACGGATTGATAGACAGATTGGACAAAGCGGAAATGAGCCTACAAACACTCATGCTCGAAGCGATGAAGTTGGCTCAGTCGTCTTACGTCGCGCACCACTTAGGACTTCCGATTGCCTCATCACTTGAGGCTAACGCCGCCCTTGCCGAATTGGTCTCGGCCCGGCAATCACAGCTACGGCAATATGGTCGAATTACTCCGAACGACGATACAACAGCACCTAGCTACGACTGGCTAACATGGAGTGGGACACAAGTTGGATGGGATGAGGTCGGAATTCGAGCCCTCCTTGCAATGATCAAACATACGACAGGAGCCAGGACAATAGAAGCCGTTTCTGAAGAGAAGAAGGCTAATCTGAAGCTCGTGGACGTTCGCTTCCCGATGTCGGCCCATGTAGAGAGAATATTGTCTGAAATTGCAATATGGGCAGATCTCGAAATCGCTGTAAACACCGAATGCGCAATGGTCCTTCGGCGCCGTTAGGGAGATAACTTTGCAAGACAATGAAAAATTGGAAAATAACCTGGATCTCACACTTTTGGCGAATTTCGTCCACCAAGTTGTGAACCCGCTGAATGGAGTCGCGGGCACTTTAGATAATTTGGTAGATGGTGTGATCGATGGAGAAGACCGGAAGCGTCAAAGGCTGAATGCAGCCAGAGCACAGCTTGAGCAGTGCATAACGCTAATGCGCAACCTAGCGTTCCTCGCGCAAGGTCGTGGGGGCGTTGCAGACGACGATCGCCGGAAGATTGTCTTGCCGCAAGTAATTATCGAGTCAGCAATGATATTTCAGGAGGACGGTAAGTCAAAAGGAATCGAAATATCTCTTCGAGACCGAATAACTCAGAATACCATCACCGGACACCCGGAGTTAATTAGACAGGTATTGATGAATATATTTGATAATTTCATTAAGTATGGCAAAAAGGGCCACCCTGTCACGGTAAATCAACGCATCCAGAAATCTTCTGGCATGGCGATAATCGAGATAAACGGACTTTCTGAGCACCCTATTGATCAAGCCGATCTTCGTAAAATGGGAACTCTTGGTTTTCGCGGTAAGAATGCTAAGAAAGTCATAGCTTCGGGGAGCGGCATTGGGATATACATATGTAAAAAAATTGTTGAAGAGCAAGGCGGTGTTCTGCACATTGAGGTAGGCGCTTTAGGGAAGGTTTTGTTTGTAATAAAACTACCTGTTTGAAATTTTGAGGCTTCCGACACATGGCCAAGACAACAAAACCGAATACAATTGTTGTTATCGACGATGAGTTGCACAATATGAGCTGGATGATAGATTACTTGGAATCCAAAAATTTCGATACGATTTCATTAGACAATGCAAATTCAGCGGTTGAAGCACTGGGTAAGGAAGTTTACCGAGCAGTTATAGTTGATCTGAATATTCCTGTACTAGAGCCGCTCGTCGCAAGCGTCATCGAAAAAGGTGATGTTTATGGAAAATACCCGGGTCTATATGTTGCGCTACACGCAAGAAACAGCGGTCATCGTGACAGGCAGGTAGTAATTTATTCCGTTCATCGTGATCTCGCGGTAACGCAGGAAGCGGCACGGATCGGTTGCACTTATATCATAAAGGGTAGGCCAAAGGATATAAAGCAAGAACTGGAAGAAATCGTAAGCTATGATCCCACCATCTCTTAAAGGATGCTGGGCCGTCGGCAACCCAATCTGGGTCATCGGGCTCCGCGAGACCCGACACATGCTGGCGTGAGATCTGTATTGACTTCATACGACGGAGCGCCCTGTACGGTGCTCGCGATAGCCCCGTCGAAGGCCCATCAGACCATGCGATGACGGCAAGGAACGGGCGGCCGCCACCATGAAACGCGTCAGGCGATCGATGGCGTCTCAGCGGGAGTTGGGTCAGCGGCCCTGCAACAGCGGAACAGCCATGACCAACAGCGCGAAAATCAATGCGGCGACGTTGAAGGCCTGCTGCGTCCGACGGCGGGTCTCGTTGTAGAGCTTAACGGCCTCAATCACCGGGGACACTGCTAAGCTCCTGTACTCGGCTCTGGTCAGGCTTTGGTGCAGCTTGGAGTGCCAACGCCGAAGATGGCGAAGGTCGGAGATCAGCGAGCGGGAAGCCACCAGCTCGTTGAGGCGCAAACCCGACCACGTCACGAAGAGTACAACCGCGCAGAAGAGGAGTGTGGAAACTGTCCCGGCAGTCGAGCTCGCCGAGGTGGCGATCCTCACGCCGAGGCCCACAGCCAAGACACCGAGGCCCCCGATGAAGGCTTGCGACATCCGGTTCGTCCTCACGACGATCCTGTCGACGTCCTCGGCAACGCCCTTGCGCACCTCGGTCATCGTTTTCAGCAGATCGGCGGATTTCGAGGTCACGAAGACGCGGTACTCCGTCCGAGCTCCCGAGAGCGCGTCCCTCAGATGCGGCGACATGGCACTCCACCAGTCCCCAGTCAGCTCGTCGCCGATGAGCGGCTCCAAGCGTCGCAAGAGCATCTGGTGCCGCGCTTCCGCGTCGCGCGCGGGCACCAGCAACCACTCGACGGCCTCTCTCAACGCCTCGAACTGCGCCGGCGAGCAGTCGATCGGCGGCGGCGCAGTGAACGAGCGCTTCCTGAGGCCGTTGAGGACGACCCGAAGGCTACCGTCGCCCGAGACCTCCACCTCGGAAGCGAACGCCAGCATCAGCTTGGACGCGGCCGCGCGCATGAACGCCGCCGAGAACGCGTCGCCGGAGAGCGGAGCCGAAGGCAGCCATCGGTTCAGGTCGCCGGGCATTCGTCCTCCGGAGAGATCGCGCACGATGCCGCGGCGGACGTCTGACACGACGTCGGTCCCCGTTTCGGTTTCCACCGCTGCCGCCTCGGGCTGGGCATGCGTCGCGATCCCGTCCCAACCGGACACGCGGCGCCCGCCTGCCACGAACGGCCGGAACTCCCCGAGCACCAGGATCGAACCCGCTTCGCCGATCATGGCATCGTCCCAGCGGCGCAATGCCGCTTCGGGTTGGAGGAAGAGCACCGTCCGCCCAGCCGGCGGCTTGGTGACCATGATGTTAATCTCCGCCGGGATACGCCCTTCGAGGAGGTCGGCGGATGGAAGCGGTTCGTATTCGCCGTCTCGAACCGTGATCGACCAGTCCGAGCCCGAAACGCAGTCCAAGGCTTCGCGGAGCGCATCCGCCTCGCCGACGCTGGACGCGCCGGCATAGCGCCAGCTCAGGCAGTCCTCGACAGTCCCCTCGCCCGCTGGGTGAAGCTCAGCCAGTGATCTTAGGGAGGGTTTCGGTCTCGTCATCCTGCACCAGTCTCGCCGTCTTCAGCGTTATCGTGGCCGACCCATCGTCGGCACGGTCGACCTTCACGATACCATCCTTCTCGTGCTCCTCGCGAAACCAGAGCGCGAACCCCTCTTTGGCGACGAGTCGCTTGTATTCCCGTTTGGGCAGACCCTGGCGGTCGAACTGAAACGACTCGGTCTCCATGGCGCGGTTCGCGAGCTCGCGTTCGAAGGTCTTCAGCACTGCATCCTTGGCGGGGCCGTCGAACCCGCCGGCGATGGCGCCCCAGAACTCCTCAGGATTGTCGCTGTCGAATCCGTTCAGGCGTTCGAAGGTCTCGCGCAGGCGACGGGTCGGCGCCTTCGCCACCTCCGCAGGCATGACGTCCCGGTGCTTGTCAATCGTCGCTTTCGCGGCCGCGAAGAGCTTGCTGGTGAGATCCTTCTTCTCGAAAGTCCGCCGAACATCCAGAAAGTTCTCGAAGTGCTGCGTGGCGTCGCGGTACCGCGACGAGGAACGGTCGATGACCATGATCCGATGCCGATGCCGCTCGGTATCGGCATGCTTCGGGTCGCTAAGTCGGATGACGACGGACTTCTGCATGGCCTTGCGGTCCTGCGAGAAGTTCTGGACGACGCTCTCCATCAGCGGCTTCGGGTCGGCTCCGTCCTCCGCCTCGAGACTGTAGGTGATGACGGCGTGGTGGTCGAACTTGATCAGCGCCACCAGCTTCGATTCCTTCGTGCGCATGGCCAGCAACATCAGAGCGCCGGGCGCCATTCTATTGTCGCCCTTCACCTTGTCGTTAAAACGCCTAGCAAGGCTTCTGGACGTCGCGAGGAACCCGTCTTCGGGATCTGGATCGGCAAGGGCGCCCTCGACGAGGGCGGGAATCCCCGAGCCATCGTTGAAGTCGTAGGAGGCACCGCGAAGCGTATCGCGCACCCTCTTGGCGAAGAACTCCGGATACTGCGGAGGTTTCGTCTCCGCCAAGAAAAGTGGGTCAGGCCTGTCGGGCCGTACGACGTGGAAAATCATTCGGTCGATCGTGAGGGTGTCGAGCTCGTCTTCGTTCAGCATGGATCCCCCGATGTGACAGACAAGGGAATCCTCTAGCGAGTTCTTAGCGATTTCTCAACGCGGATCACTACCGGAGATTGCGATACCTCGGCCACCGATGGGGGTTGTTCAGGCTTATGCCCGTTTGTTCAGACTTATGGGTCAGGAAACAAGCCGGCGAGACGGACGACGACTGAAGTTCAGGCGTAGATCCACTGCTCGGGAATGCGCGCCTCGACGGCCTCGCCGACCGTGATGCGGCCGGGCTTCTCGACCCAGGCGACGAGGCCGCGGCGGTGCATCGCCGCCTTCACGAAACCCAGTTCGATGTCGCCGCGATCCGGGTAATGCGCCGCAATCGCCGCGCCGGAGGACCGGCAGGGGCCGTTGTCGCCGTCGATCCGCAGGGTGACGCCGCCGGCGAACATCAGCAGCGTGCGCGGCGGCAGCCATGTGAGATGGGGAATGCCGCCGACGAGCAGATTGCCGCCGATCCATTCCGGCCGGATCTCGGGGATGGCGAGCGCTGACGCGGCCTCGGCCAGTTCGTCTGCGGCCAGCAGCGACAGCTGGCGCTCGTTGCGCATTCGTGTGCCGCGCGGATACCAGGGCTCGCGCCCCCCTGAGCGCCGCGTCATCCCGCCATGGCGGTCGCCGTCGATGCCGTCGAAGCCGAGGTCGAGATGATCGACCGGCACGGTCGCGAACCCCTCCCCCTGGGTGCGGAAGAGCCCGTCGATCGTGGCGGCGAGCTTGCGGGCCCGCGTGCGTTGCATCTGCATCCGTCGGTGTCGTCCGGCATCGTGTTGGCGGGGACGGCCCGCCTAGCGCGGCGAATCGTCGGTGGTCTCCGCCCGCCCGTGGCTGCGGTCGAAGGTGGCGACACGATAGATGTAGAAGCCGACGATGGCGATGAGCACGGCGTTGGAAACCGGCCCGACATAGGATTCCACCGCCTCGTAATTCTGTCCGAGCGCATAGCCCGCATAGGCCAGAAGCGTCGTCCAGGCGGCGCTGCCGATGGCGGAGAAGACCAGGAAGGTCAGGAAGGACATCTTCGCGATGCCGGCAGGCACCGAAATCAGCGTGCGCACCGCCGGCACCAGGCGACCGAACAGCACCGCGGCGATGCCGTATCTGCGGAACCAGCGATCGGCCGCATCGACATCCTCCGGCGCCATGGTCAGCCAGCGGCCATGGCGCTCGGTGAAGCGCTTCAGCCGGCGCTCGCCGACGAAGCGACCGGCATAGTACCAGGGGATGACGCCGAGGAGCGACCCGACCGTGCCGGCGAGGATCACCGTGACCAGCGACATCTGCCCGGTCGCCGACTGGTAGCCGGCCAGCGGCATGATCAGTTCGGAGGGGATCGGCGGGAAGACGTTTTCCAGAAACATCAGGAGCGCGATGCCGAAGGGGCCGAGCGTTTCCATCATGCTGCGGACAAAGGCGTCCATGTCGTCTCCGTTCAGTCTCGCCGCGCTCGGCGCCAATCACCGTGCAGAAAGCCACGCATGGCGATTCGGGTTCCGCATCGCATCCGGCCGGCCGGCGTCTGCCCGGCGTAAGGCCGTCACGCTTGCCGGTACGCCGGGGGAGTGATCTCATGGCCGGATGACGACCGGTCTCGACACATTCGACGGCTTCAGCTGGGCGAGCCTCCTCGCCGGCCGGGACGTGCTCGTCCTCGACCCCGACGCGGCGCGGGGCCTACGCACTGCCAATGCGCTCGACGCTGCCGGTGCGCGTGCCAGCCGCGTCGCCACCGTGGAGGCGGCGCGCGACCGCATGCTGCGCCGCGCCTTCGTCGTCGCGGTCGTCGCCCTGCCCGGCGAGGCCTGCCTCGACGACACCCTGGGTGCGCAGTTCATGGCGGCGGGCCTGCATCTGATGCTGCTGGCGGAGCCCGCACGGCACGCCGCGCTGCTGGGCCGCCATCCCGGCGCCCGCGTCGCCGGCCTCGACCTCGGCGAACGCCAGTTCGTCATGCTGCTGACCGGCACCGCCGACGACTAGCCGCGCCCTTGCCCCGGACGATCGCGGCGGGCGGTGGCCCTGCCCTTCGCCGTTCCGCCAGTCTCGCGCGCGTCAGGGGGCCGGATGGCTGTCCGCCAGGCACTGGTCGTGATCGGCCAGCACCTCGATCACCCGGCAGTCCTCGACCGTCTCGTTCCGGCAACGGGTCATGCGCGCGACCTCGGCCCGCAGCGCCGTCAGCCGCGCGATCTTGCGGTCGATGTCGGCAAGATGCGCGGTGGCGATCTCGTCGGCCTTGGCGCAGGGCCGCGTCGGATGTCCGGCCAGGTCGAGAAGCTCGCGGATCGCCTCGATGTCGAAGCCGAGTTCACGCGCATGGCGCACGAAGCCGAGGCGGCGCAGATGCGCCTCGCCATAAAGCCGCCGGTTGCCGGCACTGCGCGGCGGCGCCGGCAGCAGGCCGATCTCCTCGTAATAGCGGATCGTCGGGATCTTCACCCCGGTGCGGCGCGACAAGGCACCGATTGCGAGATTCATCAGATGTCGCCCTTGCTTCTCCAGTCACTGGAGATTGTAGGGTCGCGCCGAACGCATGAGAAGGAGCCTCGCGATGGCCGACCATTGCTGCGCCAGCAACACCCCCGTCGCCCCGACCGAACCGGCAACGCCCGAACCCGCACCGGCCACCGCCTGCGGCTGCTCGGGCGGGGTGCCCGTCTTCGACGGCGTCGATCCGCGCTACAAGCGCATCCTGTGGACGGTCATCGCCATCAACGGCGCGATGTTCCTCGTCGAGATGGGCGCCGGCCGGATCGCCGGGTCGCAGGCGCTCATGGCCGATGCGCTCGACTTCCTCGGCGACACGCTGACCTACGGCCTCAGCCTGGCGGTCATCGGCGCGAGCTTGAAGATCCGCGCCTCGGCGGCCCTGTTCAAGGGCGTCTCACTCAGCCTGATGGCGCTGTGGGTGTTCGGCTCGACGGCCTATCAGGTGCTGGTGCTCGGCGTTCCCAGCGCCCAGATCATGGGGCTGATCGGGCTCCTGGCGCTCGCCGCCAACCTGGCCTCGGTCGGCCTCTTGATGCGCTACAAGGACGGCGACGCCAATGTGCGCTCGGTCTGGCTGTGCTCGCGCAACGACGCGATCGGCAATGTGGTGGTGATGGTCGCCGCCCTCGGCGTCTGGGGCTCGGGCTCGGCATGGCCGGACCTCGCGGTCGCGGCGGTGATGGCTGGCCTGTTCCTCACCTCGTCTGTCGCGATCCTGCGCCAGGCCTTGGCGGAATATGGCGAAACGCCCAACGGGCTCGCGGGCTCCGGGACCCGATCCTGACAGGAGACGCGAGGGAGCGCATGGCACCCACCGTCAGCCAGCCGCGCCCACCCGGACGCGAACCGGCGGTTCTCAGTCGGTGACGGCGAGGATGGAATGCTCGATCTGGCTGGCGCTGTAGGGCTTCTGCAGCACCGGGCAAACTCGCCATTCCGTCTCCAGCCCCTCACGGCCGTAGCCGGTGGCGAAGACGATCGGGATGCCGGCGTCGCGCAGCCGCGTCGCGATCGGATAGATCTTCTCGCCGCCGATATTGACGTCGAGAATTGCCACGTCGATCGCCATGCCGGAATCGAGCATGTCATGGGCGCGCTTCAGCCGCATGGCCAGTCCGACAACCTCGCAGCCGAGGTCGAACAGCATGTCTTCCAGTTGCATGGCGACGAGGCTCTCGTCCTCGACCACGAACACCTTCAGTCCGGCGACGTCACGAGCAGTGTTATGCGGCTGTGCTTGCAAATTCCTCCACCTCGGACAGGGCCAAGTCGATACGGCAGATGAGGCCGCCGGAGGCAAGGTCAAGGGACAGCGTACCGGATAGTTCGCCTTCGACCACACGGTGCAGCATGCGCATGCCGAACCCCTCGACGAGCGGGGTCGCGGAAACCGGCGCCCCCGCCGTCTCCGTCCAGGCGATCGACAGATGGCGGCCGGTGCCTTCGCCGGCAACCTGCCAGCTCACCACCAGTTCACCCTCATCGTTGGACAGCGCGCCGTAGGCGGCCGCATTGGCGGCCAGCTCGTGGAACACCATGCTCAGGGCGATCGCCGAGCGGGCGGTCAGATGGACCTCCGGCCCGGACATGGTGACCTGGCTGCGCGAAAACGGCGACAGTTCCTGGCGCAGGAGCACACGGAGCCCCGCGGCCTCCCAGCGCCGCTCCGCCAGAACATTGTGGGCATGGCTCAGCGCCAGAATGCGCGCGTCGAAGGCGGCGCGCGCCTCCTGCGCCTGTGGCAGCTTGCGGAAGCTCTGGCGGGCCATGGACTGAACGGTGGAGAGCGTGTTCTTCACCCGATGGTTGAGTTCGTCGATCAGCAGCCGCTGGCGATCGGCGGCGCGGATCGCGTCGGTCCGGTCGGCGCCCTGCACGAAGACGCCGGTCACGCGTCCTTCGGCATCGCGGATCGGATTGTAGGTGAAATCGATGAAGGTCTCGCTCAGCCCTTCGTCGCCCTCCCCGTGGATGAGCAGGCGCACGCCCTCGCCGGTAAAGGACTTGCCCTCGGCATAGACCGCGTCGAGCATCTCGAAGAAGCCCTGCCCCGCCACCTCGGGCAGCGCCTGGCGGATCGGCAGGCCGATCACGTCGCGATGACCGACGAAGCGGGCATAGCTGTCATTGGCGAAGACGGCGACGTGCTCTGGTCCCTGCAGCACCGCGATCATGCCCGGCGCCTGCCGGAACAGCCGGCGGAACTCCTCGCTCTCGGAGCGAGTCTCCTGATAGGCCTCCTCGACCTCGCGGGCATTGCGCAGCAGCGCCAATTCACCCGGCACGGCGGCACTCGGCACGGTGCTCGCCTGTTTCAGCCGGACGATCTCGGTCACGTCCACGGTGTTCTGCACGATGAAGGCGACCGCGCCGTCATCGTCCAGCATCGGCGTGTGCGTGGCGGTCCAGTAGCGTTCCTCTATGCCGCCACCTTCCGATTGCGGTCGCGGAATCTCGTAGGGAATGAAGGCGATCGTGTCGGGTTCCCCGGTCTTCAGGACCTCGGCGAAGGACGCCCTCAGCCGCCGGCCGCTTTCGCCCTCATTGGGAAACAGGTCGAACAGGAGCCGGCCGACGAGCTCGTCGCGCTGCTTCAGCACGGCCTGTTCGTAGGCGCGGTTGACCGAGACGTAACGCAGCTCCCGGTCCAGCACCATGTAGGGACTGGGAAGCACGTCGAAGATATGGGCGAAGACGAGATCGTTCATGCCAGCGCGGAAGACCTGCGATCCGTGCCCGTCATTCCGCCGGGTCCGCGCCGCGGTCCGGCCGGATCCCGAAAGGAGTTCGGGCGGCATCGGGCGGATGCCTTGGTGAGGTTCGGCTTGTCGGTCGGCACATCCGCGCCCTTGTTGACGGCAGGCGACCCCCAGGTCGGCGCCGTGCGAATTCGTCTCGTGTTCATTGGCAGCCGGAGGCGTACCAGCGCAGGAATGCACCGATAATCCACCCCTCGTCCCCCGTCATCCTAAAATGCCATCCCTGCCATTTGGTTGCTGATGCCATGATGAATCTTCACAGGGAAGCGACAGCGCGAACAAACCCTTACCAGGCGCAGATGCGCGTATCGGTCGCGGCGCTCGACCAGCAGGCCGGGTCGCCGCGTTCGCGCACATAGGTGCCCGGCAGGGGAACGTTGCGATGGCCCAAATTGACGAAGCCGGAGGCGTAGCCCGGGCTGTCGATGACGAGGATATAGGTCACGTCAGGGCCGGTGATGGTGAAGCTGCCGGCCGAATCGGTCATCTGGAAGTCGCAGTCGAAATAGCCGTCGTCGGTGCTGTAGCACTCGGCCGGCTTGGCCTGCGCACTGCCCTGCGCCAGGAACAGAAGCCCTGCCCCGGCACAGGCGGCGATCGCGGATATGCGCCTGTTCAACACGATTGCGTCCTCCCCGCCTGCTGCACGCAGACAGGGTAGCAGGATGCCACTACTACCGATAGCTGACTAACGCCTTGTTAACCGTTCGGTCCCGCGCACCGGTCCGGCTTCCCTTTGAAAGCCGGGCCGGTGCAAGCCGGTCAGCGCGTCAGGCGCTTGTAGGTCGGACGCTTCGGATTGACCGACTCGGGGCCGAGGCGGCGGATCTTGTCCTGCTCGTAATCCTCGAAATTGCCCTCGAACCATTCGACATGGCTGTCGCCCTCGAAGGCGAGGATGTGCGTTGCCAGCCGATCGAGGAACATGCGGTCATGGCTGATGACCACGGCGCAGCCGGCGTATTCCTCCAGCGCATCCTCCAGCGCCGTCAGCGTCTCGGTGTCGAGATCGTTGGTCGGCTCGTCGAGCAGGATGACGTTGGAGCCGGACTTCAGCATCTTGGCGAGATGGACGCGGTTGCGCTGGCCGCCCGACAGGGTGCCGACCTTCTGCTGCTGGTTCGGGCCCTTGAAGTTGAAGTTGCCGACATAGGCGCGGCTGTTCATCTCGTATTTGCCGAGCTTCATGATGTCGACGCCGCCGGAGATTTCCTCCCAGACGGTGTGGTTCGGCGTCAGGTCGTCGCGGCTCTGGTCGACATAGCCGAGATCGACGGTCTCGCCGATCTTAATGTCGCCGCTGTCGGGCTTCTCCTGGCCGGTGAGCATCTTGAACAGCGTCGACTTGCCGGCGCCGTTCGGGCCGATGATGCCGACGATGCCGCCGGCCGGCAGCTTGAAGGACAGGTTCTCGATCAGCACCCGGTCGCCGTAGCTCTTGGTCAGGTTCTCGACCTCGATCACCCGGTTGCCCAGGCGCTCGCCGGTCGGGATGACGATCTTGCCGTCCGCCGGCTTGCGGTTCTCGGCGGCCTCGACCAGCTCGTTATAGGCCCGGATACGCGCCTTCGACTTGGTCTGGCGGGCCTTGGCGCCCTGCTGGATCCACTCGCGCTCGCGGGTGATGGCACGCATGCGGGCGTCGTCCTCGCGGCCCTCCTGCTGCATGCGCTTCTGCTTCTTTTCCAGATAGACCGAGTAGTTGCCCTCGTAGGGGACGCCATGGCCGCGGTCGAGCTCGAGAATCCAGCCGGTGACGTTGTCGAGGAAGTAGCGATCATGGGTGATCATCAGCACCGAGCCCTCGTACTCGCGCAGGTGCTTTTCCAGCCACAGGATCGTCTCGGCATCGAGATGGTTGGTCGGCTCGTCGAGCAGCAGGATGTCGGGCTTCGACAGGAGCAGCTGGCACAGCGCGACGCGGCGCTTCTCACCGCCCGAGAGCGGCGCGATCTCGGCGTCCGGCGGCGGGCAGCGCAGCGCGTCCATCGCCATCTCGACCTGGTTCTCCAGGTCCCACAAATTCTGGGCGTCGATGACGTCCTGGAGCTTGGCGCCCTCCTCCGCGGTCTCCTCGGAGTAGTTCATCATCAGTTCGTTGTAGCGGTCGAGGATCGCCTGCTTGTCGGCGACGCCTTCCATGACGTTCTCGAAGACCGTCTTCGACTCGTCGAGATGCGGCTCCTGCGGCAGGTAGCCGACGGTCGCGCCCTCGGCGGCCCAGGCCTCGCCGGTGAAGTCCTTGTCCTCGCCGGCCATGATCTTGAGCAGCGTCGACTTGCCGGCGCCGTTCGGGCCGAGAATGCCGATCTTGGCGTCGGGGTAGAAGGAGAGATGGATGTTCTCCAGGACCTTCTTGTTGCCGTAGGCCTTCGAAAGTCCGGACATGTGATAGATGAACTGGCGTGCCATTGCGCGCTGCCGCTCCGTATCGAGATGGAAAGAGAAGTTGCGCCGTACGTAAGCCATCGGAGCAGGCGGAGCAACGGCAGCGACGCGAAGAGGCGCGGCAGACACTCCCTCGCAACAGCTCACCGCTCGCCTATCCTTGTCGCCAGCCGCAACGTTGCCGAGGAGCCAGCCCATGTCCATCGCCCTGATCGTGGGGGTCGGCGACGGCCTTTCCGCTTCGCTCGCCCGCCAGCTCGCCGCCCGCGGGCATCATCTGGTGCTGGCCGCCCGCGATACCGACAAGCTCGCCGATCTGGAGGCCGAGACCGGTGCGACGACCGCCGCCTGCGACGCCGCCGATCCGGCTGCCGTCGCCAGACTGTTCGAGGTGGTGGACCAGATCGACGGCGAACTCGCTGTGGCAATCTACAATCCGTCGGCGCGGGTGCGCGGCTCGCTGGTCGATCTCGACCCCGCCGAGGTCCGCCGGGCGCTGGACGTCACCGCCTATGGCGCCTTCCTCGTCGCCCAGGCCGCCGCCCGGCGCATGCTCGCACAGGGCCACGGCACCATCCTGTTCACCGGCGCCTCGGCCGGCGTGAAGGGCTTTGCCCAGTCGGCCCCCTTCGCCATGGGCAAGTTCGCCCTGCGCGGCCTCGCCCAGTCCATGGCCCGCGAGCTGCATCCGCAGAACATCCATGTCGGCCACGTCGTCATCGACGGCGCCATCCGAAATCCGGGCCGCAGCGAGCCGGCCGACAAGCCCGATTCCATGCTCGATCCCGACGCGATCGCCGAGACCTATCTGGCGCTGATCGACCAGCACCGCTCGGCCTGGAGCTGGGAGATCGAGCTGCGCCCCTTCGTCGAACGCTTCTGACCGCGGCTGGCGGGCGCCATGGCACCGGCGCGCCGTTCCCTGCACCGCAGTTGCCAAGCGCGACGCCCTGCCGCATCACTGGCGCCACGAGGGATCGCAAGCGAGGGGAAGACACATGCTGACCGTATGGGGACGCCGGAATTCGTCGAATGTCCAGGTGGTGATGTGGGGCATCGCCGAACTCGGGCTCGAGGCGACACGCCACGATGCCGGCCACAAATACGGCGGCACCGACACGCCGGAATACCGGGCGATGAACCCCAACGGTCTCGTGCCGGTGCTGAAGGACGGCGACGACGAACCGCTTTTCGAATCCGCTGTGATCCTGCGCTATCTCGCCAGCCGCTACGGTGCCGCGCCGTTCTGGCCGGACGACGTCTCGGCCCGCGCCCAGATCGACAAATGGGCCGAATGGGCCAAGCTCAACATCTGGCTGAACTTCAGCGGCCCGGTGTTCTGGCAGATCGTCCGGGTGCCCGAAGCCGACCGCAACGCGGCCGCCATCGCCGCGGCGGTCCAGGCGCTGAAGCCGCGCTTCGACATCGCCGAGGCGCGTATCGCCGAACACGGCTACATCGCCGGCAAGGACTTCACCCTCGCCGACCTGCAGTTCGGCCATCTGCTCTACCGCTATTACGACCTGCCCATCGACCGGCCGTCACACCCCGCCATCGAACGCTACTACGCCGCCCTCACCGAGCGCCCGGCATATCGCGAGCACGTCATGGTGTCCTACGACGACCTGCGCGTGGTGTGATGCGGATGGCCTTGCAGGGTCCCGCGGATCGGGGCCTGCAGGGCCGGCAGCTCAGGATCGATCCGGGCGGACGATGGCCGCCACGTCCGGCATTCAGCACCTACTGGCAGATATATCCCGCATAGACCCAGCCGGTCGGCTCGCCATCGGCCTCGACGACGTACCAGGACCCGTCGTCATTGGCATCGATGATGTCGACATAGGTCCGCTGACCCAGCCGGGTCAGTTCCGGATAGCGCGAGCCCGGCCCTTCCCGGACCGACAGATAATAGTCGCCATTGGGGTCGAGACCGCAAACCTCCGCGGCAGTCGCAGGCGTCATGCCCGCTCCGACGACCAGCGCAACCAGCATCATTCCCGAAATCGTCACGGACCGCAGCATCGTCGCGAACTCCTCCTGCATGCCCCCGGATCTGTGCCGACGACACACCATGGATGGCGCAGCTCGCGAGGCGACGCCATGCCCCGCAGTCCGAAATACCGGTCCCACCGTCCACTGCCGAACACGCGGCTTCGGGCGGGGTGCAGGAGAAAAGCCTTGGGCAAGCGCGACCAGCCTCTGCTCGGCGTGGTAATGCCGATGCCCCTAGGCCGCTTCTGTGTGTCGAATCGGCATCCTGAACGTGAAGCGCGTTTCCTGCGGGGTCGAGACCGCATCCAGTGTCCCGTCATGCGCCTCGGCGATCTGCGAAGCGATGTAGAGGCCAAGGCCGAGACCCTGCTGGCTCGGGCGCGTATCAGCACGGAAGAAGGGCTGAAACAGGCTGGACACCGCCGCTTCCGGGATCGGTGCGCCCTCGTTGCTGACCACCAGCTCGAAGCCGTCGTCGCCCGTACGTGCACGGATGGCGATCGGACGGTCCTCGGCGCCGTGGGTCAGGGCGTTGCCGAGCAGGTTCGACAGGAGTTGCCCTACCCGCGTGCGATCGCAGGGCACCGGCCGATCAATGACCAGATCGACCTCCAGCTGGGCCTCTGGCCGGATCGCCTGCAACTCGTCGATCACCTGGCGCAACGTCGCCTCCACCGGCTCGTCCGCGTCACGGGTCAGGTTCAGCCCGTCACCGAGCCGTGCCCGTGCGAGATCCAGGACGTTGTCGATGATGCCGCCCATGCGCACCACGGCACCGCGCATCAGTCCGACGACGCCCTGCGAACGCTCGTCCAGTGGCCGTTTCGCCAGCATGTTGAGACCGGCATCGATCGAGGCCAGCGGATTGCGCAGGTCATGGCCGAGAACCGCGATGAACTGTTCGCGCAGCTCCGAATCGTGGCGTTCGCTCGACAGCGCCGCCTCGCTGGTCGCCAGCCGGTCCTGGCCGTCGAGATGGCCGGCCAGCAGTTCCGCGAACAGGCTGAACATGCCGATGGTCGCCGGATTCTGCAGCTGTGCCGGCTGCGGGTCGATGGCGCAAAGCGTGCCGAAGAAGCTGCCATCAGTGCGGATGATCGGCATCGAGATGTAGCTGCGAAAACCGTACATCTGCGGCGTCGGATGATTGCAGAAGACGCCATCGACCTCGACGTCGTCGATAATGACCGGTTCGCGGCTCTGCTCGATCTCGTGACAGATGGTGGTTTCCACCTGCAGTTCGTCACCGGGCGTCAGGCCGAAGCCGAGATCGTCCTTGACGCTGCAGGTCACCCAGCGATCACCGGTGACCCGCGCGACCGCGACGAACCGCATGCCGGTCACCCGGGCAACAACGTCGAGGATCGTCGGAACAGATGGAATGCGGCTGACGGCATCGATGTCTTGCCGGAAATCGTCGTGCACTGGCAGTCTCGGTAGTTTCAGTTGATCTGCGATCTGTCTGTCCCGCCATGCGATCATGGCGACCATGAACGGTCGACGCAAGCCGGAGGCGCACCGCCGGCCTTACTGCAGGCCGACCGCATCGACGATACCGGCGCGACACCCGCCGCGGGCCCGCGGTGCACTGCGGATCAAGGCGCCGATATCGGTCTCCGGGGTGATCTCCCCACGCAGCGCGATTGTCAGCTCCGTGACGATGCGGCGCCCATCGTCATTGGCGCAGCCCAGGCGCACGCGCTGGCCGGCGCCACGTCCAAAGGCCCTGTCGAAGGCCACGCGCACCGCTGCCTGGCCGATCCTGCGCCCGACCGAACGCGCGAAGAGGTCGCGTACCGGCGAGGCGTTGATGGCGTCGAGGATCAGCAGGGAATCCGCGAAATACTCCTCCTCATCCGCCCGGTAGCAGGTCCCGTGGCGCAGCCACTCATGGCGATCGAGCGCCGAGCGCGTCCCCGGCATCGCCTCGGCCAGCGCCGCAGCGGTGCCGGGCTTCAGCCGCACCGGCGGCAGTTCGTGCCAGCGGCCGGCCCGGTCGACGCGGCGGTCGGTCGGCCCGACACCGCAATATTCGGTGCCACGCGGCTGCGGCCAAAGGCCGTGCAGGGTGAAATGGTCGGCGTCGAAACGGCGCCGCGTCTGCGAGCGGCATTCGGGCTTGCGCGGACGCGTCTCGCAGAAGGCGGGCTGCCAGCTAATCGCCAGAAGCAGGTCGCGGTGGGCATTGCGCCCGGCATTGTCGTCGCGCGTCGTTGACGGGGCAACGGGCAGGCCGGGATCGCTTACCGGCGCGACACGTCGCACGCGGTCACCACAATCCTTGGCGATCCAGAGCCGGCGCGACGCTTCGCCGGGCATGGCGATCTGGTAATGGCTGCCATTGCGTTGGTTCTCGCCGAGCAACGGATAGGCCCGGTCGATGGTCAGGCGCTCGGCGCGCCGATCGGCCCCGCCCCGGATCGACGGCGTCGCCATGCAGGCCTTGCGGGCGATCACGAAGCCTTCCAGCGGCGCCTGTGCAACGGCGCCGGGCGCGAATCCGAGCACCAGGGCAAGCCCGGCCGCGATCGCCGTCCTGTGTCCGAACCACTGCATGGGGTTCCCCTCCTCCCGTACGGTCCCGGACCGATTGTGCACGCCGGACGACGATCGGCCAACCGGCAGCCCGCGCCGCCGGCCGGTCAGGATGCGGCGTTGTCCGCCTCCGGCGCGATCCGGCCGCAACCGACGGCGACCCAGCGACGGGCCGGCTCGGCACCGGGAAACGCCAGGAGATAATGGGTGGTGGGTGCCGGATTGCGCGCGATGAGCTCGTAGTCGGCGCCCGGTTCCGTGGCGACGGTACCGGGATTGGCCGGCGCTTCCAGCGACGCCAGGGCGGGACAGCGGGCCTCGGCGATGAAGCGTCCGGTCACGGGCACCTGCGCCGACGCCGGGACCGTAAGGACGAGGAGGAGGAGGGCGAAGGGAATGCGGATCATGGCTCCGCGATAGCCGGCAACAAGGGCGGACAGAAGGCACAGGAGCGCCGAAGACATGCTGGCGTTCGGCAGTCCTCGGCGGTGGTTGCCGCAGTCGCTGTTGGCCGTCGCGGGAAACCGGCTATGGTCGCACGGAGCAGTGAGGAGACAGGCATGTTCGACGGCGCGATCACCCTGGATACCCGCTCCGGCGCTGCCCTGCATGTCCATCACCGACATCCGGTGGGCACGGCCCGCGGCATCGTTCTCGTCCATCACGGCCTGTCCGAACATGCCGGCCGCTACGCCGCCTTTGCGGCGGCGCTGGCCGGCCACGGCTTCCACGTCTTCGCCCATGACCATCGCGGCCATGGCTCGACCACGGCGGCGGATGCGCCGCTGCGCCGTTTCGCCCGCCGCGACGGCGCCGAGAAGGTGCTGACCGACTGCCGCGCCGTGCATTCGGAGGCCATCGCCCGCCATCCCGGCCTGCCGGTTGTTGTCTTCGGCCATTCGATGGGGGGCCTCATCGCCCTGAACTATGCCGAGCGCCATGGCGACGATCTCGCCGGCGTCGCCGTCTGGAACGCCAATTTCACCGCCGGGCTCGAGGAACGCGTCGGTCGTTTCGCCCTGAAGGTGGAGAAGGCGCTGAAGGGGTCCGACGTGCCCAGCGGGATCCTCCAGCGCGCCACCTTCGAGGCCTGGGGCAAGGCAATCTCGCCCCGCCGCACCATGCAGGACTGGCTGTCACACGATCCGGCGGCGGTCGACGCCTTCATCGCCGATCCGCTCTGCGGCTTTGCGCCGACCCTGTCGATGATGGAGGACGTCATGGCGCTGATCTTCCAGGGCGGTTCGGACGCCGGGCTGGCGATGCTGCCGGCCGAGCTCCCCGTCCACTGCCTCGGCGGCACGGCCGATCCGGCGACGGACAAGGGCGAAGCGGTCACAGTGCTGGCCGGACGGCTGCGGCTCGCGGGCCTGCGCGACGTGACGCTGCAGATCGTCGAGGGGGCCCGCCACGAGACGCTGAACGAGGTGCCGCTCTATCGCGAGCCGGCCTTGGCGGGGCTTTTCGCCTGGCTCGACCGGATCGTGCCGGCCGGCGACACCGCGGCCCACCCCGCCTGAACGCACGCGATCAGCGCGTCGCCCCTTGCCGGAGCGCACCGTCGGCGCATTCTCCTCTGCATGTAGGAATTCGTCATCGCGACCTCCTGTCGGGCTACGCCGGCCGGGTCGCGACAGCGGGGAGAATGCCATGACCGATCTCTTCAGCGAGCCGGCCCTTCGGGAGGTCCTCCAGCAGACCGCGCGGCTCTTCGCGGCGGCGATCTTCGGCGGTATCGTCGGCTACGAGCGCGAGAGCGGCGAACATGCCGCGGGCCTGCGCACCCACATGCTGGTGGCGATCGGCGCCTGCCTCTTCACCCTTCTGATGGTCGTGCTGATCGACCGCTTCGACAGCGACTCGACGCGGGCCGACCCGATCCGCATCGTCGAGGCGGTGACCAGCGGCATCGCCTTCCTGGCGGCCGGCGTCATCATCCAGGCGCGCGGCCGGGTGAAGGGGCTGACCACCGGCGCCTCGCTCTGGCTCGCCGGCGCCGTGGGTCTCGCCTGCGGCCTCGGCGAATATCTACTGGCGGTGATCGCCGTCGCCCTGACGCTGATCATCCTGCGGGTCGTGAAGCATCTGGAATAGGCGTTCGCGACCGAGCGCTCAGGCGACGTTGCGCAGCGCTCCCGCGGCCACCGCCTCCTTGGGCAGCGCCACCACCACCCGGCAGCCGTCCCGATAGGCCGGATCGATGCTGATCCGCCCCTGATGCAGACCGACGACGCGGCGGCAGAGCGCCAGGCCGATGCCGGTGCCGCCCTCGGCGCGCTCGCCCTGCTCGAACTCCTCGAACACGCTCTCCATCTCGCCGGACGCGATGCCGGTGCCGTTGTCCTCCACCGAAATGAGGTGCTCGGCCTCGCTCTCCTCGTGCCGCACGATCACCATGGGCGGCTGGTCGCCATGGTGGGCGAGCGCGTTCTCGATGAGGTTCTGCAGGAGTTGCCGGAACAGATGCGGCTCGACGTCGAGATTGGGCAGACGCGCGCTGTGCAGCGTCGCGCCGACGGCCTGCAGCCGCGACGAGAGGTTGAAACGGATCTCGTTCATCAGGAGGTTCAGGTCGGTCTCGCGGGTGGCGAGCTCCGACCGGTTCTCCGCCTTGGCCGATTCCAGGAGCGAGCTGACCTGCCGGGCCAGGCCGTGGCCGCTCTTCATCATCAGGTCGACATAACTCTCGGCGCGCGGACTGAGGGTCGTCTCCCGGTCATGCCGGATCATGTCCAGCGCGCTGACGATGCTGCTGATCGGCGAGCGCAGATCATGCGCCGCGAAGGCCGAGAACTTGGCCAGCCGGTCGTTGGCGTCGGCCAGATGCCGCTCGCGCTCGGCCAGTTCGGTGATGTCGGTGGAGATCGCCAGAAGCCGCGGCGCGCCTGAGTGGCAGGTAAACCCGATCTTGCGGGTCAGAAGCACGCGCTTGCGCCCGGTATAGTCGCTCACATCCTCGACGATCTCGCTGCGGCCCAGCGCCATGGCGCGGCGGTCCTCGGCGAGGAACAGCGCCGCCTCGTCAGGCTGGAAATCCTCGATGGTGGTGGTGCCGATGATGCCGTCCCGCTTTTCCGGGGGGGAAGACTTCGAGAAAGGCGCGGTTCGCGTAGAGAATAACGCTGTTCTCGTCCTTCACGAAGACGAGGTTGGGGTCGTGGTCCATGACCAGCGCAAAGAATTCCGAATCCATGCGTGCTCCAACCGCCGTTTTCGTTTCGCGAATCACTGAACTTGAGAATTAACGGTTTATTCACCGAATGCGAAGCGCAAACAGCAGCTTCCGCTGCATGTAACGGTTGCAGATTCATCAGGTTAGCTGAGCGAAGACGCCGCAGCGTCAGCCGGAACTGTCCGGCGCGGCCGGGTCCGCCGCGCCGTCTCCGGCCACCGACAGCGTCGGAACCGGTAAGGCCGGCAGCGCCGGCGGGCCGATGAAGCTGTCGTCGTCGGGGAACGGACGCACCATGCGAAAGGCAATCAACTCGTCCTGCGTCAGCACGTAAAGGCTGTCCGCCGGGGTCTGCATCGCCTTGATCCACACCGCCGGATCGACACCCATCGCGACCAGCAGTTCTTGGCACCGGGCGATGGTTTCCTGCACGCCGGCGATCGACCGGTCGATGTCGCGCGACACGTCCGAGAGCGGCAGCGCATAGACCTGGTGGACGCCCACCCAGGCACCCTGCCCCGCCTTGCGGGTCAGGCCGCCGGCTAGCACCAGCGGACAGGCCGAGGCGCAATAGCCGTCGGCCGGCACCATGGTGGACAGGCGCCGCTCGCGCAGCTCCCGCGCCATGACCATCGCATCGTCCACCGCGCCGCCCGGCGAATGCAGGTACAGCGTGCGGGCTCCGGCCGCTTCGGGGCTCGCCAGGAAATCGCGGAAATCGCCCGCGGTGCCGATCTCGATCCGCCCGATCGCGCTGATCGCACCGTCCGGCCCGGCCACGAAGCGCATGCGCTCGGCCATCGCCTCGCCGTCCACCGGACCGTCCCATCCCGGCAGGCTCGGCACGCCCCGGTCGGGGGCCACCGGGATCGTCTTCGGCAGATAGGGGCGAACCTGGTCACCCGGCTCGGGACGCGCCAGCGGCATCGGTTCGGTGCGGCTGATCCGCTCGCGGTCGGCGGTCGCCTCGGCCAGTTGCCGGTAATCGAGGAAGGCGATCGAGCCGGCGATGACGAGCAGCGCCACGAAGACGCCGCGTAGGACCGCGCCCTCCGGGATCGCCCGGATCAGCCGTTCGACGCGTCCCGGTGATGCTTCCTCGCCGATCATCTTGGTTCAGCGCACCACGGTCTTGGGAAACGGTGTCGGCCCGCCCACGGTGTTGGCCTGGACGATGTCGTCGTCCGAAACCTCCCGCGGGTCGTGCGCCGCCATCTCGGCGCGCGCCGCCGTCGGCAGCGCCTCGTCGGTTTCGGCCGTGCGCAGCTTCTTCTGGATGCGGATCGCCCGCATCAGCTCGGCCGCGCTCATGTCGCCGGTTTCCATCTCCTCGCCGTCCTCGCGGCGGATCACGTCCTGGACGATGCACAGGATGAAGATCAGCACCGCCGGCAACAGATCGATGGAGATCGCGCCGGCCCAGGACGGGAGGAAGTCGCGGGCATAGCGGATGACGGCTTCGGGTGAGGACAGCGGCGTGAAGCGCACCGGCACCACGACCGGCCGCGCGAGAATCTCGTCGGCGGCCGCCGCCAGGGCCTGGCTCTGGGCCTGCACCGCGGTCTCGACCCGGCCCACGACCTCGCTCTGGCGGGTGCGCAGATCGTCGTCGGCGCCGTCGGCGATCGGCGCGATGAAAGTGCGGCCGAGATCCTCTGCCGCGCGGCGCACGGTCGGCGCCACCGAGGTCTGCTGCAAAGCGGTGATCAGGCCGGACAGGGCGACTGCCTGCTCGGCATAGGCGTTGGCGCGGTCGGCGATCGGCCCCTGCGAGGACACCAGCTGGCGCATCGCTGCCAGGCGTTCGCCGCCCTCCCCGAACAGCGTCTTGACGTCTTCGCGCGAGGCGGTGATCTCGCCCTGCAGCCCGGTGAGCTGGTTCGACATCTGGCGCAGCAGCTGCACCACCGTGCCCGAGCCCGACGTGCCGGTGAGAATGCCAGAGCGGGCCTCCTGGTCCGACAGGCGCGCAAAACGCTGCGAGGCGAGCTGGATGTCGGGCAACAGGCTCTGGGCCGCCAGCGCGTTCTCATGCGCCTCGTTCAGCTTGCCCTGATATTCCTCGGTCGTGACCGCCAGATGCTGCTCCAGCGCCGCCGCGCCGGCCAGCGCCGCAGCATTCAGCCAGGACGACATGGCGATGATCATCGCCGCGCCGAGGCCCATCGCGACATAGAGCATCCGCCGGCTGCCCGGCTGGCGCACATGCGGCATGAACCGCATCAGATAGGACCAGAAGGCGTAGATCGCGACGGAAACCGCCGAGGAATAGACGATGGCGCCCAGGAACACCGTCGTCGCCGTGCCGTCGAGCAGTTCGCGCACGCCGAGATAGGTATAGACGCCGCTGGCCAGCGCCAGCACCGCCAGCGTGATGCGGGTGGTCGTATCGAGGCGGGTCAACTGCCCGCGCAGCGTATAGGATTGCGATGCGCTCATCGGCCCCTGGCCCTTCAGACATTCGTCGATGCGGGTCGAGCCGCGCCGCGTTGTTAACCCGACATTAGGGCTATCACATGTTGCGGGGTAGCCGGCCGCTGCCGAAAGCTGGGCGTGCGGTTAACCGCCGCGTCTACCTCCATCGGTTTTGCCAATCGTACGATCGGGTTTTGCTATGACGGACGAGCAGAGGCGACGCGTCCAGCCATGCGTTAAACGCATGGCTCACATACCGAATTGGGCGTGGTGCCGCATCCGCCGATGACTATGTTCCACCGCAGTCAGCCGCCGACGGCACCTCCTCCCGCCGTTTGGCACTGGCTGTTTCCTCCCAAGGGTTTTTCGGAATCCTTCCTAATTCAGCCGGGTTCTCGCGAACCCGGCTTTTTTTCTGTCCGGGCCATGCCCGCACCTGCGCTTCCGACCACCGCTCACGAAAAATGGCGGCTCCGGGGAGCCGCCTTTCATCACAGAATCAGTTTCGGAATGTCAGGCCTTGAGGCTGGCGCAGAATCGCTGGATCCGCTTGCAGGCCTCCTCGAGCGCTTCTTCCGACGTCGCATAGGAGATGCGGAAGTTCGGGCCGAGGCCAAAGGCCGAGCCATGCACCACCGCCACGCCCTCGGCCTGCAGCAGTTCGGAGACGAAGGTCTCGTCGCTGTCGATCACGGTGCCGGCTTCGGTCTTGCGGCCGATCAGGCCCTGGCAGGACGGATAGACGTAGAAGGCGCCTTCCGGCGTCGGGCAGTCGATGCCGCTGGCCTGGTTCAGCATCGACACGACGAGGTCGCGCCGGCCCTGGAAGATCGCGCGGTTGGTGTCGATGAAGTCCTGCGGACCGTTCAGCGCCTCGACCGCCGCCCATTGCGAGATCGAGCAGGCACCGGAGGTCTGCTGGCCCTGGATCATGTCCATGGCCTTGATCAGCTGCACCGGGCCGCCGGCATAGCCGATCCGCC
>Ga0189290_100227_pt1 | contig 24167 bp, 23 predicted proteins | sample UW140minimetaG_FD_130318 | JGI IMG/M metagenome (GOLD analysis project Ga0189290, IMG submission 130318) | Marine microbial communities from the Costa Rica Dome - UW140 mini metaG | ecosystem: Environmental > Aquatic > Marine > Oceanic > Photic zone | place: Costa Rica: the Eastern Pacific...
CGCCACCGCCGTCGTCGATGAACGCGATATAGGCCACCCCATCCGCTCCTGTCAACGACCGCAGTCGCAAAAACTTCGCAAAAAAGCATTTCGTCGATCGCGGCCCCTGGCGGGCCCCGTACGAGCCCTGGGAATGCAGGCATCGCGCAGCGCGGTCAGCCCGAGCATCCTCCAAGGCCGAACACCGCGTATCCTTCGCCTTTACGGGCTTGGCCTGTCCCCTCCCCTGCCAAGCTATTCGCCATGTGCGCGTTATCGGCGGGGCGAAAGCATCACCGGATACCCGAACGAGCCTGCTCCCTCTCGGACGTCCAGCTTCCCTGCACGACCGCCGACCGGCGGGCCGTCCCTCACCCGAAGATCAGGTTCGGCACGAAGAGGACGATCGACGGCAGGAGGATGAGCAGCACGGTCACCGCGACGACCGCCGCCAGGAACGGCGCCGATTCCCGCGTATACTCGCCGATCGGACAGCGCAGGATCGAGCAGACCGCATACATGGCCGCGCCGACTGGCGGCGTGAAATTGCCGATGGTCGCGGCGATGATGAAGACGATACCGAAATGCACCGGGTCGGCGCCGAGATCGCGCGCCACCGGCAGGACGATCGGCGTCAGCATGATGATCAGCACGGTGGCGTCGATGAAGAAGCCGATGATCACCACCACCACGCAGATCAGGATCATCGCGCCGGTGAGATTGTCGGTCAGCCCGACGATCAAGCCGGCGACGGTCTCGGGCACCTGCTCGAGAACGATGCCGTAGCTGAAGATCGCCGACAGGGCGATCAGGAACATCACCGAGCCGACATCGGCCAGGCTGCTCTCCAGCCCTTCGACGAAGCCCTTCATCCGCATCTTGCGATAGACCAGCACGCCGATGAACAGCGCGTAGAGCACGGCGAACGCCCCGATTTCCGACGGGGTGAAGACGCCCATGCGCAGGCCGACCAGCAGGAAGACCGGAAACAGCAGCGCCCAGATGCCGCCGGTGAAGGCCCGCGTGACCTCGCTGAATTTCGGCCGGGTCTGGCGTTGCGGCTGGTAGCCACGCCGCCGGGCGGTCAGCCAGACGGCAAAGCCCAGCCCGATCCACAGGAGCAGCGCAGGCACGAAGCCGGCGGCAAACAGCCGGCCGATCGAGACCTGGCCGATCGTGCCGTAGAGGATCATGCCGATACCCGGCGGAATGATCGGGGTCAGCACCGCGCCGTAGGACAGGATGCCGGCGGTAAAGCCGCGGGTGAAGCCGCGCTTCGTCATCTCGTCGCCCAGCATGCGGCTCTGCATCGCCGCATCGGCGATCGCCGATCCCGACACGCCGCCCATCAACGCCGACAGCGCCAGCGAGACCTGTGCCAGCCCGCCGCGCAGCCGGCCGGTCAATACCGAGGCGAGGTCCAGAAGCCGCTCGGTAATGCCCGACCGGTTCATGAAATTGCCGGCGACGATGAACAGCGGGATCGCCAAGAGCGCGAAATTCTGGGTCTGGGATACCGTCACCTGCACCGGGATGGTGAAGGGAAGCTCGGGATGCTGGGCGAAGAACAGCGCCCCGGAAATGCCGATCGCGAAGGCGATGGGCATGCCGATCAGAATGAGGACGACGAAGGCGATGGTGACGATCAGCATGGCGGCGAGGCGCCCTCGGCCCGAACCGCGGCGCGCCGCGCGTCACGGATCTTCAGGAGTGTGGTGACAAGCAGCAGCAGGCAGCCGACCGGCAGGCTCATCGTCACCCAGGAATAGCTGATCCCGGGAATGCCTTGGAAACTGCGCGCCCGGCTGATCCAGGCGAGCAGCGTGCCGGCATAGATGCCGCAGACGAGGAAGATCGCTATCAACCCGTAATTGACGTATTCCAGCGCCCGCCGCACGCCGACGGGCACCATTTCGGGCAGGATGTCGATGGACATCAACGCGCCCCTGCGCCAGGCGATGTCGGCGCAGAGGAACGAGGCCCATGCGAAGGCGCAGGTCGCCAGATCGATGGTCCAGTTGATCGGCGTGTGCATCATCCGGGCGACGCCGCCCGCGAAGATGAGCGCGACCATGGCCATCAACAGGACGCCGGCGAGGAATGCCTCTGCCCGCAGGATGAACCGATAGAGGCTTGGCATGGATCTCCCCGCCGGCGTCGCCTCGGACCGTTACTGGCCCGCCTTGATCCCGATCTCTTCCTGGACCTTGTTCTTCGCCTCGACGAGACCCAGCGTCTCGTAGGCTTTCTCGCCGGCCGCCCGGAACGCCTCCATGTCGACGTCCTCGACGATCGTCATGCCCCGCTCCTTCAGGGTCGCCTTGGCCGTCTGCGTCGCGTCCTCGATCTCCGCCGAGGTCGCCTGGCCGGCAGCGCGGCATTCCTCGACCAGCGCGGTCTGGTATTCCGGCGGCAGGCCGTCGAACCATTGCGAGCTGACGACCTGGAAATTGGTCAGGAGGATATGCTTGGTCTCATTGGCGTGGTCGACGACCTCGTTGAGATTGGCGGCGGTGATGTTGGGATAGACGAGCTCGGCCCCGTCGATCGCCCGCTGCTGCAGGCCGGGATAGACGTCGCCGAAATTCATCGCCACCGGCTCGGCGCCCAGCGCGCGGATCGATTCCTGCCAGATCGGGGCCGGCGGGGTGCGGATGCGCTGGCCGCTCAGATCCTCCGGCGTGCGCACCGGCGCATTGGTGTAGAAATTGCGGAAACCCTGCACCCAGTCGAAGCACACGACCTTCAGCCCGTGCTGTTCGGCAAGCTCCGCCTGCCATTCCTGCATGGTGGGCGAGTCCGCCAGCTTGAAGGATTCCTCCAGCGAGCCGACGAAATAGGGACCGTTGACCACCGCAATGCCCGGGACATAGGTGCCGAGCCGCGCGGCGTCTGTGTTCTGGCCGATATTGGCGCCCTGGCGGATCTGCTCGATGATGTCTTCCTCGACGCCGAGCTGGGCGCTGTGGAAGACCTGGATCGTCAGCCCACCATCGGTGCGCTCCTTCACCCGCTCCGCCCAGGCTTCGAAGCCCTTGTGGAACGGCTCGTTGGGGCCGAGCACATGGTTGAAGCGCAGCTCGAAACTGTCCTGCGCGAATACCGCCCCTTGCGCGAAGAGGCCGAGCCCCACCGCGAGAGACAGCGTCTTCAGATGCCTTGCCAGCACGCTCATTGTCGATCCTCCCTGTTGCGATCTCGTGGTCAGCTTGCGCCCGTCTGCGCGGGCGGCATCGAGCCGGACCCGGCTGTTGCCGGCATCTCCAGCCCGTACCGGTCCGCCAGGGACCGGAACTCTGTCATCGTCGCCGGGTCCACCGGCGCGCCATAGGCGGTGCGCCGCTCCGCCTCGGCCCATTCGCGGTCGCCCGGCGCCATGACCTCAGCGCCACGCGCGGTCGCGCCGGCGCGCAGTTCGCCGACGTAACGGCGCATGCCGCGATCGAAGATCTCCCGGTCGACGAAAGCATCGGTGCGCACCGCCATGACGAACGCGCCGAGGCCGCGCGGGGTCGAAAGGTCCGGCCCGCCCATCGGCAGGAGGTCGAAGCTCAACCCCATGCCGCTGAGGACGGCGCTGAAGATCTCGACCAGACCGGCAAGCCCGGCGCCCTTGAAGCCGAAGGCCGCTCCCAGCGGCGCCAGCATCTCGACCGCCGCAGGATCCGCCGTGTCCCTGCCCTCCGCATCCGAGGCCACCGCCTCCGGCAGGTCCACGCCGAGGCTCTCGTAGAGTTTGACGCGGTTGTAGGGAATCGCGCTGGTGGCCATGTCGAGCAGCCAGGGCGCCCTGTCCGGATTGGGAATGGCGCAGGCGATCGGATTGGTGCCGTGGAAGCGGCGCGCCCCGCCATGCAGCCGCACGAAGGCGTCGGAATTGCACATGACGATGCCGATGGCCCCGCGCTCGGCCGCCGCCAGCGCATAGGCGCCGGCCGGGCCGAAATGCGAGGATTTGCGGATCGCCACAGCGCCGATGCCCTGCCCGCCGGCGATCTCGACCGCCCGGTCCACGGCGCTGTAGGTGGCCAGCGCGCCATGGGCGTCGTCGGCGTCGAGCGTGGCGACCGCACCGCCCTTCGACGAGAAGGCAAGCGTCGGCCGCGGGTTGACGCGCCCCTCGCGCAGCACCGTTGCATAATGCGGCAGGAGCCGGACGCCATGGCTGTCGACGCCGCAGCGCGACCCGTGGATCATCGCCCGCGTCGCCGCCTCGGCCGTCGCATCGTCGGCGCCGACCGCCGACAGAGCGGCCGTGCAGAAGCGGGCGAGCTCGTCGAGCCCAACGCGGGCGCCGTGGCGGCCGGTCTGGTCGACGACCGCGCTCACAGGGTCTGCCCGCCGTCGACGACCAGAATCTGGCCGGTGGTGAAGGCCGCATCGTCGGCGGCAAAATACAGCGCTGCGGCCGCCATTTCGGAGACCTCGCCCAGGCGCCCGATCGGCTGGCGCTCGGCAAATTCGCGGCGCATCGCTTCGGGATCGGCGCTGGCCGCGATGCGGGATTCGAGCGATGGCGAGGCCGTGGTGCCGGGGCACAGCGCATTGACGCGCACACCGGTGCGGATGACGTCCCGCGCGACCTGCTTGGTCAGGCCAATCACGGCGGCCTTGCTGGCGCCGTAGGCGGCGCGATTGGCGACGCCGGTAATGCTGGAGGCGACCGAGGCGACATTGATGATCGAGCCTCGTCTGCGGGCGATCATCCCAGGCAATGCGGCGCGGATGGTGCGGAAACAGGAGGTGGCGTTCTGCTCCAGGCTCTTCACCCAATCCTCCTCGGTGCAGTCGAGAATGCTGCCATTGTGAACCCAGCCGGCGCAATTCACCAGAATGTCCAGATCACCCACAGCCGCGATCGCCGCCTGCACGGCGTCCCGATCGGTGACGTCGAGACCGACCGGCGTGATCGACGGCGCCAGACGCGGCAGATCGTCCATCTTGGCGAGGGTGCGGCTGGCGGCCACGACAGCCGCACCCTCCTCGGCGAACAGGAGCGCGATGGCGCGGCCCATCCCCTGGCCGGCCCCCGTCACGAAAGCTCGCCGCCCTTCGAGCCGTCCGCTCATTCCCGTTCCTCCCTGCCACGAGCCCCCGCTCGATGTCCTATGTCTACACTATACATATCAACAGTGGCGAGAAAAGGGGGGAGAGCGCAGGCCGATAGCCGGGCGATGGCAAGCGTTCATGAAGCAGGGAGCGCGACGATCGCGTTCCGGGGCCGGCATCCGGTTTGACGCCATCGGCGACATTCGAAACACTTTGGCACCGGCCGAATCCACCGGGTTGCGAGGAGACACGATGCCTGACGGGCGCACCGAGAGGGTCCAGGACATCGACGCGGAGAGCGTCTCCGGCGTCACGCCGCGTCTCTATGAGCGTGCGACGCAGCTCATCGCCGAGCAGATCCGCGACGGCACCCTGCCGGCGTCGGGACATCTCACCGAATCGCTGCTGGCCGAGCGGCTGGGCATCAGCCGCGCGCCCGTGCGCCGCGCCCTGGCGGAACTGGAGCAGCAGGGCCTGGTCAAACGCGTGAAGGGCAAGGGCTACGCCGTCGTTGCCGGCAGCGCGCAGGGGAAAACGGCCCCGTTGCCCGGGGATCGGGCATCGCCGGCCCATGACGGCAGCCCGCTGCAATCCTCGCCGAGCTGGGAGCGGATCTATGGCGAGGTCGAGGACCAGGTGATCGCCCGGATCTCCTTCGCCAGCTGGCGGGTCAACGAGGCCCGACTCGCTCGCCACTACGGGGTCAGCCGCACCGTGGCGCGCGACGTGGTCGGCCGCCTGCAGCAACGCGGCGTGCTGCGCAAGGACGACCGCGGCCGCTGGTACGCGCCGGCGCTGACGCCCGACCATATCGCCGAACTCTACGAATTGCGGTCGATTCTCGAGCCGATCGCCCTGACCAAGGCGGCGCCCCACGCGCCGGCGTCGTTGCTGACGCAGATGCGGACCCGGCTCGAAGAGGCGATGGCGGCGGGGGATGTCACCGGCGCGACGCTCGATGCGCTGGAGAAGGACCTCCATGTCACGCTGCTCGATTTGTCGGGCACCTATGCGCTGATGCAGGCGATCACCCTGCCTCAGTCGCTGCTGATCGCCCACCGGTTCCTTTACCGCTGGACGCCGCGGCTGTTCGACGCCGAACCGTTTCTGCCCGAGCATGTGGCGGTGATCGACCATCTTCTCGCAGGCGAAACGGACAACGCCGCGAAGGCCTTGGCCGACCATCTCATCATCTCGGGCGATCGCGCGATTTCCCGCGTCGATCTCATCCGCCGCGAGTTCGATGCCGAGGATCTGTCCTATCTGGAACGGCTGCCGACGGATTGATGCCGGCCGGGACGCCATGCCGGCGACGCGGTTTTGCGGCTCGCGTCAGGTCTTGCGGCGAGGAAGGCCGCCGAGACGCAATCCGCCTCAGCTGCCGTGGTGCAGGGCTCGCTCGACCGGTGCACTGACCGTGGTGACGAGACCCGGCCGGTTTCCTGCCTCCTCCAGCGTGCCTTCGATCTGGTCAACCATGGCGCGCATCATCTTCGAGCCGAAGCCCTGATGATCGCGCGACTTGCCGGCGCCCCGATCCGAGACGGCCAGCCGGAACCGGCCGAGATGCTGGTCGAGGCGGATCGCCAGCGGACCGGCCTTGCCGTCATAGGCGTATTTCTGCGTGTTGATCACCAGTTCGGTCATGATCAGCCCGACATGGACGGCTCGGTCGGCCGCGATCTGGACCGGCGCGAGATCGAGCCGCGCCCGTTCCGCCCAGGCCCCGTCCATCGACGATGCGAGATCCGTCCACAGGTCGCGGATGTAACGTGAGAGATCGACGATCTCGACGCTTTCGCCCGAATAGAGCCGGCGGTGGACGAGCGCGACCGCGTTCAGCCGGCGCTGCGCTTCCGACAACTGGCTCTTCGTTGCCGCGTCATCGAGGTCACGGGCCTGCATGCGCAGGAAGGCGGCGACCAGCTGCAGGCTGTTCTGGACGCGGTGGTTCACCTCCCGCAGCAGGAACCCCTTCTGCTGCAGAAGCAGCTGATTCTCGCGTACCGTCTCGAGGAGATCGCGGTTCAGCTCCTTCAGCCGGATGGCCTGCCGGCGCTCGCGCAGCAGCCGGCCGACGCGGCTGGCCGATTCCACCTCGGCGATCGACCAGGGCCGCGACCGGCCGCGGACCGTGTCGCTCCACGTCTCGAAGGACGACCGCGGCGTCAGCACGGCATTCGGATCGGTCGAGGCGCCCTTGTGGGGATTGCCGGCCCATTCGACGGTCTCGATCTTCTCGGCGCGCAGCCAGATCAGGCAGATCGGCGTTTCCGTCGACAGCGAGACCGCAAGGAGACCGCTGGCGAGCGACTGGAACGCCTCGGCTTCGGGCCAATGCAGCGCCAGCCGGTCGGTGAGGAACGGAAACGGCGCCGCCTTGTCCTTTACCCAGTCACCGATCTTGCGGAGGTCCACCTCGTCCGGGCAGCGACCGAAGGTGGCGATCTGGCTGCCGGACAGGACGGCCAGGCCGTCGGCCCCCAGCATCCGGCAGAGCTCCGAGCCGGCCCCCTCCACGAAGCTGTCGAAGCTGGATTCGGGGTCGTACAGCGCCAGGGCGGTATCTTCGCTCGCCCGGATCCGGACCCGCTCGCGGGTCAGTTCCGCCTCGTCCTTGGTGGCAATCTGCTGGGACAGCGTATGGGCGAGGATGCGGCAGGCCGTGCGGTCCGACAGCGAGATGGTCTTCGCCTCGTCGTGATGGCAGGCCACCAGCCCCCACAGATGTCCGTCCATGACGATGGAGATCGAGGCCGAGGCCCCGACGGCCATGTTCTGCAGGTAGCGGATATGGATCGGCGAGACGCTGCGCAGCCCGACATCGGACAGATCGACCTCCGAAAGCCCCGGCTCGGCGGCCCGGATCGGCGCCGGTTCGTAGCAGACATCGGGAATCACCCGGATCCGGTTGCGGATATAGAGGGCCCGCGCCTGCTTCGGAATGTCCGTCGCCGGGAACTGGTGATTGAGGAAGGAGACGAGATGCGAGGCCCGGTCCTCGGCCACCACCGAGCCGGCCCCGTCCTCGTGAAAGCGGTAGATCATCACCCGGTCGTAACCGGTGATCGCGCGGAACTGCTGGACCGCGGCTTCGCACAAATCGACAAGATCATGGGTCCGGGCCAGCGCCGTACCGGCCTCCTCGATCCGGGTGAAGATGCGCGCGGCGCTCGCGCCCGCGCGTTCCGCGTCTTCCAGCTCGATCAGCAGATGCTCGCCGGTGCGGTGCGCGACACCGTCCAGCGAATTGACGAGCCCGGTCACCGGATCGAGCACCGCGGAGGTCTCGTCCTCGATCCCCCGGGCGATTTCCACGGCCGCGCTGCCGATGAGATTGGCCAGCGGACGCCCGAGCCATTGCGGCGCGAGCCGGCCCTCGATGTCGCCCGCCCCCGCCACGACGTCCAGCGTGCCCCGGTCGGCGACCAGCAGCATGCCGTGCGGCTGGATGGAGCCGGGAATATGGATCGGTTCGCGGTCGCAGAGCGTCAGCTCGTCCTCGGAGACCGCGCGCAGGGAGTCTTGCAGACTGGCGGGGATATCTGCTTTCACCTGTGGCCTCCTGTCGACGTCGGACGGGAACGTGTCACGAGCGACGGATCACTGCATGCCACCACCGAACGGGACGTTTTCCGAACGCCTGCGCACGGAAACTGCGTCACTGCATCTGCGGGTCGACACCGCCTTCAGTGCCTTCGACCTCTCAACACGGTCCGGTTATGGCGGTTTCCTGCGAGCCCATGCAAGGGCACTGCCCGCCGTCGAGGCGATCGCCGCCGCCGGCATTTCGGTAGCCGCGACCTGTTCACGCAGCGATCTGGCGGTCGCTGACCTGCAGGAACTCGGCATCGACATTCCGCCATCGGCACCCTTCGACGGCCCCGTGTCGCCGGTCGCAGCGCGCGGCATCCACTATGTTCTGGAGGGGTCGCGGCTCGGCGGCGCGGTGCTGCAACGCCGTGTGCCGGTCGCCTATCCGCGTCGCCTGCTCTCGGCGCGCCACGAGCGAGGCGGCTGGCGAAGTGTGCTCGCAAATCTCGATCGCTGGGGCGAAAGCCAGGACGAGACCACGATCGCCAGCGCGATTGCAGCCGCGGCCGCCTGTTTCGCCCTGTTCGAACGATCCGCCCTCGCCGAAGCCGGCTAGCCGACCCGCCTTACTCGGCAGCCTGGCGCGCCGGCGAACAAACACCCGCCTCGGCATCGTGCGGCCGCGGACGGGCCTTGCGCCGCAGTTCGATCTCCTGCGCCCGCTTCTTGGTCAGTTCGCGGTGGGCCTGGTCGCGGCCCGAGACGTATTGCTTCGGCCAGGGCTGGTTGCGGGTGTCGTACCAGGCGGCCGCTTCGCGGGTGAAATACGGGTTCCACATATGCGGGCGGCCGAGTGCGACGATGTCGGCGCGGCGGGTGTGCAGGATGGTGTTCACCTGCGCCGCCTCGGTGATGGCGCCGACGGCCATCACCGCCATCTTCGGCACGTTGCGGATCGCCTCGGCGAACTGCACCTGGAACATCCGGCCGTAGACCGGCGCCTGATCGGCCACGGTCTGGCCGGCCGACACGTCGATCAGGTCGCAACCGGCAGCGGCAAAAGCCTCCGAGATCGCGAAGACGTCCGCCTCGCTGATCCCGCCCTCGGCCCAGTCGGTCGCCGACAGGCGCACCGACATCGGCTTGTGCGCCGGCCAGGCCGCCCGCATCGCGGAGAAGACCTCCAGCGGGTAGCGCAGCCGGTTTTCCACCGAGCCGCCATAGGCGTCGTCGCGATGGTTGGTCAGCGGCGACAGGAAGGAGGCCAGCAAATAGCCGTGGGCGCAGTGCAGCTCCAGCATGTCGAAGCCGGCCCGGTCGGCCCGCTCCGTCGCCTGGACGAAATCCGCGGTGATCCGGTCCATCTCCGCCCGGTCCAGCGGCTTGGGCACCTGGCTGATACCCTCGTGATAAGGCAGCGGCGAGGCCGAGACGATCGGCCAGTTCGCCGCCTTCTCCGCCAGCGGCATGTCCATCTTCTCCCAGCCGAGCTGGGTCGACCCCTTGCGCCCGGCATGACCGAGCTGCAGCACCATCTTCGATGTCGAATTGGCGTGAACGAAGTCGACGATCCGCTTCCACTGCGTTTCCTGCGCGTCGGTCCACAGGCCCGTGCAGCCCGGCGTGATCCGCGCATCGGCCGAGGGGCAGGTCATCTCGGTGAAGATCAGGCCGGCCCCGCCCAGCGCATGGGAGGTGTAGTGGACGAAGTGCCAGTCGGTCGGGTTGCCGTCGGCATCGGCCGAATATTGCGCCATTGGCGACATGGCGACCCGGTTCTCGATCGTCATCTCGCGCAGCCTGAACCGCGTGAACATCGGCGTCGGCCGGCTCTTGCGATAATCCTCGCCGGTCTCGCGATAGACCCGCTCGTAGAAGGCCGTGTCGACGGCTTCGACGAAGCCGAGATCGCGCACGATCAGATTGTCGTAGGTGATCGCCTTGGCCCGGCACATCACCACCATGGCGAACTGCTCGGGCTCCATGTCCCAGGAGCGGTTCATGTGCTCGAACCAGGCCAGCGACACGTCGGCATTGTGCTGGGTGATCTGGCAGGGCGTGCGCCGCTCGTCCTCATAGGCCGCGAAGGCGGCCGGAACGCTGGACGGGCCATGCGCGACCACCGCATCCGACAGCGAGATGGCGCATTCCATGGCGAGCTTGGTGCCCGAGCCGATGGAATAATGCGCCGAGGCCTTGGCATCGCCGAGGAGCACGATGTTGTCGTGGGACCAGCGATTGCAGAAGATGCGCGGAAACTGCCGCCAGTTCGAGCGGTTCAGGAGCAGCGGATGGCCCTGCAGTTCGTCGGCATAGAGCGCTTCCAGCACCGCCTTCGACGCCGCCTCGTCCATGCCGTCGAAGCCGTGGCCACGCCAGCAGGCGTCGTCCATCTCGAAGATCCAGGTCGAGCGGCCCGCCTCGTACTGGTAAGTGTGGGCACAGATGATGCCGTGTTCGGTCTGCCGGAAGAAATAGTTGAACTCGTCCATGGGGCGGGTCGAGCCCATCCAGCAGAATCGGTTCGACTTGATCGCCACATCCGGTTCGAAGGTCGTGCGGAAATGCTCGCGGATACGCGAATTCACGCCGTCCGACGCGACGATCACGTCGGAATCGGCAAAACGCGTGGCGATCTCCTCCGGCGGCACCGACACACCGAAATGCAGGCCGATCCCCTCCTCCCGGCAGCGCTGCTGCAGGATGGCAAGGAGCTTCATCCGCGAGATGCCGGCGAAGCCGTTCCCGGCGCAGCGCATCTCGCGCCCGTCCTTGTGGATGGCGACGTCGTCCCAATAGGCGAATTCATGGCGGATGCGATCGAAGGACGGCCGGTCGCGCGACAGGAACTCGTGCAGCGTCTCGTCAGAGAAGACGACGCCGAAGCCGAACGTGTCCTCGGCCTGGTTCTGCTCGTAGATATCGATCGACCAGTCGGGCCGCTGCTTCTTGGTGAGCAGCGCGAAATAGAGGCCGCCGGGGCCGCCGCCGATTACGGTGATGCGCATCGCTGCTCTCCTGTAGGCGGGACCGACACCCCGCGACCAGATATTTTAGAGTTAAACTATCGCCGTGGAGCGGGGCATGGGTCAAGGCGTCGCGGCCAGATTCTCGGCGACGTTGCCCTTGCCGCAGCGCATTCACAACTGCCGCACTGCAACATATTTAGGCACGCCCAAAAAATCGGCCACTCCGGTTGCGAGGCACTATTTTATGTGTAAACTAATTTTCGGATCGGGGCGCAGAGGCGCCGCGCCGCATGCTGAACAAGGGGCACGGACCGCCGAGGCGGGGCCGGATCTGCCGCAGAAACTTTGCATGGAGATGCAGGAATGACAATGATCCGCACCGTCGCTCTCGGCCTTCTGGCGGCCACCGCCCTGACCGGCAGCGCGCTCGCGCAGGACGCCGCCGACAACAAGCTCAAGGTCGGCCTGATGTTCACCCTGTCCGGCCCGGCCGCGGTACTCGGCGAGCAGGGTCGCGACGGCTTCATGCTGGCGGTCGAGGCGATGGGCGGCAAGCTCGGCGACCTCGAGACAGAAATCACCACCGTCGACGACGAGCTGAAGCCCGACATCGCCGCCAACAAGGCCCGCGAACTGGTCGAGCGCGACGATGCCGACTTCGTCGTCGGGCCGATCTTCTCCAACATCCTGATGGCCATCGCCAAGCCGGTCACCGACGGCGGCGCCTTCCTGATCAGCCCGAATGCCGGCACCTCGAACTTCGCCGGCGCCGAGTGCAACGCCAACCTGTTCGTCTCGTCCTACCAGAATGACCAGGTCCACGAGGTGCTCGGCAAATATGCCGAAGACACCGGCTACAAGCGGCTCTTCCTGCTGGCGCCGAACTATCAGGCGGGCAAGGATTCGCTTGCCGGCTTCAAGCGTTCCTACAAGGGCGAAGTGGTCAACGAGATCTACACCCCGCTCGGCCAGCTCGACTTTTCGGCCGAACTCGCGCAGATCGCCGCCGAGCAGCCCGATGCGGTCTTCACCTTCATGCCCGGCGGCATGGGCGTGAACCTCGTCAAGCAGTACCGCCAGGCCGGCCTCGACAACATTCCGTTCCTCTCCGCCTTCACCGTCGACGAGACGACGCTGCCGGCCCAGCAGGACGCGGCCGTCGGCTTTTTCGGTGGCGCCAACTGGGCACCGGACATGGACAACGAGCAGTCCAAGGCCTTCGTCGCCGCCTATGAGGAAAAATACGGCAGCGTGCCGGGCACCTACGCCATGCAGGCCTATGACGCGGCCCAGATGATCGACAGCGCCATCAAGGCGGCGGGCGGCGACCTTTCGGACAAGGATGCCCTGCGCGCCGGCCTGAAGGCGGCCGATTTCCAGTCACTGCGCGGCGACTTCTCCATCGGCGACAACCACTACCCGATCCAGGACTTCTATCTGGTCAAGGTCGCCAAGCGCGACGACGGCAAGTACCAGACCCAGATCGAGCAGAAGATCTTCGACGACTACCAGGACAATTACGCCGCCGACTGCAAGATGCAGTAACCGGCCACCTCCGGTTCCGGCTCGCCAGGTGCGGGCCGGAACCTGAACGACCCACGTCGCGCATGCGACTTCCGGCGCGAGCCGGACCCTGCGACGAACCACACGCCCCCGCCCGGTGAACGAGCGGTCGCGGCAGCGGGACCCGGCATGCTCAATCTCTTTCTGCTCCAGGCGCTCAACGGCCTCCAGTTCGGCATCCTGCTGTTTCTGGTCGCGGCCGGCCTGACCCTGATCTTCGGGATCATGGACCTGATCAATCTCGCCCATGGCGTGCTCTACATGGTCGGCGCCTATCTGGTCGCAACCCTGACGGCCTATACCGGCGACTTCTTCCTCGGCCTCGCGCTGACCATTCCGGCAACGCTGCTCTTCGGAATCATTCTCGAGGTGCTGATTTTCCGCCGCCTCTACGACCGCGACCATCTCGACCAGGTGCTGGCGACCTTCGGCCTGATCCTGATCCTCAACGAGGGCGTCCAGATGCTGTGGGGCGCAGCCCCCATGAGCGTGCCGATCCCGGACGTCCTGTCCGGTTCGATCCCGCTGATCGGCAACATGCGCTATCCGCTGTTCCGCGTCCTGATCATCGCCGCCGGTCTGGCGACGGCCCTCGGGCTCTATCTTCTTGTCAGCCACACCCGCATCGGCATGCGACTGCGTGCCGGCGCCACCAACGCGCCGATGATCTCGGCCCTCGGGGTCGACATCCGCCGGCTCTTCATGCTGGTCTTCGCCCTCGGCGCCATGCTGGCCGGATTTGCCGGCGCCATGGTCGCGCCGATCCTGTCGGTCCAGCCGGGCATGGGCGATTCCATTCTCATCCTGACCTTCGTGGTCATCGTCATCGGCGGCGTCGGCTCGGTACGCGGCGCCTTCGTGGCGGCGCTGCTGGTCGGGCTGGTCGACACGCTCGGCCGCACCTTCGGTCCGATCCTCCTGCGCAGCCTGATGGACCCGTCCGCCGCCTCCCAGACCGGCCGCACCCTCGCGCCAATGCTGATCTACATCCTGATGGCCGCCGTCCTATTCTTCAGGCCGGCCGGGCTCTTCCCGGCCAAGGGGGCAGCCCAATGAGCGCGAGCGACCTGACCCTTGCCGGCGAAACGCCCGATGTCGCGCCCCAGCGGCGCCTGAGCCGCCTCGACGGTCGCGGCACGGCCCTCGCCGCCGGACTGATCTTCGCGGCGCTGGCGCTGCTGCCGCTCTTGGCCACCGCGATCGACGACCAGTTCCTGCTGGTCACGGCGACGCGGATCATGATCTTCGCGCTCGCCGCCCTCTCCCTCGACCTGATCCTCGGCTATGGCGCGCTGGTTTCCTTCGGCCATGCCGCCTTCATCGGCCTCGGCGCCTATTCGGTGGCGATCCTCGCCGCCCACGGCATCGACGACATCCTGGTCCAGGCCGCCGTCGCGATCCTCGTCTGCAGCCTCTTCGCCTTTGTCACCGGCGCCATCTCGCTGCGGACCAAGGGCGTCTATTTTATCATGATCACCCTCGCCTTCGGCCAGATGGCGTATTTCTTCATGGTCTCGCTGTCGGCCTATGGCGGCGACGACGGCATCACCCTGGCCGCGCGCTCGACGCTGTTCGGCGCGCCGGTCCTGAAGGGCAATCTGACCTTCTTCTACGTCGTCCTCGCGGCGCTCGCCGGTGCCTTCGTGACCTTGCGCGCCGTCGTCGGCTCGCGCTTCGGCCGCGTCCTGCGCGGCACCCGCGACAACCGCATGCGCATGCAGGCGATCGGCTTTTCGCCCTTCCGCTACCAGCTCACCGCCTATGTCATCGCCGGCGCCATCGCCGGCCTCGCCGGGGTCTTCCTCGCCAACCAGGCCGAGTTCGTCTCGCCCGCCTATATGAGCTGGCAGCGCTCGGGCGAGCTCATTGTCATGGTCGTCCTCGGCGGCATGGGCACGCTGGTCGGCCCCATCGCCGGCGCCGTTGCCTTCCTGCTGCTGGAGGACTGGCTGGCCCAGATCTCCGAGCACTGGAAGCTCGGCCTCGGCATCTTCCTGGTGCTGCTCGTCCTGTTCACGCGCGGCGGCATCGCCGGCTTCGTCAGCCGCATCACGGGTCGGGGAACGCCATGATCGGACCGCTTCTCGACATCCGCAATCTGCGCAAGGCCTTCGGCGCCCTGCACGTCACCGACGACGTCAGCTTCCAGGTCATGCCCGGCGAACTCCACGCCATCATCGGGCCGAACGGCGCCGGCAAGACGACGCTGATCCACCAGCTCTCCGGCAGTCTCGCCAGCGACGGCGGCTCGGTGCATTTCGCAGGCGAGGACATTACCCGGGTCGACATGGCCGGCCGCGTCCATCGCGGACTGGCGCGCTCCTTCCAGATCACCTCGATCCTCGACGGCTTCACCGTGCTGGAAAACGCCGCCATGGCAGTGCAGGCGCGCTCGGGCTCGAGCTTCCGCTTCTTCGCATCCGCGGCGCGCGAGACCCCGCTCAACGACGCGGCCATGGCGGCGCTTGCCCGCGTCGGGCTCGACGATCGCGCCCACAGACGCGCCGGCAGCCTGTCCCATGGCGAAAAGCGCCAGCTGGAGATCGCCATCGCGCTGGCGACCGGCGCCCGGCTGCTCTTGCTCGACGAGCCGCTCGCCGGCACCGGCCACGAGGAATCGGCGGTTCTCGTCGCGCTGATGGCCGAACTGAAGACCACCCACACCATCGTCCTGATCGAACACGACATGGATGCCGTCTTCGCCCTTGCCGACCGGGTCAGCGTCCTCGTCTATGGCCGGCTGATCGCCACGGGCTCCGCCGAGGAGGTCCGCGTCCATCCGGAAGTGCGGACCGCCTATCTCGGCGAGGAGGAGGCCGCCTGATGCTGCGGGTCGAAAATCTCCAGAGCGCCTATGGCGACAGCCGCATCCTCTTCGGCATCGACCTCGAGGTCGGCGCCGGCGAAGTCGTGACGCTGCTCGGGCGCAACGGCATGGGCAAGACCACCACGATCAATTCCATCTTCGGCCTGGTGAAGCCACGCGGTGGCTGCGTCACCATCGATGGCGTCGATGTCACCGGCCGCCAGCCCCATGTCGTCGCCAATCGCGGCCTCGGTCTGGTGCCGGAAGGCCGGCAGATCTTTCCGACCCTGTCGGTCGAGGAAAACCTCGTTGCCACCCATCGCGCCGGCCGCGGCCCCGCCAAATGGACGCTGGCCGAGATCTACCGCCTGTTTCCCCGGCTGAAGGAACGGCGCCGCAACATGGGCAACCAGCTCTCGGGTGGCGAACAGCAGATGCTGGCCATCGGTCGGGCGCTGATGACCAATCCCCGGCTTGTGGTTCTCGACGAGGCGACGGAAGGGCTTGCGCCGCTGATCCGCGAGGAGATCTGGACCTGCCTGACGGCCATCAAGGACGCCGGCGAGGCGATCCTCGTCATTGACAAGAATGTCGATGCGCTGGCCCGCTTCGCCGACCGCCATGTCGTCATCGAGAAGGGCCGCGTCGCCTGGACCGGCACGACGACCGAACTCAGGGCGACCCCTGCCGTGAAGGAGCGCTTCCTCCATGTGTAGGCCTCGCACCGACCGCGGTGCTATCGGCGCCACGCCTTCCATTTCCGCAAACAAGGAGCCACGCCCATGCCGATCATGACCGCCGGCGTCACCAAGGCCAACGAGGGGATGGACGGCATCCGCTGGAACATCCTCGGCCAGATCTACGTGCCCAAGCAGCATGCCGAGAGCTCGTTCTCCTGGCACGCGACCTTCCCGGTCGGCACCTTCGTGCCGCCGCATATCCATCCGACCCAGGAAGAGTTCGTCTACATGCTGGAGGGCCGTCTCGACGTGATCCTCGACGGCCAGGAAAGCCATGCCGAGCCGGGCGATCTCGTCCGCCTGCCGCGCGGCATCCCGCACGGCCTGTTCAACCGGACGGATTCCGACGTGAAGTGCTATTTCTGGGTCTCCCCGGCTCAGCGCCTCTACGATCTGTTCTGGGCGCTCCACAATCTCGGACCGACCGCCGACCCGGCCGAAGTCGTCGCCGTCTCGGCCCAGCACGAAGTCGATTTCCTGCCGCCACCAGACGCGGAGTAGTCGGGGACAGGGGCGCAAGGAGGTAAGGCCATGAAGGTGATCATCGCAGGCGCAGGCATCGGCGGGCTGACCGCCGCGCTCATGCTGCACAAGCGCGGCATCAAGGCCGAGATCTACGAACAGTCGCCGGCCGTGCGCGAGGTCGGGGTGGGCATCAACACCCTGCCCCACGCCATCCGCGAACTGGCCGAGATCGGCCTCCTGCCGGCCCTCGACAAGGTCGGCCTGCGCACCCGCGAGCTCGTCTACTACAACCGCCAGGGCCAGGAGGTGTGGAGCGAGTTGCGCGGCATCGACGCCGGCCACCCCGTCCCGCAATTCTCCATCCATCGCGGCCGGCTGCAGAAGCTGATCTACGATGCCGTCATCGAACGCTTGGGGCCGGACGCGGTGAAGACCGGTCTCAGCTTGTCGGGCTTCATCCAGAACGAGGGTGGCGTCACCGCCCATTTCACGGATTCGGTCCGCGGCGACGCCGGAACCACCGTGCGCGGCGACATTCTCGTCTGCGCCGACGGCATCCATTCCATCGCCCGCAAGCGCTTCTACCCGGACGAGGGCGCGCCCTGCTGGAACGGCGTCCTGATGTGGCGCGGCGCCACCGAATGGAAGAGCTGGCGCGACGGTCGCACCATGGCGATCGGCGGCGGCATGGGCGCCAAGTTCGTGCTCTATCCGATCGCCGAGAAGGGCGACGGCACCCAGCTCATGAACTGGGTCGTCAACATCAAGATGGCCGATGGCGCCAAGTCGCCGCCGCCGAAGGAAAGCTGGTCGCGCCCGGCCCTGCGCTCGCTGGTGCTGCCCTACGCCAAGCGCTTCGCCATTCCCGACTACGACGTTCCGGCGCTGGTCGAGGCGACACCGCAGGCCTTCGAATACCCGATGTGCGACCGCGATCCGTTGCCGCGCTGGACCTTCGGCCGGGTGACGCTGCTCGGCGACGCCGCCCACCCGATGTATCCCGTCGGCTCGAACGGCGCCTCGCAGGCGATCCTCGACGCCCGCTCGTTGGCCGACTGCCTGGAGCGCGCCGAACATCCGCGCCAGGCGCTGTGGGAATACGAGAAGGACCGCCTTCCCAAGACAGCCGAGATTGTCCGCCTCAACCGCAAGGGCGGCCCGGAGCGGGTGATCGACGAGGTCGAGAAGCGCGCGCCCGCCGGCTTCGCCAATGTCGAGGACGTCATGAGCCGGGCCGAACTCAAGGCGATCGTCGGCGGTTATGCCGGCAAGGCGGGCTTTGCCGCCGAACCGGACCGCCTCGTCGCCGAACGCCGCGCCGCCAACGCCTGATCGCCCGACCGCGGTCCTGAACAGAAGCCGAAACGCTTGCCGCAGCACGACCCGATAGTTTAGGCTTAAACAAATTCATTGGAGGTCGTCATGACCCCATCTGCCAGCCCTCGCCACGTCTTCGTCACCGGTTCGACCCGCGGGATCGGTCACGCCATCGCCGCTGCCTTCGTGGCCGCCGGCGACCGGGTGACGGTGCATGGCCGCAGCGCGGAAAGTGCCGAGCGGGCCTGCGCCGAACTCAACGCCCATGCCGGTGTCGCCGCCGACGTGACCGACGCCGCGGCGCTGGAAGCCGCCCTTGCGAGCGCCGCCGAACGCGCCGGGCCCATCGAGGTGCTGGTCAACAATGCCGGCGCCGCCGAGACCGCACCGCTGTCGCGCCTCGACGTCGACCAGATGCGGCGGATGATGGCGCTGAATGTCGAACCGGTGCTCACCGCGATCCGCGCCGTCGTGCCGGCGATGAAGGCGGCCGGCACCGGTCGCATCGTCAGCGTCGCCTCGACCGCCGGCCTCAAGGGCTATGCCTATGTCGGCGCCTATACGGCAGCCAAGCACGCCGTCATCGGCCTGACCCGCTCGCTGGCGCTGGAGTTGGCCACCGCCGGCATCACCGTCAATGCCGTCTGTCCCGGTTACACCGACACGGCGCTGATCGCCGGCTCCCTCGACCGCTTGGAGGAAAAGACCGGGCGCGACCGCGATGCGATCCTGAAGGATTTCACGCGGGTCAATCCGCTTGGCCGGCTGATCCGGCCCGAGGAGGTCGCCGACAGCGTGCTGTGGCTGGCCGGGGCCGGCGCCAGCGGTGTCACCGGCCAGGCGATTGCGATCGCGGGAGGCGAATTGTGAGTGTCACCCGGCAGACCCCGATCGACCATATCGACGCCGAATCCAAGGTCGGCGAGAGCCCGCAGGATCACCGCGCCGAGCTGCGCCTGTGGCTGCGCCTCCTGACCTGCGCCAACCTCGTCGAGGCCGAGATCCGCAAGCGCCTGCGCGAGCAGTTCGGCACCACCCTGCCCCGCTTCGACCTGATGGCCCAGCTCGAACGCTCGTCCGACGGCATCCTGCTCGGCGAGCTGTCGCGGCGGATGATGGTCTCCAACGGCAATGTCACCGGCCTCGTCGACCGCCTCGTCCAGGAAGGGCTGATCGAGCGCCAGGTCTCCGAACACGACCGGCGCTCGGCGCGGGTGCGCCTCACCGAGCAGGGCCGCGCGACCTTCACCCGCATGGCCCGCGCCCACAGCGACTGGCTAGCCGAACTCCTCGCCGGCATCTCGCCGGAGGAGCAGACCGAACTCTGGTCTCGGCTCGGCGATCTCAAGCACTCGGTCCATGGCGCCAGCCGCGCCGGCCCTGCACCATCCAAGCCAGAGGACGAATGATGAAGCGTCAGAATGCGATCGCCGCACCGTTGCGGGACTTCGTGCCCGAGCATTTCCGCCTCGCGATCGACAACGGCGTCGCGGTGATCACCCTCGACCGGCCGGATCGCAAAAACCCGCTGACCTTCGAGAGCTATGCCGAGCTGCGCGACACTTTCCGGGCGATGCGCTTCGACGAAGACGTCACCGCCATCGTTGTCACCGGATCGGGCGGCAATTTCTCCAGCGGCGGCGACGTCTTCGAGATCATCGAGCCGCTGACCAGGATGGAAGCGGCCGAACTGCACGCCTTCACCACCATGACCGGCGATCTCGTCAAGGAGATGCGCGCCTGTCCGCAGCCCGTGATCGCCGCCGTCGAGGGTATCTGCGCCGGGGCCGGCGCAATCATGGCCATGGTCTCCGACATGCGGATCGCGGCGAGCGGTGCCAAGGTCGCCTTCCTGTTCAACCGCGTCGGCCTCGCCGGCTGCGACATGGGCGCCTGCGCGATCCTGCCCCGCATCATCGGCCAGGGCCGCGCCTCCGAACTCCTCTACACCGGCCGCTTCATGAGCGCCGAGGAAGGCGAGCGCTGGGGCTTCTTCAACCGGCTGACCGAGACCGGTGGCGCCCTGGACGCCGCGATGGAGATGGCGGCCGCGCTCAACGAGGGCCCGACCTACGCCAATTCGGTGACCAAGCGCATGCTGCAGATGGAATGGGCGATGGGCGTTGACGAGGCCATCGACGCCGAGGCGATCGCCCAGGCCCTGTGCATGAAGACCGGCGATTTCCGCCGCGCCTTCGAGGCTTTCGCGGCCAAGCGCAAGCCGGTCTTCGAGGGCAACTGACAATGGCCGACCGCAGCTTCCTCGACTGGCCGTTCTTCGACCAGAGCCACCGCGACCTCGCCCGCAAGGCCGAGGACTGGGCTGCCGCCAACGTCGCCGGCCTCGTCGATCACCACGATGTCGACGGGACGTGCCGACGCCTCGTCGCGGCGATGGGCAAGGCTGGCTTCCTCGCCCATGCGGCGCCGCAGGACGGCCGCTTCGACGTGCGCAGCCTGTGTATCCTGCGCGAGACCTTCGCCCGCTTCGACGGCCTCGCCGACTTCGCCTTTGCCATGCAGGGGCTCGGCACCGGCGCCCTGACGCTCTATGGCAGCGACGCTCAGAAAAACTCCGTGCTGCCGGGCGTGCGCAAGGGCACGGCGATTGCCGCCTTCGCGCTGACCGAGCCGGAAGCCGGCTCCGACGTCGCCGAGATCGCTCTTGCCGCCACCCCGGTCGGCAACGACATGATCCGTCTCGACGGCGAGAAGACCTGGATTTCCAATGGCGGCATCGCCGACCATTACGTCGTCTTCGCCCGCACCGGCGAGGCGCCCGGCGCCAAGGGCCTTTCGGCCTTCTGTGTGCCCGCCGACACGCCGGGCCTGACCATCGCCGAGCGGCTCGACACCATCGCGCCGCATCCGCTCGCCCGCCTCCGCTTCGACGATTGCCGGGTGCCGGCATCGAACCGCATCGGAGAACCCGGCGCGGGCTTCAGGATCGCCATGGCGACGCTCGACGTCTTCCGCACGACGGTGGGCGCTGCCGCACTCGGCTTTGCGCGCCGCGCCCTCGACGTGACGCTGGACCGCGCCCGCTCGCGCAAGCTGTTCGGCGCACCGCTTGCCGACATGCAGCTCACCCAGACAGCCCTCGCCGAGATGGCGACGGCGATCGACAGCGCCGCCCTCCTCGTCTACCGCGCGGCCTGGACCCGCGACAGCGGCGCGCCGCGCATCACCCGCGAGGCCGCCATGGCCAAGATGGTCGCCACGGAGAACGCCCAAGGGGTCATCGACCGCGCCGTCCAGCTCCATGGCGGCGAAGGCGTGCGATCCGGCTCCGTGCCCGAGACGCTGTACCGCGAGATCCGCGCCCTGCGCATCTACGAGGGCGCGACGGAAGTCCAGAAACTCATCATCGCCCGCCAATTGCTGTCGCAAGCCGCCTGAGGAGTTCGCCCATGCCCGCCTCCTGCCATGTCGACACCTTCGTCCTCGACAACCTGCCGGCCGCGGCCGAGCAACCGGACTTCATCAATCTCGACCGGCTCGGCTATCCCGAGCAGCTGAACGCCGCCGTCGAACTCGTCGACCGCCATGTCGCCGAAGGTCGCGGCGAGCGGCTCGCCATCCGCGCGCCAAGCGTGCACTGGACCTATGCCGAACTCGCGCGAACGATCGACCGGATGGCCAATGTCCTGACCGGCGAACTCGGGCTTGTGCCCGGCGGCCGGGTTCTCCTGCGTTCGGCCAACAACCCGACCCTGGTCGCGCTTTACATGGCGGTCATCAAGGCCGGCGGCATCGTCGTCGCCACCATGCCGCTGCTGCGCGCCCGCGAGCTCGTGCAGATCCTCGACAAGGCCGAGATCGGGCTCGCTCTGTGCGACGCGACCCTGGTCGACGAGATGGACAAGGCCGCGAACGCCGCCGCCCGGCCCGTCCGGATCGTCACCTGGGAGGGGCTTGCCGGCGGTGATCTCGGCGCGCTCATGGCTGGCGCGTCCGACCGCTTCGAGGCCGTGGCCTCGCGGGCCGACGATCCCTGCCTTCTCGGCTTCACCTCGGGAACGACCGGCCTGCCCAAGGCGACGATCCACTATCACCGCGACCTCTTGGTCATCTGCGACTGCTATGCCCGCGACGTGCTGCGCGCGGGCGCCGACGACGTCTTCATCGGCTCGCCGCCGCTGGCCTTCACCTTCGGCCTTGGCGGTCTCGTCCTGTTCCCGTTCCGGATCGGCGCCTCGACCGTGCTGCTCGAACGCGCCGGCCCGCCCGACCTTGCCGCCGCTATCGGCGAATACGGCGCGACGGTCTGCTTCACCGCCCCCACCGCCTATCGCGCCATGCTGGCGAAGATCGACGAATACGACCTGTCGTCGCTGACAAAATGCGTCTCCGCCGGCGAGACCCTGCCGCGCCCGACCTTCGATGCCTGGCTGGAGGCGACCGGCCTGAAGCTGATGGACGGCATCGGCGCGACCGAGATGCTGCACATCTTCATCGCCGCGCCGCAGGAGGCGATCCGCCCGGGCGCCACCGGCAAGCCCGTGCCCGGCTACGAGGCGCGCATCGTCGATGCCTCCGGTCAGCCACAACCCAAGGGCACCGCAGGGCGCCTCGCGGTGCGCGGCCCGATCGGCTGCCGCTACCTCGCCGACCGGCGCCAGGCCGTCTATGTCGAGAATGGCTGGAACATCACCGGCGACACCTATGTCGAGGACGAGGACGGCTATTTCTGGTTCCAGGCCCGCAATGACGACATGATCGTGTCGGCCGGCTACAACATCGCCGGCCCCGAAGTGGAGGCGGCGCTTCTCGCCCATCCGCTGGTGCTGGAGGTCGGCGTCGTCGGCGCCCCGGACCCCGAACGCGGCCGCATCGTCAAGGCCTTCATCGTCCTTACCGACGGGGCGGATGCCGGGCCCGATCTCGCCAGGGAACTGCAGGCCCATGTGAAGCGCGAGCTCGCGCCCTACAAATACCCACGCTCGGTCGTCTTCGTCGACGCCTTGCCCAAGACCGGCTCGGGAAAGCTGCAGCGCTTCGCATTGCGCCAGCAGGCGGAGGCCGAAGCTAAGGACGCGACCCAGGGAGTGAACGCGTGAACATCAACCAGCAGATCGGCGCCAGTCCGACACGTTCGTCCGAAGCCGCAGAAGACGCCGCGCTCGATACCCTGCAGCCGCCGGGCTGGAAGAAGCCCCGCGGCTACGCCAACGGCATGGCCGGTCGCGGCCGGCTGGTGCTCACCGGCGGCCTGATCGGCTGGGACGAGACCGAGACCTTCGCCGACGGCTTCATTCCGCAGGTCGAACAGACCCTTCGCAATGTCCTTGCCGTGGTCGCCGAAGCCGGCGGCGGGCCGGAGCATATCGCCCGTCTCACCTGGTATGTGCGCAGCATCGCCACCTACCGTGCCTCGACAACCGAACTTGGCGCCGCCTATCGCCGCGTCCTCGGCCGGCATTATCCGGCCATGGCTCTGGTCGAGGTTTCCGACCTCGTTGAGCCCGAGGCGCTGGTCGAGATCGAGGCCACCGCCATCGTGCCCGACTAGGCCGCGCTGTTCCGACCGGCACCGCCTGCGTCCCTTACATTCCGACAGATCCCGGCCCCGTGCCGCACCACCACGACAGGAACCCCGCCATGTCCAACGCTTCGGCCGCAGCGCCTTCGCCGTCTGCGTCCCCGTCCACCGGTTTCGACTGGGCCGATCCGTTCCGGCTCGAGGACCAGCTGTCCGAGGACGAGCGGCTGATCTTCGAGACCGCCCGGTCCTATGCCGAGGAG
>Ga0189290_100228_pt1 | contig 24065 bp, 26 predicted proteins | sample UW140minimetaG_FD_130318 | JGI IMG/M metagenome (GOLD analysis project Ga0189290, IMG submission 130318) | Marine microbial communities from the Costa Rica Dome - UW140 mini metaG | ecosystem: Environmental > Aquatic > Marine > Oceanic > Photic zone | place: Costa Rica: the Eastern Pacific...
ACCCTAGTTAAAAACAACAGTCCAGTGAACTGCCCCACCTCCACACCATCGCTATAGGAGGTTATTTTGTCATGGGAGAAAGGCTCTTGACAGATCACGCCCCATTACGGAAGCCCGCCTCTGAATAGGCAGTCCCACCACCGCCAGAATGCGCCCTGCCGACACGGCATTTCCTTTGCAGGCGGCAATGATAGCTAATTCTCCTAAGATAACTGCCGGCAAAAACCTCTGAAAAAATTCGCTGGAATAAGCTTCGACGGGTGTCAGACCGGTCAGCAACGAAATCACCGGCGCTAGCAACAACACCGGGATCCACAATCCGCTAAAATAGGACCAGAACGTTGCCCCGTAATGCAGCTTCTGCTTCCAGCTGAGCTCCGACCGCCAAAGAGGATTGTGCCACACCGCAATATCAAACGTGCCGCCAGCATATTTCAGCCGCTGCGCCGCCCAGGCGGACATACTCCAAGGGGACAGCATCCGCGCCTCAACTTGAGGATGATAGACTGATTTCCAGTCTCCAGATCTATCTCCATGCAACAAAATTGAGGTATACAGATCCTCAGACACATGAAACCGGTAGGGTTGCAGCGGCAAGGAAGCCGCGCAACGTGTCAGTGGAAGTCCAGAGGATTCCGCAAGCGCAAAAACTGCTTTGGATTTCTGGGAGATCGCAGCCGCAAACACCGCTTCTCTGCGATGGATCGAGGCAGCCCCACAGCAAAATGATGCGTTGTTTCGGTTGCGACGCCGCTGAATGATGTCAAAAAACACGCTTGGATTACACAAAAACGGGTCCGCCCCTGCGTGTGACCGCCCAGACACCGCCGACAAAAAGCGCGTAGCCAGTTTCAGGCCGAGCCCCTCCTCTTGAAGATGGCACGCCTTTCGTTTTCCTTTGAATCGCTGCAGCCATCTGGCCCAGGTCTCGCCTTCCGGTAAATCATAAAACCAATGCGGAGTCTGAACCCAGGCAACTTTGGGGTCTGAAAAATACCCCAATGTATGCTCCAAGAATGTCGATAAAAGCCGTGTATCGGCATCACAAATCACGAAAAAATCCCCGGACGTGCGCAGCAGCGCGTGTCGAAGATTTCCAGCTTTAAAACCTGCATTGTCTTGTCTGGAGAAATAGACGAGACCAAGATGTGCAGCTTCCTGTGCCATTTCAGGCCGATCGCCATCATCCAAAAGGCAAATCCGGAGGCGGACATTCGGCGGAACATTCAAATCCGCAGCCGCATCTAAAGTCGGACGCACAACCTCAAGAGGTTCGTCATATGTGGTTATCAACACATCTACCGTCACCTGAGCATTGCGGCCTTTCTCACCTGAGGTCACCGCAGAAACCGGGGTTGGCTTTGTGTCACCTTCTTCCCAAATATCAAAATAAAACAGAAGGCTACCCAAAAAGAACAATGTCTCCGCCAGCGCGACAACCACTGAAAAAACCAAGGCATCCGGATTCAACGCATGGACCCAACGCCAATACAAATAGGCAGTACCCGCAGCCACGCTGCCCCCCGCCAGAAAGTGCCATAAACGACGACGCGACGCGCTGAGAGGAGCAAAAAAGGGTGGCTCTCGGTTGGTATAGGCCTTAAAGTATGGCGTGGTCATATGAGGGGGGCGCTCCAGTTGAATTTGGATGTTGTTAATGCGCATTCACATGCTGATGATCGCGTATAAAGGCGTCTGCAACACGCAGGATCGCCTGATGTTCATCACCTGAATGATCCTTGGCTGACGAACCTATGGAAAAGGACCACACTCCGGCGACCACCTTTATACGCAGGTCGCGTGTCAACAAAACTTCCTGTGACAAACTGGCGAACACCGAATAGCTGTACCGGCACTGCCCGTCCGGATCTGTGAAGGAGAAATACAGATTCAATGTTGGCTGTCCGGCCAACAGGTGCAGCGCATCTTTGGACACCACTTGTATCCCTGCAACCCTGAGGCGGGCGACAAACTCATCGTGTAAGCGCGCGCCGAAATCCTCAGGAAATCCAGGAGGTGCCTTCAAAGACCTCAGGTCGAGATGCAGTTTATCGAGCCCCCGAAGCACTTCGGTTTTTTCGGAGCGGGGCAAAGCGGAGGGGTCAAAGCCAAGATTAAGCGCCGCCTGATTTCTTTGACAGATCACCGGGGCGTCTGGGTGGTCCTGCGGCCATGCAGCCCCGCGCTGTCCGCCTGCTCGTAAACCAAACAACCGATAGATAAAGCCGGTATTTTTGGTATCCAAAGGGCGGCTGACATATTGTCGTTTTTCCTGACATAGTGGTCCGCCGGGACAATGGTTTCCGACAAAGCTCACTTTCTCCCAGAGTAGCCAAAAACGATCCTGCACCTGAACAGTGGCTTGACCCGTGCCACTTTGCCCCCAAACAGGGCCTGCAGTCGCAAAAAGGGCTCCAATGCATACCACTAAAGCCATCGTAAACGCCTGCACCCCATGCAGCGCATACGTGTTTAAACTCAGCTCTATCTGCACCCGCCCCATCACGCGCGCCCAAGCTGCATTTGCACTGATGACGGCTCACAAAGCAGCGAAACTTGCTCCAAAAGTGGCACTCGATCCACACCATCCATCCGGCAGGTGGTTGTCGGTATCCCCTCTGCCAACCGATGATCAAAAGCCCAATCCGGTGACACAATCATGTCATCCACCCAAGTCCCCGCAGTAACCCGCGTGTCCGCACAGATCACTGAGCGCCGCACCAAACTGCGCGCGCAGATCTTGGCACCCGCACCCACCACAACCGGACCGTCTAGCTTGACCCCAGCTTCAAGGACCGCATCAGGACCGATGTACGCAGGTCCGACGATCACCGCGCGTGGAGAAACATCGGCCCCCGGAGACGCCCATACATGGCGTCGGATTTCACGCGCCTCTGGCACAACATGGGACAGTTGTCCCAGCAACGCCCGTGAAAGCCCCGCAAAGTAGTCCCGCCCACATCCTATATCGACCCAGTTGAAAGGTTTCTGATAGACCTGAATGCGCCTTCCAGACTCCAGAAGCTCAGGTAACAGGTGCGAAGCAATATCCTGTCCCGGCGACGCATCAATGTGTTGTAACGCCCGTGGTGACACGACATATATTCCGGTACTTGCAAGCTGTGACGGCGCCAGCTCCGGAGAGGGTTTTTCGACAAAGCGCCGCACGCGACCAGTGCGATCAACGTCAACTATTCCATATTTTTGCACCTGATCTCGCGGGACATTTTGCGCAGCAATGGTGATATCTGCGCCGCTCACGCGATGCTGCGCCAGCAAGTCAGCCACATCAATATCGGTAACCGCGTCCCCACAGAGCACCAGAAAATCCTGATCAAAGACACGTCCATTGTCTTGGAGACTGCGCAAAGTCGACGCAGAGCCCAAAGGCTGCGCAATCCACTGACCTCCCTGCCAGCTACCTTCATTCAAAAACTGTACGCTGCGCAGGGCGGAACTTTGAATATGCGCATGAAACTGCGGCGCAAGATGCCCAGGATTCAGGACAAAGTCTCGAATTCCAAACGTGCCTAAATGGCGCATGACACGGTCCAGCACCGGACGCCCAAGGAAATCAAGCAAAGGTTTAGGGGTTGTCATACTAAGCGGCCCCATGCGTGATCCAGTCCCCGCCACTAAAATGACGGCTTTTACCCCTGCCAGTTGCCTTTGCCGAAATGCTGGGGCCGCAAGCGCGGCCTGTCGTGACTCAAATAGCGTAAGCAATCCCGCCAGCGGACAGCGCGAAATATGCTTTGCCACCCGTCCCTTAGCCCCCCAAAAGCCCACAGCCATTTGGCACGGCGCTTCACTTTGAAACTCAACCAAAGCGGCCATGCCAGAGCGGGAAATTCGGCGCACGGCACTCAAATCCACCAACATCGCGCTTCGTCCGCGCGCCACGCATTGGGCCTCCGCCTCCTTTAGAGAAACGTAATCCGCCGAAGTGAGACAGGTGGTTGCGATCTTCAGGATCGAAATCATTCCAACATCTTCAGACTGCGTAAGCATCTTGGTCTCCCTGATCTAAAAAAGGCTCATAACTTCTGTGGTATACGGGGCCATGCCATCCCTGGAAGCGGACCTAATCCTACGGTCCATGCGGTCCACCCGCTGCGGCTCAAAGCCAAAACAAACAGCGATGTCGCGGGCAAAGTCCACGCCAGCTTGGCGGCAACAGATTGGGACGGCGTCAAAACTTGATCTGCCAAAAACATCTCGATTAGGTCGAGAAAAATTGGATGACACAGGTAGAGGCCAAAAGCATATTTGGCGATGCGCGAAACCCATCGTGGCCATTTTCTCTGGGCCCAACACAACGCAATTAGCAACAGTCCAACTGGCATTAGGTAATCCGCCCAATACCCAAAAGGATGGTCAAAAATCCACTGGCCTTGCGCCGCCACTTGCAAGGTGACCATTAATTTCAACGCAAACAAAACCCCGACAAAAGCCAATACAGGCCCCACCCACTCTGTGCGCTGCTCAGGTGTTGTTCGTCGCCAAAGCCCCACCACCGCCCCTGCAGCCAAACCGTATCCCAAATAACTCAGAACCTTGATGGCACGCACCACATAGCCAAGCGTCTCCGTACCCCAAAATGCCGCATAGGCCATCGGATCCAGCCACTGTTTCACAACCAATCCAACCACCACCATCCCACCCAAAGAAGGGTGCTTCTCTGCCATTTGAAACACGGGGTAAAACAACAGCATCGCGAACAACGTCGGAATAAAATGCATGTGATATTTCACATCTCCCAAAACGAAGTACCCCACCCAAGTGAGCGGCTGCCCCAGCGCTGCCCAGCTTTGAGCCTGGTAACCAAAAGCTTGCGCCTTCAGGAGATTGAACACCGCATAGAAAAGGGTCCAAAACGCATATGGAACCAACAGTCGCCGCGCTTGTTGCACGATCACCGTGCCATAGCCGCGGGGCCGTCGCGCCAGCGCGATCACCAACAACATCACTGAAATCATCAGAAACAGCTCCGTACGGGCCGTATACAGCAGCGCGCGCAGCACCATTGGCGCCAGGCGCGCCGCCGGATCCGCATCGGGAAACGGCTGCCCTTGGGCATCCGCTGTAACATGCAGCCCAACCATGGACACGCCTGCGCACACCCGCAACGCGTCAATCCAGGCATGCCGCCCCGTTTCCGGACCATCTGCAACCATGCAGTTCACCATTACCAAACACTCAGCGCGACCAGACTCGCACCCAGACATGAACAAAAAATGAACAATTGTCTTTTTGTTTTTACTTTGTTCCCCATTCATTCACACTCCAGCAAAGATTTGCACTTACACTGATCGCGTAAGGAGTGTTGTTATGTGTGTTTTGAAACGGTTTATCTTCTTGCTGATCTTCAGCGTGATACTCCCGGTACCTCTCAGAGCTGAGGCACTGGACAAAGCCGCTCTGTGTGCCCGCGCTCAGGAGACCTATGGGGTGACCCCAGAGCGATGCCTGTCCACCGCCCAGCCCTCCGCTCAAAAGGCAGCCAGCGGCTTGTCAGATGAGATGAGCGAAAGCCACATCTTTTTTCCTGCAGGTGGTGCAAGGCTCGACGATGATGCGCAGGTTCAAATTGCGGTGCTGTTGGAAGTTTTGCACACAACAGTCATGAAAAACGCTTGTTTGCGCCTTGTCGGGCATTCTGACAGCAGTGGTGGAGAGGCCGCAAACAAGGCCTTGGCCCGCAAGCGCGCTGACGTTGTGGCCCTGGCCCTGGCCCTGGCCCTGAGAGACGGGCTGGAGGATCCCTCTAGGTTGCAAGATGTGATCTCGGAGGGGGAAGCAAAGCCGCTTGTAGGGGTGCCGAGCACCTCCCCCCACAACCGCCGTGTAGAGATTCAGGCCAGAACCTGCCGTCCTAACGATACCTGAGCCGTCGCCGGCCCATTCGTTAACCAAGGCCTCATATTAACCAGTTTCTAAGTTTGATCTTGCTCGCCAATCCCGCCTGTAGTCCACAAGGTTATGGCAGAACGCCATTAACCTTAATCGGGTGGGGGCCTGATGGGACTTTTTTCTTCGAACAAATGCCTGCGGCGTTTGGCGATCACTGCGGCATTGTGCGTGGCGGCACCAGTTATGGCTGACCAGATACGTGGATTTGCGGAACCGTTTGATAGCCTTCCGGGCGACAATTGGCAGATCGCAGACTATCGCTTTAGCCATCCGGCCTTCGACACAGACTGGAGCCGCCAAAACGTACACTTTAATCAGGGTCTGCACTTGTCTCTTACCCCTCAGGCGGCCGCGGAAAATCGTTTTCTTGGCGCTTCCATTCGCCGAAAAACCCGCAGCCACTATGGCCGCTACGAGGCGCTGATGCACCCCGCCAAAGGCTCCGGGCTTGTGACAGGATTTTTTGTCTACACCGGGCCGCATTACGGCACGCGGCATGACGAAGTCGACATTGAATTTCTAGGGAAAGACACCACGCGCATGCAGGTCGCCTGGTTTGTAGACGGAAAGCTTCAAAGCCGCCAAATTCCCCTTGGTTTTGATGCTGCTTCCCGCCCCCGGCTCTACGCGTTTGAATGGCACCCGGATCGCCTACGCTGGTACGTAGGAAACAATTTGGTGTTTGAAATCACAGGCGCAGAGTCTGCCCTACCCAAAGAGCCTGGGTATCTGTTTGCCAATCTTTGGGCCGCCGACAAGAGTGTACAAGATTGGGCCGGTCATGCCGCTGACGGCACATCCGCCTCAGCCCTGGTCGGGCAGGTCAGCTTCGCGCCTCTCGAAACTCTCTCGGCTGATTTACAGCCGCTGCCGCCTTCCAAGTGAGCACGGCACCCTAGCGTTAGCAGCTTCAAAACCCAAAGCTTGTCGATACTGTAAATCCCTTTTGCGCGGATCCTGTAGCCGCCATAGTCGATACAGCCAACAGGGTCAGGTCAAAAACATTATCGCACGTTTTGACATTTTATGTCCTCTCATTAGTCCCACACATCCCCTGTGTAACCATCCTGCAGAGATTCTGTAAAAACCACATGAACGCGGCAGTTTATGCCACCACCGCATACAAAACAGCCGGGAAACATTTCTGTATCCCGGCTTCATTTCAATTATCAAAGTGGGCTCTATCAGGCCGATTGAAGAAAATCTTCTTCATAGGTCTCGTCAGGTGTCTCGCGAACAGAGGACGGTCGGAAACTGGCCACCAGCTCGGCCAACTCTCTGGCTGCTTTTTGTAACGCACGGCCTTGCTCGCTGGACCGATCCACAAGGCTGGCATTCTGCTGGGTCACGCGATCCAAGTCCATCACACCAGAGTTGATCTCCGTGATAGCTGTGGCCTGATCCCGAGAGCTGTCCGCAATTTGTATCGCCAGTTTGCTCACGTTCTGAATTTTCAGAATAATGCCCTCTATGGCCTTCCCCGCCTGATCCACAAGATCGACGCCGATCTCAACCTGGTCTGACGATGTGTCAATCAACTCTTTGATCTCATGGGCACTTGTCGCAGAGCGCAAGGCCAACGAACGCACTTCTGAGGCCACCACAGCAAAACCTCGGCCACTGTCTCCGGCCCGCGCGGCCTCTACCCCGGCATTAAGCGCCAACAAATTGGTTTGGAACGAGATATCTTCGATCACGCGGTTGATTTCGCTGATTTTTCCGGCGCTGTCCTTGATGTCCTGCATGGCTTCAATGGCAGATTTCACAATTTCTCCGCCACGCAACGCATCCGTCTTGGTCGCATCCACGGTGTTTTCAACCGACTTCGTTTGGTCGGAAGCCCCCTGCACGCTGTCCGCAATCGAGCCAATCGCAGCAGCGGTCTCCTCCAAAGTTGTCGCCTGCGCCTCGGTCCGCTTGGCAAGATTTTGCGTGCCTTCTGCCATCTCACCGGTCTCACCTTCGATCTGGGTAATCGTGCCCAAAACTCGGCCAATGACATCATCCAGCGCTTCAGCCGTTTTGTTGAAATCAGCCCGCAGCATCTCGTAATCGCTGCTGAATTCACTGGTGATCCGATGGCTCAGCTGTCCCTGCGCCAAGTGGTTCAGGCCATCGGCCAATTCATTCACTACCGCAGATTGTTCACGCGCGGTCTCGCGCGCCTGATCTTCCATTGTTTTGTTGGCCTTGATGGTTTCCACAAACTCCAGGACTGCCCGGGCCAACCGCCCCAACTCGTCTTTGCGATTGGTGGCAGGCACCTCACTCGCGGTGTCGCCTTCACGCAACGCCGAGATCCGTGCCACAATGGCAGCCAACGGGCGGGTCACCCCCGCCGCCGCGAAATACACAATGCCCGACATCACTAGGCAAATCGCCGCCACCGCAATCAGGGACTGCATGTACAGCTCGTTCACCACGGCCTGAATCACACCGTCATAGAACCCCATGACCATCACCGCGACCACAGATCCGTCCGTGTGATGGATCGGGAATTTCACATAGGCCACGTGATTGGCTTCCAAACGGGCCTCGGCCTCTTCCATCGCCAGGATTTCGGCCACGCCCTCATCCCAACCGGTCTGATCTGCACCTTCTACAGCCACTTTGGAAAACAGCTCACCGTCCACGAAAACCCTCGCAAACAACGCGTTCTCCATCTGCGTCACACCGGCAATCGCCCCTTCGGCACCGTCCGTGTTAAAATCCCACACCGCGGCGGCAACAGGCGGCGCCACAAAGGTCTGCACCAAGGCCAGCTCGCTCTCAAATGCTTTGATCAGCGTGTTGCTCTGCTTGCCCACCCAAAATACGGTGGTCGCAATGAAAGACACCAAAATACAGGCCACAATCGGCAGCAACAGCCGCCCCATGATTGACACCCCAAAAGACCGCTTTTTGTCACCAGTCATTATTCGCTCCGGCAGCTCGCCGCATACCACGGCAAAGCCTGCTAAGGCGCCAGTAGCTGACGCAGTTTCCATTCCATTACACGCTTCAGAGACGTCTTTTGGCCCCATCCGAAGCCGAACACCCCACACGACGGCACACGCCACGTGGGACTTACGATACTGATAGAGACCTGTGAATCTTGCGGTGAACCGGTGATCTGGCTGTCCCCAAAGACGCACAGACGCCTTTCGTTCCGCGCCCAAACTAGCCGTGCCGAGTTAATAGAGACTTACGTGCGGAGACAGCATTCAACCGCCCCTCAAAAAACACCTTAACCCACTGTCCAAGAGCCCTTTTCTCGAATTTGGGTGGAGCTTATCGACCGCATCGGCATGTTCTCAAAAGCCCAGGCTGGCGCTGCAACCTGACCCAACAAGCGATTCTGTCTATGGTGGAGTCGTGCATGGCGAAACACCTGCGCCGCTTTGGCGGTGCGGGCCGCGATCCGATCTCCGGGGCGCGCCAAAACACCCACCGGCACCCGCGCCATAATGCCCAGCCAGTCTTTCCAACGGTGGAACTGCGCCAGATTATCCGCGCCCATCAGCCAGACAAACCGCGCCTTCGGACATTTGTCCTGCAACACCGCCAGCGTCTCTGCCGTGTAGCGCGTGCCAACTTGGCTCTCAAAGTCACAGATGTGCACGCGCGGATGATCCATGATCTCCCACGCCGCCGCCATGCGCCGCGCCAGCTTGGCCGGCCCGCGATCCTTGAGCGGATTGCCCGGGCTCACCAGCCACCAGACCTGATCCAGATCGAAGCGCTTGAGGGCCTCTTTGGTGATATGCACATGCCCTGCGTGTGGCGGATCAAACGATCCCCCAAGCAACCCAATCCGCTGGCCGCGCGCAACATATGGCAATCCGTAAGGCACGGGGTTTAGTGGGCTTTTGTGATCGGAAGGTCAATGGCTACCCGTTACACCGAAGCAAAGCTTGGAAAGCAGATGACATCTCAACGAACTCCCGCTACGCCTTCAGCCTGAACAAGGAGATACAAGTGAACTTTTTGAAATGCGGACTGGTAGCGAAATTCGTCTTTCTTATTGTCGCGAGCAGCGCGCTGGCCGAAAATCGTCAAGACTCACTTTTTAAGAGATTGAACCGACCTGCCACCGTTGCAGGTCACAATTCTCCAAGTGCTTTCGCAAAGTACTTGGACAAAGAGAATGAGCAAAAAAATGTTCTCGTACCATCCAAGGAAGGTTCAGACCCTTTTGAGGCGGACGTTTGGGTGCTCTTCTTTCAGAGTGAAGCCGAGGTGCACGCGATGCCGAAGCTTATTCAGGATGTCTACGATGCCATCCCAAAAGGGACTGGACGTCCTGCTTCTAAGTACATTGAGTTTCAGCTCAGTAGTGGCGGCCCAAAAGCTGCTTCATTTCACTTTCTTGAACATTACGGGACGGACAGCGAGGACGTCGTTGCCTGCAAAGCAGCCGTTGCCGTTTTTTCTGGCGTGATCGGAAGTACAAACTCGCATGACCGCAAGAACCTCACGAAAAAATGCGAGAGCTTGATGTGACCGAGTTGCCAGAAAGCCATTTCTCAAAGGCAAAGCTTCTCCACTATCTAAAGCAAAGACTGCGCCAAAAGGGCGGCAAACGAAAAGCGGTAGTTCTTTCTGCGATCTATGTGGGAGGAATTTGCGCCCTACTTTTTGCTACCGAAGAAACCATGCGGGACACTTATGGGCGCTCCATAGGCCACGTGAAGACCATTATCTTCCTCTGTCTTGTTGTTCTCTTTGCCTACGGGGTTCGAGACTACATGCGCTTTCACGGCTCTGAGGCCAAATGACGACTAGAGAAAACAGTAAATGTCTAAGTTTTCCTACAAAAACCTTCCGCCAAAAGAACAACTAAAAATCGATCTCATCGGCTATGCTCTTGCCTTGGCCTTTACTGCTTATCCTATGTTGGAGTGGACTGCGGAGGCAGCGACAGGTTTCTGCGCGTCGCCGTTTTCCTTGGCCCCTTCTACCTTGCTTTTCAGTGTTATCACGTGTTGCAGCAAAAGTGATGTAACTTTTGGCCTTGTCCAATGCTCGCATCACCAAACAACCAGCAGTCACCAACCTCCATTGCCCCCGCCCCCGCCCTCCGCTATCACACCTCCCAACGTGAATTCTGGCGAACGGAGTCGTTGCCTTCATTTCAGCTCATTCCCCGAACAGGAGGCTGAACTTCGCCCCGCCAAGGCCACCTACTCCTAGCCACTATCAGGGTGCAAAACACCCCCTACACACACTGCAAATACTCTTCCAACAACACCTCCCAGCTTTCCTCGGGATGAAAATCATCCAACAGCCCATCACCCTCACGCCCCGTAAAGGCGCTCATGCCGTGTTGGACCATATAGCGTGGGGAATGGCTGGGGGGGCCAAACGCCGCCATTTGCTCGCATAGCGCTGTGTGGCGCGGACTGCCACTGTCGCCAAACCGCGCCACGACCTCCTGCATGCGCGGGCCAAACGCATCGCCGGTGGCATATTGGATTTCCAACATCATCACCTGCCCAGCCTGATGCGCGGTGGTGTCCTCCACGCGCAACGTGTCAAACGCCGTGCGCAGCTGCATCACCACCACCAGTTCAAAGGCCCGGTCGTCCTGACCATCTTCAAAACAGCGGATCACCCCGCCCGCCAAATCAGCAGGCGAGTAATCATTGGACAGCGCACTGAGCGCCACGCAGCCCACCTCATGGGTGCTCTCCAGATTGCCGTCCGCCTCATAGTTGGTCACCTGCGCCCCACCCTGAGTGGCCCATATAAGGCCAACAACTGCCAACCATCGCATGGCAAATTCCCTCTTCATGGTCGCGCGGATCATTGCCCTTTTGCCCGCGCTTGGCTAGACCCGCTGAAACAGCATTTTCTTCGGAGTCGACTCCCATGGCAGCTTATCAGTACGTCTATCACATGCAGGGTGTGTCAAAGACCTATCCCGGCGGTAAAAAGTGTTTCGAAAACATCCACCTGTCCTTCCTTCCGGGCGTAAAAATTGGTGTGGTTGGTGTCAACGGCGCCGGTAAATCGACCCTGATGAAAATCATGGCCGGTCTGGACAAAGACTTCACCGGCGAAGCCTGGTCCGCAGAAGGCGCCAAAGTTGGCTACCTGCCACAGGAACCAAAGCTCGACGAAAGCCTGTCCGTGCGTGAAAACGTCATGCTCGGCGTCGCCGCAAAAAAGGCCATTCTGGACCGCTACAACGAACTGGCCATGAATTACAGCGACGAAACCGCGGATGAGATGGCCAAGCTGCAAGACGACATCGACGCGCAAAACCTTTGGGATCTGGACAGCCAAGTGGACATCTCCATGGAGGCCCTGCGCTGCCCACCGGATGACGCTCGCATCGAAGACCTCTCCGGTGGGGAAGCCCGCCGTGTCGCGCTCTGCAAACTGCTGCTCGAAGCGCCAGAAATGCTGCTGCTCGATGAACCGACCAACCACCTGGATGCGGAAACCATCGCGTGGCTGCAACAGCACCTGATCGACTACAAGGGCACCATCCTCTGCGTCACACACGACCGTTACTTCCTCGACGACATCACCAGTTGGATCCTCGAGCTCGACCGCGGCAAAGGCATTCCGTATGAAGGCAACTACTCCGCATGGCTGGAACAGAAAGCAAAACGTCTGGAGCAGGAAGCCCGCGAAGACAAATCCAAGCAGAAAACGCTGGAGCGCGAACTCGAATGGATGCGTCAGGGTCAAAAAGCCCGTCAGGCCAAATCCAAAGCCCGTATCAGCGCCTATAACGAGATGGCCAACCAGTCTGAGCGTGAAAAAGTAGGCCGCGCGCAGATCGTCATTCCAAACGGCCCGCGCCTTGGCTCCAAGGTCATCGAGGTCAACGGCCTCTCCAAGCACTTTGGCGACAAGCAGCTGATCGAAAACCTCGAATTCTCCCTACCTCCGGGCGGCATTGTCGGTGTGATCGGCCCCAACGGCGCCGGTAAATCCACGCTCTTCAAAATGCTCACCGGTCAGGAACAGCCGGACGAAGGCACCGTGGAATACGGCGACACCGTCAAGCTCTCCTATGTCGACCAGTCCCGCGACGATCTGAACGACAAAGACACCGTCTGGGAAGCCATATCCGGCGGCGCAGAAATCATCGAGCTGGGCGACGCCCAAGTGAACTCCCGCGCCTATTGTTCTTCGTTTAACTTCAAAGGTGGCGATCAGCAGAAACCGCTGAACCTGCTCTCGGGCGGGGAACGCAACCGCGTGCACATGGCGCGCCTGCTGAAAGAAGGCGGCAACGTCCTCCTGCTCGACGAACCAACCAACGATCTGGACGTGGAAACCCTCCGCGCGCTGGAAGATGCTTTGGTGGATTTTGCAGGCTGCGCCGTGGTCATCTCCCACGACCGCTTCTTCCTCGACCGCATCTGTACCCACATGCTGGCCTTCGAAGGCGACGCCCATGTGGAATGGTTCGAAGGCAACTTTGAGGACTACGAAGAAGACAAGAAACGCCGTCTTGGGGCTGATGCCTTGGAGCCCAAACGCCTGAAGCACAAAAAGTTCTCTCGCTAAGGCGAGGGAACTGTTTGGGGTTCCGTTTGGGTTCAAGGAGTGCGTGGCAGGGTTTTGGCGCAGCCAGAACCCGTACGCACCCCGGTGAGACGGCGCGCAAACGCTGAGTGACCAAACAAAAAACACCCGCGCCACGTCGCGGGTGTTCTCATTTTCGCCATCCTCTACATTGCCTCCCCAAAGCCCGCAAAGCGGGCTTTGGGGTCCGACCCGCCCCCACGGGCGGGCGCGCTCGCCCCCCTCGGTTCGGACGCGCGGCTGCTCATTCAACTTCAACTTCGCATTCGCGACCAAAAACCGCACTGAAGAACCGTCGATACACGCTTCACAACTATGAGCAGCTCAGACTAAGTTTTCACTCGCGCCCTCAAACGATCAACAGAGTGAGTTTTTAAATGAATTACGTGTGTTTTCTCGACGAAAGCGGAAACGTTACACAAGAAGCGGGTATATCCGACGAGGTTGGCCCCTCGCAGTATATGTCGATGGGCGCCTGCTTGGTTCGTGAGGACGAATTGGAAGCTTTCTCTGACTTGCTCGAAGAAATCAAAGGAAAGTTCAAGAAGAGAAAGAACTTACACGCAACAGACTTAAGCCATGTTCAAAAGATCCACCTGGCCCGCGAGTTAGTGAAACTGAACGCAAGACTGTTTGGAGTCGTTTCCGACAAGACAACCCTTCGAGGCTTCAAAGCAAAATCCGATGGCGCTCCGCAAGACTACTACAATCGCACAGCTCTCTATATTTTGAGCTTAGTTGGACGATATCTTCGGGAAAAAGACATTGACGGGAAAGATGTAAAAATCATTTTTGAGCATCGAGATCACGACTATCAACGCCTCAGAAACTACATTGGAGTTGTCAAAAGAAAGCCGAGTGGCGATGAAGTTAAGGGCATCCAAGAAATTGATCATCAGCAAATTGGCAGCGACCTAAAAAGTGATTGTCACCATTTCGCAATCCCTGACTTGGTCGCGCATTCGATTTTTTCAGCATTCGATAGAAACCGCAACAATTTTGGGATCACCGAAATTAGGTATTTGTCAGAGTTGATGCCCAGTTTTATCGATGACTGCGGATTTTGTGGACTGCACTTGATCCAGCCAAATCGCATGAAGGAAGTTTGTGAACCGACGACCAGTTTTCTGAACGAGTACGGTTTTGAGCTAGGCGCGAAGAGTTGAAACCCAGCTCACCCCAAAAGGCTTGCTCCGTAAGCCGTAGGACATCGCCCGACCTCCCCCACGAGAGGGCGATCTTGCACCCGGTGCCCCCAAACCACCGCCAACCATCTTGGCACACCGCCCCCAAGCCACTAACCAATCCTCGCCCACCCGAGGTCGGCCGACGCCCAGCCCACCAACACCAATCATCACACCCCCGCCATCCCGCTGTAACACCTCTTAAATCCACCACCCGGCGCGCCCATCCTCGATGAACCGCCACTCACGAGGAACCACCCCATGCGCCACCTACTCCCTGCCCTCATCACCGCGCTCCTCATGGCCGCGCTCATCGCGCTGGACGTCGCCCGCCCCCTCGGCGCCCATCCGTGGTGGAGCCAAAAGACCCTGCTCATTGGCACGCCCATCGGCCTGATCTTCGCCACCGTCGCAAGCCTCAAACTGCGCCCGATCCCGCTCACCATCACCTTTGCCCTCACCACCGCGCTCGCCATAGCCACCGCCAAATACGGCCAATCCCAATTCGCCGCCTCTTATGCGGAGGATCAACTGGCCGGAAAGCTCTGGTATTTCGGCTGGATCGCCACAGGCGCCACCCTCGCCGCGACCCTCTCCGCCGCCTTCTCCGCCCTCGCCAAAACCCTGCGCCCCAACAAACCCAGATAAGTTTTAGCCACCGCCCACAGCAAAGCCCTTTCCGTGCCACATTTGCGCCCCATTTCACCCTAGTAATGGTTAATGCATCAACCGGAGACGCAGACATGGCCCTTATCCTCATCTTTGCTGGCAGCATCGCAGGCATCCTGCTTGGCGGCATTCAGATGATGTGTCAGGACGCCTCGGTCTGGACCGCCCTCACCACCTACCTGAGCTTCTCCCTCGGCTTCCCGCTCTGCACCGGCCTGATTGGCCTGACGCTCACCGCCCTGCGCGGACGTTTTGCCGAGCAAGACGAGTTTGGCCTCTACAAAGCCTAAGCCCTTCACAGTCTGAAAAATATCTTGGGGGAGTCTCTGCCCTGCAGGGACGGGGGCAACGCCCCCTAATCGCGCAACCGCGCCGCCAAATGCGCGTCCAGTTGCACCTCCTCAGAAATCTTCATCTGCGCCCATGTCGCCAACAGCCGATTGATGCGCGCCTGATACCCCCGCCCCATGGCCCGGTAAAACTTCGCCACCGAGCGATCCAGATACAGCGTCACCTTCTCCTTTGGCTCCGCCACATCCAGATCCTGCTCCAACGTGTGCCACGCCTCTGGCACCGCCTCTCGCAGCGCTTCGGTGATCCAGGTCTCTGCCGTTAACGCCAGCAAGTTGCGCCCCAACGCCTCCCGCGCCATGCGCTGCGTCTTGGTGCCTTTGCTCGCCCGCTGAAACGGCGGCCACTCTTCGCTCTGATCCTCAGACATTCCGCGCCTCCTCATGACACACCCTGTCGATCAAAGGTTAAAGCCGCCAAACCGCACCGCCCGCCGCCGTTGCGCCCGCCAAAATATCCACCTCCGCAAAACAGCCGCGATACAGACGCAATACCGACGTGCCAATCGGCCCAAATTAACGCGGCGGCCAGGCAGCGTCTTCCTCTGGCACAGCTCGTGGTTTGCCATCCTCATCAATCGCCACATAGGTGAATACCGCCTCGGTCACCTTCTCCGAAACACCCCGCCGGTGCCGCACCGCCCAGGCCTCGATTTTGATGCCCATAGAGCTGCGCCCCACCCGTTCCACCCAGGCCCAAACACAAAGGATATCACCGACTTGCACCGGTCTGATGAACTGCATCGCATCGACTGCGACGGTCGTCACCCGCCCCTTGGCCCGCTGTGCCGCAATGATGCCGCTGGCAATATCCATCTGGCTCAACACCCAACCGCCAAAGATGTCGCCATTGATGTTCACATCTGACGGCATCGCCAGCACCCGCAGAGTTGCCTCTCCGTCTGGTTGTTTCTCGTCACTCATGGCGCTTCCTTTCTTGGCTTTCCTCATCCTAACCCTCTGGCGCCGCCGCGAAAAGCTGGTAGAAACCCGCCCCAGAAGGACGCGCGCATGACCCAGTTTGATATCATCGTAATTGGCGCTGGCCCCGCTGGCAGCGCGGCCGCCACTTGGGCTGCCAAACAGGGGCGTTCCGTGGCGCTGATCGACAAGGCCACCTTCCCGCGCTCAAAACTCTGCGGCGGTCTCTTTACCGAACGCAGCCGGGCCTACTACCACGAAATTTTCGGCCAGGATGTTGACCTGAGCCACGCCGTCACCCGTGACGAAATGGCCTTCTGGCACGACGGGCGCGAGCTGGCAGTGCTCAAAGACATACCGCCCCTTCATTTGACAATGCGACTGGATCTGGACGCCGCCATGTTCACCCATGCGCTTGACGCAGGCGTAGAAGACTTCACCGGACAGGCCATCGCAGAACTCACTGAAACCGCAGTAAAATTACGCGACGGGATCGTCTTAACATCGGCGGTGATCATCGGCGCCGACGGTGTGAACTCGATTGTCGCCAAGCAGCTTTTCGGCAAATCCTTTGACACCAAGACCATCGGCTTTGGTCTGGAAATCGAAGCGCCTTTGTCAGCACAAGACCCGGCTACTCAACCTCTTCGTATTGACTTTGCTGCCGCAACCTGGGGCTATGGTTGGTCCTTCCCAAAGCAAGGCTCCACCACAGTGGGCGTCGGCGGTCTGCGGGCGCCAAACCCGGACATGAAAGACCAGATGCAGCGCTATATACGCACGCTGGGCCTGCCGTCGGAGGTTGGAAAAGTAAAAGGCCACCACCTGCCTTTTGGCGACTTCCGCGCCACCCCGGGACGCGCGCACATCCTGCTTGCTGGCGACGCCGCCGGGCTGGTGGATCCGATCACTGGGGAGGGCATCGCTTTTGCCATGAAAAGCGGCCAGCTCGCCGCACAAGCCGCCTGCGACGCGATCAAATCTAACGCTCCACACACCGCCCTTGGCCTGTACAAATACAATCTCAAGGACATACACCGAAACCTACGCATCGCACGCACTTTGCGGCGTATTATCTTCGCTCCGCGTTGGCAAAAGTCCCTGATCGGCTCTTTCAGTAGGTCAGGCACCGTCCGGACAATGTATATGCGCCTACTTGCCGGCGAAGTGGAGTACCCGGAACTGGCCCGCAACGTGCTCTCGCAAATCCCACGCTACCTGCTCAACGGCTTCAGACGGACGCCTTAACCCACTTTACAATCGCGGCCTTTGGCATAGCACCGGATTGCCGGGCGCGCTCCTTACCATTGGAGAAAACCGCCATCGTTGGAATGCCGCGAATACGGTACTTCGCACCCGCATTTTTGTACATTTCCGTGTCTAGTTTAACCAATCGCACCGCGCCTTTCACATCCTGCGCAGCAGCCTGATACTGTGGCGCCATTTGGCGACACGGCCCACACCACGGCGCCCAGAAATCCACCACCAGCGGCACGTCATCCGTGCGCACAGCTTTCTCAAACGTTGCGAGGTCAACCTCCGCAACCTTGCCACTCATCAAGCCTTTACCACAGGAGCCGCACTTCGGCCCCGCACCCAGCTTGTCAAAAGGCACACGGTTCACTTGGCCGCAATCAAAACAGGTCAGCTTTTTCCCGCTCATGGCACCTCTCCACAATCACATTCCGCAATCCACATATGTGGCACGCACCGGAAATGGAACCCTGCGGACAAAGAAAAAGGCCGGGCAAAAACCCGGCCTTTCCCCGCATCTAAATTGACCTTAGTTCAAAGCTTTGTCTGTGATCGCATGAGTCCATGCGCCCTCTGGCATCTTGGTGATCACAGGATCAGACCCACCAGACATCAGGCTGTCCACGGTACGCTGATAATCCGCCTCCGCCAGAGCACCATTGGAACCTGCAGTCAGCTTGGCAATCTCGCCCATCATCCGCACCTGATGCTCTTCGGTCTGTGCACCGGTCTCGTCATACTCCAGCACGATCATGGCCGCCTCTGCAGGGTTCTCTTCTGCCCACTTCCAGCCTTTCATGGACGCGCGTACAAACCGCACCATTTTGTCCTCAAACGCCGGGTCTGCGAGCTTCTCTTCTAGCGCGTAGAGACCATCTTCCAGCGTTGCAACTCCCTGATCTTCGTACTTAAATGTTGTGAGGTCATCTGGTGTCAAACCAGCATCAATCACCTGCCAGTACTCATTGTAGGTCATGGTCGACACACAGGCGGCCTGACCATTCAAAATTGGATCTACATTGAAACCCTGCTTGAGTACTTCAACCCCCGCATCGCCACCGTCGGTGCCCAATTTCAGCTGTGACATCCAGCTCAGGAAGGGGAACTCGTTGCCGAAAAACCAAACACCCAGTGTTTTGCCGGCAAAGTCATCGGTCGACGCGACACCGGCATCCTTGCGGCAGGTCAGCATCATGCCCGAAGACTTAAACGGTTGAGCAATATTGACCATGGGCAGACCTTTTTCCCGCGCCGCAAGAGCCGCCGGCATCCACTCAACAGTCACATCTGCGCCGCCACCGGCCAGCACCTGAGTCGGTGCAATATCCGGACCGCCCGGTTTGATGGTCACGTTCAGATCTTCTTCGGTGTAGAAGCCGTTCTCAAGGGCCACATAGTAGCCTGCGAACTGCGCCTGAGTGACCCACTTCAGTTGAAGCGTCACATCATCAGCCGCCTGTGCGATACTGGCGGACACGCCCAGCGCCGCGACAGTCAGAGCTTTCATCATCGTTTTCATTTTGGCTTATCTCCTTGTTGGTTTTGGCTATTTTTTTGTTTTTACACCGTCTCTGCGGCGTTTGTCACAAAGCTGAACCCATTGGGGTAGCTATGAAATCCGTCAAAATCACCTTTGCCTATTGAAACACCATTTGTGCGCAAAATCGCATACCCCATGCTCAGATGAAAAAAGAAATTGGGCAAAGCGTATAGGTCGATGAAGTCGCAGGCGGATTGCGTCACCTGTGCCTCCCCCGCAATATGGGTCACTTCGACATCCCTAGACTGGTCAAAGTCGTCTGGCTCCAGCACTTCAAGGTGGCGCTCTACTTCCGCGCCACGTGCCAATAGGCTGGCGACGTCATGGCACTCCGGTAGCTCCGGGACCTCTCGGCCAAGCGCAGGATAGACCGCACGCAACACATACCCTTGAGCAATGGAGAAATGCTGTAGCCCCGTGAAACTGTCCTCAGACAACCGCGCCCCAAGCTGTGCAGGTGGTGCCAACGCCACCAAATGGGCAATTTGCCCAAGGTAGCGCCGGTACACCTGCAACAGCTTATGGGACACGCTTTTACTCATTTGGCCTGCCTTTGACTGGGGTGCCAAAAGGTCACCCGTTTCTCGATCCAGGCCACCACCCCGTAAAAGGCACTGCCCACGAGAGCAGAAACAAAAATCTCAGCCCATACCAGATCAATGGACAGGCTGCCCACACCGGTGGAAATCCGGAACCCCATGCCCCGCGTCGGTGAGCCGAAATACTCCGCCACAATCGCCCCGATCAGCGCGAGCGTCGTGGCAATTTTCAGCCCGTTGAAAATGAACGGCATCGCGGCCGGAATGCGCAGCTTAAGCAAGGTCTGGAAATACCCAGCCGCATAAGTGCGCATCAAATCCCGCTGCATCGCATCGGTTTCACGCAATCCCTGCACCGTGTTCACCAGAATTGGGAAAAACACCATCACCACCACCACTGCCGCTTTGGAGTGCCAGTCAAACCCAAACCAGTTCACCAAAATGGGCGCCACCCCCACAATCGGCAAAGCCGCCACAAAGTTACCGATGGGCAGTAGGCCACGCGTGAGGAAAACACTGCGATCAATCAGCAAGGCCACCACAAAGGCCGCACAGGCACCGATCAGAAAGCCCCGCAAAGCCCCTTTAAGCACCGTCTGCACAAAGTCCACCCAAAGCAAATCGGTGGACTGTGCAAAAGCAACCAAGACCTGGCTGGGCGGAGGCAAGATGATCTGGCTTACGCCAAACCCACGCACAAGCCCTTCCCACAGCACCAAAATGGTGATCCCAAACAGCACAGGCACGGCAATGCGCACGGCTGTCGTGTCCGCATAGGCCGAATGCACCAACCGCACATTTGCGGCCCATGCCAGCGCCCAAAACACCAATATTCCGATGATCCAAATCATGAGACGAACCCCATTTTGCGCAAGGTGACGCGCTGCATGATATCAATGGCCGAGACCAGCACGCCCGCAAGGATGGCGGCACAGATCAACGCGGACCAAATCGCCAAAGGCGTGCCAAACTGATCCCCAATCAGGATACGTGCACCCAATCCGCTGATGGCACCCGTCGGCAACTCGCCAACAATCGTGCCCACCAAGGCCGCCGCAATCCCGATTTTCAACGCAGTGAACAAATACGGCACACTTGCCGGCAAACGCAGTTTAAGGAAACTCTGCAATCCACTGGCGCTATAGGTCTTTAGCAGATCAAGCTGCTGTTCCGTCGGAGACCGCAACCCTTTCACCATCGATACCAGAACCGGGAAGAAACAGAGATAGGCAGAGATGATCGCCTTAGGCACCCCGCGCCCCTCAATGCCAACTTGGTTGGACACCACAATGATCATCGGTGCCAACGCCACAATAGGCACGGTCTGACTGATGATCGCCCAGGGCATCACGCTGCGGTCCATCACACGACTGTAGACAATCGCAACCGCGCCCAGGATGCCCACCGTGGTTCCCAGAAAGAACCCCCAGAGTGTGGACTGCAACGTCACCCAAGCATGATAAATCAGCGACCGCTTGGACCAGGCACGTCCTTTGGCCACCATTGCCCCCGTGGTTTTCCAAAACTCCTCACCCACTTGTGCTGGCGTGGGCAACCGGGGCCGCTTTAAGTCGTATCCCACCGCAACATACGCGCGGTTATCAAGCATCAGTTTGAACGCAGATACGTTCCGACGCTCTACAGAGCCCTCCGGCACAACCACCGCACCGCCGCGCTCCGCAATATCCAGCGCCGGACGGATGTTCATCGGTGCCACAGCCAGCCACCAAATGCCCACGATCGCGGCCAGCACGGTCAGAATTGGAACAAGGTTTCTCATGTCCGCCACTCCATCCGCACTTCGCGCACCGTGTTTGGCGGCTCAGCCTCATGACGGCTGACTTCCTCAAACCCTTCGCGCTTATAAAACTTCTGCGCCCGCTCATTTGGTTCATGCGTGGTCAGCCAGACAAAATCCCGCCCCGCCTTGGCGCGATCCATCAACGTCTTGCCCACACCAGCGCCCGTGGTCTTACAGTACAAGCCCCCAACGCGCGACACGCTTGGATCAAACGACAGGTAGCCCGCTATTGGCTCCCCTGCGACCCAGATCTCCCGCTCCGGCATGGCCTCACGAATGAATCCGGCAATCTCTTCGGGACCATAAGGCGACTCCATCCAGTCCATTGCCGCCTCCCAGTCACAGACGATCTGCGCAATCGCTGGCACATCGGCCTCCACCGCCCGTCTCACGGTCCCCTCAGTCATCGCCATGCCCCGCACGCAGACCATCACGCACCCGATGCGCAATCTCGATGAACTCAGGGCTGTCGCGAATGTCCAACGGCCGCTCCCTGGGCAATGTGCTCTCAATCACATCATGAATCCGACCGGGACGTGGGCTCATCACCACAATCTTCGTACTCAGATACACCGCTTCCGGAATAGAGTGCGTCACAAAGCCAATGGTTTTATTGGTCCGCGCCCACAGCTCCAGAAGCTGCTCATTGAGGTGATCGCGCACAATCTCATCCAGCGCGCCGAACGGCTCATCCATCAACAGAATGTCGGCATGGAACGCCAACGCCCGCGCAATCGACGCCCGCTGCTGCATCCCGCCCGACAACTGCCAGGGGTACTTTTTCTCAAACCCTTCCAGATGCACCAGCTCCAGCACCTCTTTCACGGATTTGTCCTGCTCTGCTTTGTCCTTGCCCATGATCTCCAGCGGCAGGCGAATGTTGCCGCCAATGGTGCGCCACGGATAGAGACCCGCATGCTGGAACACATAGCCATAAGCGCGGGCTTTACGCGCCTCCGCCGGGCTCACGCCGTTAACGGTGATCTCTCCCGCCGTGGGCTGTTCCAGATCGGCCATACAGCGCAGGAATGTGGTCTTGCCACAGCCTGACGGCCCAATGAAGGAGACAAAGTCCCCCTTGTTGATCTCAAGGTCCACATCCTTGAGCGCATGCACCGGCCCATCGTTGGTCTGAAACGTCAGGCTCAGGTTCTTGGCGCTGATCACGCTTGACACACCGCTCTCCACTTCTCTGATAGTCTTATTGTTTTTGTCCATTGCGGGAAGGGGCCCCCATGACGATCCCCATGCCCACCACCTGCCAAAAGCTGCGCCTTGACGAGACGTACGAAGGCAAACAAGGGTTTAGTTATTTTCAAGGCATCGCCCGCGAAACCACCGGGTCGCAGGCCATCTGCATGCACATCCTGCGCATCCCGCCCGGTGGCCGCGCCAAGGCCCATCTGCACGAAAGCCATGAAACGGCGATCTACGTCATGGAGGGCAATGCCGTGATGTATTGGGGCGACCAGCTGGAACACTTTATGTCCACCGATCCGGGCGATCTGGTCTACATCCCCGCTGGTGTCCCGCACTTGCCGATCAACACCGGAGAAGTCGAGGCTGTTGCCGTCATCGCCCGCACCGACCCGCACGAACAAGAAAGCGTGCGCCTCCTGCCCGAGCTTGAGGAGTTGGTGCCAGGTTGACACGCCACGCTCGATGCCTGAGCGCAGCCCCCGTCCGCGGGTGGGGGCGAAAGCCCCCGCCCATGGGGGGCGGTCGGGGGCTGCCCGGCCAAATGCCGGGCCGAGAACAAGAGCCTTAACGGTCATTGCGCCACCTCGACTTTCCTTTTCGGCAGCTCAATCGCAAACCAAAGCCAACCACCCAAAACGCCTGCAACACCATGCACCGCAATAAGCTGCATCGGATGGGACGACAACGAAAGCGAAGGCATCATGGCCGGGTGAAAGACCGGTATCAGCACCAAACTGACACCCAATCCGGTGCCAACGGCCGCCCGCTCAGGATGGACTGCAAAACGGCCAACGAATGACCGGATGAGCAACCCAACTGGCAAAGACAGGACAGACAGAGCGCCAAAGATCAGAATTCCGCCCACCCATCCGGCAAATCGATCGACCAAGCCCTTGAACCCCGCTTCCACAAGACCCATCCCCGCCATGATCACCGCAGAGGCGGGAAAGACGGCGCAGACATGAGCAAGTATGGCGCGGGGCAGGTTCATCACACACCCGTCGCCGGAATACCGGACCGCTGCACAGGCTGCGGCGAGGTCAGATCTTTCCACGTCGAAAGCGCTTTGTTCACCGTGGTGTTGGCTTCACGCTCCACAAACTTGCCATGGCCTTCCTGCGTGCGGATGTCACCGTCATGCACCGCCACCTGACCACGTGTCAGCGTAAA
>Ga0189290_100229_pt1 | contig 24011 bp, 19 predicted proteins | sample UW140minimetaG_FD_130318 | JGI IMG/M metagenome (GOLD analysis project Ga0189290, IMG submission 130318) | Marine microbial communities from the Costa Rica Dome - UW140 mini metaG | ecosystem: Environmental > Aquatic > Marine > Oceanic > Photic zone | place: Costa Rica: the Eastern Pacific...
CATTCCGAACTCGGCCGTGAAACGCCCCAGCGCCCATGATACTTCGTCTCAAGACGCGGGAAAGTCGGTCGCCGCCAGGTCTGCAAATCGCAAGTTGCCCATCGAGACACCCTTCTTCACAACGCACCACACAAAGCCCCTCGCGCATCATGCCGAGGGGCTTTTTGCGTCTATGGGGCGTGTTTTGGCGTTGGATCCCCTGCGAGACCATCCGATGGATGTCCGTTGGGGCCTGACACAGAGAGACCTGGACGCCTTCCCTCTTGGTGCGGTCGTATCAATTGTCGGCAAAAGATGGCGGCCCGGCGAGCGGACGGTAGAAGCCGTAACGAGCTCTGCGTCAGTGCCGGCTCCCGCGACCGATGCTCTGCGGCGAAGGGTGTCGTCGTAGCGAGGCTGACAACCAGCGAGTTCGAACGTCCAGTCATCAAGATGACGAGGGCACCCCCGCCGAGGTGACATCGGCATGTGTGTCCAGCGTCAGTTTTCTACACCCACGATACGGTTCCGAGTTGGCGCTCAGTGCCTGCCTGCCTGGCCATAATAGCCGCGCATGAGGAACGGGGTGAGAAACATCGGGATCTGGTAGCAGCCGACGAAGACCATCATCGCCTCAAGCGACGCGGGCGGCAGGGCGATCAGGAACAGCGCCAGATTGCGGTTGCCGGCCATCAGTGCGACGGCGCCGCCGATGGCCGGATCGCTGCCGGCACGGCGCATGGCGGTGTTGGCCGCGATCTGCAGCCCGAAATTCAGCGCGAAGGCGGCCGCGAGCATGCCGGCGACCTGCAGCGGGTCGCGCAACAGCATCGGCTGGATCGCGTCCATGAGCCCGAGGACCAGAGCCGCGAGCAGCAATGCGCTCACGGCATCGAGCATGACAATGGCGTCCGATTGGGGTGCGGGCTGCCAGATCCGCCGCACGACGACCGCCAGGCCACCGGCCAGCGCAATGACGCCGAGAAGGCGCAACGCCGGCTCCAGCGGCGAGATCGCCGCGCCCGGAAAGACGATCTGCAGGGGCAGCATCGAGGTGAGCGGCAAGAGGATCGTGCCCCAGACCAGCAGTCGCAGCGCGGTCATGCCGTCGAGCCCGGTGAGGGCGGCGAGACCCGCGCCGCCGGTAATCGGCGCGGCCGCCAGCGTGAGAATGACGACGCTGGCGAGCGGGCCACTGACACCACCGAGATGAAGGATCGCCGCGACGGCGAGGGGCAGCACGAGCTGGAGGAAGAGGACCAGCGGCACGTCGCGCCGCATGTGGGTGAGGGACCGCGCGATCTGGGCGGGATCCACCCGCAGGACGGAGACGAAGAGGATCGCGGCGATCAGCGGAAACAGGCCAGCCCGCATGAGCGATGCAAGGCCCGGAAACAGCACGCCGCCGATGAGCCCCGCCACCAGCATCCAGCGGCCATTGCGCGCGATGATCGTCAAAAGCCGTGTCATGGCCCGTCAGGCACCTTTCGGGTTCTGCCGTGGGCTCGGCGACATGCACCTGTCAGCTCTCCGCCGGCTCCTAAGACCGCGGATCGGTTTGCACAGCTCACGCCGGGCTGTGACCAGCAGCGCCGGTCTTGCGGCGATCGCGCCGCCATGTGGCGGCGGCCAGACAGCCGCCGATGACGGCCAGCCCGGTGAGAACGCCGTAGCTGCCGATATAGCTGCCGACATGATTGTGCACTGACGAGAACAGGGTCGGTCCCACGAGCACGCCGGCGAAGGTGACGAACATGGCGGTTCCGGTGACCGAGCCGACGGCGCGCAGGGGGCTGAGGCGTGCGACTTCGGAGAGATAGACGCCGTTCCAGCCGACGCCGGTGAGGCCGAGCAGCATGAAGGCTGCGATCACCGCAGCGAGCGGCCATTGCGGTGAGACGAAGAGAATCGTGGTCGAGACCACGGCCATCAGCGCGGCGAGGCCAGTGAGGACGGCGAGACCACTGTGGATACGATCGGCGACATGGCCCCACAGCAGACGGCCGACGGCGCCCATCACCTGGACAGCGGCCAGAACCATGCCGGCTTCGACGAGGCCCATGTGCAATTCCTCCACCAGCAGCACGACGAGGAAGGCGACGAGGCAGAGCTGAATGGCGGAAAAGCAGAAGGAGGCTGCGGCCAGCATGAGCAGCGACCGGTCTGAGCGGATGGTCGTGAGGCCGAGGCCGGCCGAGCGCAGCAGCCGGGTTGCCGGGTTCGCATGGGCATCGAGACGGGCGCGGCCGCGTTCGAGCGCCAGCATCAGCACGATGCAGGTGGCGGCCACGGCCCACAGCACCGACCCCCATCCGAACGCCACCGCCATCGGCGCGCCGATGAGCCCGGCCATGATGCCGCCGATCGGGACGCCGGTCTGCTTGATGGAGAAGAAGAGATTGCGCCGATGCGCCGGCGAATGGCGCTGCAGGAGATCGGAGGCGGAGGGGTTGATCAGTCCGTAGGAGAGGCCGATGGCCAGCGATCCGGCGATCATGCCGGCCAGATGGGGAATGCTGGCGAGAAGGCAGCCGGCGGCCGTCAGCGCCATCGCGGTCTGGCCGGTGCGGCAGGGGCCCCAGCGCGACACGACCGCGCCGCCGACCAGCGAGGACAGCATCGCCGCCAGATAGACCAGCCCGACCTGATAGCCGACGAAGCTCGACGGCACACCGAGGGTCAGCGCGACGGCCGGGGCGAGGGCCGGCACGGTCAGCACCGCGGCGGTGCCGAGCGCCTGGATGATGGTGGTCTCGGCCAGCAGCCATGGCAGGCTCACGGCCTCGCCGGGCCGGTCGGAAACGGACGCGTCTGTCGTCATGGGGTGGATGCTGCCTCCGTCGAACCCGGACGCTGTCGGCGATCCGGTTGCGGGAGCCCGGCAAGACGGGCGCCAAGATCATGCGACCTTACTAGTCTGGCGGGGGCCGCGACAATGGCCAGTGGTTCGCCGTGTGGGACGCAGCAGCTTCCGCGTTTCCCTGTTATAAGTGAGGCGCGGCGTCGGGACGGTTTCGTCGCAGAGCTGCACTGCCCGATCGTTGCCAGACACCCGGTCCCGACAGCTCGATGTCGCCTCGTCGCTAGACGACGGTCTTCACGCGATCCCAGGTCTTCTGCAGATGCCGGGCAAGGACCTCGCCGAGCCGCTCGCCGTCGCGGTTTCGCAGGGCCACGGCCATCTCCTCGTGCTCGGCGACCGCCTTGGCCCAGGCCTCCGGCCCCTGGTTTCCGAGAAAGCGGATGCGTTTCAGCCGGCCCTGGATGGTGCCCTGCACGTCGATGAGCATGTTGTTGCGCGACAGCCGGGCGATGCCGGAATGGATCGCCTGGTTCATCTTGTAATAGGGCAGGCGCTCGCGCTTCTCGTAATAGCCGATCATGGCGTCGTGCACGGCCAGCAATTCGGCGAGCTCGTCGTCGGTGGCGCGTTCGCAGCACAGGCGGCCCGCCAGCTTCTCGAGCTCGGCCAGCACTTCCAGCATCGAGGCGACGTCCTCTGGCGACAAGCGCCGCACGACGCTGCCGCGCGACGGGCGGATGTCGATCAGCCCTTCGCCGGCCAGGGTGCGCAGCGCCTCGCGCAAGGGCGTGCGCGAAACACCGAGGCTCTGGACGAGGGCTGCCTCGTTGATTCGCGAGTCCGGCGGGAGATGCCCCTCGATGATCATGTCGCGGATCCGCCCGGCGACCTGCTCGTGCAGGGTCTGCCGCTGGATCAGGGGCGCGTCCAGCGTCGCCGTCTCTGCCGCATCCATGTGGTTCACCTTCCTGCGTCGCTCGGGTCGTCGTGGAGATTATAGCAAAATGGGGGCTTGTGGGGGCAAAGAAAAATATCGTATGCAAAATGCGATATGCGGAACCGGTGAGGAAACAGCATGCCCCAGTCCCAAGTCCTGGCCTTTGCCATTGGTGATCCGGCCGGAATCAGCCCGGAGCTGGCCGCGCGGCTTCTCGCCGATCCCGTGGCGCAGACGGCGACCCTTCTGGTGATCGGCGACCGCCGGGTGCTCGACATGGGCGCCGCCCATGCCGGCGTCACGCTGGATCTGCCCACGGTGACTGCCGCAGACCTCGGCAGCGAGCGGCCGCAGCGCAACTGCTTCGTCGATCTCGCAAACTGCGATCCGACGGCGATCACGCTGGGCGCCTCGAGCCCGGAGGGCGGCGCCTCGGCGCTGGCGAATTTCCGCTGCGCGCTTCTGGCGGCCAAGAACGGCTATGCCGACGCGGTCTTCTTCACGCCCTTCAACAAGCACTCGATGCGCCTGTCGGAAAGCGACTATGTCGACGAGATCGGCTTCGTGAACCGGACCATCGAGGTCACCAAGAACGGCAGCGAGTTCAACGTCCTCGACGAGGTCTGGAACGCCCGCTGCACCTCGCACATCCCGCTGTCGAAGGTCGCCGAGACGATCACCGAGGATCGCGTCTTCGAGAGCCTGCGACTGACCATCGAGACGATGCAGGGCGCCGGCTACGAGCGGCCGCGCATCGGCGTCGCCGCGCTCAATCCGCATGCGGGCGACGGCGGCAATTTCGGCACAGAGGACGACGCGATCATCCTGCCAGCCGTGCAGCGCGCCCAGGCCCACCAGATGGCCGTCACCGGTCCGGTGCCGTCCGACACCGTCTTCGTGCGCGCCATGAAGGGCGAGTTCGACGCCGTCCTGACCATGTTCCACGATCAGGGCCAGATCGCCATGAAGCTGATCGGGTTCGATCGCGGCGTCACGCTGATCGCCGGCTATCCGTTCCCGATCGTCACGCCGGCCCACGGGACGGCCTTCGACATCGCCGGACAGGGCATCGCCAACCCGGGCGCCGGGCAGAAGGCGATCGAACTCGGCCTGATGCTGGCGGCCCGCAAGGCTGCCGAGGGCAACATCCTGCCGCCGCCGGAAACGCCGCTGTCGGCACTGTTCGCCAAGGGGCTGCAGGGACCCCGGGCCGCCTGAGGGGCGAGTGCCCCTCCAATACATCCAAGACGGCCGCCAAGGTCGCGTCGCGCAGATACGAGCCACCATCAAACCCAAACGATCTGACGGGAGGACCCACATGATCCACTTCACGCTGAAATCGGCCGTTGCCGCCGCCGCACTTCTGGCCGCCAGCGGCTTCGCCCAGGCGCAGGAAGAAATCATCTTCGGCCTGAGCGCGGCCAACGGTTCGCTGCAGGAGCGCACCGCCAGCGAGTTCGCCCGCCGCGCCAACGAGAAGCTCGGCGACACCGCCGTGGTGAAGGTGTTCGACTCCTCGCAGCTCGGCAAGGACAAGGACATGCTCCAGAAGATCAAGCTGGGCACCATGCACATGACCCTGCCGTCTTCGACCATGCCGGAGATCGCCGCCGAATACGCGCTGTTCGACCTGCCCTTCATGGTGAAGGATCGCGATCATCTGGCGCGCATCGACGAGACGCTGTTCCGCGACGTGCTGGTTCCGGCCGCCGAGGAGCAGGGCTATCGCCCGCTCGCCATCTGGGAGAACGGCTTCCGCCAGATCACCAACAACGAGCGGCCGATCAACACCCCGGCCGATCTGGAAGGCCTGAAGATCCGCACGCCGAACTCGTCCTGGCGCGTCGAGATGTTCAAGACCTACGGCGCCAACCCGACGCCGATGTCCTTCTCGGAAGTCTTCGTCGCGCTGCAGACCGGCGTCATCGACGGCCAGGAGAACCCGCTGACCAACATCTCGGCAGGCAAGCTGAACGAGGTGCAGGAATATCTGTCGATGTCCGGCCACGTCTATTCGCCGGCCTATCCGACCGTCGGCGTCACCGCCTTCGAGAAGCTCGACCCGGAAATCCAGGAGGTTCTGAAGACCACCGCCGAGGAAGTGGCGCTGTGGGCCCGCGAGCAGGGCGCGGCCGATGACGACACGCTGCTGAAGGAACTCGAAGAGTCCGGCATGAAGGTCAACCAGGCCGATCGCCAGGCCTTCGTCGATGCCTCCAAGCCGCTCTATGAAAAGTTCGCCGCCGAAGTCGATGGCGGGCAGGAGATGATCGACAAGGCGATGTCGCTCGCCGACTGATCGATCGCGATCCATGACCGGCGGGGAGGGGCGACGCCTCTCCCCGCCGACCGGTCCGGGCCCTGCCCACAAGAACTCTTCATCGGGGGAACCCACCCATGTCCCGGCTCGCCCGCTGGCTTGACGTCTCACTTCAGGCCGTGACGATCTTCCTGCTCGTCGTCCTCGCCCTCGTGGTGCTCCTTGGCGTCGGCTACCGCTATTCCGGCAATTCGCTGATCTGGTACGATGAGGTCGCCTCGGTGCTCCTGGCCTGGATCACCTTTTCCGGCGCCGCCCTCGCGACCATGCGCAATGCGCATCTGAGCTTCAGCGGCCTGCTCTATTCCCTGCCGCCGAAAGGCCGCCTGCTGCTGTTTTCCGGCGTGGAGCTGATCTTCCTGGCGACCTTCGCGGTCATCGGCTGGGCCGGCTGGGCCATTCTCGACATTTTCGGCAACGAGACGCTGATCTCGGTGCGCTTCGTCTCCCGCAGCTTCGTGCAGAGCATCCTGCCGGTCAGTGCGGGCCTGGTGATCCTGGCGCGACTCCTGACGCTGCCCGAACGCTACGAGGACGCCAGGATCGGGCTCGACCCCGAGGAGCGTGAGATCGCCGCCGAAATCGCTCGCGCCCAGGCCGAGCTCGAAGCTTCGCGCGCTGGAGAATCCAAATGACCGAGGCGTTGATCCTTCTGTCCCTGTTCGTGATGATCGCCATCGGCCTGCCGATCGCCGTCGCGATCCTCGCCAGCGCGCTCGTTGGCGTCTACATCCTCAACGGTCATCTCGGCTTCCTGAACGCGGCCCTGTCGGTGTTCGACGGCGCCACGAGCTTCCCGCTGATCGCCATTCCGCTGTTCATCCTCGCCGGTGCGCTGATGAACACCGGCGGCATCTCGCGCCGGCTGATCAATTTCGTCTCGGCGCTGATCGGCTTCATGCGCGGCGGCCTCGCCATGGTGAATGTCGGCGTGTCGCTGTTCTTTGCCGAGATCTCCGGTTCGGCCGTCGCCGACGTCGCGGCGATCGGTTCGGTGCTGATCCCGGCGATGAAGAAGAAGGGCTATTCACCCCGCATGGCCGCGGCGGTCACCTCGTCCTCGGCATCGCTGGCGATCATCATTCCGCCCTCGATCCCGATGATCCTCTACGGCGCTCTTTCCGACACCTCGATCGTGCAGCTCTTCGTGGCCGGCATCGTGCCGGGCCTGCTCGGCGGCTTCGGCATGATGGCGCTGTGCTACTATTTCGCGGTGCGCTACGACCTGCCGCGTGAGGAGGCTTTCAGCCTCACCCGGCTCTGGACGGCGGCAAAGGACGCCGGCTGGGCGCTGATCCTGCCGGTGATCATTCTCGGTGGCATCTTCGGCGGCTTCGTCACCGCCACCGAGGGCGCGGGTCTCGCGGTCATCGCGGCGCTGGTGATCGGCGGCTTCGTCTATCGCGAGATCGACATCCGCCTGTTCTACCATGCCCTGACCGACGGGGTGATCCAGACCGCCGTCGTGATGCTGCTGGTGGCCAGTTCCGCGGTGCTCGGCCTCTATCTGACCGAGACCGAGATGCCGCAGCGGCTGGCGGCGAGCATCACCACGCTGACGACGGACAAGTTCCTCGTCCTGATGATCATCAACGTCTTCCTGCTGTTCGTCGGCATGGTGCTGCACGGGGCTGCGGCGATCATCCTGACGGTGCCGATCTTCATGCCGCTGGTCCATCAGATCGGCATCGACCCGGTGCAGTTCGGCATCCTGCTGACGCTGAACATCGCGCTCGGCCAGCAGACCCCGCCGGTCGCCAGCGTGCTGGTCACGGCCTGCTCGATCGCTCGCACCGACATCTGGCGCACGACGCGGACGAACCTGCCCTTCATCGGGATCCTGCTGGTGGTCCTGCTTCTGGTGACCTACGTGCCGGCGGTCTCGCTGTCGCTGGTGGATTTCTTCTACAAATAGCGCCGCGTCGCCTCACACCACATGCAACGAAAGGGCCGGTCTGACCGGCCCTTTTTCGTTGTCGCAACCCTGCTTGGGAGGCGGGCTTCCCTGCCGCTTCCGCATGGGAGCTATTCGCCAGAGGCCCTAACCGGGAGGGCCGTGCCGGCATAATTCAATGGCACAGCAATTCGCTTGGCAAGGAAGAGACATGACGATCGACGCACGCGCTCCCAAGAGCTACTCCCGCATGATCGACTATCTGCGCGGCGCCACCGGCAGCCTGCGCGAAGCACGCCGGATGCGGGCCGAGTTCCGCAACCGCTATCCGCATCTGATGGACTGAGACCGAAGCGCCTGGCGCGGCTTCAGCGGCGCGCCAGTGCATTCTCGGCGAGGATGTCCGGGGTGATCGCATCGAGCGATGGCGCCCCGATCATCGCCATGTCGCGGTCGATCTCGGCCGCGAGGAGCGAGACTGCGTGCTTGACGCCGGCGTCGCCCGCTACCGCTGCCGCGAACAGGAACGGCCGCCCGACAAAGACGAAGTCCGCGCCCAGGGCTATGGCCTTCAGGACGTCGGAGCCGCGCCGCACGCCGCCGTCGAGCATGACGGCCATGTCGCCGGCCGCGGCCTTCACTGCCGGCAGCGCCGCAATTCCCGACACCGCATAATCGAGCTGCCGGCCGCCATGGTTGGAGACGATGATGCCGTCGGCGCCCAGTTCGCGGGCCCGGCGCGCATCCTGCGGCGACAGCACTCCCTTGATCACCAGCCTGCCTTTCCAGCGTTCGCGCGCGATCGCCGCGTGGCGCCAGGAGAAGGTGCCCCGTCCGCCGAAAGAGCGCACGACGTTCTTCGAGATGATCGCCGGGCCGCGCTCGACATCGGCATTCTCGAAATGCGGCATGCCGTGGTTCATCAGGGTGCGGGCCATGGTGCCCATCACCCAGCCCGGCCGCACCACACCCTGCAGGGCGAGATCGAGACTGGGCTTCATCGGCGCGCCGAAGCGGTCGCGCCTGGAATCCTCGCGGTTGCCGGCCACGGGCACGTCGGCGGTGATGACCAGCGTGTCGTAATTGGCGGCGGTGAGGCGGTCGACCATGCCGGTAACCCGCGCGTCGTCGCCGGGCAGATAGGCCTGGAACCAGCGCGCATGGCCTTCCTTCGCGACCCGCTCGAGGCTGATCAGCGAGGTGGCGCTGAGGACGGCGGGAATGCCGCATTCATGGGCGCTGCGGGTGAGGACGATGTCGCCGTCATAGGCGGTAAGGGCGCTGAGCCCCATCGGCGAGATGCCGAAGGGGTGCTGCCAGGTCTTGCCGAACAGGGTGCGGCTCTGGTCGCGGACCGCAAGGCCGGCGAGGATGCGAGGGACGAGGCGGATGTCCTCGAAGTCGCTGCGGTTCGCCCGGAAGGCGGCGCCGGTCTCGACCGAGCCGGAGATGTAGGAGAAGACACCGCGCGGCAGCCGCTTGCGCGCCGCCGGCTCGAACTCGCCGATGTTGAAGATGTTGCGAAGTCTGCGCGGAAGCCGTTCCTCGCGCCGCGCCTCGGCGACGCCGGTGGGGCCGCCCGCGGCCACCCGGCTGCCGGTCTGATCCGTCATTGTGTTCTCCCTGATGGTTCGCTGTCTCGTCTCCGTCGGCCCTATCGGCTGGTGTCCAGCGGACGGTCCGGCAGTGCCTTGCGCAGCCGCGCGAGAAGCTCATCCGACAGGATGACCCCGTCCGCCATCTGCTGACGGCGAAGGCGCAGCGCGCGTTCGCCCGGCAGACGCACGGCGCTGGCGCTGTCGGGGACCTTCGCGCCCCGTGCCGCCCCGGCCATGAAACCGGTCTGCCGCTCGAAGGCGGCGCGGCCGCCATGGTGCTCCGGATCGACGACCATCACGAAGACCGAGGCACCCCATTGGTCGGGCGCGTCGGCCCGGCCATGGCCGGCCAGCCCCGCCGTCAGCATTTCGACGATCAGGCCGAGGGCGAATCCCTTGTGGCCGTATTCGGTGCCGCCCAGCGGCAGCAGCGCGCCGGCGGGATCGGCTGTCAGGAGGGCCGGATCATCGCTGGCCGTGCCGTCGGGGCCGATCATCCAGGCGCCGGGGAGCGGCCGACCCTCTTCGACGCGTTCGCTGACGAGGCTGTTGGTGGTGATCGAGGCGGAAATGTCGACCAGCACCGGATCGCCGCCCGTCGCCCAGCCCGCCGCAAGCGGGTTGGGCGAATAGATGCCCTCGACGGCGCCGAAGGGGGCGACCGAGGCGGTGGCGGGCGAGGACGAGGCGATGATCGCCGCCATCCCTTCGTCGGTCACCGCCTTCAGATAGGCGGCGAGGCACGCGACGTGGTGGCTCTGGCCGATCGCCACGGTGGCGACGCCGGTGTCGCTGGCCCGCTGCATGCATTGAGCCAGCGCCCGCCGCACCAGCACCGGGCCCGGCAGATACTTGCCGTCCCAGGCCGCGGAGGCGCCATGGTCGCGAACGATTGCAGGCTCGCCCGCCTTGGTCATGTGCCCGGCCGCGAGCTCCCGGAGATAGCGCGGCAGGAGGGCAAGGCCGTGGGTGGAATGGCCGAGGAGATCGCCTTCGACGAGCGTCTCCGCGACGATCTCGGCGTGAACGGCATCCAGTCCGCTGGCGGCAAGGGCGTCCTGGGCGTAGCCGATCAGCGCGCGATAATCGTAGCGCTGGGTCATCCCCGGGTTTCCGGCACGCTGCCACTGGCGGGCGGGACGAGGAAGTCGAAGTCGCAGCCCTTGTCGGCTTGGGTCACCGTTTCCAGGAACAGCCGCTTGTAGCCGCGATCGGACCCGGCATGGACCGGGGCGACGAAGCTCTTGCGCCGCTCGGCCAGGTCGGCCTCGCTGACATCCAGCGAGATCGCGCGGTTCGGCACGTCCAGCGTGATCCGGTCGCCGGTGCGCACCAGGCCCAGCGGGCCGCCCTCGGCGCTTTCAGGCGTCACGTGCAGGACGATGGTGCCCGACGCCGTGCCGCTCATGCGGGCGTCGGAAATGCGCACCATGTCCTTGACGCCGGCGGCGGCGAGCTTCCGCGGGATCGGCATGTAGCCCGCTTCCGGCATGCCCGGCGCGCCCTTCGGTCCGGCGTTCTGCAGCACGAGGATGTCCTCGGCCGTCACGTCGAGATTGGGATCGTCGACCCGCTCGGCCATGTCGGCGATCGAGGAGAACACCACGGCCCGGCCGGTGTGGCTCATCAGCGCCGGGGTCGCGGCCGACTGCTTCACGATGGCGCCGCCCGGCGCCAGATTCCCACGGACCACGGCCATGCCGCCTTCCGGATAGAGCGGTGCGGAGACCGGCGCGACGATCGCCTGCTGCCAGCCGGCGGGCGCGGCGTCGATCTCCTCGCCGAGCGTGCGCCCGGTGACGGTCAGGCAATCGAGATGCAGGAGATCCTTCAGCTCGCGCAGGATGGTCGTCAGGCCGCCGGCGGCGTGCAGGTCCTGCATGTAATGCTGGCCGGACGGCTTCAGGTCGACCAGCACCGGCACCTTGCGGCCAATCCGGTCAAACGCGTCGAGGTCGAGGGTCAGGCCGAGGCGACCGGCCATGGCGGCCAAATGCACGATGCCATTGGTCGAGCCGCCGGTGGCGAGCAGCACCGTCAGGGCGTTCTCGAAGGCCTTGGTGGTCATGATCTTGTCGGGCGTCAGGTTGCTGGCGGCCATCTGCACGGCCAGCGCGCCGGTGGTCTCGGCGATGCGGCGACGGTCGGCGGAGACCGCCGGCGGCGTCGCGCCACCCGGCGCCATCATGCCGAGCGCCTCGACGACGAGGGCCATGGTCGAGGCGGTGCCCATCACGCCGCAGGTGCCGGCGCCCGGCACGAGCTGCGAATTGACGTCGGAGATCTCCTCGGCATCGACCTCGCCGGCGCGGTGGCGCGCCCAGAAGCGGCGGCAATCGGTGCAGGCGCCGACCTTCTCGCCACGATGGCTGCCGGTCAGCATCGGCCCGGTGACGAGCTGGATCGCGGGGACCTTCGCGCTCGCCGCGCCCATCAGCTGGGCCGGCACGGTCTTGTCGCAGCCGCCGATCAGGACGACGGCGTCCATCGGCTGGGCGCGGATCATCTCCTCGGTATCCATCGCCATCAGATTGCGCAGATACATCGAGGTCGGATGGGAGAAGGATTCATGGATCGAGATGGTGGGGAAGGGGACCGGCAGGGCCCCGGCCAGCATGACGCCGCGCTTCACCGCCTCGATCAGGTCCGGGACGTTGGCATGGCAGGCATTGTAGCCGCTGGCCGTATCGACGATGCCGACGATCGGCCGATCGAGCGCATCGTCGGAATAGCCCATGCCCTTGATGAAGGCCTTGCGCAGGAACAGCGAGAAACCGGCATCGCCGTAGCTCGTCAGTCCCTTCTTCAGCCCCCGTCCGTTCTCTTCCGACATGCGATACGCTCCTTACCCTTTTACGCCTGCTGCTCTGGGTTGACCTGACAGACGATCGCCAAGATTGTCAACAATATGTTTGACACCTGCACAGGTGTCGATAAGGTCCCTCGACGCGCTTGGAGGAGTGCGTCAATCCAAAAGGGAGGATTCACCCATGAGAATGACCATTGTCGCGGCTCTCGCCGTCACCACCGCCATCGTCGCGCCCGCCTTTGCACAGGACGCCAAATACTCCGCATCCGACGAGATCAACGTCATGCAGGGCTTCAAGGCCGGCGGCGGTTCCGACGCCCTGGCGCAGCTCGTCCAGCCGTTCCTCGCCGAAGAGCTCGGCGTCAATTTCGTCAACCAGTACATCCCCGGTGCGACCGGCGCGATCGCGTGGACGCAGCTCGCCAAGCAGACCAAGCCGGATGGCGCCACGGTCAGCATCACCAACACCCCGATGCTGACGACGAACTACATCATGAACCCGTCGATCACCTACACTGTCGACGAGATCACGCCGCTGGCCAACGTCGTCACCGATCCGGGCATCGCGGTCGTCGCCAAGGACAGCCCGTTCCAGACCTTCGAGGACTTCGTCAAGGCGGCGAAGGACAATCCAAGTACCGTGACCGTCGGCAATTCCGGCGTCGGCGGCGACGACTTCTTCACCTCGCTGATCTTCGAGAAGGCCGCTGGCGTGCAGCTTCAGAAGGTGCCGTTCCAGGGTGACGGGCCGTCCTGGACCGCCGCGATGGGCGGCAAGATCGACGCCAGCTTCACCAATGTCGGCGTCGCCTATCCGCAGGTGAAGGAGGGCAATCTGCGTGCCCTCGCCGTGTTCACCGAAGAGCGCCTGCCGGAACTGCCGGACGTGCCGACCGCCCGGGAGCTCGGCTACGAGCTCGTCGCCGGTTCGTCGCGCGGCTACAGCGGCCCCGGCGGCTTCCCGGAAGAGGCCCGCACGCAGTTCGTGGAGGCGCTGCGCCGGGTGACCGAGAATCCGGAGTTCCTCGAGAAGGCCAAGGCATCGGCGATGAACATCGATTTCATCGGCGGTGACGATTACACGGCGTTCCTGAAGAAGCAGGAAGGCGAGTACCGGGAGATCTGGGCCGACATCAAGGACGAAGTCCAGGCCAAGTAGCACCCTCGGGGGCGGCGACCCGCCGCCCCCGCCACAGACTCCGTCCGGAGACCATTTCATGGGTCGAATCCTGGTTGCGCTCGCGGCCATCGCGCTCGTCTTCTTCTTCTGGAGCGAGGCCGCTGCCTACCCCCGAACAGCTGCCCGCCTGCCGAACCTCTTGGGCTGGATCGTCCTGATCCTGGCGCTCGCGGCGATCGCGCAGACGCTTCTGGCATGGCGCCGGGAGAGGGCAGCCGGCACGCTGGTGCTCATCCCGCCCTTCGCGTGGCGTGACATCGCCGTCGGGGCCGGCTTCGCAGGCCTGATCGTGCTCTATGCCTGGAGCATCAACCATGTCGGCTACCTCGTCGCGACGCCCTTGTTCCTTCTGATCCCGCTGGCCGTGCTGCGGCCGATCGGATGGACCGCGACCGTGCTGACCACGCTCGTGGTGACCGGGTTCATCTGGGCCGTCTTCGTCTACTTCCTGAACCTGTCGATCCCCCTCTACCCGGCCGTCTGAGGAGACCCGTCATGCCTGAATCCTTCCTCTGGATCGGCCTGGCCAATGTGGTCGACCCGATCAATCTTCTGGCGATCTTCGCCGGTGCCCTCATCGGCATGTTCGTTGGTGCGATGCCCGGCCTGTCGGCGACGATGGCCATCGCGCTCTTGTTGCCGCTGACCTATTCGATGCGGCCCGAAACCGGGCTGGCCATGCTCGCCTCGCTGTATCTGGCGGCGATGTATGGCGGCTCCGTCGCGGCGATCCTGTTGCGCACGCCGGGAACGCCGGCGGCGGCGGCCACCGTCCTCGACGGCTATCCGATGGCGCAGAAGGGGCTCGCCGGCAAGGCGCTCGGCCTGTCGCTGACCGCGTCGCTGATCGGCGGTGTCATCTCCTCGATCGTGCTTCTCACCGTCGCGCCGCTGCTCGGCCGGGTGGTGCTCAATTTCGGCCCGGTGGAGATCTTCGCGGTCGCCGTCCTCGGCATCACCATCATCGGCTCGCTGTCGCAGGGATCGGCGATCCTCGGCCTGATGTCCGGCGCGATCGGACTTTTGATCGCCACCGTCGGCATGGACCCGACGACCGGCACGCCGCGCTTCACCTTCGGGGTGCTGGACCTCTTCGGCGGCGTCAACTTCACCGTCGCGCTGATCGGCCTGTTCTCCATCCCCCAGGCGATCCGGCTGATCGTCCAGGGCAAATCCAACCAGGACGAGCGCGTCTCCAGCGTGCGGGACCGAATGCTGCCGACCGGCGCGGAATTCATCAAGCTCTTGCCCAACAGCGTCCGATCCGGCTTCATCGGCGTCTTCGTCGGGCTCATTCCGGGCACGGGCGGCGATACCGCCTCCTGGTTCGCCTACAATGAGGCCAAGCGTTTTTCGCGGCACAAGGCGGAGTTCGGCACCGGCTATCCGGCTGGCGTCGTGGCACCGGAAGCGGCCAACAACGCGGTCGTCGGCGGCGCGCTGATCCCGACCATCTCGCTCGGCATCCCCGGCTCGTCCTCCACCGCGGTGCTGTTGGGCGGGCTGATGGTGCATGGCATCCTGCCCGGACCGTCGCTGATGACCGAGCATGGCGACGTCACCTACACGCTGCTCTGGGCGGTGATGTTCGCCAATATCGCGCTGTTCGTCGTCGGCCTCCTGTTCACCCGCGCCTGCATCACCGTGACCCGGATACCCAACCGCGTCGTCGGTCCGATCATCGTCGTCCTGTCGGTGATCGGCTCCTTCGCCATCAACAATTCGGTGTTCGACGTCGGGCTGATGATCGCCTTCGGCATGGTCGGCTTCGTCTTCGATCAGTTCCGCATTCCGACGCCGCCGCTGGTGATCGGGCTGATCCTCGGACCGATCCTCGACACGACGCTGCAGCAATCGATGCTGATCGGGCGCAACGACTGGATGATCTTCCTGCAGAACCCGATCTCGGCGACCTTGCTGGCCGTGGCCTTCCTGTCGATCCTGCAGGCGACGCCGTTCTTCGGATCACTGGCCCGGCTGTTCCGCAAGCCGGCGGCCGCCAGGACGGTTTCCTCGGTGGAGGGGGACGTTGCGGGGAGCCGCGACTGAGCCCGTTGGTCAGTTGAGCAAACCGTTCGGCAAGGCTATGCGCATTCCATCGACCGCAGGAGTGGTTCACCCATGTCCAGACTAGCTGCACCGCGCGATACCGATGACGGCGAAGCCATCGCGGCCGACTCTGGTCGCAAGAGCGGCGAGGAGGCCTCGCTGGAGATTGCTGCGCAACTGGAGGAAGACATTGTCTTCGGCCGGCTGCATCCGCGCGAACGGCTGATCGAGGAGGACATCTCCAGCCGGTTCGAGGCCAAGCGTCACGTGGTGCGCCAAGCGCTGATCGAGCTGGAGCGTCTCGGCCTCGTCAATCGGGTGCGCAATCGCGGTGCCGTGGTGCGGCTCTACAGCGAAGCCGAGGTCGAGGACATCAACGCTGTGCGTGAGCTTCTGGAGTCCCACGCCGCCTCGCTCATCGAGTTGCCGATGCCGGAAGCCGCGATTGCCGCACTGGAGGCGATCCAGGCAGAGCACTCGCAAGCGATCGAGGCGGAAGATCGGCGCGGCGTGTTCCGCTCCAACATCGCCTTCCATCAGGCGCTGTTCGCCCATTGCGGCAATGCGGCGCTGATCGAGGCGATCAACAGCTTCGCCCAGAAGTCGCATGCCTATCGTTCGATCTTCGTCAATGACAGGGGCTATCTGCAATGGGCGGCGAACGCGCATCTGGAGATGATCGCGGCGATCCGGACACAGAACCGTGCCGAGTTGATTGCCCTGTGCCGGGCGCATCTGGCGCCGGCGAAAAACCACTATGTCGAGATGTACCGGACCCGCTTCACCTGAACGGGTATGTTCAGGTGGGGTCGCCCAGATGCGCGATCAGGCGGCGCAAACGTGCGGCTGCGGCGGTGATCGCGGCATCGGCATCGCGCCCCTCCCAGTCGTAGAAGCCACGGCCGGCCCGTGCGCCCGTCTCCCCGCGGGCCAGCATCGCCTGGACGGCGGCGTTGGGCTCGGCGTCGTGGCAGAGATCCGGCACGATGCTGCGCTGGGCAAGAATATGCCCGCTGAGTCCTGCCAGGTCCTTCTGCTCCAGTAGCCCGGCGATGCACATGCGGGGCCCGAGCAGCCAGCGAGCCGCCCGGTCGATGTCCTCGACGCTCGCCAGCCCCTCGGCCATCAGATGATAGGCTTCGTGCAGGATCGCATGTTGCAGGCGGTTGACGACGGCGCCGGGGACTGGGCGCGGCACGACGATGCTGTCCCAACCGCCGTCGCGCAACAGGTCGAGCGCCGTGTCGAGGGTTTCCTGGGTCGTCTGCGCCACGCGCACCGACTCCACCATCGGCAGCTCGGCTGCGGGGTGAAACCAATGAATGCCGAGAAACAGTTCGGGCCGCGCCAGCCGGTCGGCGATGTCCTGAAGCGGCAGTCCCGAGGTGTTCGAGGCCATCAGCGGCGCGGCTTCGGAATCGTAGCGTTCCTCGACGGCGCGGAAGAGGGCGATCTTCAGGTCGAGGTCTTCGGGGATCGCTTCGACGATCAGGGTCGGTGCCACGTCCGGAAGCGTGCCCACGAGCAGGACGCCGGCGGGCGCCGGCATGGCGTGTGCCGGATCGCGCGAAACGAGGTGCGTGGTCATGCCCGAGCGGGCGAAGCCGGCGGCAATGGCGCGTCCCATGGTGCCCGCTCCGACCACTGCAACGCCGATCCCCTCGGCGTGCTGCCTGTGGCGAGGGGAGCGGCTGGGCGCTGTACTGTCCGGCATGGCCGCTTCTCCTTGAGGTGCCGCTTCGACGCCGTTCCTGATGACGGTACCGGAGAGTGTCGCGAGGCTGCGTAGCTACGCCCAGTCGTCGAGGGCGAAGGCGTCGAGGGCCTTGTCGTCGAAGTCGAAGCCGAGGCCGGGCTCGGTCGGCAGGATGAGACGACCGCCCCTGGTCTCGAGCTGGCGGTCGATCAGCCGGCGGAAATTCAGCACCTGATCGTCCGGGAAGTATTCGACGAACTGGCCGTTGGCGGCCGAGCCGACGAGATGGACGTGCAGATCGTGGAACCAGTGCGGGCATAGTTTGACGCCGTAGCTCGCCGCGGTCGCGCCGATGCGGCGATATTCGCTGATGCCGCCGCAGACCGCCGCATCGGTCTGCAGGATCGCGGCGGCGTCCTGGTCGAGCAGTTCCTTGAAACGCCAGCGGCCGGCCTCGATCTCGCCGGTGGCGACCGGGACCCGGGTGTTCTGGGCGAGGCGCGCGTGGTTGGCGATGTCGTCCGGCGAGAACGGCTCCTCGATCCAGTAGGGATCATAGGGCTCGTAGCGATCCATGAAGCGCAGGCAGGTCGGCAGGTCGCTCCAGGCATTGTTGGCGTCGAGCATCAGGAGAACGTCAGGGCCGATGGCCTCCCGGGCGGCCCTGATGCGGGCTTCCTCGCCGGCGGGGTCGAGCCGGCCGACCTTCATCTTCACCGCCTCAAAGCCCAGCGCGACATAGCCGGCGAGTTCCTTGCCCAGCGCCTCGGGCGACTTGCCGTCGAGATAATAGCCGCCGGAGGCATAGGCCGGCACGCTCTCGTCATGATAGCCGCCGAGATAGCGGTGCAGCGGCATGGCGACAGCGCGGGCGTTGCGGTCCCAAAGGGCGATGTCGAGGATCGACAGCGAGCGCATCAGCGATCCGGCACGGCTCTGCAGCAGGCCTGACGCATACATCTTGTCCCACAGGCCTTCGACGCGGGTGGCGTCCTCGCCGATCAGGAGCGGCGCGAAGAGTTCGCGCACGCCTTGGGTGACCAGACCGCCGGCATCGCTGCCGCCATAGCAAAAGCCGATCCCGCGGACGCCGTCATCGGTGGTGACACGGGTGACGGCATAGTCGCGGTGATGCACCTGCCGGGTCGAGAAGGAGGTCGGTGCGTCGAGCGGAACACGGATCGTCCGCGCCTCGACGGTGCGGATTGTCGACGGTCTGGCCATGGTGATCTCTCCCCCTGTTGCCATCTTTTCTGAACGGCGCCCGTCGCGATGTCAACAAAATTGTCAACAATACTCATCGCTGGCCAGTCGGCGACGCTTGGTTTGACCGCGGACTGCCAGGATTCCCGGACGCATGCTCCCAAAACCATGCGGTCGCAGGGATCGAACAGCCTAAAGGCCGGTAGCGATCGCGAAGAGCCACAGCTTTCCGCCGGCGACCTGACGCAGCGAAAGATGTGCGCATGTCGATGGCAGGGTTTGCAGCCGAAGGTAGCGAAGCGCCGCGATGGATCGGCGATCCGGATTACGGCGTGCCGTTGGCTGATCGTGGGTTCCTGTCGCCTCGTAGATTGCTGCGATCCCGCGAATGGGCCACTTCATTCGATGCGGTTGGCCGCAGACTCTGTGAAGCGTCGCTTGCCCGCTCGTTCCGGCGAGGCGAACGGCTGCGCACGGGGGAGCTTGAGCGACTTCACATGCTGACGTGCGGTGCAACCGAAACGGGTTTATGCGGCTTCTGCCGGAAATCTCGCGGCATAGACATTCCGGTATCCTGGCCGAGCAGCAATATGCGATAGGGCGCTTTTACTTGTTGTGAGAAGTTGGAAGCGCTGATAAGTTCCAGTGACCAATCGGTGTTTGTTCGATGACGGTTCGCGACCTAGTTCCAGGATTTCGATGGCTCGTTCTACAAGTCGCTTTTCCCGGCGCTGGCGCAAGCGGACGCCGGGGCGGTTCTTGAACACTGGCGAACGGTCGGCATAGCCGGCAACATTCCCGGATCGCGCGCAGAACTCCTGCGACAGGTGGGCTTCACCAATACGCGTTGGGTCGATGAACTCTTCGACTACGAGACCTATCTGCGGCTCAATCCGGATCTCGGCGCCACCATCGGAAACGAGCCGCGCGCATTCTGCCATTTCGTGCTCTCCGGCATGGCGCAGGGACGGCAGATATCTGAATCGATTGCTTTCGACCCCGGTTTCTACGGAGAATATTACCGCAATCTGATCAGGGGATCGGTTGGTGAACTGTATCATCACTGGTTAAACACCGGTTACGCGAGCGGTGCCTGCCCGTCGGCTCCGGCCTTCATGAACCGGGTCGGAATGGGCAATTTCGTCCTCCCCGACATCTTCACGCTGGATCGCTACCTGGCAATGAATCCGGAACTCGGACATCTTGTCAGTCGCTGGCATGCCTTCGAGCACTTTATCGAGCACGGCTTCTTCGAGGGCCGCAGCAGCGGCCTTCCGCCCTCAGAGGAGGTGCAGGTCCTCTGGCAGATCGGGCGGAGCTTTCGCGGGCGTGGGCGAAATAACGAGGCCGTCGCTGCCCTCCAGCGTGCCACGATGCTCGACGGCAGTCTTGGCTGGGTGTTCGAAGAAATCGGCAATGCCCAGCTGGACCAGCAACGCTACCATGATGCGGCCCTGACCTACCAATCGGCGCTGGCGTGCGGCGGGGTGTCGGCGTGGTGCTGGATCAACATGATCAAGGCTCTGCTGCGCCTGGGACGCAGCGATGAAGCCTTGGCAACGGCGCGGAAGGCGCAGGACACCCTGGCCGGATGGTATCTGGGGCAACAGGTGTGCGCCGAGGCGCTGGCGGCGCGGTTCGGTACCCTGCTGGGCCAGGCCCGGCTGGCCTCGATCGATGGACGGCGAGCCGAAGCCTTCGAACTGGCGGAGGAAGCGGCGGAGATCACCGTCCAGGAGATCGCGCCTGCGCCCGTTACGGTGGCGCGGGAACCCGGGGCGCCATTGCGGATCGTCGCCCTCGTCAATGACGGGTTGCCGCAGTGCTTCCACTATCGGGTGCTGCAGAAGGCGCAGCAATTGCAGCGTATTGCCTCGATCGAATTCCGGTATTTCCCCGAATCCGATCTGGCGGGCTTCCGGGAGGCTTTGCTGTTCGCCGATGCAGCGCTGTTCTATCGGGTGGCTGCGCTTCCCCATAACAGCGCGGCCATCAGCTATGCGCGATCACTCGGACTGCCGACGATCTATGAGATCGACGACCTGATCTTCGCGCCGGAGCATTATCCGCCACCGCTGGAATCCTATGGCGGCCTCGTCGATGGCCACGAATATTCTGGGCTGCTCACCGGCGTGCCACTGTTTCGCCGGGCGGCTGCCTTGTGCGATTACGCCATTGCCTCGACGCCGAGTCTTGCCAGGCATCTCGAGCCGCTGGTGGCGAAGCGGGAATGCTTCATCCACCGCAATGCGCTGGGGGGGTCGCGGATACAGATCGGTTCGCGCAAGCGTCGGAGGCGGGGCGGCACCGATGGCGTCCCAGATACGGTCACGATCTTCTACGGATCGGGCACCAAGGCTCATAACAGCGATTTCGAGAAACTGGCTGCGCCCGCCCTTCTGGACCTGATGCGGACATATCCGCATGTCGAACTGGTGGTGGTGGGTTTCCTGACCCTGCCGCCGGGCTTCGACGCGGTTGCGGACCAGGTGCGGCGGTTCGACGTGGTCAAAGGCGCCGAGAGCTACTGGCGCCTTCTGCGCGAAGCCGACATCAACCTCGCCGTGCTCGAACCTGGGGTGATGAACGACTGCAAGAGTGAAATCAAATGGCTGGAAGCGGCGACGCTCGGCGTGCCCTCCGTGGTCAGCGATACGGCGACCTATCGCGAGATTCTCGAAGACGGCGAGACCGCTTTCATCGCCAGCGACCCGGACGAATGGCGCGACAAGCTCGAGCGTCTCGTCCAATCGCCGGAACTGCGGGATGGGATCGCCTCGCGGGCGCGGGCCGTCGCCCTCGATGCCTATTCGCTGTCCCGCAAGGCCAGCGAACTGTCCGAATGGCTGGAAGCGAAGATTCGTCAGCATCCGGCGTCGCCGCATCCCATTCGGGCCAAACCGGCGCGCAAGAAGATCCTGATCGTCAACGTGTTCTTTTCGCCCCAGACAATCGGCGGAGCGACACGCGTCGTGCGCGACAATGTGGATCTCCTGATCGATCGCTACGGGGACGAATTCGACGTCTCGGTGTTCACCACCTATGACGGCCATCCGCAGCCGTACCGCACCGACCGGTACGGCTATCGCGGCATTGGCGTGACCCGCGTCTCCACACCCAGCATGGAGGACATGGACTGGCGGGTCGCCGACCCTGCCGTGGGCGAGATCTTCGCGGCCCATCTGGCGCGCCACGAGCCCGACGTGATCCATTTCCACTGCATCCAGCGGCTCACCAATTCCGTCGTCACCGCCGCCCGCGATGCCGGTATTCCCTATCTGGTGACGGCCCATGACGGCTGGTGGATTTCCGACTACCAGTTCCTCGTCGATGATCAGGATCGCGCCCGTCTGCCCCGTGCGGACGATCCGGGCAGCGCCCTCAACGGCGCCCGGCCGTCGGAGTTGAGCATGGCGCGGCTGCTTGCCCTCAGGGAATCCCTCGACGAGGCGGAGGAGGTGCTGGCGGTCTCCCGATCCTTTGCGACGATCTACCAGGATGCCGGTATCCGTCACACCCGGGCCCTGCCGAACGGCCTGTCGCGGATTGCCCGGGTCGAGCGGCGCGCATCGAAAGGTGGCCGGGTGCGGCTCGCCCATATCGGCGGCATGGCCCGTCACAAGGGGTTTCATTTCGTCCGCCGGGCGCTCGAGACCGGGCGGTTCGACCGGCTCGAACTGACCATGATCGATCACGCCATGGACCATGGCAGCATCCGGCACGAGACCTGGGGGGCGACGCCGGTGACCATCGCCGGCAAGGTCCCGCAGGAGCGTATCGGCGAGTTCTATGCCGAGCACGACGTCCTCTTGGCGCCGTCCACATGGCCGGAATCCTACGGCCTCGTCGTGCGCGAGGCGCTCGCAGCCGGCCTGTGGGCTGTCGTCTCCAGTCTCGGCGCCCTGTCCGAGCCGGTCGCGGAGGATATCAACGGTTTCGTCGTCGACGTGGCGTCGCCCAACCCGCTCTACCGGACGCTGCACATGATCAATGCCGACCCGGCACGCTTCCTGCAGTCGCCGCCGCCGCTGAACCGCTGGACCACGCCCGAGGAGCAGGTCGACGGTCTCGTCGAGGTCTACCGATCCTTGACGACCGACAGCACCCTGCGGCAGCATGGTTGAGCGGCCGCACTGTTTTCCGGGACATATCTCAAGGATCCTGCATGGCCGTTCTGACCGATAATCTGTTCCTCAGCGTCGGGGCCATGAAGGCCGGAACGACGTGGATGCAACGCGTCCTGGAACTGCATCCGGAGATTTACTTCACTCCGGAAAAGGAGCTCCATTACTTCGCCCATGCCTACATGCAGGACGGGGCGCCGCTGTCGGCGCGCGCGCGGCTCGGCCGGGCGAGGCACTATGTCGGCATCGATCCCCAGGCCGACACGCCCGACGACGTGCGCGCGCGGCTCCTGTGGACGGCCAACTATCTGAGCGAGCCGATCGACGACCTCTGGTACCGCAACCTGTTCGCGTTTCGCGGCCAGGAGCGCTGGTGCGCCGATTTCTCCAATCTCTACGCGCATCTCGACGCGGCGAGCTGGGCACGCGTGCGGCAGGGGGTGCAGCGGCTGCGGGTCGTCTACACCATGCGCGATCCGATCAAGCGGCTGTGGTCGCACGCCAAGTTCCATTCCCAGTTCATCGGCAAGGCCGACGAGGTGGCGTCCTGGACGCCGGAGATCGCCGAGACGTTCCTGCGGCGCCGTTTCATGTGGAAGCATGCCGAATACGGGGAGACCGTGCGGCTGCTGCGCGAGGGGGTCGGGCAGGACGACCTGCGGGTGTTCTTCTTCGAGGGCCTGCATCGGGACCAGCGCGCCTGGCTGCACGAGGTCGAGGACTTCCTCGAGATTGCCCATCACGACTATCCCGAGGAGCGGCTCTCGGCCCGCGTCAACGAATCCTTCGACGCGCCGATGCCGGAGTGGTTCCCGGGGCTGTTCGAGGCCGATGTCCAGCGGATCTGCGGCGAATTGCGGGATCAGGGGCTGGAGCCGCCGGCCTCCTGGACGAAATACTTCGCCGCAGCAGCTGCATAAGCTTCGATTGGGTGTGTGGGATGGATAGCGAACCGCAATGAAACGAGCCAAGTTAGAAGCAATATTTGCCGCACATCACAAACCCAACTGGGGTTCAGTTTCTATAGACGAAAGCCTCTACATTCAGGACCTGATAAGACGAGAGCGGCCAACATCATTCCTCGAAATAGGAACCGCTTCCGGAATGTCGGCTGCGATCATCGCGCAGTCCATGGATGATGCTGGGCTGCACGGTCGCGTGGTCACGATCGATCATGATGATACATTCTTCGGCGATCCCACCAGATCTAACGGGTTTTTGATACCGGAGATTTATCGCGGGACATCCGTTGAAGTGCAAACAGTGAAATTTCGAAGAAGCATCGATATCCATTCGTTAGGGTCGAGACTCGATCAAACCCAGAAAGCGATGATGGTCACCAAGGCGACGGCGGACAGGAAGTTCGCGGCAAGCTTGTCGTAGCGGGTTGCGATGCGTCGAAAGTCCTTGAGGCGGCAG
>Ga0189290_100230_pt1 | contig 23905 bp, 25 predicted proteins | sample UW140minimetaG_FD_130318 | JGI IMG/M metagenome (GOLD analysis project Ga0189290, IMG submission 130318) | Marine microbial communities from the Costa Rica Dome - UW140 mini metaG | ecosystem: Environmental > Aquatic > Marine > Oceanic > Photic zone | place: Costa Rica: the Eastern Pacific...
CGGCTGCAGGGGCGGTGGATCACGACGAAATTGTGCGCATGGCTGAGGAAATGTTCGGTCATCTGGAGCGGGGACCGGTGATAGAGCTGGTGCCAGCGCGGTTTGCGGGCGGCGAATACCGCACCGAAAAGGCGCTGGAGCAGGCGCATTTTGCCATTGGGTTTGAGAGCCCGGATTATTGCAGTCCGGACATCTACACGGCGCAGATCTATTCCAGCGCTTTGGGGGGCGGCATGTCGAGTCGCCTGTTCCAAGAGGTGCGCGAAAAGCGCGGGCTGTGTTATGCGATTTTTGCTCAAACCGGGGCTTATGCCGACACCGGCATGACCACGATCTATGCGGGCACTTCTGGGGAGCAGATTGGCGAATTGGCCGAGATCACCATTGATGAGCTGAAACGTGCCGCTGAGGATATGAACCCCGTGGAAATCGCGCGTGCGCGCACACAGATGAAAGCAGGATTGCTGATGGGGCTGGAAAGCCCCTCAAGCCGTGCGGAGCGTCTGGCACGCATGCTGGCGATCTGGGGGCAAATCCCCACGTTGCCGGAAACCGTGGAGCGGATCGACGCGGTGAGTGACGCGGATGTGCGCGGTTTTGCCGAACAGATGGCGAGCCAAGCCCGCAGTGCGATGGCGCTTTATGGGCCCGTATCTGCCGCCCCTGCGCTGGAAGCTTTGGAAGAGAGGCGCGCTGCTTAATGCTTCTGACGCGTCGCAGGGTTCGGATAGATACCGAGCGCATGACCTTGCGCCCACCGATCCATTCGGATTTTCGCGAATGGGCGGAGCTGCGCTCTGCCAGCGCTGATTTTCTGATTCCCTGGGAGCCGATCTGGGCGAGTAGCCATCTGAGCCGCAAAAGCTTCACCAATCGAGTTTATTGGGCGCAGCGATCCATCAGCAACGACAGTGCTGTGCCTCTGTTTATGTTCCGGCGCGAAGATGACACGCTTGTCGGGGCGATTACATTGGATAACATCCGTCGGGGACCGGCGCAGGCGGGCACGCTTGGCTACTGGGTGGGGCAATCGTTTGCGCGGCAAGGCTTTATGGGCGAGGCGATTGAGGCTGTGGTGCACCATGCCTTCACGCGGCTGGACCTGAGCCGCATTGAGGCGGCCTGTTTACCGGAGAATGTGGCCAGCCGCGGCGTGCTGGAGAAATCTAGTTTCAAATATGAAGGCGTCGCGCAGAGCTATTTGCAGATAAACGGGCGCTGGCGCACCCATGTGCTTTATGCAGCCCTGCGCCATGACCGGCGCGGGCGTACGCTCGCAGGGCAGGTTTAGAGGGCTTTGCCCTAGCCTCAGAAAAGTGGAAGTTTCCAAGGGTATCTTTTTCAAGAAGAAGATGCCCAAGAAAGCGTGAACGCCAATTGCCGTGATTCCTGATACCTTGTTCAAAACAAGGAGGGATGCAGAATGCGGTTTCTGGTTATTCTGGGACTGATTTGGACGACAGCGGCCAGTGCGCAGGATCGACGGCCCAGCCATTGTATTGCCTTGGCGCAAGTGCCCGGCATCGAATATCTGCACAAGGCGAGTTTCCGCGAGCCGGTGGAAAAGCACGCGGTTCGCATCAGCTACATCAGCCACGCGTCTTTCCTGATCCAAAGCCATGACGGCATTGATGTGGTCACCGATTACACCGGATTTCTGGGAGCCACCACTTTGGTGCCGGATGTGGTTACGATGAACCATGCGCATTCCACCCATTGGACCCCCAATCCCGACCCTGCGATCCCCAACGTCCTGCCGGGCTGGGGGGACTATGGGTTGGGGATAGAACATCATCTGGATTTGGGATCGATGCTGATCCGCAATGTCTCTACCGATATTCGCAGTTTTGGCGGCGTGGAAGAAAAGGGCAATTCTATCTTCGTCTTTGAGGTTGCGGGGCTGTGCATCGGCCATTTGGGGCATCTGCATCACGAGCCCAATGACGCGCAATATGCCGCTCTTGGTCGGCTGGATGTGGTGATGGCCGCGGTGGATGGCGGGATGAGCCTGGATGTGCCGACTATGATGCGCGTGCTCAAGCGGTTGAAGGCGCAGGTGGTGATCCCGATGCATTGGTTTGAGGACTGGACGTTGAACGCGTTTTTGACGGGTATGTCCGACGAATATTTGATCGAAAACGAGGGGCGCTCCAGCCTGACCGTCAGCCTGCGGGACTTGCCGGATCGGCCCACCATCAAAGTGCTCTCGCCGCGCTATCTGCAAGACCCGTAAGGGATTTACGTGGACCTTGCCGCAGGGGCAGCGTACATCAAGGCCATGAGTTTACATGATGCCTCCCCCGAATTTGTCCACTCCCTGTCCGAACAGTTGCCGGAAGGGGCGTTGCGCAACCCGGAGCCGCGATACTTGGAAGAGCCGCGGGGGCGGTCCTTTGGCAACGGTGGCGTGGTTGCTTTGCCGCGGTCGGTGGAAGAAGTCTCGACCGTTGTGAGGGCTTGTAACGCGGCCAGCGTGGCCGTTGTGCCCTACGGCGGTGGTACCGGACTTGTTGGCGGGCAGATATTAGCGAACGGTGCCCAGCCCGTGATCTTGTCGCTTGAGCGGATGAACAAGGTGCGCGACGTGCGCCCCTTGGAAAACGTGATGATCGCGGAGGCGGGTGTGATCCTGCAGGATGTGCAGGCGACAGCGGAGGCGGCGGATCGATTGTTCCCCTTGTCGCTTGGGGCGGAAGGCACGGCGCGGATTGGCGGTAATCTGGCAACCAACGCAGGCGGTGTAAACGTTCTGCGCTATGGCAATGCGCGGGACTTGTGTTTGGGGTTGGAGGCGGTGCTTCCCAACGGTGATATCTGGCACGGGCTGACGCGGCTGCGCAAAGACAATACCGGCTATGATCTGCGCAACCTTCTGGTGGGCGCGGAGGGCACGTTGGGTGTGATTACTGCGGCGACGTTGAAGCTGTTTGCGCGACCCAAATCCGTTGCGACGGCGATCATGGTGGTGACTGACCCGACAGCGGCCTTGCGCCTTTTGGCCATGGCGCGTGACATCGCGGGGGAATCCGTGTCAGCTTTCGAACTTATGCACCGCAATGGCATGGATTTTGTGGCCGAGACCCTGCCGGACGTGCGCTTGCCGTTTGACACACCTCCGGAGTGGTCGGTGCTGATCGAGGTGGGCACCGGATCGGGTGCGGAAGGTCTGCTGGAAGAGCTGTTTGGCGCAGCGCTTGAGGAAGGTTTGGTGGAGGACGGCCTGATTGCGCAGAGCGCGCGTCAGCGCGACGATTTCTGGAACCTGCGCGAGCATATCCCGGTGGCCAACAAAGCGATTGGCTCGGTGGCGAGCCATGACATTTCCTTACCGCTGGAAGCCCTTCCTGAGTTCATCACAGAGATGAGCGCGAAGATTGCCGCGCAATGCCCGCTACGCATCAACTGTTTTGGGCATCTTGGCGATGGCAATCTGCACTACAACCTGTTCCCGCCAAAGGGCGGCGATCGGCATCACTACGACGATATCCGCCACGATCTCAGCGCGCAGATTTACGATCTGGTGCACCACTATGGTGGCTCGTTCAGTGCCGAACATGGTGTCGGGCGGTTGAAGGTTGGTGATTTGGAGAAGTATGCGGACCCGGCGCGGCTGGCGGCGATGCGGGCCATCAAAGCGGCACTGGACCCGAAAGGGATCATGAACCCGGGCGCGGTGCTCGCGCCCTAGGTTTTCATTTGTCCAAAAATATCCTGGGGAGTCGCCAAAGGCGACGGGGCAAAGCCCCTCTTACAGCCCCTCGAACTCACAGAGCACGGAGACATCCATGCCCATGGCCTCAAGTTTCTTGCGGCCACCTAGTTCCGGCAGGTCGATGATGAAAGAACAGCTGATGATCTCGCCGCCTAGGCGTTCAATCAGCTTGATGCCAGCTTCCGCAGTGCCGCCGGTGGCCAGCAGATCATCGACCACAAGGATTTGCTCGCCGGGCTGGATGGCGTCGTCATGGATTTCGACAATCGCTTCGCCGTACTCCAGTTTGTAGTCCTGCGAAATTGTGGTGCCGGGCAGTTTGCCTTTTTTGCGGATTGGCACAAACCCAACGCTCAGCTGGTGGGCAATGGCGCCGCCAAGGATAAATCCACGTGCCTCAAGCCCGACCACTTTGTCGATGCGGGTGCCCGCGTAGGGGTGCAACATTTGGTCAATTGCCATGCGGAACCCGCGCGGGTCGGCAAACAAGGTGGTGACATCGCGGAACATGATGCCTTCATGCGGGAAATCGACAATGGTGCGGATGTAGTCTTTGACGTCGGCGCTTTTGGGCATCTTTGGTTCCGGTGGTAAATTTCAGACGCAGCAGGTTTGGCGGATGCAGGCGCGTCGCGCAAGGGCGGAGTTTGTCGCGGTGATGAGAGTTTGCTCTGGACGGGGACCGCGTCCCCTAGGTAAGCAGGTTTTGGGCAAGGATTTGGCTTGGGTAGGCGTCACATGGGATCAAATGTCGAGGTGAAACCGGACAAGGCCAAAGGCAATCAAAACCCTAAGGGCAAGTCCAAAGTCAAAGTGAAATCGAGGTCCAAAAAAGACAGTCAGTTGATCCTGCGGTTGGACAAGAAAGAGCGCGATGCGTTTGTCGATCTGTGCAAGGATATGGATACCACTGCCGCGCGCGAAATACGTGGCTTTATTCGCAAGTTTATGAAGAGAAACAAGCGTTAAGCCGCGCGTTTAAGGGTGGCTGTCAGCAGCCCCATTCCCATCAATGTGATGCCGCCTAGACGGGTCAGCCTTTGCATGACAGCTGGGCGTTCAATGCGGCTGCGCAATCGGTCAGCCAGCAGAGCATAGGCCAGTGCGTTGAGAGCCGCCAATGTGACAAAGGTGCTGATCAGAATGGCAAATTGCGGCAGCATAGCTGTGTTTGAGTCGATGAACTGCGGGACAAAAGCGATGAAGAAACCGATGCCCTTGGGGTTTAGGGCTGTGACGGTTGCGGCGTGGCCAAACACGCCTCGAGCTGGCAGGTTCGTGGATTTCTTAATGTCGCCCAGACATGCCTGACCAGCGCTGCGCAGCATTTTGTAGCCCAGCCACAACAGATAGAGGGCGCCAATCCATTTGAGCACCATGAAGGCAGTGGCAGAGGCCAGAACAAGCGCGCCCAGCCCCAAGAGAGAGGCGGTCATGGCGATCAAGTCTCCAAGGGCGACACCGGCGGCGGTGGCCACGGCCACTTTGCGGCCCTGGGTGAGCGCGTAGCTGAGCACCAACAGGATAGTAGGGCCTGGGATCAGCAAAAGCGCGGAGGAGGCGGCGACAAAGGTCAGCCAGAGATCAAGGGACATGGGGGAGTTCCTGTGCGAATCGACGCGATTGGGTGAGTTACCCACAGACCGGAAAGACGCTCAAGCTACAAATCCTGCCATGTCAAAATTTCTTCGATACGTCACGAGGTTAGCCTCTTTCTGAACGAGTTGGCAGACAAGGGTGAATGGTTGTGGTAGAATTATTGTTATTTTATTGAGTTTTGTGAGGTTTATTATGAAGTATGTTACGCTTCTTTTGGTGTTCATTGCGACACTGTCTCCCAACATCGCTGCAGCGCAATGCCCTGACACTCACTACCCGTGCGGGTCTGGCAGTTGCTGTTCGAGATAGGAGAGCGACATGCAGTTATTCAAAACTGTTGGAACAACGGCCGTATTGGTTGTTGTCGGTCTTCTGGTATTTGTGTGGTTCACCACCATCAATGAAAAAGATATCTACGCATTTCACGAGTACCCGTTTGATGCAGACCGCGAGGTAACGCCAGGTAGTGTCGTTGCGCTTTCAAAGCGCGGAAACTTGACGCGAATTTGTGATTTCCAAGGCGCGGAGGTTGAGGTGGGGCCGGTGCAACGCGCGATCTATTACAACCAGCTTCGAGAAGACTTTCCGACCTACGTGAAGTCCATTGCAGTGGTTAAATCGCTGTTTCGAACGGATCCCGAGACGGAGGAGGTTCTGGATCAAACCGAGTTGTCGCAGGTGGCTGGCAGAGATTTTGTCATGCGCAATGCAGTTGTGACGGACTTGTCCGCGACGGCAACCCAATTTGCCGAAAACGACTGTGAGAGAAAGATGGCTTGGCATCTCTCCAAAGGCTATCGCGCTTGCACGGTGGAAAAAGTCTTGCGGCGCGTGGTGTTATAGGATGACGGGTCCATTGAGGTACAAACGGTGGCTGTCGCCTTTGCCGAATTTTCGAACTTTGTGACGCCGGCAAAGTTTGAAGAATTCAACATCGACTACACGGGCACGGCAGCTGCGGCCAACGGGAAGAAGTGCAAAGGCAGTTCCCATCCGTGGACCACTACTGTGAAACGCGGGCTGAATGTGATTCAGCGAATGCCAGTTTCGGTGGCTCAACTCTGACTGCGTTTAAAGCACGCGTCCGGCGACCGCATCCAGTTTGGCGATCATGGCCGGGTCACGCTTATCCGGTGCTGTCATGATGGCAAACTGCAAGGCCTTGTCGCAGCCATGTTCGCAGTCGGCGCGCTCTGCGCCAAGAAGGGCCGGGAGACCACGTACAAGGTTGCGGGCTTTCTCGCTGTTGCCGGTCAATGTGGCAATAATTTCAGTCACATCGACTTCGCCGTGCTCGGGGTGCCAGCTGTCATAATCCGTGACCATGGCAACCGAGGCGTAGCAGAGCTCAGCTTCGCGGGCCAACTTGGCCTCGGGCATGTTGGTCATGCCAATCACGTCCGCGCCCCAGCTTTCGCGGTACATCTTGCTTTCGGCAAGTGTGGAGAACTGCGGGCCTTCCATCGCCAGATAGGTGCCGCCTTTGTGCACTTTGATACCGGCGTCTGTTGCGACAGTGAAACAAGCGTCTGAGAGGCGCGGGCAGGTGGGATGTGCAACGCTAACGTGGGCGACAAGGCCGGGGCCAAAGAAGGACTTTTCACGGGCAAAGGTGCGGTCAATGAATTGATCTACAATGACAAAATCACCGGGGGCCATTTCTTCGCGGAAGGAGCCAGTGGCGGAGACTGAGATAACATCGGTCACGCCCAGACGTTTCAATGCATCGATGTTAGCGCGGTAGGGCACGGAGGTTGGGGTGTGGACGTGGCCACGGCCATGGCGCGGCAGGAAGGCCATTTTCACACCGTCCAAGCGGCCCGTCAGGATCTGGTCAGACGGTTTGCCAAAGGGGCTTTCGACGGTTTGCCATGTGGCGTTTTCCAAGCCGTCGATGTCGTAGATGCCAGAGCCGCCAATCACGGCGATCATGGTTTCTTTGGTGGCCTCTGTCATGCCCGTCTCCCAGTGCAAATCTTTGGGCAAAGTTGTGCGCACAAGGGGCCGGAATTGCAAGGAAAAGCCGGGTCGGTAACGCGTCTGTATCGCGGAGGTGCAAATTGGGGGCATTTATGGGGAGGTAAGGCCGCGTTTAGCAAGCTGTGACCGGTAGTCGGCATAGGCGGGTTCAAAGCTCTCGAGCGGCCATGTCAGGTCTTGGGACGCTCCATGGCGGTCACGGAACGTGAAACGGAAATCGCCGCCAGCGCGCATTTCCGTTAGCAAGGTCTCGGCGGATGCACCATTGAAGGTGCATCCGGTGCCGGTGAGGCAGCCGACACGGTTTGTGTGCCAGACTGACGTCCCCTTGCGCTCTATGCGGAAATTGCCGGGCGCGGTGAGGGTGCCGAGCTCTAAACCGAATTCGATTTCTGAATTGAGGCCTTCGTTGGGGGTCAGGAAGAAGAATTGTGCGGCGAAGTTAGGCTGTGGTGAGAACACATCCACGCGGCGGATATAGCAGCGTTGGGCCCGCGCGCCGTTCTCGTCGCGTTCGTCACAGATAGTGTTCCAAATGTCGTGGATTGCATGGTGGGTGACGCGCCAATTTGACGGGCGGTCATTGCCGTCCTGATCTTGAGCGGCGAGGGGAGTTGCAAACAGAGAAAGGGCAAAGAGCCAGCGCATATGGGACCGTCCTAAGGAGTCGCGAAATGGGGACAGTTTCCGTTTCGGGAGGGGAGCTGTCCAATCACGTGCGGTCAGCAAGCTGTGAGGAGAAATGCCGAATTGGGTGGCAGCGGGTGCGTTGGGACCGCAGAACGTGGTGGAAAAGCCTCTGACCGGGTGTCGGACAGGTCGCCGCTATTGTTTGTTAAAGGCAAACCCGCTAGGGAGGCCCAAAGCGAACACTCCCAAAATTACGCAGGTATCCATATGAGACGCGCGGCGTTGGCCATGCTGGCCAAGAATATTTCTCCCCCCAACCTGTCCATTATGCAGGACGAGGGGTTCACCCCCGGTCGGGTAAAGACCGAAGTTTTGTCCGGCTTAACCGTGGCCTTGGCTTTGGTGCCGGAAGCGGTGGCCTTTGCCTTTGTGGCGGGGGTTCACCCGCTGGTTGGCCTTTACGCGGCGTTTTTGGTTGGTCTAATCACCGCGCTGATTGGCGGTCGCCCTGGCATGATCTCTGGCGCAACTGGTGCTTTGGCGGTGGTGATGGTCGCCTTGGTGGCCGAGCACGGCGTTGAGTATCTGTTTGCTACTGTGATCCTCATGGGGGTTTTGCAGATCATTGCAGGCGCGTTGCATTGGGGCAAGTTCATCCGCCTTGTGCCACATCCAGTGATGCTGGGCTTTGTGAACGGTCTGGCCATTGTGATTTTCCTTGCGCAGCTGACGCAGTTTAAAGACCCGACCAACACCGAAGCATGGTTGGCTGGTCCACAATTGGCGATGATGTTGGGGCTTGTGGTGCTGACCATGGGCATCATTTGGGGTTTGCCCAAGCTGACCAAGGCCATTCCAGCGCCGTTGGCAGGTATCGGGATCACCGCAATTATCGTGATCGTGTTTGGCATCAATGTACCAACCGTGGGTGACATGGCCTCTATTAAAGGCGGTTTCCCAAGCTTCCACGTGCCGTTTGGTTCTGGCGAAGGTATTTACCCGCCTGCGTTGTTGGCGCCGTTTAACCTTGAGACCCTGTGGATCATCCTGCCGTATGCGGTGATCCTGGCGGCAATTGGATTGATCGAAAGCCTGCTGACGCTGAACCTTGTTGGCGAGATGACCGGCAAGCGTGGTGGTGCCAGCCAAGAGTGTATCGCGCAGGGAACGGCCAACGTCGTGACCGGTTTCTTTGGTGGCATGGGAGGCTGTGCGATGATTGGTCAGTCGATGATCAACGTGAAATCCGGTGGCCGCACGCGGATTGCCGGCATCGCGGCAGCGCTGTTCTTGTTGGCGTTTATTGTGGTGGCCAGCCCATTGATTGAACGTATTCCGTTGGCCGCATTGGTGGGCGTGATGTTCATGGTGGTGATCGGCACGTTTGCGTGGAACAGCTTCCAGATCATGCGCAAAGTGCCCAAGATGGACGCCTTTGTGATTGTGCTGGTGACGGTTGTGACCGTGCTCGAAGACCTCGCGGTGGCGGTTGTGGTTGGTGTGATTGTGAGCGCGCTGGCTTACAGCTGGCAGAATGCGCGACGTATTCACGCCAACACCCGCGAAAGCGAGAGTGATCCGGGTGCGAAGGTGTATGAGATCGAAGGGCCGTTGTTTTTTGGCTCCGCCGAAGGATTTGGCGAGCTGTTTGAGATCGAAAATGACCCGGCGCATGTGATTGTGGACTTCGCCCGCTCCCGTGTTGTGGATCAGTCAGCGTTGCAGGCGATTGAAGCCTTGGCTGGTAAATATGAGGCGGCGGGCAAGCAGGTTGTGCTGCGTCACCTGAGCCGGGATTGCCACGAGTTGTTGAGCAAAGCGGGCCACCTGATGGTCGATAGTGAGGACGATCCGGAATATGAGATTGCCGTGGACTATCCGGTGCGCACCGGGGTGTTTGGCGGCGGGCACTAAGCGGTCTCGCAAACAGGATTGGGAAAGGGCTGGCCGAGGGGCTGGCCCTTTTTTGTTGGCAGGCGCTTGGATGTGCGGACTTGTGCAACCGAGTTTTCGGGCGCAATAGAGATGGGACACTCTGGAGCTTCACATGACCTTTTTTGCCATTCTGATTGGGCTCTTGCCCTCATTCCTGTTGGTTGGGCTTGGCGGCGTATTGCGAAAGCGCTTGTCAGCCAATGCATGGCAGGGATTGGACAAACTCAACTTTGAGATCCTGTTTCCCGCCCTGCTGTTTGTAGCGGCCAGCCAGCGGCCTTTGGAAGTGGGCCAAGTTGTGAGCATAGCGCCTTTGGTCTGGGCGCTGTTGGCAGTGGGCTCGGTTGTGGGTTTCGGCGCGCGGCGGTTTGGGCCGGAGCGGTTTTTGGATTTTGCAGGCGCGTGGCAGACCGCGTGGCGGTTCAACACCGCGCTGGCGTTTATTGCGATCGCCACCACGGACAAGGCGGATGCGGGCGTAATGGCGGTGGCGATTGGCATGGCGGTACCGATGGCGAATGTGTTCGCGGTGAGTGCGTTGAGCCGGGGTGGCAGCTTTGGACTTTGGGGCACGGTGAAGAAAGTGGCGTTTAACCCCTTCTTGGTCGCTTCGCTTGGGGGTGTTTTGGTGGGGCTGTCCGGTTTCACGATCCCGGCGCCGGTGTTGGCGCCGCTGGAGATGTTGGCGGCGGCGGCGATCCCGATTGCGTTGATCTCGGTGGGGGCGACAATGAACTGGGGTGCCTTGGCGCGGCTGGATGCGTTCAGCGGCATTATCTGTGCCACCAAGTTGTTGGTGATGCCAATGGCGGCGCTGGTGCTGGCATTGACATTGGGGCTGGAGAGCGGCGTGGCGGCGGTGCTGGTGATCTGGGCGGCCTTGCCGACGGCGAGTGCGGCGCATGTCTTGGCATCGGGCTTTGGCGCAGATCGGGAGTTGTCCGCGACGTTGGTGGCGCAGACAACTTTGTTGGGGGCGATAAGCCTACCGGTTTGGATCACACTGGCAGAGGTGGTGTTTTAGACCGATTTTAGCGCGACGATATCCCCAGCCATGATGGCAGTGATCGCGCGGTCGATCTTTGCTTTGGGCCAGTCCCACCACGCGATGTCCAAAAGCTCTGCAATGGTGGCGTCATCAAAACGCGTTTTCACTACGGTGCCGGGATTGCCTGTGACGATGCCATAGGGTGGCACTGTGCCGCGTACCACCGCGCCCGCACCAATGATGGCGCCGTGGCCGATCTGTGCGCCGGGCAGAACCATCGCGCCGTAGCCAAGCCAGACGTCATGGCCCACAGAGGTGTCACGTGTGTCGGGCTGGTAGCCTTCCGGCACCGTGTGGCCAAAGATCGGGAAAGGGTAGCAGCTCAGACCGTCCATCGCGTGGTTTGCGGAGGCTGTGATAAAGCGCACGCCGTGGGCAATTTGGCAGAAATTGCCAATGCGCAAGGTTTCTTGGCTGAAGGGGAAGAGGTAGGGCGCAAGGTGGCTGGCCCAGTCCTCTGGCGGGGTGAAGTCGGAGGCGTAAGTATAGTCTCCGATTTCAAATTTTGGATGATCAATCACCACAGACAGCAGCACTGTGCCCGCGTGTTTGGTGCCATCAGGCAGAGTGATTGGAAAGGCGGTTTTGGGATCGGGAAGGGGCATGAAGCCCTCCTTGTCAAATGTCCCTCGCGCCTGAGGCCCCAGTTTATTGATCAGGGCGGGCGAGGGTGAAGGTGTTGTCGACCACTGCGTAGTCTTTGTAGCCAAGTCGGCTCAGAGGGCGGTAGGTGGTGACGTCAAAGATACCATCCACAATGCAATTGTCGCGCAGGTGCACGCCGGTCACTTCGCCAATGGCCATGAAGTTGTTCTCTCCGAGAAGCGGCACAATCTGAGTCAGGCGGCATTCCAGTGACGCGGGTGCCCCCACAAGGCGCGGGCAGTCGATGGTGTCACATTGGGCGGCCTCAAGACCAGCAGCAGTGAATTCGTCGTCATCTTTGCCCAAAGGGCCGGAAGAGACATTCATTGCGTCGCGAATGCTTTCTTCGACGATGTTGATACAGAACACGCCGGTGGCGCGAATATTGGACAGGCTGTCTTTGCCCTCGGCCTGATCGTCTTTCTTGCCGGTGGAGGCAAACATCACCTGAGGCGGGTTGTCCGCAAGCGCGTTGAAAAACGAGTAGGGCGCGAGGTTGCGCACGCCGTTGGTGTCCTGGGTGGAGACCCAGGCGATCGGGCGTGGGCTGACGATGGCTTTGAACGGGTTGTGCGGCAGGCCGTGGCCGTCTTTGGGCTGATAGAACATCGGACTGACTCCATATTGGTTTGCAGGCAGTCCTAGCGCCATGTTAGGGGCGATGAAACCGCAAAATGAACGACGGGCATGAGGCGCGCAGGTGATTACGCTAGCTGTGGAAACCGGTGAAGATTGGTGGGAAGTGGAGGCGCTTTACGACCTCTGCTTTGCGCCGGGGCGTGAGGCGCTGTCTTCGTACCGATTGCGGGATGGTGTGGACCCTGTGGCGGGGCTGTCATTGGTGGCACGCGATGCCGAAGGGATTTTGGCGGGGGCGATCCGGTATTGGCCAGTTCGGATTGGCACGGTGCAGGCGTTGTTGCTGGGACCGGTGGCGGTGCACCCGACACACCAAGGCGAAGGTTTGGGCCGGTCTTTGATCGAGGACAGCTTGCAACGCGCCGCCCCTTTGGGTTGGCAGCGGGTGATGCTGGTGGGGGACGCGTCCTATTATAAGCGGTTTGGTTTCGAGAAGCTGGAGGCCGTGGTGATGCCACCGCCGACCAATCCCGAACGTGTGCTGGGCCGAGCGCTTGTGGAAGGTGCTTGGGATGGTGTTGTTGGGGATGTGGAGAGTGTGGGGTAGGCCTGCTACGCGGACTTAGATTCCCCGCACTGTTGGCACACCAATGACCGCATTGCTGCATTCCTCAAAAGATTATTTTCAAACGAAAAGGGTATGCAGAAATGGCTCATGAAAAAGTCTGGGACTCGTGTTTTCTTTCAGACCCTGAGGCTGGGGTTTACGTGAGCTTCCATCTACCTGGCCATGATGGTAAGGCAATGTCCCTCGAGCAAACAGCTGATCTCGCCCAAAGGTACGGCTTCGTTCTGCCTGGAGACATACCAAATTCACCGCAAGATATCCGTGTCGAGGAATACCCAGATTACATGTATCCCACCTATCGAGAAGGCGTTTCTCCCGGCCAGATGCGGGATGTTTTTAAAGGAAAAAACGGTTTGGTGGTTATTTCCGGCGCCATGTTTGACTTACTTCAAAAGTTTAACCTCGGGGCCACACGACTAAAGGCCATTCCTTTAAGAGAGATTGATCAAGCGACGCCTGTTGATGGGCGCTGGTACTTTTTACACGTCCGTGAAAACCGAAATTGCTTGGTGTCAGAAAAATCGACCGGCGTAGAGCCCACCCATAACGACCATCGCTGGCGAATTAACACTGGCGAAAAGTATCGGCTGTGTGTCGATCCCCGCGCGGCGGGCGACTTGGACCTGTGGCGCGATAGCCGTGCGACCAAAGTGGTGTTCCTCTCCGACAGATTAAAGCAGGCCATCGAAGAAGCGGGCCTTGTGATCAAGGGCGACAGCACATTTCGAGAGTGTCTTATAGATTGAATAAGCGCTTCATCATTCCAAGTCGCGTCAAAAGGCAGTCTAAATAGCTCCACTTGACTGCGCAAAGCCAGCCAATTTTGCGCCGAACGAACATCAGAAACTGTGAGCGGCGATAGGCATTGGGGGCTCAAAGCAGCCTATGGTCATCTCGTGCTGATCAATCAATTGCATAGGCATTTTTGAATGGGGTTGCCTCTCTGTGCGGTTGAACCGGCCAAAAAGCCCCTTAAGTTTAACGGATGACCCAAATCGAGATTTTGCCGGATATTCCGGACCAAGACATTGACGTAAATTCTGAACTAGACGCGCTGGCCAAGCGTTATGGCGGGGCCAGTGGGCTGGGCATGAAAGTGCTTGGCGTGTTGGGCATGCCGGTGGCTGGATTGCTCAAGAGCTTGCCCAACGAGGTTCAGGACGGACTGGGCGGGGCGACGGAAGTGGCCTTGATGCAGGCGGTGAAGTGGGCCGATGGCAGCCGGGGCTTGGTGAAAGATCAGCCGGATTGGATAAACGCCAGCGTCACGGCGGCGCTGGGCGCGGCAGGTGGGGCCGGGGGTGTGACCTCGTCGCTGGCGGAGCTGCCGATCACGGTGACGGTGCTGTTGCGCGCCATTCAGGGTGTGGCAGTGCAATATGGGTTTGACCCGAGCCATGAGAGCGTGCGGTTTGATTGTGTACGCGTGCTGGCCGCCAATGGGCCGTTTGAGGAAGACCGCGGCGCGGATTTGGCGATGCTGGAGCAGCGCGCCGGTCTGGCAATGGGCGGTACCAAATGGATCAGCACGGTGATTGTGCCCAAGCTGGCGCCGGTGTTGGGACAGAAGCTGGCGGCGCAGATGGTGCCGGTGATTGGTGCGGCTGCGGGTGCGGCGACGAACTACGCCTATACCAGTTATTATCAGGACATCGCGCATGTGCATTTTGGCCTGCGCAAGCTGGTCGTGGAAGCAGATGTGTCACCCGAGGATTTGGTTGCAGGTATGCGCAAGCGGTTGGGGAAAGACTAGTCGAGCGGCGCCCGTCCGCGGGTGGGCGATCTAGCCTGTCAAATTTGAACTGCGCGCACTGCCAAATCTACGTTTTCGATGTGCCAAATTGTGTCAAAATCGCCCGCCCATGGGGGCGGTCGGGCGATGTTCGGCAGCGTGTAGAGCACGCCTTTCTTCCAAGCGAAGTAAGGTGTTTATCCACTGCTGCGCAGATATTCCATCACGTCGGGGCGCACAGATTGCTCGCCTCTCTCACGTGCGGCGTGGATCACCCGGCGCAGCTCTTCCAGATTAACCCGACGGATCAGACTTTTCACTGGACCAATGGAGGCCGGCCGCATCGAAAGGTTGCGTAGTCCGATGGCGGCGAGACAGACGGCCTCAATCGGACGGCCGGCGTCTTCGCCGCAGAAACTGAGCGGCGTGCCAGTGTCGACGCAGCGGTTCACGATGCCTTCCAGGAAGGTCAGGAAGCTGACGTTGAGCGTGTCATAGCGACGACGCACCCGTTCGTTTTCCCGGTCTGCGGCAAAGAAGAACTGTTTCAGGTCGTTACCACCAATGGAAAGGAAGTCGACTTCCTCATAAAACTTCTTCGGCGCAAAGCCCAAGGAAGGTGTTTCCAGCATGGCGCCGACTTCGATCTCAGAGGGCAGCGGATGACCCAAGATCACTTCACGCTCAATCGCTTTGTCCACCTCGGCCTTCGCGGCGGTGTATTCTTCATATTGGGCGATGAAAGGGAACATGATGATCAGCGGGCGCCCGTGGGCAGCGCGCAGTAACGCCTGCAACTGCATGCGCATCACACCGGGTTTGTCCAGGGCCACACGCACTGCGCGCCAGCCAAGGGCCGGGTTGGGCTCATCCTGAGGTGCCATGTAAGGCAGCACTTTGTCTGAGCCAATGTCTAGCGTTCGGAAGACCACGCGTTTGCCGTCTGCTGCGTCCATGACGCGGGAATAAAGCTGTGCCAGCTCGGTCCGTTTGGGCATTTGGTTGCGGATCAGGAATTGCAGCTCGGTACGGAACAGGCCGACGCCTTCGGCGCCGGAAGATTCCAGCGAGGGCAGGTCAGCCATGAGGCCAGCGTTCATGGTGAGATGCACGACGGCACCATCGCGGCTCTTGGCTTCTTTGTCGCGGATGCTGGCATAGCGTTCCTGCGCTTTTGCGGCCATGGCGATCTTGTCGCGGAACGCTGTTACAACTGTGTCGTCCGGGCGCAGGTGCACAACGCCCTGATCGCCGTCGACCATGATGTGGTCGCCGTTGAGCGCTTCGGTGGTGACCTTGTCGGCGTGGATCACAAGCGGGATGGCCAGCGCACGGGCGACAATAGCGGCATGGCTGCCCACGGAGCCTTCTTCCAGAACGATGCCTTTGAGTTTGCGGCCATATTCCAACAACTCGCCGGGGCCGATGTTACGGGCGATTAGGATTGGGTCCGACGGCATGTCTGCGCCGGTTTCGGAACCTTGGCCGGTCAGAATGCGCAGCAGGCGGTTGGAGAGATCGTCGAGATCATGCAGGCGTTCGCGCAGATATTGGTCAGTGACCTGCTCCATGCGGGCGCGGGCGGTGGATTGTTCTTTCTCCACTGCAGCCTCCGCCGACAGGCCACGGGCGATGTCCTGCTCCATGCGCTTCATCCAGCCCTTGGAGTTGGCAAACATGCGGTAGGCTTCGAGCACTTCCAACTGTTCTTTGTCGCCTCGCTTGGCCCCATCGAGCATTTTGTCGACGCCGACGCGCAGCTCTTCGACGGCCTCGTTCAGGCGGGTGAGCTCCACGTCTGGATCATCTGCCACCGGATTGGTCACAACCACACGAGGTTCATGTAGCCACACATGGCCTTCAGACGCGCCTTCCTGACCAGAGGTGCCACGGAATAGCTCGGATTGCTGATGGCGCGCGCTCATGGCGGCACCTTCCCCGACAAAGGCTCCCAATTCGGTCATTTCAGCAAGCACCATGGCGACCACTTCGAGCGCGTAGACTTCGTCTGGGGAGAAGTCGCGCTTGTCCTTGGACTGCACGACCAGAACACCCAGATTGTCACCCAGACGTTGCACTGGTACGCCGCAGAAACTTGAGTAAATTTCTTCGCCTGTTTCAGGCATATAGCGGAAGCCTTTGGCGCTTGGGGCGTCGTGGGTATTCACCACTTTGGAGGTGCGTGCCACGCGACCCACAAGGCCTTCACCCACCCGCATGCGGGTTTGGTGTACGGCCGCTGCATTTAGACCTTCGGTGGCGCAGAGCTCTAGTGTTTCCTCGTCGCGAAACAGATAGATGGAGCACACTTCTGTGCCCATAGAAGAGGCGATCAGATGAGTGATTTTGTCCAAACGCTCCTGACCGGCGCTGTCCTCGGCCAAAGCATCGCGCAGGCGCCCCAAAAGTTTGCGGCTCTCAGTTTCGGTTTTTTGCACCATGTGAGGTGGGGTCCTTGTCACTACTCGGAGCCGAATAGATCACAACAATCGTGGAATCAAAACGGTTTATGCTGATGTCTCAGCGGCAATAGTATGCCGCGTTGCAGCGATCTTTGTGAAAATAATTCGAAAAAATGGACAAGCGGGTTAGCGGGTGGAGAATTCTGTTCTGGCTGATCCATGCCGCAGTATAGCAATTGGTGGTGTAAGATTTAAAGCCGCGCTGTAGTGGGAGGCGATATGCCGCAAAATTGGGCGGTTTGAGCTCAGAAACAAAAAACGCGCGGCAGTTGGGCCGCGCGTTGAAAAGTGTGAGGGCTGTTTAAGCTACCTTTTCGAGTTCAAAGGCGTCGTGCAGCGATTGCACTGCCAGCTCCATGTATTTTCGATCGATCAGCACGGAGATTTTGATTTCCGAAGTTGTGATCACTTTGATGTTCACGCCTTCATCGGAAAGTACTTTGAACATCTTAGCGGCGACGCCGGACTGGGAGCGCATGCCGATGCCGACAACGGAGACTTTGGAGACATCTTCGTCGATCACCAGCTCGGCAAAGTTCAACCCACCGGAGGTCTTGAGTTCATCCAGCGCAGTTTCGGCGCGTTTCACCTGATCGGTGGGGAGGGAGTAGGTCATGTCTGTGCGGCCATCCTCGGAGATGTTCTGCACAATCATATCGACGTTCACACCCGCATCAGACAGGCAGCCAAAGATAATGGAGGCGATACCCGGGCGGTCAGCCACGGACAGCAGGGTCATTTTGGCTTCGTCGCGGGAGTAGGCCACACCGGCCACAACATTGGATTCCATGATTTCCTCCTCATCGCAGACCAGCGTGCCGGCCTCGTCGGATTGTTCTTCAAATGAGCTGAGCACGCGCAATTTTACTTTGTAGCGCATGGCGAGTTCGACAGAGCGTGTTTGCAGGACCTTGGCGCCCAGAGAGGCCAGTTCCAGCATTTCTTCAAAGGCGATTTTGTCCAGTTTGCGCGCTTTGGCGCAGATGCGCGGGTCGGTGGTGTAGACGCCGTCCACATCGGTGTAGATGTCGCAGCGTTCCGCGTCAAAGGCGGCCGCGAAGGCCACAGCTGTGGTGTCTGATCCGCCGCGCCCGAGTGTGGTGATGCGCCCTTCCTCAGAGATGCCCTGGAAACCGGCAACCACGGCGACACGCATGCCTTCGCCAAATTTGGCGTTGATATTGTCGGTTGGGATCTCTTCGATCCGGGCCTGGCTGTGGGCGGAGGATGTTTTGAGTGGCACTTGCCAACCCTGCCAGCTGCGCGCGGGCACGTCCATTTCCTGCAAGGTGAGAGCCATCAAGCCAGCGGTGACGTTTTCGCCGGAGCTGACCACCGCGTCATATTCGCGAGCGTCATACAGCGGCGAGGTTTCGTCCACATAGCCCACAAGCTTGTTGGTTTCGCCAGACATGGCGGAGACAATGACAATCACGTCATAGCCTTTGGCCACCTCAACCCCGACGCGTTTGGCGGCGCGGCGGATGCGGTCCAGGTTGGCGACAGATGTGCCGCCGAATTTCATCACAAGTACGGGCATGGCGCGTCCTTAGTTCGTAAGTCGCAGGCGGTTTACGCGGTTGGGGCCTCCGAGGCAAGGCGGATTGGCGCGGCAGGGCGGCACATGTGGCGGTGGCGCAAGGCTTGAGTGCAAGGGCAGAGGAGGGGCCAGCCCCTCCGGCACAGAAGATGTGCGCCTGCCCGGGGTATTTGGGGGCTGTGAATGGGGTGTCAGATCGGATGCGCGCGGCCATCCCAGGTTTCAAAGCAGCCTGTGGTCTCAAGGCTTAAGGCGTGGAAGCGCTCGACCAGTCCGGTGGCGGACTCGCTTACGGTGATGTCGCCGCCGTCGCCGCCCATATCGGTTTTCACCCAGCCGGGATGATAGATGCCGACGGCGATGCCTATGTGTTTCAGGTCTGCCGCCAGATTGAGGCCGAGGTTCAGGGTGGCTGCTTTGGACGCGCGGTAGACGTAGCTGCCGCCGCGCACTTTGGTGGAGGAGCCCATCTGCGACGAGATGATCGCGATTTTGGGGTTTTGCGCCAGTTGCAGATTGGGCAGCAGGTTTTGCACAGATAGGAACACGCCCGTGACATTGGCGGCAAACGTGTCCGCCCAGAGGTTCGGGGCGTAGCCGTCTGCGAGGTTTTGACCTTTGTCCAGAAAAACGCCTGCATTGCAGATCAGTAGGTCCACCGGTTGCGTGTCGAGCGCCTGTGCCATCGCACGTTGGCTGTCCGCGTTGGTGACGTCCAGTTCCAAGTACTCTCCACCCGTGCGGCTGGTGCCAGTGACATGGTGGCCTTCGGTCTTCAGTGTTTGCTCAAGGGCCAGTCCAATGCCACGATTGGCGCCGGTGATGACTACATGCATGGAAAGGCTCCTTTGGGGGTCAGTTGGTTTTGCGACCAATGTTGAAGGGCAGTGGGGCCACTGGAACACCGTCCTCAATGAGTGCTTTGGCTTCTTCGATCTTGGCTTCGCCATAGATCGGCCGTTCAGGACTGTCACCGTCGTGCATGGCGCGGGCTTCGCTTGCGAAATCCTTGCCAACATAGTCTGAATTGGCCTCAACATGATCACGCAGTTCTTTGAGGGCTTGCTCGGCTGGCGACGCGGGCTGACTCAGCGGCCCTGGTGTGCTCGCGGCTTCGGGGGCCGGGGCTGGCGTTGTTTCTTGTGGTTTGGCGGCGGCGGAGCGTGCAGGTCGTACGCGTGGAGCCATCATCGCCTTTTCCACATTGGTGTCCCCGCAGACGGCGCAGGCCACCATGCCCGCGGCCTTGAGCTTGTCAAAGGCGGCAGCAGATTGGAACCAGCTGTCAAAGCGGTGGTCGTTGGCGCATTTCAGAGTGTAGTTGATCATTGTGCTGTGGCGTTGCCCATGTCCGTTGGCGCGAACATAGGCGTGGGAGGGGGCGGGATCAAGCAGAGGCGCCTAGCGGTTGGATGCGAAGGTCGCCGGATCAAATCTGAGAACGAGGTTTGCAAGATCGGGGTGGGCAATGCGTTTGGCTGCCTTTTTGGGGCGTAGCCATTTGCGGTCCCGTTGGCCTGTTTCAGGATACCTGCGGGCGAGCTTGTCCACTTCTAGAGGATATACGAGCACTTGAATGGCTTGGCCACACTTGGGGCCGCGCGTTTTTCGGTAGCGGTAGGTGCCAAGGCAATGCTTACGCGCTCGGCCAAGAATGCCTGCTTCTTCCCAAGCCTCCTGTGCGGCGGTTTTGTGGGGCTTGAGGTCGGCCATCGGCCAGCCCTTGGGTAGCAGCCATTGGCGGGTGCCGCGTGAGGTGATCAGCAGCACTTCTGTTTTTCCTTTGTGGATGCGGTAGGGCAGCGCAGCAAATTGGATGTTTTTGCCGCGTTTTTGCGCCTTGCGGATCATGGTTGTCGTGGTGGCTGGGTCAAGCAGGCCCATGTTGTCTCCAAAAAGTTCGGGGCTCGGGTAGGGGCACCCTAGGTTCCCCGCAAGATCAGGCCAACCGGTGTGTTGCGCTTCTTTAGCCAGTGTTGCAACGCGGTTTTGGGATCTTGTGGGAAAGATATGGGAAATCGCGCTGGGAATTCATGGGACATCTATGGGCGTTACAGCGTTTTTACGCCGAATCGGTTTGAATGTGGCGAGATATTGCCCTTTAGGTTGCAGGTCTTGCGGAGTGATCTTGACCGTCTGTGGAAAAAAATTGGGAAAACTTGGGAAAAAGTATGACGAGGATTGGTTCGCGCTATTTGGTGTTCGGTGTTGCATGGGTTGTCTAGATGTAGTGGGTGCGCCTACGGTTTCGCTCTTGAGTTCGCGAAACTTGATGACCGATGGTCGCGCGTGGAGTGCTTTTGTCCACAAATTCCTATTGATTTCCATGAATTCCCATGGCATCCCTGTCTACACGATGAGGACGGGACATAAAGAGAGGCGCTAAGACCTCCGATCCCAAGTCAGGTTTCATACAGGCACCCGCTTTCATCGAAAAAAAGAGATCCGGTGCGTGGGCGAGCAGAACATCCCCCCAGGTGGCACGCGCAACTGGACTACCCGCAAAAGCGGGACGAGGGCGGCGGATTGATCAGTGGCAGCAGATCAATCCGCCGTTTTCCCTTCCGGCCCGGGGTGGTTGGAGCAACAGGTTGAAAGGGGCCATAGGCAGTGGCGCTCATGTTTCGCGGTGAAAGCCGTAACAAGGTGGATAACAAGGGGCGGATGTCGATTCCGGCCAAGTTCCGCCGTGTGCTTGAAGCAGGTGACCCTGACTGGAAGAGTGGCGAAAACCCCAACCTGGTGATTGTCTACGGTGGTAAGACACGCGAATTTTTAGAATGTTTCACGGTAGAGGCGATGGACGATGTGGTGGCCCGCATCATGAAAATGCCCCGTGGCAGCAAAAAGCGCCTCGCGCTTTCGAAGTTATACCTTACTCAATCCTTGGAAGTGTCGGTGGATGAAACCGGCCGACTGGTGTTGCCCAAAGAGCAGCGCGATAAGATTGGGCTTGAGAACATGGCTTTCTTCGGCGGCAAGGGCGACACGTTTGAGATCTGGAATCCAGAGACATACGACGCCACTCAGGAAGAAGCGCTTGAAGCGGATGATGATTTTGATCCGGACGCTGACCCTTCCATTTATCTCGACGGCGACGAGGATTTCTAACCATGGCGACGTCTGAAGAACCCGCCGCCAAACGCCCACACATTCCAGTCCTGCTTGCGCCGCTTTTGCGCGCAGTGGCGCCGGTGTCGGGCCGCTGGCTGGATGGCACCTTTGGGGCCGGAGGCTATACCCGTGGATTGATCGAGGCCGGCGCTAGCAAGGTTTACGGTGTGGATCGTGATCCTCTGGCATTTGAGATGGCGGCACCCTGGGTTGGGGACTATGGCGATCAGATAGAACTGGTCGGCGGCGTGTTCTCCAAAATGGATGAGTATGCGCAGGATTTGGACGGCGTGGTGCTCGACCTAGGTGTGAGCTCCATGCAGCTGGATCTGGCAGAGCGCGGTTTTTCGTTTATGAAAGACGGCCCGCTGGACATGCGTATGAGCCAGGACGGCCCTTCCGCTGCCGATTTGGTGAATGAGGCGGAAGAGGCTGAGATCGCCAATATCCTGTTTCAATATGGTGAGGAGCGCGCGAGCCGACGTATTGCCAAGGCCATTGTGCGTGAGCGGGCGGTTGAGCCGATCACCACAACATTGCGGCTTGCAGGTATTGTTGAAAGCTGTTTGCCGCGCTCCAAGCCCGGGCAGAGCCATCCGGCGACACGCAGTTTCCAAGGGCTGCGGATTGCGGTGAATGATGAATATGGTGAGCTGTTTCGTGGCCTGATGGCTGCAGAGCGCGCGCTCAAGCCTGGCGGTTTGCTGGCGGTTGTGACTTTCCATTCGGTGGAAGATCGCATGGTGAAGCGGTTTATGCAGAGCCGCGCGGGCAAGACTGGCAATGTGAATCGTTATGCGCCGGAAACGGAACAAGACAAACCGGCGTTTGAGCTGATCACCCGCAAGGCTGTTGGGCCAGATCCGGATGAGTTGGAAGGCAACCCGCGGGCGCGGTCTGCGAAGTTGCGCGTGGCGCGGCGTACCGATGCGCCGTCCGGTGAGATTGCCGGAAAAGCCATTGGAATGCCAACACTTGGGGGACGCAAGTGATGCGGATGGTGTTGTTTATCCTGGCCGCAGGGATGGTGATTGGGTTGTCGGTTTGGGCCTATCAAGAGAACTATCGCACTCAGGCGATGATTGGCGAAACCGAGCGCTTGCAGCGTGAGATTGGTGAGGCGCGAGCGCGTCTGGCGGTTCTTAAGGCAGAGTGGGCTTATCTCAACCGCCCAGACCGGCTGCGCGATCTGACTGAAATCAACTACAACGACATGCAGCTTTTGCCGCTGCGCCCGGATCAGTTTGGCCGGATCGAGCAGGTGGCGTTTCCGTCCGTTGACGCGCCGATCACCTTTGAGAACGCAGTGGAAGTCTCCTCTGAGGAGGCTAAGCCATGATCCGCAAGCCGCTGCGTCCTTTGGCGTCGATCCTGCATGCGCGCAGTGCGGGGGAGAATCCGGATCAGATTGAACGCGCAAACCTGCGGGAACGTCACGAAGAGATGCGCAACAAGGGGCGTGCGCGGGCCGAAGGGCGGTTGCTCATCATGGGCGCGCTGTTTGCCGGCGCGTTTCTGATAGTTGGCGCACGGATGGCTGTTGTGAGCATGTCCGAGGCGACAGAGCCGCGCACCAGCTATGCCGGCAGTCGCATTCAGGCGGAGCGGGCGGATATTGTCGACCGCAAGGGCCGCATTTTGGCGACCAACCTGGAAACACACTCCATCTACGCGCATCCGCATGAGATGATTGACCCGGCTTTCGCAGCGCAGAAACTGGCGGAAATCTTCCCGGATCTGGATGCCGAGAAACTGGAGCGCAGGTTCAAAGACGGGCGTAAGTTCTACTGGGTGAAGAAAAAAATCTCCCCGGAGCAAAAGCAGGCGGTGCATGACATTGGCGAGCCGGGCCTGTTGTTTGGGCGTCGTGAGATGCGGCTGTATCCGAACGGGCGCTTGGCGGCGCACATCCTTGGCGGCGCGTCATTTGGCGAAGAAGACGTGCATGACGCCGAATTGGTTGGTGTTGCGGGCGTCGAAAAGTACTTTGACGACGCGCTGCGCGATCCGGTCAATGGTGACAAGGCGCTGACGCTGTCGATTGACCTGACGGTGCAAACCGCGGCGGAGCGGGTGCTTTGGGGTGGCATGAAGCTGATGAACGCCAAAGGGGCGAGCTCGGTTTTGATGGACGCGCACACCGGCGAGATTGTCTCCATGGTGAGCCTACCGGATTTTGATCCGAACAATCGACCAAACCCTCCGGTGCAAGGGCAGGCGGCGGATAGCCCGTGGTTTAACCGCGCGGTGCAGGGGCTGTATGAACTGGGCACGACCTTCAATCTTTTCACGGCGGCGCAG
>Ga0189290_100231_pt1 | contig 23430 bp, 20 predicted proteins | sample UW140minimetaG_FD_130318 | JGI IMG/M metagenome (GOLD analysis project Ga0189290, IMG submission 130318) | Marine microbial communities from the Costa Rica Dome - UW140 mini metaG | ecosystem: Environmental > Aquatic > Marine > Oceanic > Photic zone | place: Costa Rica: the Eastern Pacific...
GATTTTAAGCAGTGTAAACTTTAGGTTTCAATAGGAAAACTCAAAAGAGAGGCACTCTTAGAAGTGCTAAGAATGCCTTATTTTTTTGAAATTATAGGCTTGTGCAACGGTTACCATTGTTGTACGCAGGTTTTTATTTTTTTGATTCTCTGTATTTATATTTTCCATCTTTAAAAACTAAAAAGTGAGACATACTTAAAATATCTCTATTCCCTTTAATTTTTGTAATTAAATACCATTTTTCGTTGTCAGAAGTCGTTAGTGGATTATTCCAATCAACTTCAATGAATTTAGGTTGTTGTTTTTGAACTTCGGTTATGTTTAGTTCAGTCTCAATATTATCAGCCCATTCTATAGTATCATTGTAGTAATCTTTGCAACTAACAACAACTACAACTGAGAATAAAAAGATAAAGTTCTTAAGCATACTAAATTTCATTCCAATCGATTATTTTTTATCAACGAGTCCATTTCCGCTTGATATTTTTCTCGCCAGTCTTTTTCGTTTCTTTTATTCAGATACTTTTCAATTTCAGCGTTGTAAGCGTCAATTCCGCGTAATTGAGGTTCAGTAACAACGCAACCAACATTCGATTCGTGAAATCCGTATTTTTCTTTTAATCCAATGCAAGGAACTCCACAAGGCAATGGTTTTCCAACTGTCACGATTCTTGCTGAATTCCTCCAACTGTCAATTTTTCCAGTCAAATAATTGAATCGGTTAAAAAGTCCGAATTGCCAGAATAAAATTCCAACAATTAAGATTCCAATTCCGATTGTTATTTTCTTTTTGCGTTTCATTGGTCAACTTGCGTACAACGACTGCGTGTATGAGCAGTAGCGGATTTTTAGCTACTACTTTTCGGAAGGCAAGATACTTAATAAAACGAAAAAACGGTTCAAGTTTACACTTAAACCGCTATTGCTTATACACCTTGTTGTGCGTTCGCTCTTTTTTCTAATTTGGCGAATGAAGTCCGATTTTGTTTCCCTCCGAGTCGTGGAAAATAGCAAAAAATCCACTCTCGTCAGCGTGAGGTGTTTTAGGGATAATTATTTTTCCACCTTTTTCTTCTACTTTATCAAGAATCGTTTGTAAGTTATCTCCACCATTAAGGTAAATAGTAACTCCGCTGGCAGAAGGTTCGTAACCTTCTCCTTTCATAATTACTCCTGTAACCATTTGGTCTTGATATGGAAATAAACCCATTTCCATTCCAGGGAATTCTAATTTTTCAATTTCTACTCCTAAAATTTCTTTGTAAAAGTTAATAGCTCTTGAAATGTCAGTCGCTGGGATCTCAAATATTGATATAAAACTATTCATATTTTTATCGTTTTTGATTGTTGTCACTGTAGTAGGATTTGATTCGGAAACAGAAGCTTCTGCTTCTCTATTTTTACAGGATAAAAAGCCAAACATTAAGGCAATAATTGTAATAAGTATAGTGTCTTTCATTTTCCGTTTGTTATTTATAAAACAAAATTAGTAGTAGGAAGTCGCTTGAAATTGTAAAAATGCGACACGCTGGATTATTTATAGAAAAGGGCAGAAAGGGTCAAGTTTTCGTTAGTAAGAAATTCTTTAGGATTTATTCCTGTAAATTCTCTAAAGTCTTTTATAAAGTGAGCTTGGTCAAAATATTCATTTTCATAGGCAATATCGGTTAGGTTTTCTGATTTTTGGTCAAGCAACATTTTTAAAGCAGTTTGTAATCGAATAACTTTTCCCAATTGTTTAGGACTAATTCCGATTTGCTTTTTAAAGTTTCTTTCGAGTTGTCTACGTTTTGATAAGTTGTCTTTGAGGATTGAATTTATAGAAGCAGTTCCGCTTGTTGATAAAAGAGAATCAACAGTATTTTTTACAATTGAATTAATCATCTTTTCGTCATTTAGCTTATCCAAAAGAAATTTTTCGATAATGCTTATTCGTTGTTCTGTGTTTTTAGCATCGAATATTTTTTGTTCTAAATTATCTACGGTTTCCTTTTCAAAAAGTTTACTTATGGGTGTTTCTTTGTTTACCAAATTATTGATTGGTTCAGAAACAAAGTTTGCAAATCCATAAGGATAAAATCGGACAGCAAATGTTTTAACAAACCCTGTTGGCTCAATATAAAATGGTTCAATTGTTTGTCCTAGCACCATTGCACGTGGTTGAAGTATAAATTCATTTTCAGACGTGTAACGTTTTATGTCATCTCCAAGAATAAATGCCATTTCAATACAACCATCAGGTACTATTCGTTGTTTTTGCGATTCAGACTGTTTAGGTACTTCCAAAGTCCAATAACAACTAATAAGCGATTTTAAGTCAATATGTGGTTCGTATGTTTGGTAGTCCATTTTATCTTTTGATTACGGTTTTCCCGAGTGACGCACAACGGTCTGGCTATGGTTAGTACGGGAATTAAAAGTAATGAATTTCCGATTAAGCGCTTAGCCAAAACTTTTTTATTTTGTTTTATATTTTCTATTTCAAAGTCAAATCAAAAAGATTTGGCGGACTTGGTTAAAAGCTCTAAACTTTGGGTTAAGCGCCAAAACCCGTATTAATTATAGGTGTTGTTATGTGCTTTTTTTATTCCAAATCAGCTTATCCGAGTCAAATAATTCTGATTTAATTGATTTAACTTTTCCTTTTTCTTTCAGTAAGTTGAGTGTTTGAACCAACTTTGGGGTATTGTCTTTATAATTATGACTTAATGATTTAAACTCTTTTGTCGTTTCCATATAGTATTGAAAGAACCATAAGTCTAATACACCATAATAGCCATCAAATTTTAAATTTATATCTACAACTTGTCCTGTTTTAGAATTAGAAAAACATATATCTCCTCCGTGGAAACCATATCTCCAGTTTTTTGATAATTTATTTTCATCAAGTTTTAATGTTTCCCTTATTTCTCGGAATGATTTTTTTGTATCTACAAAACTGTATTCATATTTTTCTTCAAATTCCTTTATCAGTTTTTCAGACGTTAACCTGTAACTTTTAATAGCTTTTTCTAATTCCCTAGAGCTTTCTTCAATTTCTAAGTCTGAAAATAAACTATAGATATTATAAAATTTTAGATCTTTAAATTCTCCCTTGTGAATTTCAACATTGAGATTTTGATTAATATTTTCAATATATTTTTTTAAGTTTTTTAGAAATAGGAATTTAAATTTAGAATTATAATCTATTCTGATTCGGTCATTATTTTTCAACTCTTCTTTAATAACTTCTAAAGTAGGCAAGTCCCTGGTTTTATTACAATATATTTTTTTTAACTCTCTCATTTTTGAAATTCTGACTACCGTCAAGTTTTTATTAATGTTTTTAGTTCCTATATTGCTCTTGACGTTTGCCAAAGTACTCAGGGATTTTTGAGTTCTATGAGGGATTGCACATAACGTTTTGGCTAAGCTGCGTTTTAATGCAGTTTAGGTGTTGTTGTAGCCTGTTTTTGTTAATATGCATTTCCTGGTTTACTTATTCCATTTTCATCTGGAATATATAAATGATAAGTATCTTCTGTATTCCAAAATTCAGGTTCTAAAATTATGCTAACGTCCTTACCGAAACTTTCTGTTAACACTTCTTTAAATTCACTAATTGATTCTACCCCTTGCCAATCAGAGTATCTATTCCTCTTGAATTCTTGATAAGAACTTTCTAAAATTATAATTTCCTGTATCGATTCTTTTTTAGAAATAAGTTTCAATGATTTATCAATAAAATCTATAGTAATTACTCCAGTGCATAACTCATTAAATGACTTAAAAACAGTCAAAGAATCGCTAGGATTGCAGCTGTTGATTAAATCATCAAAATCACTTTTATTTTCTATAAAAAAATAATGTCTATTCCCACCAGAATTCGGTATCCTTAGACAAATCAATATTTTTTCATTTTTATTAAATAACCCATAAGAAGCTATTTCAAAATCACCTTTTGTCATTTAACTTTTATTTGGTTTAAATTGGCTACAACGGTTTGTGTATGAAACGTAGCGTGTAAAAAGACACTAACTTTTCGGATTAACACAGAGCCGAATTTTTATATTTTGTTTTTAATTTTTCTATTCTAAAAGCCAAATTTAAAAATTTGGCGGTCTTCGTAAATATACATTATCCTTTCGATTTAGCACTTATTAGCTATGTTTTATACACCTTGTTACCACACGTTTTTTATTTTTTCAATTCGTTCGGGATATTTTCCGTTTTCCAAAAATTCTTTAAATTCCTCTCCAGTAAATTTTACATTACCAGAACTAATTATTGAGTTTTTCCAATCTGAAACTATTAATTGAATGGTTTTAAACAACTTTTCATTTTCATCTCCATTTTCAATTCCGATTTTTAATTCTCCATTTTCTTGTCCGATAAATTTGAAAAATAAACCTTTTTGAGTTTCGCTTATCTTATTTAAAGTTTGTATAAAATATCCGCTATAATCTGGATAAGGAACTTTTTCGGGTTTGATAAGTTCGCTTGCAAAATATCTAAAACATGTTTCAATTCCATTTTTTTCAAATTGTTCAATCCAATATTTAGGTGAAGGAACTTCTTTTGAATTAGCAGTTATGAAAAATTCACGACTACTAATCCAAGGTTTGGTATATGTTTGAGTGATTTTAGGCTCACTAATTTCTATAGAATCGCAAGTCAATTCAAATAGATTTGGGGTATCGAACTTTAATCCAAATCCGTTTTCTATCAAGTCAATACCGTTTATACAAGATTCTTTTGTTGGTATGAAAAGGTCTTTTTTAAAAGTCCAATTTGTAAGTCCGATTGGTTTTAAACAAAACTCTTTTAATTCCTGCTTTTCTCCAGCAACATACGTCCCAACTGTTTGATATCCGACTACAATTTCAAGTCCGTTTTTCGAATCATTAATTGCAGATATAAATCCTTCTTCAAACCAATGGTTTTGGTCAAGCCATTTTTCTAAATCAATTCTGTTGTTAATGTTCATTTCTGTAATGTGTGGTAACTATTGTATAAACTCAACTTATTGCGTTTATTTTCTATATATGCTCAATTGTTTATTTTTTAAAGATATAAAATAAGTAGAGTTACTTCTTCAATATTTCTAGGAAATCAATCCGTGGCCCAACTTCTTTTGTGTATTGTTTGGCCATTACTCTAGATATTTGCCCAATATGAGAGAGAGCGTGTACAGCCCATGTGGCAATAAGTTGTTGGAGTGTTACATTACCAAAATCTGGGTGAGTTCCTATAGTACTTAAATTGTTTTTAGTAATCTTTAAGGACTTTAATTGCTTAATATTATGAGCTTTCAACGTAGTAAACTCTAATATTAAATGATCTATGGGGCTATTTTGGACTTCATTTAATTGAACAAATTTGGTTGCTATGGCTTTGGCTAAAATCAATGCCATGAGGCGTATGGCTATAACTAACAACTAGTCTTTGACTATTTATTTCGTTAGACTCTATTATTAAATCTAAGAGGGTATCGTTCCCTGATACAGTGTATCTATAATTATGATTGTTGGTTGTAATTTTTCTACTTTCTTTTTTAGGGATTCCCATAAGTGAAATTAGCTTATACTCTAAATATAAAAAATAAAAACTGTTACTTAGTATTTGCCTCTCTTTGTTTAAAGTTGTCTTTTTGTATATTACCATCATAAACCAACTTACTATATGTATACAAGACGAATATTTCCTATTAAAGGCGTTTTAAAATGGACAAGACGCTACATTTTTCTATTTATTTTTATTTCTACCATACCTGTTGTTTTGTTCGACGTTTTAGGGTTAAAATGGTTGCATGTGCCATGGTTGCCATTAGGTGTTTTAGGTACGGCAGTAGCCTTTGTTATTGGTTTTAAAAATAATGCATCTTATGATCGTTTATGGGAAGCTCGTAAAATATGGGGTGGTATTGTTAATGCATCACGTTCATGGACTATTATGGTTAAAGATTTTATTACGAACGACCACGCTAAACTGAATAAAACAGAGGAAGAGTTACAGAATATAAAACGAGAGTTAGTGCATAGGCATGTGGCATGGTTAACAGCTTTACGTTACCAAATGAGGGAAGATAAACCTTGGGAGATGCATTTAAAAACTAAGCGGTCTAATAGAGAGTTTAGAGAATCTCAATTTAGAGTTTGTGAAGAAGAAATAACTATGGAAGATGCGGTTAAACCATATGTTTCTACTGAAGATTTTAAAGAGGTTTTTGCTAAAGGAAATAAAGCGTCTCAGTTAATAGGGATACAATCTAGACGACTAAAAGAGTTAATGAAAGACGGGCTAATTGAAGATTTTAGACATATGGAAATGACTAATATGTTGGTTGAATTTTATACACTGCAAGGTAAAAGTGAGCGTATTAAAAACTTTCCATATCCAAGACAGTTTGCAACACTAAACTATATTTTTGTTTGGATTTTTATATTACTACTTCCTTTTGGTATCATGGAAGGATTTGAGGTTATAGGAAATCATATTTTGGAGGGTTTAGCAACTCATGAATCACATTCAAGTATAACTCACCAAGCACAGGAGTTTATAGCAAGGCATTTTGTATGGTTTTCTATTCCGTTTAGTGCTTTGATCGCTTGGGTCTTTCATACTATGGAATCGATAGGGGAGAACACAGAGAATCCTTTTGAAGGAGGTCCAAACGATGTGCCAATTACAGATATGACAAGAGGTATAGAAATAGACATACGACAGTTAATAGACGATACAGATATTCCTAAACCATACGTTTGGGTTAATGATATTATTATGTAAAATTAAAATATATTGCATAAAAAAAGCGACTTAATGAGTCGCTTTTTTTATATGTTTATTGTTCAGAACCTGGAGGGTATTGAGTCATTATTTCTGCAACAAACTCTTTAATTCTAGTTTCTTTTTTATCTATATCTCTGTAGTTTGCTAGAGTTCCAGAACCTTTACCTTGCCATATAAGCTCTTTTTTGTTTGCGTCTATTAAATCTATATATAAACTACCTTCTGTAGTAGACCTTATAGAACTGCTGTTTCTCCAATAATAAGGACTCCATCCCCAACCGTAGCCATAAGGACCGAAACCTCCGTTGTTATATACATTTACTTGCTCTCTAGATTTAGTAAAAATACTTACTAAAACATCGGGAGATTCAGACTTAGTGAAGCCTTTGGCTAGCATCTCTGCTTCAATAGCTCTAAGTATTCTACGTTTATCTAAATCGCTAATTTCTGCTTTATCGATTCCAGTTTTAAAAAATGCAAAGGTCTTGTAATTATTAAAGTCTGCATTTTTATCGTAATCAGAAACAACACGAACAGTGGTACAAGAACTAGCCATTACAACTAGTAATAAAATAGGTAATGTTTTAAGTAACTTTTTCATAGATGATTTTTTTAGTTTCCATATTACAGGAAAACGGTTAATGGTTATAACGAGTCTATTATTGCATCATCGACAATATTTGGTAATGTTACTTTTAGGTTAGGTTCGATTTCCATAGCTCGTTTTATTGCAAAAACTGCGCCTTCGTTTCTAGCCCAACTTCGTCTTGAAATTCCGTTATTAACATCCCAGAATAACATTGATTTTAAACGCTTTGATGCTTCTTTAGAACCATCAAGAACCATACCAAAACCTCCATTGATAACTTCTCCCCAACCAACACCTCCACCATTGTGAATGCTTACCCAAGTTGCTCCTCTAAAACTATCTCCAATAACATTATGGATAGCCATATCTGCAGTAAAGCGAGAGCCATCATAAATATTAGAAGTTTCACGGTATGGAGAGTCTGTTCCAGAAACATCATGGTGATCTCTACCTAAAACTACAGGACCAATTTTTTCTTCTGCTATTGCTTGGTTAAAAGCTTCTGCTATTTTTGCTCTTCCTTCTGCGTCTGCATATAATATTCTTGCTTGCGAACCTACCACTAATTTGTTCTCTTGTGCACCTTTTATCCATTGGATATTATCTGCCATCTGCTGTTGAATCTCTTTTGGAGATTGTTTCATCATTTCTTCCAGAACATCACAAGCTATAGCATCTGTTTTCACTAAATCTTCAGGGTTCCCTGAAGCACAAACCCAACGGAAAGGTCCAAAGCCATAGTCGAAACACATAGGTCCCATAATATCTTGAACGTAACTAGGGTATTTAAAATCAATACCATTATTAGCCATAATATCTGCACCAGCTCTAGAGGCTTCTAGTAAAAATGCATTTCCATAATCGAAGAAGTATGTCCCTTTTGCTGTGTGCTTATTTATAGCAGAGGCATGGCGACGTAAGGTATCTTGAACTTTAGTCTTAAATAACTCTGGGTTATTTGCCATCATTTCATTAGATTCTTCAAAAGACAAACCTGCTGGATAATAACCTCCTGCCCATGGGTTGTGTAATGAAGTTTGGTCACTTCCTAAGTCTATATGTATGTTTTCTTTATCGAATTTTTCCCAAACGTCTACAATGTTTCCTAAATAGGCAATAGAAATAACTTCTTCATTTTTTTTGGCCTCTATAACTCGATTAACTAATATGTCTAAGTCACTAATTTTTTCATTAATCCAACCTTGATCTAAACGAACTTGAGTTATTTTGGGATTAACTTCTGCGCAAACGGTAACACAACCAGCTATGTTTCCTGCTTTTGGTTGTGCGCCAGACATACCTCCTAAACCTGAAGTAACAAATAAATTCCCTTTAGGGGATTTTCCTATTTTTCTAAAGCCGTTTAAAACAGTTATTGTTGTACCATGAACGATTCCTTGAGGTCCAATGTACATATAACTACCAGCTGTCATTTGGCCGTATTGCGTAACACCTAAGGCATTAAATTTTTCCCAATCGTCCGGTTTAGAATAATTTGGTATCATCATGCCGTTGGTAACTACAACTCTCGGTGCTTCTTTATGAGAAGGGAATAATCCCATTGGATGACCAGAATACATAACAAGTGTTTGTTCATCTGTCATTTCAGCTAAATATTTCATTGTTAGCCTATATTGTGCCCAATTTGAAAAAACAGCCCCATTACCACCATAAGTAATTAACTCATGCGGGTGTTGTGCAACTGCATAATCTAAATTGTTTTGAATCATTAGCATTATTGCTGCAGCTTGCATAGATTTTGCTGGATATTCGCTAATTGGTCTAGCGTACATTTTATAATCTGGTCGAAAACGAAACATGTATATACGACCATATAAATCTAACTCTTCTTTAAACTCTTTAATTAATGTTTCATGATGTTTTTTATCAAAATAACGAAGTGCATTTTTTAGAGCTAGTTTTTCTTCTTCTTTAGAAAGAATAGCTTTTCGTTTTGGAGCACGATTTATAGAAGTGTTGTATGGTTTTACATTAGGTAGACTGTCTGGTATACCTTCTAAAATTTGATCTTTAAATGACATATTGTGTGTTTTACTTATTAATAATTAGTTTACGTGTAAATTCTAATTATTAACTAAGGATACCGTATGTCTGCGCGATGATAACTTGTCGCGATTAATATTTTATATGTTTTAAAGTAATTGTCCAATGTTACTTTTGTGTATTTGTTTTTTTATCATATCCATATGGGCAATGTCTACAGCCACTTTTGCAACAATAACCTCTTTTTAAATGATATTGTTCTGTGAAACAACGGTAACCTTCAGGGGTTAAATAATAGTCGCCCTCTTCTACAGGAATTATTTTTTTCATATTGTCACAAAGATAATGTAAATTAGAATGATTTTTGAATGCTATTAACCAATGATTTTATTTTCTAAATATTTAGTGCCTAAAGGTTATACAGGTATAACTATATTTCCCTTTGTTTTTTTGAAACATAGGGATTTAAAAAATGATATCATACTTGTAAATCACGAGAAAATACATTTAAGACAACAAATAGAGTTGTTAATTTTACCCTTTTATATTGTATATTTAATTGAGTTTTTATTGCGCTTAGTACAATATAGAAGTTGGTATAAAGCTTATAGAAATATTTCTTTTGAGAGAGAAGCTTATAGAAATGAAAACGACCTTAATTATTTGAAATCAAGGTCGTTTTGGGAATTTATGAAGTATTTATAATATTTTTTACTTTTTTTCTAGCTTTTTAAGACGGCTTCGAAATTATCAATATTTTTTTGTTGCTCATTTATACGGTTTTCTAACTTTTTAATGTGTTCTTGTTGTTCTTGAGTGGCTTTTATAAGTACAGGTATTAATGAAACATATGAAACTTTTATATTATTAAGCTTAACAGAATTAAATGAGCTATTTTTATCTTTTTTATAAGTTTCAGTCTTAGAGAATTCTTTAACTAATTTGTTTACTTGCTTGAGAAACTAAGCCTATTCTGTTCTCTTGAAATGGATCGTCTTTTAATTCATATGAAATAGTACTTAATTGCATAATTTCTTTTAAACCATAAGTCATTGGGTTAATATTCTTTTTAGCATTTATGTCTGATGTAATGAATATATTCCCAACATATAGATCTCTCCACTCATTAGCTAAACCTAAATCGGAAGTTAAATGCTCGGTAGGGGAGAAAGTATCTCTTATATAAAGTTCTGCTTCACCGTCTACTAGAAACTCAATAGAGCCTAAGTCCATTGTTGTGTCTCTAGAAACTCCATTGTCAAAATCTGTTACATAATCAATTGTTGTTGTATATGCATCAGCAGGAACAAGTGTTGTAGTACTAAATGTGTTACCGTTTGCAAATAAAGCCCTAGTAGAACCAAAAATTACAACATCATTTCCTGCATCTACAAACATTGCATTTTCGTTGTTATCTGTTTCAATTCTTAAGTTTAAATCCGTACCTAAATCATTGGAAATTGTAGTATTGTTATCTGATATTTGATGGTTTACCGTATTGTTTTGGTAGACATTTATTATACCGTCATCATTTGAATTTATCAATTCTATTAATACATCCCCAGAATTTGCGGCACCATCTCTAACTTGTGCTTGGTTCATAAAAGAGGTTTCAGTGGTATTCAATCTCATTTTTTCAACAGATTGCCTTCTAAAAGACACATCATTATTGTCTACCGTTCCGATGAATATAGTTGTTGGATTTGTTCTGCTATTTCCTACGATTGTCCAATCTGTAGAAGGTCTAGTTGTTAACATAACACATGTAGACCCGTCCCAATAATAAAATCCAGAAACATTTACGCCTTCACGACCATCATTATATATTAAAGTACTAGTTATAGGTCCTCTACCTTGTGGGTTTACTACAGGAGCTTGAACAGATAAATTTGTTAAGGCTACTTGTGGAGGTATCATTCCTTGCGTTGTTGAAGCAACATCTAAGCTCCTCTTGGGGTTGGGTACCTACATCTAATTGTGTAGAAGTTTTAAGTGTTAATAATAAGTCTGTTACAATGTTTAATAGAATTGCTTTATTGGGAGTTTTATAAGTCATAACATTGGGGAATTAGTTTGTTATAGTTTGTGAGCTACAATATATTATTAAAATTTATTCCTAACATGACTTATGTATAATTGACAAAATACATTGAATCGAGGTTTTGTGAGTATTTATTCGGTTTGCCTGTGTTTTTTTTACGATGAAATGTGTTTTGAGTTAAAACGGCCTTGATAGAATAAATCATAGGCCGTTATGAAATTATTGTTCTTTTGTGTTTAATAGATAGGTTTTTTGTATAAGATTGAGTTGTCGTCTAATGTTATTTTTAAAAGAAGAACTCTGTTAGTTTTCTGTATACCTGTTAATGAAATGGTCTTATTATTAATTGATTTATAGGTTTGTAGTTTTTTTCCTAGAATGTCATAAACAAAAATATCTTTTATATTTTTAGAACTAGATATAACATCTAAGGTTTCGTTATTAATTACTTTAATGGAGTTATCATTAATAGTGTACTCTTCTACAGATAGTAAATTTGGATTTTTGTAAAGCAATTCAAAACGGTTATTAAAAGTACCAATCTCTGAAGTAAAAATATATGGTGCAGATTTTAAATCATGTATAAATCCTGTGTTATTGTCTTTTAAATAAATGTCTTGGTTTTCAAACAAATCATCTAAATGATCAATACCTATTCTATAAGTATTAGCAACAGTAGCTTTAAAGCCTAGTTGCACAATGTCTTCATCATTGAATGGTAGAGGTCTACCTTGAATAGCTAAGTTTCCATTGGGAGAATTGGAGTAAAACGACACAAAATTACCTCCGTTAGCTAGTCCGTCTAAGCCTCTATCCCATTCTAGAGAAGCTCCATCTGCATAGCCAACTAGTATTTGACTAAATGCGCCTTCATCATTACTTAAGTTTAACCATAATCTGTGTTTTTCAATATCTAGATTAGTAACACTGTTATTCCCTTCAGTAGTTCTTAAAAAAGTATCATTGTTTCCAGAGACGCGCATTGAGTTGTTAAAAGTTGCAGAGCCATTTCCTAGTCCCATAACAAAAAAGGATTGTCCAGATGCTATGTATCTAGTTGGAGTTAATCCACCTGATGCGGCTGTAGCTGTAGCTCCTAATGTATTAACTGTTGCATAGTCGCTTCCTGTGTAATTAGCTCCAAAATCGGCATAAAAAGGATCGGTGTACGATTCGTCAGGTGCAGAGTTATGCGTCCATAAATAAGCCGTTCCGTCTAATATAGTAGAATTAGTGTTAAGAAAGTCTACTAAGTCTACTGCTGAAGCGTATGGGTTTCCTATAAGGTGCCATTGATCATCGTCTGCACCAATTACTGTGTCACCGTAAGAAGATCCTATATTTGCATCTGTTCCAATTGTTATAGGTATGTTTATATTCCCATTTGTTGGGGTTCCTGTAAACGTAGCAGTATAAATGGCTTTAACAGATTCGTCTGTACTATATGTTTGTGGGGCTCTAATAGCATATCCAATACCGCTGATCATATCAGTAGAGCTAGGGTTTTCTAATATCCATGTTCCGTTACCATTAGCAACAGTAGATTGCCAGCTAAAAAACTTATCATCTAATGTGTCTGGAGATAAGTTTAATAATTTGTAGTTTGACGCTGTAGTCAAAGGAGATGACCAATAAGTGTAATCATATCTGTATATTGGCTGGGTGTCTCTTTCTATTCGTACGTTTCCAATATTTATGTCATTGTCAATTTGTACTAAACTTCCACTATTTCTAATGTCAAAAACTCCACCTGTATTTACATCAACCCATTCAGTAACAGTTAAGCTGTTGTTAGATTCTAGCTCTAGGTTTCCTGCTGGTTTAACTTTTAAATTTCTTGCGTAAGCGTCATATCCGGATCCAGATATAATACAATCATCTGGTATTATAACGCAATTATCAGAGGTTGGGACACCAGTTGGTAACCAATTGTTAGGGTTGTTCCAATTTGTTGAAACCGCTCCAGTCCAAAATTGTGTCCTATTATCTATAGATACATTTTCGCTTACAGAACAACCATTAGATAGTGTTGCTGTAGCAGTAAAAGAAAATGATGGAGATTGTAATTGAGATGCATTAGGTTTAATATATACTGTGCTGGCTGTATCTCCTTCAGTGTATGGTATTGTGGCAGCTGGATCCAAATATGCATCTATTGTAGAAGTACTACCAGACCATGCAAACGATGAGGTCAAAGGTCTAGTCCCAAATAATTGAATATTATCAATGGCAACACCGTCACACCAGTAATTGGCGTAATAACGGAATCTAATCCTTAAATCTGGCTCATTTACATAAGCGGACAGGTTAAGTGAAATGCTAGCGAAAGCAGTTCCGTATCCTACATCGTCATCATAGTATTGTATACTTGTCCAGTTTGTTCCTCCATCTGTTGAGGCTTCGATATTTACATTTTCTGGAATAGCTGCAGTAACTAAATAACGTGAAAAATACATATCGAAATTAAGAGTTAAATCTGTGAAATTAGAAGAGTCTAAAGAAGCTGATTCTAATGCATTCTCAGTAATATTTGTTGTTCCGGCATCCGATGTTGCCATAGCAAATTTGTTTGCTCCAAAGCCTGATGAGATTGCTGGAAACCAAACTTGTTCAGATGGAATGAATGTACTTTCTCTACGTACCCAATTTGTAATATTGTTTTCTGCTGCTCCGTTGTCTTGAATGTTGTTATTACTAAAAGCCCCCAACCCACTTAGACCAGAATCTTCAAAGTTTTCATCAATTAAATAAGCAACTTCGTTAGAGGCAGAAGCAGATAGCTGTATAAAATTATCTTCCCCACAGACTTCAGGAACAGATGGTGTAAATGTTAAAATAGTTGTAGGCATAATAACAGCTCTTACTTTAGTTCTGACTAAGGATTCGCAAGACCCGTTATCTGCAGTTACATAGTATGTCTGCGAAGATGTTAATGCAGGTGTTGTCCATGTTGTTGAAGCGGTTGATGCAATAGGCATCATATCGGTTTCATTAGCATACCAGTGATATAGTATTGTACCAGTGCTTCCTATTGCTTCTAAATTTATTGTTCCATTACCGCAGTTTGAGCCTTCTGTAATACTATCTATTATTGCAGGGCAACTTTCTATAACAGTAAAAGTGTAATCCTCTGTTTCTCCATATTCTGTATAGCCAGCATCTGTATCGATGTCTTCGCAAGAATCAAAATCATAACCAAAATATTCGTAAGGTCCAGAAAAACTATTGTATAAACGTATACGAATAGTGTAGTCACCTAGAGCTTGAGTAGGAGGTATAACGAAACCAAAAGTTGTACTAGATGTTCCAACTGTTGCAGAATCGAATACTTCTTCTGTGTTGAAATCATAAAGCCCGTCTAGGTTCCAGTCAACCCATGCTTTTATGTGTCCTCTACCTCCAACAGTTTCTACAAATACATTAATACCTTCACCTTGAGCTTGAATACTATTGGTTAATCCAGACCAATCTTGGTATCCTTGTGAACCAGCTGTGCTATTGTATCCATTGTTTAGGTTTGTAACGTCGTTTAAAGTTCCTATAAATTCTACATCATCAAAATATAAGGTAGTTTCATCTGAAAATGTTTCAGGAACGCATGGTCCAGTAGGTGCAGTAACTGTAACATTATAATCTTCAAATTGCCCATATGATGCAGATTGACATGCTCCACCCGTGTAATTAAAGTAATGCATTAATCTCATTCGGGTAGTACCTATTGCAGCTGTTGCTGGAATTGGAATATTGACAGTTAATGTTACTCCGTCTGTAGCATTTGAAGCTGGCATATAGCCTAGGTAATAAATTTCTCCAGCATCTACATATGATCCATTCTGATTCCAATCAAAGAATGCGTATTCTTGAAATAAACCTGTGTTACTTGTATGTGCTTGTATGTTTAAGTTATATGAATTTCCTTGCTCTACAGTTGCGTTGTCGCAAAAGGCTTGAAACCCGGCAGTAGCACCAACTCCTGGATTTGTAGAGTTGTTTATGCCAGCAAAAGTAACATTTGATATAGGGAATACTCTACTTGGGGCTGAAATTGTAGGGACGCAATAGCTTCCATCGCATGCCATTGCTGTCATAGAGTTGTTTGTTACGTTAGCTTGATCTAGGGGTTGATTAGAAAAAGCTTTTTCTAATATATCTATCTCCTTATGTGGATTTGGAGATAGAGTAGTCTTTGAAATTTTGTTGTTATTTGTGACCTTTATTCTTTGTGATTGAGTTTCTGATACTCTTTGGTACTTAGTTTTATTTTGAGCTTGAATAGAAGGTAATGATAAACCTATAATAAAGAAAAAGGTTAAACATTGAGAGCTTTTAAAATTAAACTTTATTAAGTTTAAAGTTGGGAGTAGTTTTTTTTCCATAATATATGGAGTTAGTTTAAGTTAGATTAATGGAGTTAAAAAATCGATAAAACGACCATTAGAGAGCGTTAAAAATCTAAATTATAGATTAAATGTACTAAAAAATCTTTTAAATACAAAAAACAATATTTAAACCGAAGGGTTTTATGTTGTTGATAAGTAAGAATTTGCTAGGGGAGAAATTATATTTGTTAAATGGGGTAATCTGGTATATAGATGTTTTGGAAGTGGGACGTGGTCGCTTTTCTTTAGCGAAAGAAAATAGATTGATTTTGATGTTGATAAGTAGTGGATAAAAAAAAGTCTTATTTAAAAAAAAATAAGACTTTCTTGTTTTTGTATTTATTTAAAATTTAATAAATAGGTTTTTTGTAGATGATAGTATTATCTGTTAAAATTATTTTGAGTAATAACATTCTGTTGGCCTTTTCTATGCCGTCTAAATTTATGTTTTTTGTATTTAAATTGTTATACATTTGCAATGTTCTTCCTAAAATGTCGTAAGCTATTACTTTTTTTATGTGTTTGCTGGTTGATACTATGCTTAACGTTTCGTTAGTGATAACTTTAATAGTATTATTGTTGGTCTCTACTTCTTCTACAGATAATGTTTGATTTGTAAAAATTATCTCAAATCTATCATTAAAAGTTCCAATTTCTGAATTGAAAATATATGGGGCGATTTTTAGATCACGAATAATGTTTAAGTCTTTATCTCTAAGGTAAATATTTTGATTTAAAAATAATCCGTCTATGTGATCTAGTCCAATTCTGTAAGAAGTTTCTTCTGTAGATTTGTATCCTAATTGAACAATATCAGATTCGTTAAATGGTAGTGGTCTACCTTGGATTGCAAGGTTCTTATCTGGTATAATGGAGTAGAATGAAACAAAGTTACCTCCATTTACTAATCCGTCTAAACCTCTATCCCAATCTAATGTAGCTCCATCAGCATATCCTATTAAAAGCTGGCTAAAGGCTTCATTTTCATTACTTAAATTAAGCCATATTCTATGTTTTTCAAAATCAACGTCAGTTAAATTGGCTTGGTTTTCGGTATTTCTTAAAAATACATCATTATTATTGGTAACACGCATAGTGTTATCAAATATTGCGGTACCATTGTTTAGTCCCATTACGAAGAAAGATTGCCCAGATGCAATATATCTAGACGGGGTAACGCCTCCGGTTGCAGCAGTATTTGTAGCTCCAAGAGAGTTTACTGTTGCATAATCGCTTCCTGTGTAGTTTGCTTGAAAATCTGCGTAAAAAGGATCTGTAATTGCCGTAGATGGAGAGGTGTTATGTGTCCATAAGTATACAGTTCCATCTAGTAGAGGGCTATTATTGGCACTGTTTAAGAAGCTAACAATGTCTATTGCAGAGGCATATGGGTTTCCTATAAGGTGCCACTGATCATCATTTGCACCTACAGTTGTGTCTCCATATGTTGTTCCTATGTTTGCATCTGTTCCAATAGCTATAGGTACATTTACGTCTCCATTGGTAGCTGTTCCTACAAAAGTACCCATATAGGTTGTTTTAATAGCAGAATCTGTGCTGTATGTTTGAGGAGCTCTAATACTATATCCTTTGCCGCTTTCCATGTTTGTTGTTGTTGCGTTTTCTAATATCCAATTACCATGACCATTTGCAACGGTGGATTGCCAACTAAAATACTTGTCATATAAAGTGTTAGGAGATAGATCTGATAGGGTGAAGCCTGATGCTGTAGTTAATGGTGAGCTCCAGTAAGTATAATCGTACCTGTATATTGGTTGTGTTTCTCTTTCTATTCTAAAGATTCCGCTATTAGCATCGTTATTAATTTGTACTAAACTAGCTGTGTTTCTAATGTTGAATATACCATTAGTGTCAACAGTTACCCAGTCTGACACAGTTAGGTTATTTCCTGATTGTAGTTCTAGATCACCAGTAGGTCTAACGGTTACATTTCTAGCATAAGCATCATATCCGGTTCCAGAAATAATAGTTTGATCAGGTATAATAACACAGTTGTTAGCGGTAGGTACTCCGCTTGGAATCCAGTTAGAAGGATCGTTCCAATCTGTTGATGATGAGCCAGTCCAATATTTGGTTCTATTATTAATAGATATAGTTTCACTTACATCGCACCCGTTGTCTAGTGTTGCAGTTGCTACAAAAGAAAATGTATTAGATTGTAGTTGCACTGTAGTTGGTTTTACGTATACTGTGTTAACAGGGGTTCCGGTATAAGGTATTGTAGCTGCTGCATCTGTATATGCGTCAATGGTTGTTGGACTTGTCCATGTAAATGATGATAATACAGGTCTAGATCCATATAATTCAATATTGTCTATAGCCACACCGTCACACCAATAATCGGCAAAATAACGTACACGAACTTTTAAATCAGTTTCATTAACATAAGCATCTAAATTGAAAGAAACGCTTGTCATGCTTGTTCCGTAGCCTATGTCGTCATCATATGTGTGAATTGTAGTCCATGCTCCACCTCCATTTGTGGAGATTTCAATATTTACATTTTCAGGTATTGTTGCAGTGAATAAATAACGTGAAAAATAAATGTCAAAACTTAGAGTCAGATTGGTGAAAGTTGATGAGTCTACCGTAGCTGATTCTAGTGCATTTTCTGTTACGTTGGTGGTTCCTGTGTCTGATGTTGCCATGGCAAATTGGTTGGCGCCAAAACCAGAAGAAATAGCAGGGAACCAAACTTGTTCTGATGGTATAAACGTACTAGAGCGTTGTTGCCACATGGTTATGGCGCTTTCACTAGCACTATGATTACGAATGTTATTATTTGTAAAAGAGCCTAGACCAGAACCTTCAAAATCTTCATCTATTAAGTAGGCAATTTCATTAGCACTTGTAGCAGAAATTTGAATAATATCATCTTCACCGCAAACTTCTGGCACGGAAGGGGTGAAGGTTAGAGTGGTTATAGGGTCTATGGTTGCAGTTAGTTTTGTTCTAACTAATGATTCACAAGACCCATTATCAGCAGTTACATAGTAATCTGTAGAAGTGCTAATACTTGGGGTTATCCAATTTCCTGTAGCGGTTGTTGCGATTGGAGTAGGGTCTGTGTTATTGGCGTACCAATTGTATTGAATAGTTCCTGTGTTGCCCGTTGCTGCTAAACTTACAGTTCCTGGTCCGCAATTAGCGCCTTCTGTAATGCTGTCTATTGTTGCACTACAACTTTGTATAACGGTAAAAGTGTAATCCTCAGTTTCTCCGTATTCTGTATAGGATCCATTACTGTTGAAGTCTTCGCATGAATCAAAATCATAAATATAAGATTCAGTTGCTCCGAAAAAGCTATTGTAAATTTTTATTCGGATTCTGTAATCTCCTACAGCTTGATTAGCTGGGATTATAAAGCCAAATGTTGTACTTGAGGTTGCTATGGAGCCGGTGTCGTAGACTAGTTCAGAGGCGTTTTCTTCAAATAGGCCATCTAAATCCCAATCTACCCATGCTTTAATGTGTCCTCTGTAGGTTCCTGATTCTAAAAATACATTGATGCCTTCTCCTTGAGCTTGAATACTGTTGGTTAAACTTGAAAAATCTTGATATCCTAATGTGGCTACAGAAGAATAACTGTTATTTAGATTGGTAACATCATTTAAAGTTCCTATAAATTCTACATCGTCTATGTATAAATTTGATTCATCATTTGATGATTCGGGTTCGCAATAAGTGGCTATACTTGAAGTGGTGGCGTTACCTGTTAAAGGACTTGTACCATTATATATAGGGCCTCCTGTACATCCTATATTGTTATAAGAGAAGATGAAAAAGTAATATGTGGTTGTAATAGTTAGTCCAGATGCAGAGAATGTTAAGTTGTTGTCATTATCGATTACGGTATTGCCAACTCCGATAGTATCTCCAATATTATATGATGTTGTGTTTACAGGTGTTGGTGTAGTGCCTGTTGTGTTCATTACTATGAGGTAGTTGTCAGGGGTAGGCGATGCTGCTGTAAAACTACCGGCAATGGTACTACTTGTTATTGAACCAAAAGTTAAGCTAGTTGCTTGTGCAATTGGTGCTGTACATGGAGCAGGAGTACCTACTACTAATGTATAATCTTCTGCTTCACCTCTAGTAGCAGAGAAAAAACAAGGATCTGGATTAGTATCAAAATAGTCAATAAGTATTCTCATTCTATAGCTACCTGCAGATGTTGCCGGTGGGACTACAAAGCTTCCGGTTATTCCGGTTACATATGCGCCTGATCCAAAAACTTGTTCTCCAGCATCTGTGAAATCAGAATCATTGTTATAATCTATCCATATATTAGCGCCAAATGTTGGTACTCCTGTTCCGACAAATGTGCTACTGAAATTTATTGTTCCTCCGGCAGTTTGGGTAACAACCATACTGGTGAAATCACCGTAGCCAGTTCCTGAGTATCCGGAACCGTTATTAGTTATGTTAGTTGAGCCTCCTGTGGTGCTAAAATCGTCAATGTAGTTATTTGTGTCTGAGGAGGATGGTATACAGTAGCTTGGTGTTACTGTTGTAGCGTTCCCAGTTAATGGCCCTGTTGTGTTATATAATGGACCGCCAGTGCAGCCAATATTATTGAAAGAAAAAATAAAAAAGTAATAAGTTGTCGTGTTGCTAAGTCCAGTTGCACTAAATGATAAATCGGAGTCATTATCTACTACAGTGTTTCCCGCTCCTATTGTGTCTCCAATATTATATGTAGTCGTGTTGACTGGAGAAGGTGTTGTATTGGTTGTGTTTACTACTACTAAGTAATTATCTGGTGTAGGAGATGCGGCTGTAAAACTGCCATCTATAGATCCTCCAGTAATCGTTCCGAAGGTTAAAGCTGTTGGTTGTGCAGTAGGTGTTGTACAAGGTACAATGGCTACTGTTGTTTCGTTTCCTGATAAAGGACTAGTTGTGTTGTATAGTGGTCCTCCGCTACATCCTGTGTTGTTGAAAGAGTATATAAAGAAATAATATGTAGTGTTGTCTGTTAATCCGGAAGCAGTAAATGATAAGTTTGAGTCATTATCTACAACAGTGTTTCCTGCTCCAATGGTGTCACCTATATTGTAAGTTGTAGTGTCTACAGGAGATGGTGCTACGTTTGTAGTGTTCATTACTACAAGGTAATTGTCTGGAGTAGGAGATGCAGCTGTAAAAGTAGCATCTATTGTAGATGTGGTGATGGTTCCAAAAGTTAAAGCAGATGGTTGAGTTGTTGGAGTGGAGCAAGCCGGGGTCGGGTCTGTTACACAGATATCGAAAGTACCATTGTTATTATTGCCATATTCAAAGAATCTGATGTATAAAGTAGTACCTGGTGTTTGGCCTGTTAAGGATATATATGGCATAAATCCATTAGCACTAGAGTCGTCATCACATGCTACTAATGCTAAAGATCCACAACTTCCTGAATATACGGCCATTCCTCCATCAGTTACAACCCCAGTGTTAGTGTCTATATCTAGGCTTCCACTAGCGGGTACTGTTACAGAGAACCATACATCTCCTCCTAGATAGTTTGAACATCCTGGTGCTGGTGTTTCTCCACTATCTGTAGCGTTTTCATTTGTGTAAGTAGCATAGGTGCAACTTGAGTTGACAGGTAATATTGTAGCATTACTACAGTCATTATTGCTAGGGGTAGATGGAGGTGCAACTGTTAAGGTGACTACGATATCGCCATTTAAAGCATTTGTAGTTGCGCAGTTGAATCTGTTTAATTGTATTCTATAGTCTCCTGTTGTTGCAGGAGTAAAATCTATTGAAGCTTCTGCTCCTGTACATGCTGGGCCATTGTCATCGTTATAGGCAACAGATGTGCCTCCAAGATCTCTAATAGTCATTTGTGTGTCGAACCCAGAACCGCAATTAGAAATTCTGTATGTTGCTCCCGCAATCATGTTGTTAACTCTAAAGTTTCTTCTTCCTCCTTGATTTGCTGGAGGAGTACAACTAACACTTGAACTCACTACTGTTGGGGCGGCAGAAGTACAGGCGTTGTTTCCGATATTGGCACATTGACTATAACTGTTATTAGTGAAAATAGAAAGAAATAAGATACTTATAATGATCTTTAGAGCTTTTGGTATTTTAGTAATTAGATTTACTAAGTTAGGAGTGTAAAATAATTTTTCAATCATAGATAGCTGGTTTGGGTTTAACATTCAAATAGATATAGATATAATGTAACACATTAAATAAGTTAATATTTAATAATCAAGTAAGGGGGGCTTAAATATTATGTTTTAACTACTTTGGATTCAACAACCATTTGTTAAAAGGTGCATTAATTTATACTAATTGCCTTAGGGTTAGCAAAAACTATATTTAAAATATAAATATGTATTCTCAATTTTAAAAGATAATTAAAAGGGTTGAATTTAATTTTTAAAAAAAAATAAAAAAGTGTTTTTTATCGATTAAGTGTTATTTATTGAGTGTTAAAATAATTTTATTCGGTAATTTTAACGATAAAAAGCTCTTTTTTTGAGATTAGAATGTTTGTACTATGTTGATTGTGTGTTTTATATGATTTATCTCTTGTTTTTAAATTAAATCGTTCTGTTGTTTCTGGGTGATAAATATTGTAAAGTATAACGGGAAGTTGTATTTGGCAAGAGACGTGGGCGGAGTTATAAATAAGGTAAAATGCTTTTGTTGTATACAAAAAAAACTAGTAGATTAGGCTTTGGACTTCCTATATTAGACTGTACATTTAGTTGAGTTATTATCTTCGCTGCTTGTAAACCAATTATTTTTTATGAGAAAACTATCAAGAAATTTCATGTTAGAATTTAAGAAAAAGGCAGTCTAATTAAGTCATGCTAGAGGAAATATAAAATCTGTAGCAGAAGAATTAATATATATGGATCATTACTCCATCGTTGGCGTAAAGAATTATCAGATTATGGAACCAATAGTTTTCTAGGGAGAGGCAAACGAAAAATAACAGAAGAGCAAAAAGAGATAGTTAGTTTAAAGAAACAATTAAGGGATGCTAAGTTAGAACGAGATATGCATCTTCTCCGAGAGCGACAGGAAAAATTTAGGTTTATAAAACACCATAAATTAAAATACCCAGTTGAGAAGATGTGTAAAATATTAGGCGTTAGTAAAAGTGGTTATTATCATTGGTTAAAGATAGGTCCTTCTAGGTTATGGTTAAAGAATCAGAAGTTATCTAGTTTAATACAAGATATCTTTAAAGACAGTTTTTCTAGTTATGGTTAACCAAGGATCCAATAAGAACTAGTTGCTTTAGGTTACCGCGTATCTAAACCAAGAGTTGCTAAAATAATGAAGGCTACTAATTTATATGCAAGAAGAAGACGTAAACTTAAAATAACAACCAACAGTAATTATAATTATCTAATAGCTGCTAATTTACTAGATAGACAATTTAATGTACCAAGGATAAATAAGGTATGGGTAAGCGATATTACTTATATACAAACCAGCAATGGCTGGATGTATTTAACAGTGATTATTGATTTATATAATAGAAAAGTTGTTGTTTGGTCTATGAGTAATGATTAAACAACAGAGAATACCATCATAAAAGCTTGGAATATGGCTATTAAAAATACAACTATAGGTAAAGAACTTATATTTCATTCAGATAGAGGGGTTCAATACGC
>Ga0189290_100233_pt1 | contig 23324 bp, 17 predicted proteins | sample UW140minimetaG_FD_130318 | JGI IMG/M metagenome (GOLD analysis project Ga0189290, IMG submission 130318) | Marine microbial communities from the Costa Rica Dome - UW140 mini metaG | ecosystem: Environmental > Aquatic > Marine > Oceanic > Photic zone | place: Costa Rica: the Eastern Pacific...
AATTTTTTATTTGGTTCATAAAATTAGCATCTACTTTAGAGGCTTCTTTTACAGCAAATAATCGCTCAAAATAGATATACGTTGCCATTATTAAAAGCAAAAACAGCACAGCTATAATTACAATCCCTGCCGTTCCGCTACTGCTTATTAATTCTATTATGGACAACGTTTTTTCTACTGGCTGTCCATCTACTAATGCTTCTGCATCTTGTGCAGTTTCTTGTAATAATGTGTTTAACATGTTTTATGTTTTAATAATGGTATAACGTTTGTTTTTTATATTACGTATAATTAAAATAAAGTTCTTGTTAATAAGAATCCTAAAGCTCCTGCTAAAAACCCTGCTAACGCTAGCCATGAGATTTTTTTAAGGTACCAGAAAAAGTCTATTTTTTCCATTCCCATAGCTACAACTCCTGCTGCAGAACCTATAATTAACATACTACCTCCTGTTCCAGCAGAATATGCTATAAAGTGCCATAATTGATCATCTAATGGTTCTGTAAACATTCCTAAACTCGCAGCTACTAATGGTACATTGTCTATTACAGCTGATCCAACACCTAATAATATTACAACAAGATCTGACACTTGTGTTCCTACCATTTCTGTCCCTATCATTGGTATTCCTGTCTTTAATGCCGTCGCAAAACCAAATAAAGTACCTAAAGATTCTAATGCTGCTACAGCCATTAAAATTCCTAAGAAAAATAATATACTTGGCAATTCTATTTTTGATAATGAGTGGTGTACTGGACTATGGTATTCATGTGCATCGCTCTCTCCTTCTAATTCTGTTAAACGAAATTTTGAAGAGCTGTATATTTCTGCAAAGATTGCAACTACACCTAATGATAACATCATACCTACATAAGGAGGCAAATGAGTAACTACTTTAAAAATAGGCACAAATATGATAGCTCCTAATCCCAAATATAACATAGTGCTACTAAATCTGCTTTTCGGTTTATCTTCTGTGTCCTCTACTTCTAAATCTCCTTTAAATGCTGGTAAAAATGAAGCTATTGTTGCCGGTACTATCATACATAATAATGATGGCAAAAATAAGTAACCAAATAAGTGACCAGTAGATACTTTATTCCCTATCCAAAGCATTGTTGTTGTTACATCTCCAATTGGCGAGAATGCACCTCCTGCATTTGCTGCAATAATTATTAATCCTGCATACCAAATACGTACACTTCTATCTTTTACTATTTTTTGAAGAATAGATATTAAAACAATCGTAGCAGTAAGGTTATCTATTATAGCAGATAACACAAATGCTAATGCACAAAAAATCCAAAGTATTTTAGATTTCTTTTTAGTACGAATGAAGCTTTTAATTGTAGAAAATCCATCAAAATAATCTATAATTTCTACAATAGTCATCGCTCCTAATAGAAACACCAAAATCTCAGCAGTTTTCCCTAAGTGGTGCAATAGCGTTTCTTCCATTAGGTGCATTTTACTATCATGATCCAACCCTGTATAACCTTCAACTAATCCATGGTTAGCTGAATCGAACCACTGTGTAAAAGAATCAATACCTAATGAAATTAAAGCCCAACTTATAGCCATCATGACTAAAGCAGGAATAAGTTTATCTATTTTTATATTATGCTCTAATGTAATGGCTAAATACCCAAATACAAATACTAAAATTATTACTGTTTCCATTCTATTTTATACCAATTGTTTTAATGCTATTTCAAATGCCGTTTTACTAATTTCGGTTTTACTAGAACTTCTATCGTAAACGTTTTGAATCGCTTGCTTTATAATGTTTGATGTATCTTGAAAAATGGCTTCGTCCGTCATCTGCACTTTACGCTCCATAAAGTAAGCAAAAACTCTAGCCATTCCACAGTTTGAAATAAAGTCAGGAATTAAACTTACTTTCTCATCTGTGTGCTCCATAATAGGACCAAAGAAAATTTCTTTGTCTGCAAATGGTACATTTGCACCACAAGAAATAACTTCTAATCCTGTATTTATCATTTGATCTATTTGATCTTGAGTAATTAATCTAGATGCTGCACATGGAGCAAATATTTCTGTTTCTAATGACCAAATTTTCTCGTTCATTTCTGCAAACGGAATCATATTATCTGTTGCTAACGTATTTCCGTTTTTAGTTAAAAAGAAATTTGTGATTTCTTCAAAAGAAAATCCATTTTCGTTAATAACTCCTCCTGAGATATCAATAATACCTACTACTTTAGCTCCCATTTGTGCTAAGTAATATGCAGCAGCAGAACCTACATTTCCAAATCCTTGAACAATAGCTCGTTTTCCTACAACGCTACCTCCATAAATTTCGTAATAACTCTTTACTGCTTCTGCTACTCCATAACCTGTAATCATATCTGCTACAGTATACTTTCTAGCTACGTCTGGTGAAAACCCAGGATTTTCAATAACTTTAATAACCCCCTGACGCAACTGCCCTATTCTATTAATTTTATCGGCTTCAGTTGGTTTAAAGTGTCCATTAAACACTCCTTCCTGTGGATGCCATACTCCAGATTCTTCTGTTATAGGAATAACCTCATGGATTTCATCTACATTTAAATCTCCTCCTGTTCCATAATAACTCTTTAACAAAGGAGAAACGGCTTTATACCAACGCTCTAGAACTCCTTTCTTTCTTGGGTCTTTTGGATTAAAATTTATTCCAGATTTTGCACCTCCAATAGCAGGTCCAGAAACTGTAAATTTTACTTCCATTGTTTTTGCAAGCGATAATACTTCATTTACATCTAATCCATTTCTCATTCGAGTTCCTCCTCCTGCTGCCCCACCTCTAAGTGAGTTTATTACTGTCCAGCCTTCTGCTTCTGTTTCAGAGTCCTTCCAATTAAATATTATTTCTGGTGCTTTATTTTCGTACTTTTTTAATAATTCTTTCATTTATAGTGTGATTGATTCTTCTTTAACTTTAATAATTTGTATCCTGAATTTTTTATTAAAGTGTAGCTAAAGTTGATTCATAAGTGGAAAGTTTTTCAGATTATTAGCAACAAATATAAAAAACTAAAAATGGCTTTAAAAAGTAAAGCCATTTTTATTATTAAATTTATATAAGTTATCTATAGTTTTTTCAATCTTTTCTCTTTTATTTCTATAAAAAACTAATGCCATCTATTTGTTTTACTCTTTTCTATTAATTGCTTTAACACCTCAACATCTACATCTGCCAATTTATTAATATATAAGCATCCTTTTCCAAACTTACACTTCCCCAATTTTGACAGTAAATTTTCTTCTTTACTAATATCTAACGTTAAATAGATTGTTATTTTCGTTTTCCTAGGAGCAAAGCCTAAATTAAACCATTCAAACTCTTCTTTACCTCCTTTACGTTTGTATTTATATTTACCGAAACCTATAATAAAATTATCTCCCCATATTTTTGGTTCAACTCCTGTAATAGTTTTCATTATAGTTATAAGCTGTTTACTATCTTCTTTTTTAGATGTATTTTCTATTGTTTCTACAAATGCATAAACACTTCTATTGGTTTCTTTTGTTGCTAGTCCAGACATTACTTGTAATTTAACTTTTATTCAATTGTCATCCTTCCAAAAGCTTGTTTATCTCCCCCGAAAGCATAAATATAAAAAACTTTATCTGTTAACTGTATTGTTTGAGATGGTGAAAATGCAAATGAACTTTGTTCTCCTCCTACAGTACTATTCCAAAATGGTACTATAGAAACTTCTCCTAATCCATTAAACGTTTTTAACACAATAGCTTTGGCATTTATTTTATTATACCCCATGACTATTTTTTTCTTTTTAAGTATAGATTCTTTTTCGTTTGCTAGAATATGTAATGCTCCGTTACTTATAAAAGGGTAGAAAGAGCCTAATCTCTTCATATTGTTATTATATTCTTCACCATACTTTATGTAACTTTCGTATGCTATATCTCCTTCTGTATTTAATTTTATGACAACTCCTGGTCCAAAATTGTAGGTATAATTATACTCGAAATTTTGACCTGGTATAGCTTCGCTCTTTTTAGAAAAGCGATCACCTATTATATATATATCATTATCGTCTAATAAAATTGTTTTTACTTTTAAATCTATAAACCCTTTCCCTAAGACCTTTTTTAAAATTTCTGGTTTCCAACTTTGGTTCTTTACTAGCTTATTTTCAGATATATTATATATAAAATAGCTTTTATCTTTAGCTCCTCCCATAGAAACTGCTGGTTTTGCATTGTCTGTTGCAAAGCCTACTAAATATTGTTTAGCATTTACAGTAATAACCTTACAGTCTGATATATAAAAATTGTCTGCGGATACTTGTTGCTCTTTAAGTATTTGCCCTTTTATAGTTATTACTGTTGTAATTGGAGATTTCTTATTAAGGTTTGTCTTTTTAATAAGTGTTACCGTTTCATCGTTTTCTACAAATAATGTTTCGTGAGATGAGCGTTTACTATCGAAAGATAATTGTTGTTTTACATTTGAGATTAGCTCTAAGTTGGCATCTAGAATTAAAACATCTATTTCCTCTTTTGTCTTTTTTACAAACGGTTTATTTACAAGTACTGCAAATCTTTTTCTATTACGAGATAATTCTACATTAAAAAAGCCTGAGTTATTAACTTTAGCTATTGGTAAAGTATACAATTCGTAAGTATCTCCTAATGTATCTGTTGTATTATCGTAAACCTGTGCATATAATATATTCTTTTTATCTTTTTTAAGAGCTACATAAGAGAATATGTATAGTTTATTATTTCCTTCTATTATTTTTAACAGTGTTGCGTCTTTTAATTGTCGCTTTGGTAGTGTAAGCTCTACAGACGACAAATACTTTCCTGTATTGTCAAATTTAGAAATGTAGATTATTTTAGACGTATACGCTCTAGTCCCAATCTCTTCTACACTATAAGTTGTAAAGCCTTCTTGAGTAGGAAATATATATTTTGGATTTTGTACGCCCGAAATACTTGTATTAGTCCATTTTGACGCTTGCTCCCAATCGAATTTAGCTGTTTGAGCTTGTGTATTAATAGAAAATAATAAACTTAATATAACGATATATATACACCTCATATTATTCTGCGAAATGTGCATTGTACTCGTTTACAATTTTTAAAATACTTAAAACTTTATAGCCTTTTCTCTTCTCTTTAATCTTTTTTGCCAACTCTGGATAATCTGCCACATATTTACTCATTACCTTTTTAAAGCCAAATAATAACTTTGTAGAGGCAAACTTTAAATAGTCTTTATCATCTTTAACGGCTAGCACTTCTGTTTGTATTTTAGATCCATCAAAATCTAAACTGATTTCTGTATTACCTTTTTTAGACAGTGTCATTTCTCTGCCTTTATCGTCTTCTACTCTAATATAATATTCATAAAGGTCAATTTTGCCATCTACCGTTTTTAATAAAAACACTTTTGTTTTTCCTGCTAAACCTTCATATGGGTGTACCTCATAATAATCGTCTGCAATTTGGTAAGCTTTTAAATCTTTAGCTTTATAAACCATAGGTTTAGCATCTAACGTTTTAAAAAACTTTACTTTACGTTGACTTTTTATCTTTAAAAACCGTTTTAAATAGCCTTCAATTTTTTCTCCTTTCTTAGTTATAACATATCCTGGTAACCTTTCTGATACGTCTTCCCAATTATCGTCTATTTGTGCGATTCCTAATGTTGATGTTAATAGTACTAATACTAGTAGTAAATGCTTCATTGTTTTTAGTTTAATATATTATTGATTTTCTTTTAGCTGTTTTAAAACTAAAAAATATCTCTACAATAATCAAATTATTTCCTTTTATATAGTAAAACCTAATACCTTAGTAACCCTCTTCGCTTTTTTTCGTCTTTATTCTTCTTCTAACTATTTTATCTATACGTCCTTATTTATTTCTTTAAACAATTCTTTTAGGCCCTACTGAGGTTTTCTCTTTGTATAAATATTCCCCGATGAATGATCTTTACTTGCACCCGTAACACTTGCTAGACAATTAGTTTCGTTTCTTAATTTTAAAACGCCTAAAAAACCAAAAATCAAAGCTTCTTTATATTCAATAATTTCTTTAGAAGGTATTACTATTTTATTATTACTTAAAGCCTTAATCCGTTCTATTAAAAATGTATTAAAAACACCTCCTCCTGTAACTAAAACAGATGTTTGCCCTTTTTCTGAAATAACCTTAGAAATTTGAATAGCAATATGCTCTACTGCAGTTCTTAATATTATTTCTACTGAAAGACTAAATTTATCTATTAATGGAAACACCTCATCTTTAACCCATTCTAAACCTAATGATTTTGGATACGCCAATGTGTAAAACTGCAGTCTATTTAATTTATTTAATAATTCTTGATTAATCATTGCTTTTGATGCCAACTTTCCTTCATCATCATAAGCCAGTCCTAGCTTTGAAACATAATGATTTAACACAATATTTACCGGGCAAATATCAAACGCAATACGTTTAGAGTCTATTGTTGTAGATACATTTGCAAAACCACCTAGATTAACACAATAGTCATAGTCTTTAAATAGTAATTCATCTCCAATAGGTACTAGCGGTGCTCCTTGGCCTCCAAAAGCAACATCTTGCACTCTAAAATCGCAAACCACTGTTTGTCGTAATTTCGCTGCTAAAATAGGAAGGTTTCCTATTTGATATGTTAAACCTTCATCTGGTCTATGTAAAGCTGTATGCCCATGAGAACATACGGCATCTATAGTTTTTATATTATTTTTTTCTATGAAGTTGTTTATAACCTTAGCTAAACGTATCGAATAATCTGTGTCTAAATCTTCTAGTTCTTCTTTTGAATAATTAACTAAACTTTTTAATCGTTTTAACCATTCTTTAGAATAAGGTATAGTTCCTGCTTTCTCTATTTTAAAAGCCCAATTTGTGTTATAATTAAAAGTAACTAAAGCTAAATCAATCCCATCTAATGATGTTCCAGACATAACACCTATTACTCTGTATTCATTTTTTATCATATAAAGTAAAAATAGGAATACCTATTGAATAAACGCTAATAAAAAGCTATCTTTGCACTCTTATTTTATCAAATCAACAATTATTACGATTATGGATTTTAGTCTTACAGAAGAACATTTAATGATACGCGACGCAGCTCGTGATTTTGCACAAACTGAATTATTACCTGGAGTTATAGAACGTGACGAGAAACAAGAGTTTCCTCAAGAATTAGTTCGTAAAATGGGAGAATTAGGGTTTATGGGAATCATGGTAGACCCTAAATACGGAGGGAGCGGAATGGACGCTATTTCTTATGTTCTTATTATGGAAGAATTATCTAAAATTGATGCTTCTGCTTCTGTAATGGTTTCTGTAAACAATTCATTAGTTTGCTATGGCTTAGAATCTTACGGTACTGAAGAGCAAAAACAAAAATACCTTACAAAATTAGCTACAGGAGAATTTATTGGTGCATTTTGTTTAAGTGAGCCAGAAGCTGGTAGTGACGCAACGTCTCAAAAAACTACAGCCATAGACATGGGAGATCACTATGTTTTAAATGGAACAAAAAACTGGATTACTAATGGTGGTCGTAGTGATGTTTATTTAGTAATTGCTCAAACTGACAGAGAAAAAGGACATAGAGGAATTAATGCTTTTATTGTTGAAAAAGGCATGGAAGGTTTCGATGTTGGACCAAAAGAAGATAAATTAGGTATTAGAGGTAGTGACACTCACACTTTACAGTTTAATGATGTAAAAGTACCTAAAGAAAATAGAATTGGTGAAGATGGTTTTGGTTTTAAATTTGCAATGAAAACCCTATCTGGTGGTCGTATTGGTATTGCTTCTCAAGCATTAGGGATTGCAGCTGGTGCATACGAATTAGCTCTTAAATACTCTAAAGAGCGTAAAGCTTTTGGTACAGAAATTTGTAACCATCAAGCAATTGCGTTTAAATTAGCTGATATGGCTACAGAAATTGAAGCAGCCCGTATGTTAGTTATGAAATCTGCTTGGGACAAAGACCAAGGTAACAACTACGATATGTCTAGTGCAATGGCTAAACTATATGCTTCTAAAGTTGCTATGGAACAAACAGTTGAAGCTGTACAGATTCATGGTGGTAATGGTTTTGTTAAAGAATACCATGTTGAACGTTTAATGCGTGATGCAAAAATTACTCAAATTTACGAAGGAACTTCAGAAATTCAGAAAATTGTAATTTCTAGAGGTGTTATAAAAGGATAATATTTCTTTTTAAATTATAAAATATAGAAAAGGCTTTAAAGTTATACTTTAAAGCCTTTTCTCTTTCTTTTTCAATTGTAGAGGTTATTTGTTTTATCTTCTCCTCCCTCTGTTATTTCTCATTTCTTGCATTTTCCCAACTACAACTTGCTTATATTCCATTTTAGCAATTTCTTTTCCTTTATCTGGAGCTTTTATTTTTAGTTTTTCTTCTGGATTCATTATTATTTTATAACACAGCATAGTAGTATTTTCTGCACTAACCTCCAAAATTAAACCTGGTAATCCCCAATATTCTAAAGGACCTTGACTTATTGGGATTTGCGGTGTATACCAAGCTTCCACTTCTGCCATAAGCTCTTCTCCATCTTTTTTATTTTCCTTTTGCCTTAATTCGTTCCACGAAAAACTATACCATTTTAAATTTGAACTTGGTATAGTTGCTGTAGCCTTGTAACAATTATAGTCTCCTATTTTTTTTATATCTGTACTTAGTTTCCAATCTATTTTTTGTAATTTATCTTTTACCAAAAATCGTTTTCCATAAAATTCTTGATTTTGCACAAATGCATTAGTTTTAATATTCTTATATTGATTACCAGCTGTGAAGTTTTTCCCCCAAGAATCGGTAGCTCCAGATATTGCATCCAATTTTTGCTCTTCAATAAAAATAGACTCTTCCTTGTTAAATGTTAGTACGTATGTTTTTTCCAACCTGTTTTTTAGTCGTTCTTTAATTTGTTTCTTTTGAGCCTCACTCATTCTAGCACCCCAACGTCCTAGATCCATAGTTGATTTAGAAAAATAATATGCTTCTCCTTGAAAATCTTGAGCAAAAACCATAGAAGTTAATAAAAAAGCAATTAGGGAGAAGCGTATTTTAAGTAAAGTAATTTTCATAATAAATTATATTTTTGTTTAACAAATTTAAATAAAAATTAAACAAAAATATATTACTATTTAATAAATTTTAACATATTCATTTTTAGACATTATTTATAACTGTATTAAATCAAACTTAATTTTAAACAAAAAAGGTCCCTAAACTTGAGTCCTTTTTTATTAACAAATCATTAAATTATAATTTCCTTGCCCTCCATTTTCTTCTTGATCTTGATTATCTTCTTGGTCATTATTTCCTTCACTTTCATTATCATTTTGAGTACTTATATCACAATCACAGTTTTCTGTTACTACTCCTTGTTGATTTTGGATATAACACGTATCTCCTATATTAGACATGTCAGGACAATCAAATTCTTCCTCATTGTTTCCTGAATCATCAACTCCAACTCCATTAACATCACAACCACAGTCCTCTAAAACAACTCCCTCTTCGTTTTGAACATAACATCCATCACCTACACTTACTTGTATATCTGGACAATAAAATTATTCTTCTGTTTCTGTTTCAAACTCACAATTTTGGTTTACTGTTCCTATAGTATATTGAACGTTACAAGGGGCCCTATGTTTGCTTGCAATTCACTACAGTTAAACGGACTAGTTTGCTCATCGTCTTGATTTTCAAAGCCAAAAAACACAAAACTCAATAAAAATAAAACTACTGTAGCTTTAAATGTTTTTTTAATAAAAGGTTCATGTTTAATAATTATAAGGTTATAAATATTTTTTTTCAAAATCATACCCATCAAACTTTACCGAGCCTCCTTTGGTTTTTATTAATAGAAATCCTTTATCGTCTTGATAAAGAGATATAATTGAACTACTTGGCAAACCTTCATCTACCGTATAGTTTTACATTTTGAGCAAAAGACAACTGTACGCTTATAAGCGTAATAAAAAAAGTATATGTAATCATTTTATAAATGAGACTGAACTTTAATTAAGCCAAAGTATGTTTATTTTAAAACTTTAATATTATTCGGCAGTAACTAGTTATAATTTAGCCAAATTAATATTATAAATTAAAAAGAATACTATCTATTCTGAATATCATTCAAAACTAAACGTAACTCACCATAAGTATATTTATCGTCTATTTGATGTTTTAAATCCGATAGGTTATCAAATTTATATTTTGGAATCAATTCTTTTAATTCATTGTAATGGTCTTTGGAAACTAAATCGGTGATTTTTATTTCTCCCGTAGATATGAAACTTGCTAAATGCCCTATAATAGTATTAACATTTAATTCTCGTTCATTAGCGATCTCTTCAATAGATTTTCCCGCCTGAAATAATTGTAAGGATTCTCTTTTAGTGTCTCCTTTTTTACGTTTTGGCTTCTCCGGTTCAAATAGTTCTATTTCTGGAGAGATTTCAAGATCATTCTCCTCACAGAATTCTCTAATTACTTTTAAAATAGCACTACCATATTTGTCCACTCGTGTTTTCCCCATTCCATTAACTTGAAGCAGTTCTGCTTTATTAGTTGGTAGGGTTTCACAAATTTCATACAATGCTTTTTGAGTAAACACTTGGTAATGGATTAGATCTTTTTCTTGCGCAATTTCATTTCTAAGCACTCTTAATAACTCGAATAACTCCACATTAGTAGTACCATCTACAAATGATTTTCTAGATTTCTTAGGCTTTTCTTTTGCCAAGAAAACTGTTTTAGCTCGCAACTCTAAAAAGGTTTTCATATTAAATCCTTTAGATAGACCTTTAAAATATAAATTCTTAGCAGCTAATTGCTCTTCTAAATCATCTAACTGTTTGGTTATATCTTTTTCGATTGCTTTATTATCTGTAGTAAAACTTAATGCTTTAAAAGACTCACCAATATGCTGCTCTGTTTGTGCTTTAAAATATGTAATCGCTTTTACAAAACGTTCATTAATAATACTACTAGATTCAGGCACCTCCTTAGTTTCAATGATTAAATTATTAAGCTGCGATTTAAAATTGGTGCCTACTTTAAGCAAATTAGCAACAGCATCTTTTATTGTATTTAAAGGTAACTCTAAATTTCCTTCAATACTTCCTCTATTTTTATAATAAATATCTAATAACCTTCTAACGGGATATAAAAATTTAAAAAAATCGAATAACTCTGTTATTAAATTTAATTGAAATTCTGCTTCCGATTTTAGTAAATCCTCTTCATCAGGTTGATGATCTTCGGTATATTTTGTAAACGACAACACATTACTATCGCTAATAATATGACTTGAATTAATTTTATTTTTTAACACTAAGCCTTCTAACGACTTACATCGACTTAATGCTACATAGGTCTGTCCATGCGCAAAAGCACCTTGAGCGTCAATAATAGCTTTTTCAAATGTTAAACCTTGACTTTTATGTATAGTTATAGACCAAGCCAGACGTAATGGCATTTGCTTATACGAACCTATTTTATCTTCTGTAATCTCCTTCGTTTCTGGATTTACTGTATAATTAATATTTTCCCATTCTTCAGGAGTTGTTATAATGTTAAAGTCGTCATCTGGACACTTAACAACCACCTCTTCTTTATCTAATAAAATAACTTTACCAATCTTTCCATTAAAATAACGTTTCTCTGTAGAACTATCATTTTTAACAAACATTACTTGCGCCCCAACTTTTAAAACTAGCTCCTCTTTATTAGGGTACGCATATTCTGGGAATTTCCCTGTAATACTAGCATTATATGTTTGTGTCTCAGTCTTTAGTTTTTTTAACTCTGCATTATTGGTATGCTCTGCTCTATTATTATGTGTAGTTAATGAAATATAACCATCTTCTTCATTTGGAATGAATTTAGGATTATAACGCTTATTTAGTTCTTCTGCAGATGCTTCAGACAATGTATTCGTCCTAATTTCATTTAAAATTTTTATAAACTTTGGATTGTCCTGTCTAAAAATATGTTTAAGTTCAACTGTAATTGCATGACATTCTTGATACGCATGACTACTAAAGAAAAAAGCATTTTTATAAAATGGTTTAAGTAAATACCATTCGTCTTCTTTAATTACTGGCGACAATTGTTGTAAGTCACCAATCATTAATAGTTGTACCCCTCCAAATACTTTATTTTTATTTCTAAATCGACGTAATGTTTTATCTATACCGTCCAATAAATCAGCACGTACCATACTAATCTCATCAATGATTAATAAGTCTAGTGATTTTATAATGTTGATTTTTGTTTTATTAAATTTCCTATTAAAGCCTTTAGAATTACTTAAATCTTCATTGGGTAAAATTGGGCCAAAAGGCATCTGAAAGAACGAATGTATCGTTACGCCTTTTGCATTAATAGCCGCCACGCCTGTCGGCGCCATAACAACCATTCGCTTTAAGGATTCCATTTTTAGCTTATGTAAAAAAGTGGTTTTACCTGTACCTGCTTTACCTGTTAAAAATACGTTTCTGCCCGTATTATTTATAAAACTCCAAGCTAACTCTAATTCTTTGTTTACTAGCATCTAAAAATTGACTTCATTTGTAGATTATGAATATAAAAAAACAAGCCGAAAACTTTCTTTTTTCTAAGGAAAAACTTTAAAATATTAAAATGAATCAATTATTACATACGATTCTTTAATTTCACAAACTCTTGCTCCAAGAATAGCAACTTCTCCTCTAACAGATCGTTAAACTCTGGTAAACGCTTAAAAAAAGTATAACGTATGCGCCATAACTCATCAACTTCTTTTAAATCATAAATTTTATCCTCTATATTTTTATGATCTGCACGTAAAACCATTTCGTTTTTCGTTACATACAAACTCCTTAATACTAACTCATCGTTAACTAAAACCAAAACAAGAGTTCCGTTATTTAACTTTTTAATTACATTTTTAGGAACAAACTCTCCAATTACAATATCCTTAGGAAAAAACCCCTTATCATGACTAGTCATTTCTAGATTAGCAACCGTAAAAGCTCTAAATTGTTTTTCTGTATTTATTGGCAACTGCACTTTAGGCATGTCTTTAATAAAATTCTCTTTATTATAACACTTAATATAATCTTTAGAGTTTTGTTCTGTAATGCATGGAATAACAGCAAACTGTTCTCTTACTATAGTTTCATTAGCAATTGTTAAATCACCTTTAAAACGCAACAATTCATTTACAGTTAATTCAGACGTTAGCATAGCATCGATAGATATGCTAAAATAATTAGCAATTTTAATGATTGTTTCTATCTTTGGCTCACTCCTCCCTTCCTCGTAAGCCCCTAAAGTAGCACGTTTTAAATCAAAAACCTCAGCAAAAGCTTGTTGACTCAAACCTTTTACTCCTCTAATTTTTTTAATATTTTTTCCAAAAAAAGACATGAATTGCTAATTTTATTTGCAAATTAAAAAATAATTTGTATCTTTACACTAACAATATTAGCTAATACTTTCGAATTATGCTAACAATTTTAGATAATTCAACAAAAACAAATCAATTCACAAAAAAAAATCAACATCATGGCTACAATTATATTCAATATTTCCTGCTTTATATTACAAACATTTTTGTAATATTATTCTAAATTAAAAACTATAAAAACCATTAATTTATCGCTAATGAATAACCACTATTTAAAGACCAAAAACTTTTTATTAGAATTAAATGTAAACATTGTAAAAGAAGATGTTAAAGAAGGCATCATTGTTATTGAAAAAGAAAGTTTTGGCATAAAAAATTTAATCATTGGTATTGCTTCTCCTATTTTAATTATGGAACAATTTATTTTTAAAATAAATCAACCCAGTGAAGAAATTTTTAAACATTTACTTAAAAAAAATCGAGACATTATTCATGGCGCTTTTGTTTTAGACGAAACCTTTGAGCGTGTAATTTTTAGAGACACCTTACAATTAGAAAACTTAGATTTAAATGAATTGGAAGGCAGTTTAAACTCGTTAGGTTTATTATTAAGTGAATATTCAGAGCAAATAATTAATTTTTCAAAATATTAAAAAATACAATATGAATATTTTTAAAAGACTATTTAAAATAGGGCAGTCTGAAGCAAATTCGGCTATAGACAATATGGAAGACCCTATTAAAATGACAGAACAAGGCATTAGAGATTTACGCAATGATCTTGAAAAAAGCATAGAATCTTTAGCACAAGTAAAAGCTTTAGCTATTCGAGCTAAAAACGATATGGAAAATACTGCTAGCAAAGCAGATGATTACCAACAGAAAGCAATGCTTATTTTACAAAAAGCAGAAGAAGGTAACATAGAAGCTACGGAAGCAGATAGGTTAGCAAAAACTGCTTTAATAAAAAAAGAAGAAGCTAATAAACAATCTAATTTACATAAAAGTGAAGTAGACAAATTTAGCAACTCGGTATCTCAACTAGAAAAGAATGTCAAAGACATAAAAATCAACATTCAGAAATGGGAAAACGAATTAAAAACATTAAAAGCGCGTGTTAAAGTATCTAAAGCCACTAAAAATCTAAACAAACAAATGGCAGAATTAGATAGCTCCGGAACGGTTTCTATGCTAGAGCGTATGAAAGATAAGGTCTCTCAAGAAGAAGCTCTATCCGAAGCTTATGGAGATATAGCTAACAGTAATGTTAATACAGACGACGAAATAGATAAGGCTATTAATAGTACTGAGAGTACAGCAGAAAATGATTTAGCTAAACTTAAGGAACAATTAAAATTAAATAAAAACAATAAACAAGCATAATATTGACATCACTAACCGACATATTATTTTCTAGCGCTAATATTACATTAACCATCCTTGTTCTTCTTCTTGTTGTATATTGGCTAATTACCATGATTTCTGGTATTGATTTTGACCTTGATGCAGACGTAGATATTGACGTTGATGTAGATGCCGATGTAGATATCGATTCAGGAATTGAGGGTGGAAATGTAGATTTCCATGACATTGCTAATACCGAAGTCAATAAAGAAGATGTTATTGGTAAACGTCGTAAACCTTTAAAATGGTGGCAAGTTGTATTAATTTATTTTAATTTTGTTGGACTTCCTTTCATGTTCACTTTCACTTGTTGGATTTTTATTTGGTGGATTTTTACAACAGTTAGTACAACACTTACGCATAGCTTCGATAACTCATTTGGTTTTATACTTATGCTAACAGCTATATTACCATCACTTATTGTAACAAAAATAATTACGACACCTTTTAAAGGCTTCTTTAAAAACTTAAATCAAGATGGTGATGCTCCAATTGATTTTATTGGGAGACAAGGTACTTGTTTATCTAATATTAAAAACAATAAATTAGGTTCTGCAGAAATTATTGTAGATGGTGCCACGCTATCAATTAACATTAAATCTTTAGAAGGCTTCCCTATACAATTTAGAGACTCTATATTAATTATTAAACCAAGCCATGATAAAACATTTTATTATGTTCAAAAATATATTTCGGAAATATAATTTTACATCTCAATACAATGTTCCTTGGCAAAAAAGAAAAAATCCGAAAACTTAAAATCTCGGTATATATATATTAACTAAAAACTAAATAAAACACGAATTAAAACTATGGATAACTTACCACAAATTATAGGAATAGGACTTGGACTCATTCTATTCTTAGTTATTGTTTATTTTGCAATCATTGCTATGTTCTACAAAAAGGTTCCACAAGGAGAAGCCTTAGTTAGAACTGGTTTTAAAGGAACTAAAGTCGCTACCGATAGAGGAATGTATGTCGTTCCTGTATTTCACCGTGTAGAAATAATGGATATTTCTGTAAAAAAGATTCAAATTGAACGTTTAGGTAATGATGGATTAGTTTGTAAAGATAATATGCGTGCCGACATTAAAGTAGCCTTTTTTGTTAGAGTAAACAGTGAAGTTGAGTTTATAAAAAAAGTGGCTCAAACTATTGGTTGCGAAAGAGCTTCAGACATTGCTACATTAGAAGAATTATTTGAAGCTAAATTCTCTGAAGCCTTAAAAACAGTTGGTAAAAAATTCCAATTTACAGAGCTATATGAAGCCCGAAGAGAATTTAGAGATGAAATCGTAGATATTATTGGAACAGATTTAAACGGTTATACTTTAGAAGATTGTGCTATTGATTATTTAGAACAAACACCAGTTAGTTTCTTAAAACCAGATAATATTTTAGATGCTGAAGGAATTAAAAAAATCACAGAATTAACAGCTAATCAAAATGTTAAAGCTAATTTAATTAAGCGTGACGAAGAAAAAGTAATACGTAAACAAGATGTTGAAGCTCGTGAAGCAATCTTAGAATTAGATAAGCAATTAGCCGAAAAAGAAGAACAACAACGCAGAGAAATCTCGAATATAAAAGCTAGAGAAGAAGCAGAAATTTTAAAAGTAGCAGAGGAAGAGCGTTTAAAATCGGAATCGGCACGAATAGCCACGCAAGAAAAAGTAAAAGTAGCAGAAGAAAACATGGAGCGTCAAATTATTGTTGCTGCAAAAAATAAAGCACGTACCGAAGCTGTAGAAACAGAAAGAGTAGAAAAAGACCGTATGTTAGAAGCTACTGAAAGAGAACGTATAGTAACCTTAGCACAAATTGAGAAAGAAAAAGTTGTTGAAGTTGAAAAGAAAAACATTCAAGATGTTATTCGTGATAGAGTAATGCTAGAAAAAGGTGTGGTTGAAGAGCAAGAAAACATGAAAGATATTGAAGCTTTTAAGACTGCCGATCGTGATAAACAAGTAAAAATAACAGTGGCTGAAGCAGATGCACAAGAAGCATTAATTAAAACTATTAAAGCAGCAGAAGCGCAAAAAGAAGCAGCAAAACAAAAAGCTGAAGAAATTAATATTGAAGCGCAAGCACAAAAAGAAGCTAGTGAAAAAGAAGCTGAAGCACGTAAAACATTAGCTGAAGCGACCGCAAAAGAAGAAGCCACTCTAGGATTATCTGAAGCACAAGTAATGCATGCAAAAGCAGATGCCCATGAGCGTCAAGGCCTAGTAGAAGCAACTATTATAGAGAAAAAAGCAAAAGCAGAAGCTGCCGGGATATTAGCTAAAGCTACAGCTGTTAAAGAAGAAGGTGTTGCAGAAGCAGAAGTCATTAAAGAAAAAGCACTTGCAGAAGCTGCTGGTATAGAAGAAAAAGCAGAAGCTATGAAAAAGCTAGATGGTGTTGGTAAAGAGCATGAAGAGTTTAAACTACGTTTAGAAAAAGAATTAAAAGTAGATCTTGCTCATATTAATGTACAAAAAGATATCGCTGATGCTCAAGCACAAGTTATTGGTGATGCCTTAAAAGCTGCTAAAATTGATATTGTTGGTGGAGAAACAATGTTCTTCGATCAAATCATTGGACAAATTACTAAAGCTAAAGGGATTGACCGTTTAGTTCAACACAGTGATAACATTCAAGACATAAAAGATGCCATATTAGGTAGCGACGATGTAAAAGGAAACTTACTAGATAAAGTAAACGATTTCGCCACTAAATACGGAATCTCTACCGAAGACATCAAAAACTTAACGGTTGCTAATCTTTTAATAGATTTAAAAGACAAAGCAAACAGTACAGATGAGCAAAGTTTGTTCAGTAATCTTTTCAACCTTGCAAAAGGACTAGGACTATCGGATAAGAAATTATCTTAAAATAAAACCATAAGAGTCTAGTACATTAAAACTAGACTCTTACTTTTCTTTTCTTAAGCACAATTCATTATTCAAAATGTTTTGTCTTTTTCTTCTAACCCTCTTGATTCAAAAAAATACATGGAAAACCAAAACAATCAACAATTAGACGGAGGAACGTATGAAATCATTCAAAGTAGGCTACAAAAACAAAAACAAGAGCTACAAGAACGATTACATAAGTTAAATGATGCTAGGAAACTTGTTTTTGGAAATATAGAAACCAAATTAATTGCTAACGATAGAATAAACACAGAGAATAATTGTATCGCCAGAGATATCGTTTCTTTTGGAAACACTTCAATCTTTGGTTACAACGTACACTTTGGGTTACGTACAGATATAAAATTATCTGATGTCTTTAGTATTTATGAGTTTAAAGAAAATCACTTTCATTTACAGTCTCTAGACTTAATTAATGACGCTATTTTCATTAACGATTTCACCAACCTTTATAAATACTATAGAAATACCATATTCTCTAAATTCGCCATCATTGGAAACTATTTACATATGGTTTTTCAATTAAGCGAAAACGCTAAAGATATTAAAACCTTTAAATGGTTAATTAAAGAAAACACACTTCAATATATAGATAATCGTAGCGAGCATGAATACAAATTCCCTACGCAACACGAATTTAAATGGCAAGAAGTAACTCGCGATATGCATCGCTATGGAACACATTCACATATTTCTATTCTTGATAAAATTTTTGTTGAAACCATTGGAGGTGATTTAACCATTAAAATTGAAGACAACACAGACAATGGAAAAGGTATTCTTTCCGAGCCTGTAGAACTTATAGATCAAACATTAGACGATGGTCAATTTCGTTTTGGTGACTTGGGGAATTTAACAACCTTAGAGATTAAACCATTTCAGGAAAATCCACGTTATTTTGTATACAACCATAAACTACAAGAAGTTCAACGAATAGATAGTATAAAAGATACAGCAGTTCAATTACCAGACGAGCACGGTATTATTTTCCCTAATGGGTACTATTTACAAACTGGAGAATATAAAATTTTTGAAAGTGATACTAAAGAAGTAAAATTTCAAAAGAAAGTAAGTTCTCCAAACGGGGAAGATTTCTTATATATTTTCTACGCAACTATTCGTGGTTTATACATCTTGATGTCGTATAACATTATTGAACAAGAAGTAAAAACTCCCATTATTTGTAATGGATTTACCTTACTTGAAAACGGAGAGCTATGTTACTTTAAAACCGAAAACGAACAGACGAAACATCATGTGGTTCAAATATGGCAAACCTCATATTTGAAAGGCGATTTTATGCCTTCACAACATACCGATAATTTCCTATTTAAAATAGGAAATAAAGACATTGTTCGTGCTATGGCAGAGTGTCACGAATTAATCAATCTTTTAAACAAAGAAGATAATTATACAGGTTTATATAACGATATTGCTAAAATATCCAAAGACATAAACGACACCTATTATTGGCTACCCGAAGCAGAAACTCACTTATTAAACGAACCTATTCTTCAAATTAATGAAGCAGCAAATGCAGCCATAGAAGAGTTTGAAAAAGTAGTACAACTAAAAAGGCAAGCTGAAAAAGCCACCAAAGAAATCAATAAAAAATCGGACGAGCTTTTTAGTAAAATAAAGAGTACGTCGTTTAAATCTATTGATGATTTTGTTGGCCTTCTAAGTCAGCTAAGAACCTTAAGAGGAGAGGTTATTAGTTTGCACGATGTACGTTACATCCAAAAAGAACACTTAGAAGCTTTGGAAGAGCAGGTAGCAGAGCAAAACACTTTAATTTCTAAACGTTGCGTTCAGTTTTTATTAAACGATAAAGCCCTAGCTCCGTATCATAAACGAGTTGCCGAAAAGGAAGCAGCTTTACCAGAAATTAAAAAAGTTGTTGATGCCAAAGCTTTAGAAAAAGAAGTGAATCAAATCACAGTAGATTTAGAAATGCTGATTGATATTGTTTCAAATCTTGAAATTGAAGACACCTCTCAATCAACTAAAATCATAGATAATATCTCTTTAATTTTTGCTACATTAAATCAACTAAAAGCAGGAATTAAAAACAGCATTAAAAGCTTAGGAAGCTCTGAAGCAAAAGCAGATTTTGTAGCCCAGCTAAAATTAATAGATCAAAGCATTATCAATTATATTGATATGGCAACTACGCCAGAAAAATGCGATGAGTTTTTAACAAAAACAGCTATTCAACTTGAGGAATTAGAAGGTAGGTTTGCAGATTTCGAAACCTTCATTACACAAATTATTGTAAAACGAGAAGAAATCCATGCTGCTTTCGATACACGTAAAAATAGCCTTATAGAAAAACGTAATAAAAAGGCAGTCGCACTACAAACAGCATCAGAACGTATTTTAAAAGGCGTTGAAAAAAAGGCGCAAAGTTTTGATACTGTTGAAGATATTAATGGTTATTTCGCTGCAGATTTAATGATTAATAAGGTGCGAGATATTATTAATCAATTACGAGAATTAGAGGATGCCGGAAAAGCGGAGTCTATAGAAACAAAATTAAAAGTAGCAAAAGAAGATGCGCTTCGTAAACTAAAAGATAAACAAGAATTATACGAAGATGGCGAAAATATTATTAAGCTTGGTAAACATAAATTTGGTGTTAACAAACAAATTTTAGATCTAACAATTGTTTATAAAAATGAAAAATTATATTATCATTTAACAGGAACTGATTTTTATGATACTATTGAAAATGACATCTTATTACAATCAAAAAAATATTGGAATCAAGAATTAGTTTCAGAAAACAACGACGTATATCGTGCTGCTTACTTAGCTTATAAGATTTTTAAAAGCATTTCTAAAGAAAAGCTAATCAATAAAACACAAGAAGAATTACTAACTGTGGTACAACAAGAAAGCAGTAATTTATATTCTGAAGGTTATGTAAAGGGCGTTCATGATACAGATACTAGCAAAATTTTACATGCATTGGTACATAAGCATCACGAATTAGGATTACTAACCTACTCTCCTAACATAAGAGCGTATGCCCAATATTTTTGGAATGCTCTTACCGAAGAAGCACAAACACTATTAAATACTAATATAAAAGCTTCAGGAGAAGTCTTAAGTGTATTTCCAAACAGTGATTCTTTTTCTTTCATCATTGAAAGTTTAAATTCAAAAATTATTGAGTTTGCTCAAAAAAACGGACTATTCTCTGAAGAAGAAAGTGAACAAATTGCTAACTATCTTTTTGAAGAATTAAAACAAAATAATTCATTTCAAATTAGTACAGATGCCTTTAGCTTAAAAGACGATTTTGTAAAGACCTTAAAAAAGCAAGATGCCTATCATAAATTTAGAACAGGAATAGACAAAACAGACGATTATACAGATAGAATTCATTTAAGTAAACAATGGGTAAGTTCTTTCTTATCAACTAAAGACCTATCTACTCATACCTATATAGATGAAATTGTGTCTATTTTATTATTTGAGCACGAGTCTAATTCTGAAATAAAAGCAGTACATCCTGTTGAAAATATTAAAGATTTAAAAGGAGATCATAATACAATTGTCGATGGTATTTTTGTATTTAATTATCATAGTTTTATTCAGCAATTAAATACGTTTTCTTCAATAGAAGTTCCTAGCTTTATACGTTATAAAGAAGCAAAACAAGAGGTTACAGAACAACTTAAAGACGATTTAAAATTAGAAGAATTTAAACCGAGAGTACTGTCTTCTTTTGTAAGAAATAAGTTAATAGATCAAGTCTATTTCCCTTTAATTGGAGATAACTTAGCAAAACAATTGGGTACAGTTGGAGGTAACAAACGTACTGATAGAATGGGGATGCTATTATTAATTTCTCCACCTGGTTATGGAAAAACAACATTAATGGAATACATAGCCAACCGTTTAGGCTTGGTCTTCATGAAAATTAACGGGCCAGCCATTGGACATGAAGTAACTTCTGTAGACCCAATGTCAGCAAATAACTCTGCTTCCAGAGAAGAATTAAAGAAGTTAAATTTAGCTTTTGAAATGGGAGATAATGTCATGTTGTATCTAGACGATATTCAGCATTGTAATCCAGAGTTTTTACAAAAATTCATATCCCTATCCGATGGTACTCGCAAAATTGAAGGTGTTTTCAACGGAAAATCTAAAACCTATGATTTACGCGGAAAAAAATTCTGTATAATTATGGCTGGTAACCCATACACAGAAAGTGGTGACCGTTTTCAAATTCCAGATATGTTAGCCAATCGTGCGGACATCTATAATTTAGGAGATATTATTGGAGATACAGCACATCTATTTAAGTTAAGTTTAATTGAAAATGCATTAACATCTAATCCTGTGTTGCATCAATTAAGTAGTAAATATTTTGAAGATGTCTATACCTTAATTGATAAAGTAGAGAACAATACTGTAGATGTCGATTTAAAAGGAAACCATACTAAACAAGAAATACAAGATTATACATCTGTACTAGAAAAAGCAATTATAGTTAGAGATACCATATTAAAAGTAAATCAAGCCTATATACAATCTGCAGCAATGGAAGATGAATATCGTACAGAGCCTTCATTTAAGTTACAAGGTTCCTATCGTGATATGAATAAATTAATAGCTAAGATTGTTCCTATTATGAATGATGATGAGTTGCATCGTTTAGTTTTATCTCATTACGAAAGTGAATCTCAAACTTTAACATCTGCAGCTGAAGCTAATCTATTAAAATATAAAGCGCTTATAAATAAACAAAGTCCTGAAGAGCAAACGCGCTGGACTAACATAAAAGATATTTTTATTAAAAATAATAAACTAAAAGGTTTTGGCAATAAAAACGATATGGCGCAAGTACTAACCCAAATGATCGCGTTTAGTGAACATTTACAAGGTATAAAAGAGGTTTTAAAACAAGGTTTTGATGATTAATCCCTAATCGTTTAACATATTAACTTTTTTTATGTTTCCCTTAGAAAGAAAATATTAATGACCATAATCTATTTCAAGTAACAAGTGAAGAAATATTATTATCTCTAAAAAATGAAGTGCTTTTTTAGCTAGACCTCCAACTAGTAATAATAAATTAAGATGTATACAAAAAATAAATTAGTAAAAAGCCTCCGTTTTAACGGAGGCTTTAGTTTTCTGATTAGCCTACTTATATAGTGGCATAACACCTATATTGGAATGACATCCTTAATATTTGACACCTTGTCTTATCATTGTCGTATCGAACTCTACTGTACTTACAAAACAAGCTCTTTGTCAAAAAAGATTAACCAAAAATGGTTTCTGTTTTAAGTTTAGATATTCAAAAAGTCTAACAATTTTCACATGAAGAATGTAGTGTCATACTATAAATATAATCTTGACCAGAAAGCTCTATGATATCACAGAGGTTTTCTGGGCAGGTTTCCAATTCCCAAGCATTGTTTAAAGTATAATAATTACCATTTTCGTTAAATTGAGATATATAAAGAATATTTACATTGGCAGCAGCATTATACACTAATTCCCAAACCCCTTCTTCAGTATAACCATC
>Ga0189290_100234_pt1 | contig 23281 bp, 19 predicted proteins | sample UW140minimetaG_FD_130318 | JGI IMG/M metagenome (GOLD analysis project Ga0189290, IMG submission 130318) | Marine microbial communities from the Costa Rica Dome - UW140 mini metaG | ecosystem: Environmental > Aquatic > Marine > Oceanic > Photic zone | place: Costa Rica: the Eastern Pacific...
AATCTGAACCACCACCCGACCGTGTGACGCCGCACGTCAGGTGATTGGCAACAATCACCGAAAGCGCGGGGTCAGCACCCGGTAGAAACAAACAAAGGCCGTTGCATATCGCAGCGGCCTTTTTTTAAGTCATAAACTTGCCAAAGATTTTAGAGCCAACTTGCGTACCAAATCGCTCGGAATTGGGTTGCTGGGGCGAAAAGTTATTCCGGTCTTGGTGTGTTTGAAGCCCAGAGCCGCAATCTCGGTTGAGTATTCCGAGATGGCTTCTTTTGATACATAGAGCCCGCACTGTTTGCTGAAAGCTGCATAGCCAGTGGCAATCGCTGATCCCTTTCCAAATCCAGGCATATCGTATGCGATCAGTTCCTCACAATCAGGCAGTGCGGCGGCAAGAGCGGTTCGCAAATCGTGGAGACTGGTTCTGAACTCTTCCGGAGCATTGGCAATATAGTCGTCGTGGCTTTGAAACTTAGACATGGGATATTTTGCGACTTTTGGGGGGTTTTCGCAAATCGGGTTTAGTAAATGGAGTCTAGAAGCCCCTTCATCCCGCTCCTCAACCTCTCCAATGCTTCTGCATCAACCTTCCGCGGAACTTCTGCCTCCCATCTCCGAAACACCGCGCGACCTGACCCAAATGGCTTCGGCAGCCACATGTCGTCCCAACTGTCTAGCTTTCGCCCTCCAGACGTTTCAAAGGAATAACACCAGACAGGGCGCTGCATCACACGCGCCCATTCGAGCGGTGCGTCTTTCACTTCAAATGCCGGTCCGGTAGGTCCGTCGGCGGTCATCCCGATGCTTGCACCTTCTTTCACGCGTTTGAGGATTGCGCGGGATTGGGCGATGTTTGAGGACCGATCGCTCATTTCCATTGGAGTGTAGCCCATCTGTCGATGAAGTGCGCCGGCAACCCGTCCCACAGGGGAGCGGGCGTAGAGGGAGGTAAGTTGGCCATCAGACAAAGGCCAGTGGTAGGGTGCCATCAGCAAACGACCGTGCCACATCACCAAAAGCACCGGCCCGTCTGCCAGATCGGCTTTTAATTCCTCTAACCCTTCGACCTCCCAACGGATCGTGCGATTGCAGAGCCAAAGGTAGCCACCCGCCAAGCGGGCCAGCGCTCCTGCGGCGGCGGGCGAATGTTCAAGTCTGCGACGTAGGCTTGGCATAGGGATCCCTGCTGGTTCCCAGCACTGATGCGATATTTCTTGGTCAAAGAGCAAGCCAACCCTTGATCCTGCTTGCGCTTCGGGCTAACCGAATGCTCGGCCATAGGGGTATAGCTCAGCTGGTAGAGCGACGGTCTCCAAAACCGTAGGTCGCGGGTTCGAACCCTGCTGCCCCTGCCACCCACACCTGAAAGAGGTGGAGCAATTTAAAGCTATGGCCAAATCTCCGAACGTTATCTTGCACATCGGCGCGCATAAGACAGCGACGACTCATTTGCAGATGGCCTTACAGGCGGCGCGGCCTGCGTTGAGTGCTCAGGGCGTTGCTTGCTATGGGCCGAGTCAGCTGCGGAAGGATGGTCAGTTTTTGCCGGAACGGTTGGGGCTCCCATTCGCCAAGGTACAATCAAACGTAGACCAAAAAGCTGAATGGCAGGCGATGGTTGGGGACGCCCATCGCGTTGTTCTCAGCGAAGAGAACTTTGTCGGGGTGTTGAATAGGAAAGGTGCGCAGCTGGTGACGCCGCTTTATGCGAATGCGGTTGAACGGATCGCAGCATTGGCGAGCGTTACCGCCCCTAACGGCGTTGATGTGTTTCTATCGATCCGTGCACCGGCGACATTCCTCAACTCGGCCTACAGCCAAATTCTGATGGCAGGCGGAAAGGTGCGGCCAGAAACGTTCAAGGCACAGAACCCTCTTACCGCTGTGGATTGGGTAAAATACATCAACCGCCTGACGCGCATTCAATCTTTGCGCAGCTTGACGGTTTGGCCATACGAAGACTACGCCGCGCACTTCTTAAAGATCGTTTCTCTAATGGTAGGGTCCGAGCCTGCCAAGGCAGTGCAGTGGGAATCGGAGTGGGCTCATCGAAGTCTTTCCGCCCGCGCGGTGGCTGAATTGCTGGAGTTAGACCAAGCAGATCGCACGCCGCGTAAGGCAAAGCTGATCAAGTCACAGTTTCCGGTTTCTGAGCAGTTTGCGCAGTTCGATGTGTTTTCCGGTGAAGATCACGCTCAATCTGGTGTCCTTTATGCTGATCAGATCAGAGCGATCGAGCAAATGCCGAAGGTCACGTTATTGCGTGCGTGAAGTCCTTGAAAAAGGAACCGTCAAAGCGTATGTGCCCTGAGCATCCGCAGAAAAGGACAGAACCGTGGCCACTAATCCTGTCAAATTCATTAACGAAACACGCGCTGAGATTTCCAAAGTTGTTTGGCCGACGCGGCGTGAAGTGGTGATGACAACCATCATGGTCTTCATCATGGCGGCTTTGACAGCGGTTTTCTTTAGCTTGGTTGATCTGATTATCCGCACCGGACTTGCCGGTGTCTTGGGTATGTTTAGCTAATCTGACCTTTTCGAAATTTGCACGAAACCCCTTGTCAACAAAGGGTTAGGGAGGTACACGCCCCTACGTTTTGAAATTGGCGTGCGGCGAATCGAGTTGCGCGCCGCTTTTTGTTTTCAAGGCCTTCAGCCTAACGGGTTGAAAAATATCAGAAATTCGCGGGGCGACCCGCAAGCGACGAGGTGTCGAGTAACATGGCGAAACGTTGGTATTCAGTTAGCGTGCTCTCGAACTTCGAGAAGAAAATCGCTGAAACCATCCGCCAGAAGGCAGAAGAGCTTGGTCTGAGTGATCAGATCGACGAAGTTCTTGTGCCCACCGAAGAGGTGATCGAGGTGCGTCGCAACAAGAAAGTGACGGCAGAGCGTCGCTTTATGCCGGGCTATGTGCTGGTGCATATGGAGATGTCGGATGAGGGGTATCACCTGATCAACTCCATCAACCGTGTCACCGGTTTCTTGGGACCGCAAGGTCGTCCGATGCCAATGCGTGATGCAGAAGTGAACGCGATTCTGAACCGCGTCGAAGAAGGTCAGGAAGCGCCACGTACGCTGATCAACTTTGAGGTTGGTGAGAAAGTGAAAGTCAACGACGGGCCATTCGAAGACTTCGATGGTCTGGTTGAAGAAGTTGATGATGAGAACCAGCGCCTGAAGGTGACGGTCTCTATCTTTGGCCGGGCGACCCCGGTCGAATTGGAATACACGCAGGTTACCAAGCAGTAATCTGCGGTGTGTCTGTGGGAGGCGAGCGGCGCGCGCGTCGTAGACCGGACCACACAACTAAAGGCCTGAGCGACGCGTCGCAAAGGTGTTGAGAAAGAAGGAGAGGCCACATGGCCAAGAAACTCGCTGGCACGATGAAACTGCAGGTTCCTGCAGGTCAAGCCAACCCATCCCCGCCTGTCGGCCCTGCACTGGGTCAGCGCGGCATTAACATCATGGAATTCTGTAAGGCGTTTAACGCCAAGACACAGGATCTTGAGCCTGGTGCGCCATGCCCAACCGTGATCACATACTATCAGGACAAGTCCTTCTCGATGGATATCAAGACGCCACCTGCGTCTTATTTCATCAAGAAAGCAGCAAAGCTGAAGTCTGGCTCCCAGACACCTGGTAAATCTGTTGCGGGGTCCATCACATCCAAGCAGGTGCGTGAAATCGCAGAAGCGAAGATGAAAGACCTGAATGCCAACGACATCGAAGGCGCAATGCTGATCATCATGGGCTCCGCCCGTTCTATGGGCATCGAGGTAAAGTAATGGCGAAGGTTGGTAAAAGAACAGCCGCTGCGCGCGAAGCGTTTGCCGGTAAAGAAAACGTCACAGTCTCCGAAGCGGTTGCTTTGGTGAAAGGCAACGCAACTGCAAAGTTTGACGAAACTGTTGAGATTTCGATGGTTCTGGGCATTGACCCACGTCACGCTGACCAGATGGTTCGCGGCACAGTAACCCTGCCAAACGGCACTGGTAAAACTGTCCGTGTTGCTGTGTTCGCACGTGGCGACAAAGCTGACGAAGCAAAAGCAGCTGGCGCAGATATCGTTGGTGCAGAAGACCTGATGGAAACCATTCAGGGCGGCACAATCGATTTTGATCGCTGTATTGCGACGCCTGACATGATGGGTATCGTTGGCCGCCTTGGTAAGGTCCTTGGCCCACGTAACCTGATGCCAAACCCACGCGTCGGTACAGTGACACCTGATGTTAAGGCTGCTGTTGAAGCTGCCAAAGGCGGCGAAGTTCAGTTCAAAGCTGAAAAAGCTGGCGTTGTTCACGCTGGTATCGGCAAAGCATCCTTTGGTGCGCAGCAGATCGAAGAGAACGTGAAGGCGTTCGTTGATGCGGTCAGCAAAGCGAAACCAACAGGCGCTAAGGGCACTTACATGAAGAAGATCTCTTTGACTTCGACAATGGGCCCAGGCGTTTCCGTTGCGGTTGATGACGCAACCGGCAATGCCTAATTGAATTCGGCGCCTCTCGGGGCGTCGTTTAGCCACGCCAGACGATCGGTGTGGTACTGTCCGAGACGGAGGGTTTGAGGTGCGCCTTGAATAATTCCTTCCTGAGATGGGAAACGAGAACGAGATTTACGAAGGCTTAGACCTTCGGGCGATCAAGGCCTCGGGACCCAGAAATTGGACCCGAACGCCCCAGACTATCGGGGCAAATATGAGCCGGGGAGAAATCCCCAAACTTGGAGTGAAACTGTGGATAGAGCACAAAAAGAACAGCTGGTCGAAGAACTCGGCCAAGTCTTTGAAAGCTCTGGCGTCGTTGTGGTGAGCCACTACGAGGGTATGACAGTCGCTGAAATGCAGGACCTGCGCGCAAAAATGCGTGAAGTAGGCGGGTCCGTACGCGTGACCAAGAACAAGCTCGCCAAGATCGCTCTTGAGGGTAAGCCATGTGCAAGCATCGCTGAATACCTTTCGGGCATGACAGTGCTCGCCTATTCCGAAGACCCAGTGGCTGCGGCCAAGGTCGTGGATGGTTACGCCAAAGAGAATGACAAACTCGTCATCCTCGGTGGTGCAATGGGCGATCAAGCACTTGACGTTGCCGGTGTGAAAGCCGTTGCGGCAATGCCATCCCGCGAGGAGCTTATTGCTTCTATCGTTGGCTGCATTGGTGCACCTGCTTCCAACATTGCCGGTGCGATTGGCGCGCCTGCTTCGAATATCGCAAGCATTCTCTCTACAATCGAAGAGAAGGCTGCATAAGCAACTAGAACATCCCCGTTTGGCAATCTGCTGACGTTGGAACACAAATTTAGAAATGGAAAAGCAAAATGGCTGATCTGAAGAAACTTGCTGAAGAGATCGTTGGTCTGACACTTCTCGAAGCACAAGAACTGAAAACCATCCTCAAAGACGAGTATGGCATCGAACCAGCTGCCGGTGGCGCAGTTATGGTTGCTGGTGCAGCTGGCGGCGACGCTGGTGCGGCAGCTGAAGAGAAAACAGAATTCGACGTTGTCCTGAAAAACGCAGGCGCATCGAAAATCAACGTGATCAAAGAAGTTCGCGGCATCACTGGTCTTGGCCTCAAAGAAGCAAAAGACCTCGTCGAAGCTGGCGGCAAGATCAAAGAAGGCGTCGACAAAGCAGAAGCAGAAGACATCAAGGGCAAGCTGGAAGCAGCTGGCGCAGAAGTCGAACTGGCCTAAGTCACGCTTTACGAACCCGCATGGGTTCGGAATTTACGGCTGGATCCGCGAAAACGTGGGTCCAGCCAAACCTGTCTTAGAAGGGTGTCTTGCGGGACACGCGTCTTGGGTAGGTTTTCATCGGGAGGCATTCGGTGGGACAGATGCCACGAATAGATGAAACCCCCCTCTCAATGGGAGAGTCTCGCGTTCCCGGCGGCGGCTCGCTCGCAGAGAAAAGAAGGTGAAATTTCACATGGGTCAGTCCTTCCTAGGTCAAAAACGCCTGCGTAAATACTACGGTAAAATCCGTGAAGTCCTTGAAATGCCGAACCTTATTGAGGTTCAGAAATCATCCTACGATCTGTTCCTGCGCTCCGGCGACAGCGACACACCGTTGGATGGTGAAGGCATTAAAGGCGTATTTCAATCGGTATTTCCGATCAAAGATTTCAATGAAACCGCTGTTCTTGAGTTCGTAAAATACGAGCTGGAAAAGCCAAAGTATGACGTTGAAGAATGTCAGCAACGCGATATGACCTACAGCGCGCCGCTAAAGGTTACTCTGCGTCTGATCGTGTTTGATGTGGATGAAGATACTGGCGCGAAGTCGGTTAAAGACATCAAAGAACAAGACGTGTTCATGGGCGACATGCCTTTGATGACACCGAACGGCACGTTCGTTGTGAACGGTACCGAGCGTGTGATCGTGTCTCAGATGCACCGTTCTCCTGGCGTTTTCTTTGACCACGACAAGGGCAAAACCCACTCTTCTGGTAAACTCCTGTTTGCTTGCCGCATTATCCCCTACCGCGGCAGCTGGCTGGACTTTGAATTCGACGCAAAAGACCTTGTCTTTGCGCGGATCGACCGTCGCCGGAAGCTTCCTGTTACCACGCTGCTTTATGCGCTTGGCTTCGATCAGGAAGGCATCATGGATGCCTACTATGACACTGTTGACTACACGCTCGACAAAAAAGGCAAGGCTTGGTCCACCAAGTTCTTCCCAGAGCGCGTGCGCGGCACCCGTCCAGCCTTTGATCTGGTAGACGCAGGCACAGGCGAAGTTATCGCCAAAGCAGGTGAGAAAGTCACACCGCGTTCCGTCAAAAAGCTGATTGACGAAGGCAAAGTCACCGAACTGCTGGTCCCATACGAACAAATCGTCGGCAAGTTCGCAGCGAAAGACATCATCAACGAGGAAAACGGTGCGATCTACGTCGAAGCCGGTGATGAGCTGACGCTTGAGATGGACAAAGACGGTGAGGTGATCGGCGGCACGCTGAAAGACCTCCTCGATGCGGGCATCAAAACGATCCCAGTGCTCGACATCGATAACGTCAATGTCGGCTCTTACATGCGCAACACCATGGCCGCAGACAAAAACCTCAACCGTGAAACCGCGTTGATGGACATCTACCGCGTGATGCGTCCGGGTGAGCCACCGACCGTTGATGCGGCCTCGGCCCTGTTTGACACATTGTTCTTTGACTCAGAGCGGTATGACCTGTCCGCTGTTGGTCGCGTAAAAATGAACATGCGTCTCGACCTCGATGCAGAAGACACCATGCGCACGCTGCGCAAGGAAGACATCGTCGCTTGTATCAAAGCGCTGGTTGAACTGCGTGACGGCAAAGGCGACGTGGACGACATCGACCACCTCGGCAACCGCCGTGTGCGTTCTGTTGGCGAATTGATGGAAAACCAGTATCGCGTTGGCCTGCTTCGCATGGAGCGCGCGATCAAAGAGCGTATGTCCTCCGTCGAAATCGACACGGTCATGCCTCAGGATTTGATCAACGCGAAGCCGGCTGCTGCGGCTGTCCGTGAATTCTTCGGCTCTTCTCAGTTGTCGCAGTTCATGGACCAAACCAACCCGCTGTCCGAGGTTACGCACAAGCGTCGCCTTTCAGCGCTTGGCCCGGGTGGTTTGACACGCGAACGTGCAGGCTTTGAGGTTCGCGACGTTCACGCCACGCACTACGGTCGCATGTGTCCGATTGAAACGCCAGAAGGGCCAAACATTGGTCTGATCAACTCTCTGGCGACATTCGCGCGCGTGAACAAATACGGCTTCATCGAAACACCGTATCGTAAGGTCGAGAACGGCGTTGTGACTGACAAAGTCAGCTACATGTCCGCGACCGAAGAAATGCGTCACACCGTGGCGCAGGCAAACGCAAAGCTGGATGACAGCGGCAAGTTCGTGAACGATCTGGTGTCTACACGTCAGAACGGCGAATACATGTTGGCGCAGAACGAAAGCGTTGACCTCATTGACGTGTCACCAAAGCAGCTGGTGTCCGTTGCGGCCTCGCTCATCCCATTCCTTGAGAATGACGACGCGAACCGCGCTTTGATGGGTTCCAACATGCAACGTCAGGCAGTCCCACTCTTGCAGGCGGAAGCTCCGCTTGTGGGTACTGGCATCGAAGAGGTTGTGGCCCGCGACTCTGGTGCGGCGATCATGGCGAAACGCGCAGGTATCATCGACCAGGTTGATGCCTCCCGTATCGTTATCCGCGCGACAGAGGATCTGGAACTGGGCGACGCTGGTGTTGACATCTACCGGATGCGCAAATTCCAACGCTCGAACCAGAACACCTGCATCAACCAGCGTCCGCTGGTGAAAGTGGGTCAGCAGATCAAGAAGGGTGAAGTTATCGCCGACGGTCCATCCACGGATATGGGTGAACTGGCGCTTGGTAAGAACGTGGTCGTCGCGTTCATGCCTTGGAACGGCTACAACTACGAAGATTCCATCCTGATCTCTGAGCGTATCGTGCGCGACGACGTGTTCACATCCGTCCACATCGAAGAATTCGAAGTGGCGGCCCGTGACACGAAGCTTGGGCCAGAGGAAATCACACGCGACATTCCAAACGTCGGTGAAGAAGCGCTGCGCAACCTCGACGAGGCTGGCATCGTCTACATCGGTGCGGAAGTTGGCCCTGCTGATATCCTCGTCGGTAAGATCACACCAAAAGGCGAAAGCCCGATGACACCAGAAGAAAAGCTTCTGCGCGCCATCTTTGGTGAGAAAGCATCAGACGTCCGTGACACATCCCTGCGCTTGCCGCCGGGTGACTTCGGCACGGTTGTTGAGGTCCGCGTCTTCAACCGCCACGGCGTTGAAAAGGACGAACGTGCCCTGCAGATCGAGCGTGAGGAAGTTGAACGCCTCGCTCGTGACCGCGACGACGAGTTGGTGATCCTTGATCGGAACATCTACGCCCGTCTGAAAGGCATGATCCTTGGCAAAACAGCTGTCAAAGGTCCAAAGGGCTTCAAGGCCAACTCTGAAATCACCGAAGAGGTGTTGGCAGAGCTTTCCCGCGGTCTGTGGTGGCAATTGGCGCTGAAGGATGAAGCTGACGCTCAGGTCGTTGAAGCCCTGAACGAACAGTATGAAATCCAGAAGCGTGCTATGGATGCCCGTTTTGAGGACAAGGTCGAAAAAGTCCGCCGCGGCGACGATCTGCCACCGGGTGTGATGAAGATGGTCAAAGTCTTCGTTGCTGTGAAGCGTAAGCTTCAGCCAGGTGACAAGATGGCCGGTCGTCATGGGAACAAAGGTGTTATTTCCAAGGTTGTGCCTATGGAAGACATGCCGTTCCTCGCAGACGGTACTCCGGTTGACTTCTGTCTGAACCCGCTCGGCGTGCCATCACGTATGAACGTCGGTCAGATTTTGGAAACACACATGGGCTGGGCCGCACGTGGTCTTGGCATTCAGGTTGACGATGCGCTCGGTGAATACCGCCGCTCCGGTGATCTGACACCAGTGCGCGAAGCCATGCGCATCGCTTACGGTGATGACGTGTACTCCGAAGGTCTGGAAGGCATGGGTGAGGATGACCTGCTCGAAGCGGCAGGTAACGTCACTCGCGGTGTTCCAATCGCAACGCCGGTCTTCGACGGTGCGAAAGAAGGCGACGTGAACGATAGCCTTGTGAAAGCTGGTTTCGATCAGTCCGGTCAGTCGATCCTCTTCGACGGCCGCACAGGTGAACAGTTCAGCCGTCCGGTGACAGTGGGTGTCAAATACCTGCTGAAACTGCACCACTTGGTGGACGACAAAATTCACGCACGTTCCACAGGTCCATACTCACTCGTCACGCAACAGCCGCTGGGTGGTAAAGCCCAGTTCGGTGGTCAGCGCTTCGGTGAGATGGAAGTCTGGGCGCTGGAAGCATACGGCGCGGCCTACACGCTGCAAGAGATGCTGACCGTGAAGTCTGACGACGTTGCTGGCCGGACGAAAGTCTATGAAAGCATCGTTAAGGGCGAAGACAACTTTGAGGCTGGCGTCCCAGAGTCGTTCAACGTGCTTGTGAAAGAAGTCCGGGGCCTCGGCCTCAACATGGAACTCCTGGATGCGGAGGTTGATGAGTAAGGCTCCGGCCTTACTCCCCCAACCCCCAACGCACCCCATTCAAGGAATTGAAGATGAACCAGGAACTGACAAACAACCCGTTTAACCCGCTCACACCGGCAAAAACGTTTGACGAAATCAAGGTCTCTTTGGCCTCACCAGAACGGATCCTGTCGTGGTCCTTTGGTGAGATCAAGAAGCCAGAAACCATCAACTACCGGACGTTCAAGCCTGAACGTGACGGCCTCTTCTGCGCGCGTATCTTTGGCCCGATCAAGGATTACGAATGCCTCTGCGGCAAATATAAGCGTATGAAGTATCGCGGCGTTGTCTGCGAGAAATGCGGTGTGGAAGTCACTCTGCAAAAGGTCCGTCGTGAGCGTATGGGCCACATCGAACTGGCGGCACCTGTCGCGCACATCTGGTTCCTCAAGTCGCTGCCATCCCGCATCGGCCTGATGCTGGACATGACATTGCGCGATCTTGAGCGGATCCTCTACTTCGAAAACTACGTGGTCATCGAACCCGGCTTGACTGACCTGACCTACGGTCAGCTGATGTCCGAAGAAGAGTTCTACGACGCGCAAGACACCTATGGCATGGACGCGTTCCAAGCCAACATCGGTGCAGAAGCGATCCGTGAGATGCTCTCCATGATCGATCTTGAGTCCGAAGCAGAGCAGCTCCGCGCTGATCTGAAAGAGGCGACAGGCGAACTGAAGCCAAAGAAGATCATCAAGCGTTTGAAGATCGTCGAAAGCTTCATTGAATCCGGCAACCGTCCGGAATGGATGATCCTGACCGTCGTGCCTGTGATCCCACCAGAACTGCGCCCGTTGGTGCCGCTGGATGGTGGTCGCTTTGCAACGTCTGACCTGAACGACCTGTACCGTCGTGTGATCAACCGGAACAACCGTTTGAAGCGTCTGATCGAACTGCGCGCACCTGACATCATCGTCCGCAACGAAAAGCGGATGCTGCAGGAATCTGTTGATGCGCTGTTCGACAACGGCCGTCGCGGTCGTGTCATCACGGGTGCGAACAAGCGTCCGTTGAAGTCACTCTCTGACATGCTGAAAGGTAAGCAGGGTCGCTTCCGTCAGAACCTTTTGGGTAAGCGGGTCGACTTCTCTGGCCGTTCGGTCATCGTGACTGGTCCGGAACTGAAGCTACACCAATGTGGTTTGCCGAAGAAAATGGCGCTCGAACTCTTCAAGCCGTTCATCTACTCGCGGCTTGAGGCCAAAGGTCTGTCTTCGACAGTGAAGCAAGCCAAGAAACTGGTCGAAAAAGAACGCCCAGAGGTGTGGGATATCCTTGATGAGGTGATCCGCGAACACCCAGTGATGTTAAACCGTGCGCCTACGCTGCACCGCCTTGGTATCCAAGCGTTCGAACCGGTTCTGATCGAAGGTAAAGCGATCCAGCTGCACCCGCTCGTGTGTTCTGCGTTTAACGCGGACTTCGACGGCGACCAGATGGCGGTACACGTACCACTTTCCTTGGAAGCGCAGCTTGAAGCACGTGTTCTGATGATGTCGACGAACAACGTTCTGTCACCGTCCAACGGTGCACCGATCATCGTGCCATCACAGGATATGATCCTCGGGTTGTATTACACGACCATCGAACGCGAAGGCATGAAGGGCGAAGGCATGACCTTCTCGAACATCGAGGAAGTCGAGCACGCGCTTGGTGCCGGTGAAGTACATCTGCACGCAAAGATCACGGCCCGTATTCCTCAGATCAATGAGGAAGGCTTGGAAGAACTGGTGCGCGTTGAAACGACACCGGGTCGTCTGCGCTTGGGTGCTTTGTTGCCGCTGAACGCAAAAGCGCCGTTCTCTTTGGTGAACCGTCTTTTGCGTAAGAAGGAAGTGCAGCAGGTCATCGACACTGTTTACCGTTACTGTGGTCAGAAAGAGTCTGTCATCTTCTGTGACCAGATCATGTCGATGGGCTTCCGCGAAGCGTTCAAGGCCGGTATCTCCTTCGGTAAGGATGACATGGTTATCCCTGACACCAAGTGGGATCTTGTGAACGAAACACGTGAGCAAGTGAAAGACTTCGAACAGCAGTACATGGACGGCCTGATCACTCAGGGTGAAAAGTACAACAAAGTTGTCGATGCTTGGTCAAAGTCGAACGACAAAGTCACCGACGCGATGATGGCGACGATTGGTGAGACACCAACGCTCGAAGACGGCTCTCAAGGTGAACCAAACTCGGTTTACATGATGGCTCACTCCGGTGCCCGTGGCTCGGTCACTCAGATGAAACAGCTGGGCGGTATGCGCGGCCTGATGGCTAAGCCGAACGGTGAAATCATCGAAACGCCGATCATCTCGAACTTTAAAGAAGGTCTGACCGTTCTTGAGTACTTCAACTCCACCCACGGCGCCCGTAAGGGTCTGTCGGATACTGCGTTGAAAACTGCGAACTCTGGGTATCTGACCCGTCGTTTGGTGGACGTTGCACAAGACTGTATCGTTCGTGAGCCAGATTGCGGAACAGAAAATGCGATCACCGCAGAAGCAGCCGTGAACGACGGTGAAGTTGTGGCAACACTGGCTGAGCGTGTTCTGGGCCGTGTCTCTGCGGATGAAGTTCTCAAGCCTGGTACAGACGAAGTTCTGATCGAAAAAGGCGAACTGATCGACGAACGCAAGGCTGACATGATCGATGCCGCTGGTATCGCGAAGATGCGCATCCGCAGCCCGCTGACCTGTGAGTCAGAGGATGGCGTTTGTGCGACCTGCTATGGTCGTGACCTGGCCCGCGGTACACGCGTCAACATCGGTGAGGCCGTCGGCATCATCGCGGCGCAGTCCATTGGTGAACCTGGCACTCAGCTGACCATGCGGACCTTCCACATTGGTGGTGTTGCGCAGGGTGGCCAGCAGTCGTTCCTTGAAGCGTCCCAGACCGGTAAGGTCGAATTCCGCAATGCAAACCTGCTTGAAAACAAAGCAGGTGAGCAGGTGGTTATGGGCCGTAACATGGTTCTGGCGATCATGGGTCCAGACGGTGAAGAGCGTGCGAACCACAAGGTTGGCTACGGCTCCAAAGTCTTTGTCAAAGAAGGTGCCGATGTTCATCGCGGTGACAAGCTGTTTGAATGGGATCCATTCACATTGCCAATCATCGCGGAAAAAGCTGGTAAGGTGAAATATGTTGATCTCGTCAACGGTATCGCCGTGCGCGAAGAAACCGACGATGCGACAGGTATGACGCAAAAGATCGTGGCCGACTGGCGTGCAGCGCCTAAGGGCAACGAACTGGCGCCGAAGATCATTGTTGCTGGCACAGATGGCGAGCCTGTTCTGAAAGACGACGGTAACCCAGTGTCTTATGCGATGTCTGTGGATGCGGTTCTGTCCGTCGAGGATGGCGAAGACATCCAAGCGGGTGACGTTGTTGCGCGTATTCCACGCGAAGGCGCGAAAACCAAGGACATCACCGGTGGTCTGCCCCGAGTGGCCGAACTGTTCGAAGCACGTCGTCCGAAAGATCACGCGATCATCGCTGAAATCGATGGGTATGTGCGCTTTGGAAAGGACTACAAGAACAAGCGCCGCATCGCGATCGAAAGCTCCGATGATCCGGACAACAAGGTCGAATACATGGTGCCAAAGGGCAAGCACATCCCAGTTGCGGAAGGTGACTTTGTCCAGAAGGGCGATTACATCATGGACGGCAACCCAGCGCCGCACGATATTCTTGCGGTTCTCGGTGTCGAAGCCTTGGCTGACTACATGATCAACGAGGTTCAGGACGTCTATCGCCTGCAGGGGGTGAAGATCAACGACAAGCACATCGAAGTTATCGTGCGTCAGATGCTCCAGAAGTGGGAGATTCAGGACAGCGGTGACACCGTTCTGCTGAAAGGTGAGAACGTCGATAAGGCTGAGTTCGATGAAGCCAACGCAAAGGCAGTCGCCCGTGGTGATCGCCCCGCGATTGGTGAACCGATCTTGCTTGGTATCACCAAGGCGTCCTTGCAGACCCGTTCCTTCATCTCTGCCGCGTCGTTCCAGGAAACAACGCGTGTTCTGACCGAAGCCTCGGTTCAGGGTAAGAAAGACAAGTTGATCGGTCTGAAAGAGAACGTGATCGTTGGTCGTTTGATCCCAGCGGGGACTGGTGGTGCGACACAGCGCGTCACACGTATCGCGTCTGAGCGTGACAACGTCGTCATCGAAGCGCGTCGTGAAGAAGCCGAACAGGCCGCTTTGCTTGCTGCTCCAACAGAGATGGCGGATGACATCGTGGGCGGAGACGAGTTTGATCAAATCATCGTTGACACACCGGAAAGCCGCGACGAGTAAGACGGTCGGACCTAATAATACGAAAGGCCGCCTTCGGGCGGCCTTTTCTGTTTCTTAGGATTCGTATCTATGTTGGTTGATAGCCAAAGGTTTCAATCTCCCGTTCGAAAATTTTCGCAACGCGCTTGGCATTCTTGTTGTCGAAATTTTGGCCAAAGAACTCCTCTAAGGTTCGTTTCTTTCGAACATTTGATTTCGCATTCATTTGGGAAATGTCAAAATCTGACAGCCCGCAAGACCCGAGAAACTCATTAAGGTCGACAGCTAGATTTTCATATCTTGCAACAAAACCGTCCACCAATCTCCCATCTCTCGAATACATATCGAAGTCAGAGAAGTAGCTGAGTTGTTTCTTACAGAACGCTGTGAATTGGCGATCGATATCAGTGATTGGCCCTCCGCGACGATACATCCAGAAAAAGAATGCTGACACTGCCTTATCCCATGGATTCCGCTCCACGCAGAAACTCTCACAACCAGACGAAATATCGTCGAGATAGGACTCAGCAACGTCGAGGCCAAGGTGGGGGTAGCGTGCGCGGACCTTTCCTTGAGCACGTTCGCGAAGAAGGCGGACCGACTCTCTGACGATCTTCCGTTTCTTCGGTCGTAATTTTTCTTCATCCGGCAACAGAGGCGTCGCGAAGTCACCTTGCTGCAGGTGTTCACTAAGCAGTATCTCTATCGATGTTCCAGCTGTTTTCTTCGTTTTAACGAATAGAAGTTTTTGCTCTCGAAGTATTAGCATTTTAGCTAGTGATATGCTGCGTAAAAGTATTCGATAGTTTGAATTGAATCTCAAAGCATTGATTTCGATAGGCTCGATCGAAATTTCCTGAACGGCGTCACAAAAAGGGAACTTGCAGCCGTATACAAACAACAGGGACGACCTATGCGAAGCGACCTTTGGCAGGTCCACCAATAGTCGGACCCGAACAGCCTTCGAATCTATGCGTCCGCCCTATGCCAATCGATGTGAAACCCTTCATCCTCTGTGGGTGCCACAAAGTGTTTGGCAAAGGCTTCAAACTGCGTGTCAGTGACATGAAACGCGTGATTTCCTTCAGCATTTCGGGCGTGCAACCGCGCCAAACAAACAGCATTCGGAACGTCTAGGTAATGAAGGGCATGTTCCGTGCCTGCGTCATCGACAAGGCTCTGCATCCATTGTCGTGCCTCCAATGTGTTTGCAGCGAAATCCAGCACCACGGAGGTGCCAGCGCGTAGCAATGCAACAACATGTGGCTTGATGATGCTCCGCAATTTCTTGGAATAGACCAAAAAATCCGCGCCCGTTTTCATTTGATCACCGAAGAGGGCGCTGAGCCATTCATCTTCGACAACGAGAACCGTTTGTGGCTGTTCGCTCAGTCTTTTAGCAAGGGTCGATTTACCTGAGCCTATTTTCCCGCACACCATGTGCAGGGTAACTTGAGAGAGTGACATTGTTCTGTCCTTTATTTTGCGCATCGCGCAAGTGCATTGAAAATACCAAATGACCCGGCCCGGCGGTTCAGGCCGGGACAGCAATTCGCGCCTTTTTCAGCGCGTTGGTATTCAAAAAGCAAAGGGTCATGGGCGCCACATGGGTGAGCCTGCAGTATCTGTCAAGACACCGGCATTTGGAACGAGAGAGAAGTCTCCGTTTCCACTAAATTGGTCCATGGACACAACGTGGGCTATACACGCCCGCCAATAGCGACTATGGGCCAGTTCTTTCCCGGCACTTGGTGACCCATGCAAGATTTCTCTGGCCTTCCCCACACACTCTCAACCGCTCTCTCGAAAAAGGGGTATAGCGGTTTGACCCCTGTTCAGCAGGCCGTCACCGACGAGGGCCTGAGGGGCTCGGACTTGCTAGTCTCGGCTCAGACGGGTTCCGGTAAGACGGTGGGCTTTGGCTTGGCTATGGCTGGCGACCTGCTGGATGAGGATGGTCGGTTTGGTCGTCCCGCCGCGCCGCAAGCTGCGGTGATTGCCCCCACACGCGAATTGGCGCTGCAAGTGCGTCGTGAATTTGATTGGCTCTTTGGCGAGGCTGGCATTGTCACCGCATCTGCCGTGGGCGGCATGGATGCCCGGACGGAACGGCGCGCGATTGAGCGTGGGGCGCATGTCATCGTTGCGACGCCTGGCCGTTTGCGCGATCATATTGCGCGCGGCGTGATTGATATGAGCGATCTGAAAACAGTTGTTCTCGATGAAGCCGACGAAATGCTCGACATGGGGTTTTCAGAAGACCTCGAATTTATCCTCGACCATACGCCCGAAAGCCGTCGCACTTTGATGTTCTCCGCGACGGTGCCACGCGGTATCGCAAAGCTCGCGCAAACCTATCAGAATGAAGACGCTGAGCGGCTGAAGGTTGGCAGTGCGGAAAAGCAGCATTCCGACATTTCTTACAGCGCCCTGACCGTTGCGCCGTCGGATATCGAAAAAGCCATTATCAACCTGCTGCGTTTTCATGATGCGCAGACCGCGATCATCTTTGCCAACACACGATCCATGGTCGCCCGTCTGACGGCGAAATTCGCCAACCGGGGGTTCTCTGTGGTGTCTTTATCCGGTGAATTAAGTCAAGCCGAACGGACCAATGCGATGCAGGCCCTGCGGGATGGGCGCGCGCAGGTTTGTGTGGCGACGGATGTGGCCGCACGCGGGATCGACCTGCCGGGGCTGGAACTGGTAATCCACGCTGATTTGCCGTCCAACGCCGAAGCCTTGCTGCACCGTTCTGGCCGAACAGGTCGGGCAGGGCGCAAGGGCAATTCCATCCTGATCGTGCCTGCCCGCCAGCGGTCAAAGGCGCAAAGGCTTCTGAAGTTCGCAAAGCTGGAGGCCGACTGGGGTACGCCACCTTCGGCAGAGGAGGTTCTCGCCAAGGACGAGGAACGGATCGCCTCTAACCCCGCGTTGGATGAACCGCCGAGTGCTGAAGAACTGGCCTTCGCTGCACGCTTGCTGGACGGACGCACGCCAGAACAAGTAGCCGCCGCCTATTTGCGCCTCTATCGCGAACGCCACTCCGCCCCTGAAATTCTTGGCGCAGTGCCAGAGCCCGGACAACGCAAGCCGCGCGATCATGCAGAGTTTGGCCCTAGCACGTGGTTTTCGATGTCACTTGGCCGCAAGGACCGTGCCGAGCCTCGCTGGCTCCTCCCGATGCTGTGTCGGAACGCGGGACTGTCCAAAAGCGCCATCGGCGCGATCCGGGTGCAGTATCAGGAAACCTTCGTGGAAATCGCTAGTGATGCTGTAGCGACTATGAAGCAAGAACTGGGCCCAGACTTGAACCTAGAACAGGGTGCTGCGCTGACAGAGTTGACTGGCAAACCGGATTTCGAAGGCTCGCCGAAAGGCCCGCCCGCAGATGCGCGCCCGCCACGTGACGGAAAGCGGGGGCCAAAACCGCAGTCGTTCGATAAGCCCAAATCTGCTAAACGGCCGCAAAAGCCCAAGGATGACGCTCCTGTTGCATCAAAGCCCAAGGCGGATGTCTCTAAGATGACAAAGAAGCCTTCGGACAAACCCGCGTCAAAAGCCAAGCCAAAGCACAGCAAACCGCCTGCATCAAAGCCCAAATCGGAAGGGCGCAGCGCTGCGCCTTCGACTAAGTCGACAGACAAAAAACGGCAGAAAAAACCGTTTAACGCGTCGGATCCGTCCAAATCTCTAGGGCCACGCAAAGCGCGCCATAAAGGCAACGGAAAAGGCGCTGGTGCCCCGACCGCAAAAAGTGGGCGCGGCAAAGGTGGGGATGCAAGGCCGTTTAGAAAGCCGTCAAAGCGCTCTTGATGCTTCATGGCGTAGGTTAGATTTGCGACTGGCAAAAGTCGCGTTTGGTATGGCGCTGTATCTGCGAAACCTTTAGCGCGGGGCTATGGCGATGCTTTCCGAAAATATGCGCGGCGCGCTGCTGATGGTGGGGTCAATGACAGCGTTCACTTTGAACGACGCCTTTATGAAATCTCTCTCAGATGAATTGCCGCTGTTTCAGTCGATCTTTTTCAGAAGCATCGGCGTGTTCATCTGTCTTTCGATCGCAGGTCTTGCGATGGGGCAGATTAAGTTGAACCAGTCGCGTCGGGATTGGATGTTTATCTCTCTCCGATCGCTCTTTGAACTTGGCGGTGCGCTGTTCTTCCTCTCGGCACTGTTCAACATGCCGATTGCGAATGTCACAGCAATTTTGCAGGTGTTGCCGCTCACGGTCAGCTTGGCCGCCGCGGTGTTCTTAGGAGCCAGTCTTGGTTGGAGAAGGCTGTCCGCAATCTTGGTCGGATTCGCGGGCGTCCTATTGATCGTCAAACCTGGTGGCGAGGGTTTCAACATTTATGCGGTAAGTGCGCTGCTCGCCGTCCTTTGTGTGACGATCCGCGATATCCTTGTGCGCAAGATTTCCCCGGAGGTTCCGACGATGCTGGTTTCTTGGTTTACTGTCTTTGCGGTTATGGCGGGTTCGGGCTTGGCCTCTCTCACCGAAGTGTGGCAGCCGGTCAGCAGTCTTGCCGCCTTCCAGCTTGGCGGAGCGATCCTGACAATCATCGGCGGTTACATTTTCTCAGTCGCTGTTATGCGCCACGGTGACATCGCATTCGTCGCTCCGTTCCGCTATTCCAGTTTACTGGTCGCCGTCGTCATCGGCTTTTGGATTTTTGGGGAGGTTCCCGATACCCTGACGATTGTGGGGTCAATCATCGTGGTCGGTACTGGCCTCTTTACCCTCTATCGAGAAGGGCAAATTCGAAAACGCGCGAAGGCCTAGGGCCCTAATCCTCGGTTCCAAAGAATGTGCCAGAGCCTGTCACGAAGAAATCGTCATCGACACTGGTAGAGGCTCCGACCCAAGTGCCGAAAACAGCCGTATCATTGCCGTCCTGACGCGTGCCGCCTGTCATAGCAAACTCAACATTCGTGGTGCCGCGAAACGGAAGCAAATCGCTCACAGCGTCAAGCTCACCACTTGCACGGGCAACGATGTCGCCGCCAGAACTACTACCCCGAATGTCTAATCGCCCGCCTAAGAGCTGATCCGGCGCACCACGCTCTGTCAGGTTTAGGCTCCGGACAGAACCGCTTACCCTATTGGATCCACCAAAATCGATCGTCATCGCCAGATCGCCCAAGACACCGTAGCCGCCCTCACCATCAATCATTAGATTGTTGCTGAGGAAATTGCCTGAATAGTCCACTGACGAAGTCGGAAGATCGGTGCCAGCCACGTCTGGTAACAGTGAAATCCGCTGCCGTTCGGCGTCTGCAGCGGCAATGTCTGTCGCTGACACAGAAGGTGGCGTTGGGGACGCACAGGCAGCAAGCGCTGCAAATGGGACAATAACCAAAGATCGAAACAAAAGAGACTCCAAATTAGACAAGTGATCGCCATTGAATTGTGGCAAGCATTCAATATCTATACCGCGTTCTGGCGCGTCGAAACAGCGGTTCTTTACCCCCTGTTGACAGGTTCCGCGACTCCGCCTATACGCCGCTCATCCGAGCCAGAGGGCCTTATTCTCTTGCTTGTATCAAAACTGAAGTGGTCAAGAACCGAGCTACTGCTGCTTTGTTCCTCTGAATACTCACCGCACCAAACCTCCGGTAAGGGTTTGACTGCGGAATTTTTGTGCTTTTCGCATGCGAGGGGCATTTGCCGAACTTAAACCTCGCGCCGTCAAAAGCGCACAACATGTGAATAGATGGGAACATCAAACGATGCCAACGATTCAGCAGCTGATCCGCAAACCGCGCCAGCCGAAAGTAACACGATCCAAGTCTCTCCATATGGAGGGATGCCCTCAGAAACGCGGCGTTTGCACACGCGTTTATACAACAACTCCTAAGAAGCCGAACTCCGCGATGCGGAAAGTTGCGAAGGTCCGCCTGACCAACGGTTTCGAAGTCATTTCCTACATCCCAGGTGAAAGCCACAACCTTCAGGAACACTCCGTGGTTCTGATCCGTGGCGGCCGTGTGAAAGACCTTCCAGGTGTGCGTTACCACATCCTGCGCGGTGTTCTCGATACACAGGGTGTTAAAGACCGTAAGCAACGTCGTTCGAAGTACGGCGCGAAGCGTCCTAAGTAAGGGTAGAAATACATGTCACGTCGTCACGCCGCTGAAAAACGCGAAGTTCTGCCAGACGCAAAGTTTGGTGACGTTGTTCTGACAAAGTTCATGAACAACCTGATGATCGATGGAAAGAAATCCGTCGCCGAAAAAATCGTTTACAACGCATTTGACCGCGTTGAAGACAAGCTCAAGAAAGCCCCGGTTGAGGTTTTCCACGAGGCTCTCGACAACATCAAACCAAACCTTGAGGTTCGCTCCCGCCGTGTGGGTGGTGCGACATATCAGGTGCCTGTTGATGTCCGCCCAGAGCGTCGCGAAGCATTGGCCATCCGCTGGATGATCGCCGCTGCGAAAAACCGCAACGAAAACACAATGGAAGAGCGTCTGGCAGGCGAACTTCTGGACGCTGTCAACAACCGCGGTGCGGCTGTGAAAAAGCGCGAAGACACTCACAAAATGGCTGAGGCGAACAAAGCGTTCTCTCACTATCGTTGGTAATCTGAGGAAAGAAGCAGACCTATGGCACGCGAATATCCCCTCGAACTTTACCGTAACTTCGGGATCATGGCGCACATCGATGCAGGTAAAACAACCTGTTCCGAGCGTATCCTGTACTACACGGGTAAAGAGCATAACATCGGCGAAGTGCATGATGGTGCAGCAACCATGGACTGGATGGAGCAAGAGCAGGAACGTGGCATCACGATCACCTCTGCGGCGACAACCACATTCTGGGAACGCACAGAAGACGGCACAACAGCTGACACACCAAAGCACCGCCTGAACATCATCGACACACCAGGCCACGTTGACTTCACAATCGAAGTTGAGCGTTCCTTGGCTGTCCTAGACGGCGCAGTTTGTGTTCTCGACGCGAACGCTGGTGTTGAGCCTCAGACAGAAACTGTTTGGCGTCAGGCTGACCGCTACAAAGTGCCTCGCATGGTCTTCGTCAACAAAATGGACAAGATCGGCGCTGACTTCTTCAACTGTGTGAACATGATTGAAGATCGTACAGGCGCACGCGCGATCCCTGTTGCCTTCCCAATTGGTGCAGAAAACGAACTCGAAGGCCTCGTCGACCTCGTCACTATGGAAGAGTGGCTGTGGCAGGGCGAAGACCTTGGCGCATCTTGGGTCAAAGCTCCAATTCGTGACAGCCTGAAGGATCAAGCAGACGAATGGCGCAACAAGCTGGTTGAAGCTGCTGTTGAGCAGGACGACGATGCAATGATGGAATACCTTGAAGGCAACGAGCCTGACGTTCCAGCACTGCGCGCATTGGTCCGCAAGGGCTGCCTCTCCATGGCATTCGTTCCGGTACTTGGCGGTTCTGCATTCAAGAACAAAGGTGTTCAGCCTTTGCTCAACGCGGTGATCGACTACCTGCCAAGTCCGCTCGATGTTGTCGACTACATGGGCTTTAAACCAGGCGACGAGACAGAAGAACGCAACATCGCACGTCGCGCTGACGACGACATGGCCTTCTCTGCCCTCGCATTCAAAATCATGAACGACCCATTCGTGGGCTCCCTGACGTTCACACGTATCTACTCCGGTACGCTGAGCAAAGGCGACACGATGCTCAACTCCACTAAGGGGAACAAAGAGCGCGTGGGCCGCATGATGATGATGCACTCCAACGATCGGGAAGAGATCGATGAGGCATTCGCAGGCGACATCATCGCGTTGGGTGGTCTGAAGAATACTACAACAGGTGACACGCTTTGCGCGCAAAACGATCCAGTTGTCCTTGAAACAATGACGTTCCCAGATCCAGTGATCGAGATCGCCGTTGAGCCAAAGACAAAAGGCGACCAAGAGAAAATGGGCATCGCGCTGCAGCGGCTGTCCGCCGAAGACCCATCCTTCCGTGTGGAAACCGACTTGGAATCAGGTCAGACCATCATGAAAGGCATGGGCGAACTTCACCTCGACATCCTTGTTGACCGCATGAAGCGTGAATTCAAGGTTGAGGCGAACATCGGTGCACCTCAGGTGGCCTATCGTGAGACCATCGGTCACGCGGTTGAGCATTCCTACACTCACAAGAAACAGTCCGGTGGTTCCGGTCAGTTCGGTGAGGTGAAGCTGAACATCATCCCAACAGAGCCAGGCGAAGGCTACTCCTTCGAGTCGCTCATCGTTGGTGGTGCGGTTCCAAAGGAATACATCCCAGGTGTTGAAAAGGGCATCCAGTCCGTGATGGACTCTGGTCCATTGGCCGGCTTCCCAGTGATCGACTTCAAGGTTCAGCTTCTGGACGGTAAGTTCCACGACGTTGACTCTAGCGTTCTCGCATTCGAAATCGCTGCGCGTATGTGTATGCGTGAGGGCATGAAGAAAGCGGGCGCGAAACTTCTTGAACCTATCATGAAGGTCGAGGTCATCACGCCAGATGAATACACCGGTGGTATCATCGGTGACCTGACCTCCCGTCGGGGTCAGGTGTCTGGTCAGGACACACGCGGCAACGCCATCGCGATCGACGCAATGGTGCCACTGGCGAATATGTTCGGCTACATCAACACATTGCGTTCCATGTCTTCGGGCCGTGCGCAGTTTACGATGCAGTTCGACCACTACGACCCAGTACCGAACAACATCTCTGAAGAGATCCAAGCGAAATACGCATAACGGCGGGGCGGTTTATCCGCCCGCCCCCAACCGTAGGGCAGCATAGCTGCCCGAAACACTTATCAAGGAGGCCATCATGGCTAAGGAAAAGTTTGAACGTAATAAGCCGCACGTGAACATCGGCACGATTGGACACGTTGATCACGGCAAGACGACGCTGACAGCAGCGATCACGAAGTATTTTGGCGACTTCCAG
>Ga0189290_100235_pt1 | contig 23122 bp, 16 predicted proteins | sample UW140minimetaG_FD_130318 | JGI IMG/M metagenome (GOLD analysis project Ga0189290, IMG submission 130318) | Marine microbial communities from the Costa Rica Dome - UW140 mini metaG | ecosystem: Environmental > Aquatic > Marine > Oceanic > Photic zone | place: Costa Rica: the Eastern Pacific...
CCAAAGCAGTTGCCGTAGCCGCCGACGCCCTCAACCACGCCATTTACCAGCTGTGTGGTCTTGTGGTGGTCTGGCTCACCAAAGGACAGAGAGTTCATAGCTGCCACGGGGCGCGCGCCCATGGTGAAGACATCACGCAAAATGCCGCCAACACCGGTGGCGGCACCTTGGTAGGGCTCGATGTAGGACGGGTGGTTGTGGCTTTCCATTTTGAAAACAACCGCATCGCCGTCGCCAATGTCGACAATACCGGCGTTTTCACCTGGGCCACAGATCACTTGAGGGCCTTCGGTGGGTAGGGTGCGCAGCCATTTTTTGGAAGATTTGTAAGAGCAGTGCTCGTTCCACATGGCGGAGAAAATACCCAGCTCTGTGAATGTCGGCTCGCGGCCAATGATCTCCAGGATCAGGTTGTATTCGTCAGGCTTCAGTCCATGAGCTTCGATGAGATCGGTGGTGATGGCCGGTTCCTGCATGTCGCGAGAGTCCCCAAATAAACAGCATTTGGAGGGCTTTTAGGGCAGGAGGGCCAAAAGGGGAAGCCTTATAACGCCTCGCTAGAAGCGTTGGCCAACATAGATGTAGAGAAGGTCTTCTTCGTGGTCGTTGTAGGACATGTCGACAGAGAAGACGGCTTTGAATTTTTGGGAGAGTTGGAAGCGTAGGCCAAGCCCGCCTGCATATCGAACATCTGTGTCGCGTATCGCGCCAAAGCTGCTGCCGGTGTTGCCCAAACCGGCAAAGGCCACGCCAGAGAAACGGTTGCTGAATTGGTGGCGGTATTCGGCCTGCGCAGAGAGCAAGGCATCGTTTAAAAACTCGGTGGGGCTGAAGCCGCGGAAGCCGTCTGTGCCGCCCAGAGAGCATTGATCGAAGAACGGGGTGTCGTTTGTGCTTGCACAGCCAGCAAAACGCATGGCGAGGCTGTTGGCGTCGCCTAACGGCAGGTAGTGATTATAGGTCAAGACCAGCTTGCTATAGTCACGGCCACCGCTGTCGAAGATTTGCCCATAGGAGAGTGCACCGTCGAGCAGGTGACCATTGCGCGCGGAAAAGTCATCATCGCGGGTGTCCCATTTCGCCAAGAGGCTGAAAGTGCCCACTTCGAGTTGGCCTTCGGGCAGCGCCGGAAGGCCGCTTCCGGAGCCATCATAACCTAAAGTGGTGTCCAGATAGCGGATTGAGGCGCCAAACAGGAGGTTGGAGGTGACGCCGCGCAGCACGCTTAAATTTACAATGTCGCCGGTTTGGCGCACGGGAATTGGGATGCCAGCGACGTAGAGGTCATAAAACCCTTCGGCCTGACCCAGACTGGCGCTGACCTGCCAGCGGTTTTCATCCCAGACAAATTTGCCACCTAGGCCATAGGCGTTGGTGCCGTTGTCCGATTTCATCGCGCCCAGGCCAATGATGGAGGTGTCGCTGCCTTCATCAATGTTGAAGAGGTAGCCGCCGCCCAGAACAAGTCCCGCGCCGATCAGGACATTTTTAAACGGCACCGGGGCGACCACCAAGGAGCCGTTGCCAAAGCCGAGCGGGGTTTGCTGTTCGCGAGCGTCATTCAGGCTTTCATTGAGCATATCCTTGCTCAGCGAGTCGGATTTTGCCGGGGATACCGTCAAAAGGGCCAAAAGTGCAGCGCCCGGAAAGGTCCGGGCGGCTGCTTTTAGTGCGGTGGCAAAACGTGCCGTCATGGTTTGTCCTTTTTCAGCCCTGATCAATCCGGCCCTTTCGCTGGGGCAGCGGCACCTTGCTCTTCTTGTTGTTGGGCTGCTGCTGCTGCGGCGGCGGTCAATGCAGTCTTCTCGGCCTCTGGCAGATCATTGGCCGCTTCTGGCAGAGCCACGCGCACTTCACGGCGCGCGAAGTCGATACCCGCGGCGTTGAACTCGGTTTTTACGCGGTTGTAGATCTCTTTGCGGATCATAAATTGCTTGCCGGGTTTGGCCATGAATTTACCGCGGATGATCATACCCACATCATCAAAGTCAAACACACCTTGCGATTTGAAGGGCTGCAGGAAGTCGTCTTTGTAGAGCTCTTCCACCAACATTTCCTGACCGATCTTTTTGAAGATCTTTTTCACTTGGTTTGGATTGGTGTCAAACGGCACGGTGAATTTGAGCTTCATGATCACCCAGTCACGCGAATAGTTGGTGAGTTTGGGGATTTCGCCGTAGGGGATCGTATGTACGGGGCCGCGGTGGTGGCGCAGCTGCATGGAGCGGATTGAGATCTTCTCTACCGCGCCCATGGTGCCTTCGATTTCGACATATTCGCCGACACGGAAGGCGTCATCCACCAGGAAGAACACGCCGGAGACCACATCGGTCACCAGTTTTTGCGCACCAAAACCAATGGCCAGACCGGCAATACCGGCACCGGCCAAGAGCGGTGTGATGTCGACGCCGAGGTTGCCAATGGCGAGTAGGGTGAAGACCACGATGATCGCGCCTTGGGCTGTGACCAGCGCGAGGGGGAGGACGGTGGATAGACGGGAGCCGCCGCCGCCACCCATCTCGTTGTCGGCGTCTTCCTGGGACATGCCAAGAGCGGTCATCTCTGCTGCAAGGCGACGGTTGATGTAGAGGCTCACGCCTTCATAAACGACGTAGCCGACGATGGCGGTCATGGCGAAGCTGAAGAGGTTGTCGCCGATGCCTGCTCCTTCTTGCAAAAGGCTCAGCAAGGAAACGTTCCAGGTACGCGTGATGATAACGAGCACCGCGCCTACAGCGATCACACGGCCAATGCGTACGTAGCTGCGTTTGGTAGCGATATAGGCGTCATGCGCCATTTGGCCTTCACCCTGCATTGGTGGTACGAGGTGGCGGACAAGGCCGCGGATACCGGTGTCGATCACCGGGGCGATCAATAGCCAGAACATGGTGGTGTAATGCGCGCCGCCCAAAAGCAGCTGCACTTTGCCGAGGCCGATTAGCGTGGAGACCAGCACCCAAGTGGCTCCTGCCACGCCCATGGCGAAGTAAGGATACAGGCGCGCCACGGCTTCGTCGAACTCGGTGCGATCCGGATCGTCACCACGCATCATCTCACTGAGACCTTCGCGGGCGGTCCAAGCGACATAGGCGATGTAGAGATAGACCATGCTGTCGATCCAGAAACCGATGCGGGTTTCACCCGCTGGCACGCCGTTCACCACGTTGAAGTCGACCACAAAGATGGTGGCACCACCCAGAATGACGATGCCGATGATGTGGCGGTGGATGAAGCTGGCCCAATGGTCGTTGACGTTCACCAGGCGTAGATCGGGACGGTTGGGGGCCATCAGGAAACGGGAGAACGCTGCCGCAATACGCGGCATCCAAATCATGTAGCCAATGAAAGGGGCTACAAAGGTCACCGCTTGTGCGTCCAGGAAGGTACGGCCCACAGCGCGGATGGTGATGTAGAAGATCACAAGCCCAAAAATCTCACGCAGGAAGCGTTTGAAAAGAAACGTCAAAGACTCGCGTAGAGTTGCGCCAGTTTCGGCGGGTTGCGGGTTACGTACTTTGATCAGCCAGGTACGCACCGCATATTCGGTACCAAGACCCAACGCCAACAGCAGAGCTGTTAGGCCAAACAGGGTGAGCACCCCACCTAAGCCACCATAGGTCTCGCCAAAGTTTTGGAAAGCGGCGATCTGCGCCGGCATGAGGCCAGGCAGTTTACGCACTGCGTCCAGAAGCGGTTGGGAGAAGGCCTGCCAAAGGCCTGCAGCGCGGTCGACCAACGATTTGGGGGCGGCCTCTTCGGCTTGTTCCGCGGCAACTGCATCGAGCCGGTCCAGCAGCACGGCGCGGACTTCGTCGTCTGACATACGCGCGACCATAGCGTTGATCGCCTCTGTGGTCATTTCTTCAGGGTTGATCTCAACCGCCTCGGGGGCGCTGGAGCTGGAGCTGGAGGTTGTGGGCAGGCCCTGGGCGTGCACGGTTGTCATTGCGATGACGCCAATAGCGAGCGCCAGAAGAATGCTCGAAACGATCTGTCTCATAAGGTACTCTACGATAAAAAATGATTGTCCCTAGGAGATGACTTTTACGTGAAAAGGTCAAGATGTGTTCACCTTACTTTTAAAGGCCAGCACAGCGATTTCAGATTCTGAAACGGCAAAAAAAGGGCCGAGCTATAAGCTCGGCCTTAGTCCAACAGGGAGGTGAAGGTGATGAGCGTATAAGCAATCATCGCCTTCAAGAGATGAATTAGTAGTCAGTTTGTGAACCTTCAAGAGATATTGTGTCGCAGGTGCGGCATGTCCGCTATGCGTCATCTGCATAGCTCAGGAAATGTCTTTTTCCCGCAATTGCTTGCGGTGCAGAATGATCTCTTCTTGCACAAAGTCCCTGAAGGCTGCAATCCGTTTGGATTGGCGCAATTCTTCGGGAAATGCCAAGTATACTGGGACCTCAGCGGATTCAATATCGACACCAACGCGCACAAGATCAGGAAAGTCTTGCATCAGGTAATCTGGCAAAACACCAATTCCAAGATCATGGCTGACCGCTTGTAGCACGCCAAAGTAGTTGTTCACGTAGAGCATTTTTGTGATGTCGTTTGCTAGGAGGCTGGTGACAAAGCTTGCACCAGCGCCAACTTGTTCAGACGTCACGTTTTGGCAGATCAGGCGGTGCTCAGTTAGGTCTTTGAGGGTTTGCGGCTCGCCGTGGCTTTCCAAATAACTTTGCGACGCATACAGGCGCATACGTACGCTCATCAGGCGCTTTCGAATGAGATCGGCCTGGCTGGGCTCTTTCATGCGGATGGCCACGTCGGCTTCACGCATGGGCAGGTCGAGCACCTTTTCTTCCAACATCAAGTCAATGTTGAGGTCTGGGTATTGCTCATAGAGTTTTGCCAGACGTGGTGCGAGCCAGAGAGTGCCAAAACCAATTGTGGTGGTAACACGCAACTCCCCAAAGACCTCTTCTTCGCTGTCACGGATGCGGGCAGAAGCGGCGTCTAGACGTTTGTTCATGGCTGTGGTGGCGTCAAACAGCAACTCACCTTGTTCCGTGAGGATAAGACCGCGGGCGTGGCGGTGGAACAATGTTGTGTTCAAGCTTTCCTCAAGCGCGCGTATTTGACGCGATACCGCAGATTGCGACAGATACAAAACATCGCCAGCATGAGTCAGGCTACCGGCGTAAGCAACCGCGTGAAAAATCCTGAGTTTGTCCCAATCCATGGTGGCTCCATTTTTTTGTTATGTCTCATGTGGTTACGTTTCAGTCAAAGAAAATCGTATTCACACGACCGGATTTGGATGGGCATTTACGTTGGAATGCGAGGGAGGGAAAGGGGGATTGTCGCCAAAGAACAGGGGGTTGGTGAGAGCTGTTGCAGTCTGAGGGCGGAGGTCCGTCCCCTCTAGGCAACCTACCTTTGTAAATGATATAATGTTTCAGCGGGTCAGGTGCCGTAACGGTCATGGTTTCGGCAAAGCTGTATGCAATAGACAACATTTCGGGACACGTATCGCACTCTTTGCATGTCCGCTAAGTTTTTTTTTACGTTTGATTAGGGCGCCCCTGTCACAAGTAACCTAGTCACAACACGAGGGTTTCATGCAGGTACTATCACGGTTCAAGAAGAAGATCCGCTGGCATCATGTTGTGCACGGCGGTGTTTTCCTATTGGCACTTGTGATGTGGCCTGTATTGGGCGCGTTGGATCTGTTTGAAGCCTTTTATGAATTCAGTCGGGGGCATGAGGATTGGGAGTTGGACGAGCTGGCTATGCTCGTGCTTCTGCTAACATTCGCTTTGTTGTTTTCGGTGATTTATCAGGGGCATCATTTGCGCCGTATTGCCGCGGAGCGGGAAGCGTTAAGTGCGCGTGCCAAAGCCAACGCGCGGCATGATCCACTTACTGGAGTGTTAAACCGTCGCAGCTTCCTGGACATGGTTGACCAGGTACTACAGGCCAAAAATTCGCACGGAGAGAGGCGTTATATTGCGTTTTTGGGGCTGGATAAGTTCAAGCATGTAAATAACCTCCATGGGCATGAGGTGGGCGATGCCGTTCTTGTGGAAGTTGCCGAGCGTCTGAAAAGGGAGGCGGGGACTGGCGGTATTGTCGCGCGTTTGGGGGGCGATGAGTTTGCGGTGGTTTTTGATCCCTTGATTACGGCCGGTCGCGCCGAGCGGGTGGCGCAACGTTTGGTTCACGAGATAGGCAAACCTCTTGTGAAAAATAAAAAAGACAATGTTCATTTGGGGGTGTCTGTCGGCCTCGTCACATTGCGCGCGGACGACAGTGCAACAGAGTTCATGCGCTGTGCGGAGAAGGCCATGCATATGGCGAAAGAGCACGCGCGGGGAGGGTTTGCGTGGTATGATGCTGAGCTGGATCGCCAGTCATTGGATCGGGAACAGATAGCGTCGGATTTGCGCGAGGCTATTGCCAATGATGAAGTTGTGCCATGGTTTCAGCCGATCGTGGAAATCGATCAAAACAAAGTGAGCGGCGTGGAAGTATTGGCGCGTTGGGAGCATCCGGAGCGTGGGTTTATTCCACCGGCTGTGTTTATCGAGATTGCCGAGGACATAGGACGGATTGGCGCGCTGGGATTGAGCGTTTTGCGTCAGGCATGTTTGCAGGCCAAAGACTGGTCACGGCCGTTGACGATTTCGTTTAACGTGTCGGGTGTGCAGTTCAAAGATCCTGAATTGGTGTCCTCTATCCGTCTGCTTTTGGAAGGCACGGGATTTCCGGCCAAACGATTGATCGTCGAAATCACAGAGAATTCGGTGATTGACGACTTTAACGTTGCGCGGGAAAAGCTGGAGGAACTCAAAGAGTTGGGTATAGGGGTTGCTTTGGACGATTTTGGCACGGGCTATTCGAGTTTGGCCTGTTTGCAAAACTTGCCGTTTGATCGGTTGAAGATTGATCGCAGCTTCGTGACGGGCATTTCCGACCAGCCTCAAAGCCAAAAAATTGTGTCGGGTATTGTCCGACTGGCTCAGGGTTTAAACCTTGAAGTGACGGCGGAAGGCATTGAGACATTGGAAGATTTGGCTTACGTAACCTACCTGGATTGCAACCGAGCCCAGGGGTTCCTGTTCGATAAAGCTATCCCAGAGGAACAGCTTGTCGCTCATTTGGAAAAAAAGTGGCTTGAACTTCCAACTGCTCCACAATCATTGTCGAAGGCTGCGAGCAAAACCCGAAACTGAAATACGATTTCTGAGAATGAAACTGTACGCCGTTTGTCTTGTTTGACGTCAATCGGCGTCGTTGTTCGTTGAATAGGCGCGTGAGTAAAAGAACGACCGTTCAAAAAAATATATTGCATAGGTCAGCTATTGAGACCTAATATTCCACATATAAAAGGAAGACCGTCCAGCGAGGGGAGCGCAAGATGAGTATCCAAAAGGTGTCATTGAATGACCGATTGGACCTGACAAAAGACAGTGTGATGCTGAATGGCACGCAGGCTTTGGTCCGGTTGATGTTGATGCAGAAGGCACGGGATACCAAAGCGGGGCTCAACACGGCTGGCTATGTGACCGGCTATCGTGGCTCTCCGCTGGGTGCTGTGGACAGTCAGATGATGCGGGCGGAGAAAGAGCTCACCGCGCATGATGTGCTGTTTCAATCTGGCCTCAATGAAGATCTGGCGGCGACGCAGTTGTGGGGCAGCCAGCAGGCTGAGTTGCGTGGCGAAGGTAAATTCGATGGCGTCTTTGGCCTGTGGTATGGCAAAGGGCCGGGTGTCGACCGTACCGGCGATGTGATGCGCCATGCCAATATGGCGGGCACCAGCCCCAACGGCGGTGTGCTGATGGCGATGGGCGATGACCACACCGGTGAAAGCTCCACGGTGCTGCACCAGTCCGAATGGGCGCTAGTGGATGCCTATATGCCGGTGGTCTCGCCAGCCGGTGTGCAGGAGGTCATGGATTACGGCCTGTATGGATTGGCGCTGAGCCGGTTTGCCGGGGTTTGGGTTGGCCTCAAAACCATGAAGGACACCATTGAAGCCACGGCGGTCGTGAATGGGGACCCACATCGGTTGGGTTTTGTCACGCCGGAGTTTGACATGCCTGAAGGTGGATTGAACATCCGCCTGCATGATACGCCGCACGCGCAGGAAGCGCGGATGATTGACCACAAACGCTTTGCTGCAGAGGCGTTTTCGCGTGCCAACAAGATGGATAAGCGGGTGTGGGGCAAACCGGGGGCCAAGATTGGCTTTGTCGCGGCTGGCAAAAACTGGCTCGATCTGGTGCACGCCATGGACCTGCTGGGTGTTGACGAAGGCGAGGCACAGCGGCTTGGTATCACCACCTACAAAGTTGGGCAGACTTTCCCGCTGGACATGACCTCCTTTAGCGAGTGGGCCGAGGGGCTCGACCTGATTGTAGTGGTGGAAGAGAAGCGCAAGCTGATCGAGGTTCAGATCAAAGAAGCGATCTTTGACGACCGACGTGGGCGGCGGGTTTATGGCTGGTACAAAGGCGGCTACGGCAGCATGGGGCGCGAAGAGCTGTTCCCGACCCGTGGCGCGCTGGACCCGATCATGATTGCCGAAAAGCTGGGGGATATTCTGGTTGAGGAAGGCCGCGGCACCGATGTGGTGAAGGCTGGAATGAACACCTTGAAAGAGGCGCAGCGGGCGGACAATGCCGAGGATATTGCGGTGCGCACGCCGTGGTTCTGTTCGGGCTGTCCCCACAACACCTCAACCAAAGTGCCGGAAGGCAGTCGGGCTTATGCCGGGATTGGCTGTCACTACATGGTGCAATGGATGGACCGGGAGACCACCGGCTTTACCCATATGGGCGGTGAAGGGGCCAACTGGATTGGCGAGGCGCCGTTCAGCAAAACCAAACATGTGTTCCAGAACCTGGGGGACGGCACCTACAACCATTCCGGGGTGCAGGCCATTCGCGCGGCTTTGGCGGCGGACACCAATATCACTTACAAAATCCTGTTCAATGATGCCGTGGCGATGACCGGCGGGCAGGCCAATGATGGGGGGTTAAGTCCGCAGAAGATCGCCGGTGAGGTACGGGCCATGGGCGTACAGAATGTGGCGGTGGTCTATGATGAGAAGGAGGATGTGGATCAGTCCGTGTTCCCCTCTGGTATCACATTCCATGAGCGCGCGGAGTTGATGGGTGTCGAAAATAAGTTTAGAGAAATCAGTGGTGTAAGCTGCATTGTTTATGTGCAAACCTGTGCCAGCGAGAAACGACGCCGGCGCAAGCGCGGGCAGTTCCCTGACCCGGATCGCCGGGTGTTTATTAACACTGACATCTGTGAAGGTTGCGGCGATTGTGGGGTGCAGTCCAACTGTATTTCGATTGAACCGGTGGAAACCGAGCTGGGGCGCAAGCGCAAGATCAACCAATCTAGCTGCAACAAGGATTTCAGTTGCTTGAACGGGTTTTGCCCGAGTTTTGTGACCGTCGAGGGCGCGAAGATCCGCAAAGGGGCGACGGCAGCCTTAGAATTGCCACCCATGGCGATGCCGGAGATCAAGCCCATCGAGGGCACACATAACGTGGTGATCACCGGGGTCGGTGGCACCGGGGTTGTGACCATTGGCGCGATCTTGTCTCAGGCGGCACAGATTGACGGCAAAGCGGCCGGCATGATGGAGATGGCTGGCTTGGCCCAGAAGGGTGGTGCGGTGCACATCCATTGCCGTGTGGCGGAGACGCCAGAAGCGATTAGCGCGGTGCGTGTGGCCACGGGCGAATGTGATGCGTTGATTGGTGGCGATCTGGTGGTGAGTGCCGGGGCGAAGACCTTGGGGCTGACTTTTGCGGGGCGCACTGGCGCTGTGGTGAATAGCCATGAGATCATCACCGGCAGCTTCACGCAGGACACGGAATTCAAACTGCCTACGGGGCGGTTGGAAGTCGCCTTGCAAGCCCGGCTGCGTGAAAAACTGGCGCTGTTTGATGCCTCTGAGCTGTCCCTTGTGGTCATGGGGGATGCTATTTTCTCCAACATGATGGTGTTTGGCGCGGCCTGGCAAAAGGGTCTGGTCCCGGTTAGCCATGAGGCGATTGTGAGCGCGATTGAGCTCAACGGCGCCGCGGTTGAAAAGAACCTGCGGGCGTTTGAGATTGGACGCTGGGCGGTGCTCTATCCAGAGCAGGCGGTCGGCATGTTGGAGCCTAAAGTGGTGCAGAAGCCCAAGGCTCTGGAGGAAAAAATCGCCTTCCGCGCGGAGCATCTGGTAAAATATCAGGGCAATGGGTTGGCGAATAAATACCGCAAGCTGGTGGATGGTATCGGGGATACACGTCTGAAACAGGCGGTGGCCCTGGGGTACCATAAGCTGTTGACCTACAAGGATGAGTATGAGGTGGCGCGCCTGCATCTGGAGACGCGCGCAAAGGCTGAGGAGGTCTTTGAGGGCAACTTTGAGATGAAGGTGCATCTGTCACCGCCACTGCTCGCAAAAGAGGGGCCAAATGGACGTCCACTCAAGACAGAGTATGGCGCGGGCATGATGCGTATGTTCCCTATTTTGGCGAAGATGAAAGTTCTGCGCGGCACGGCTTTGGACCCGTTTGGGCGTCATCCGGAGCGCAAAATGGAGCGGGCGCTGATCGCGCAGTATGAGGTGGACATGGCCAAAGTGGTTGCGGAATTCGGTGTGGACGCGCCAGAGGCGGCTGTGGCGCTGGCGGAATTACCGACACAGATCAAAGGTTTTGGTCCAGTCAAAGCGGCCAATGAAGCCAAGGCAGCAAGGCGGCGTGAAGAGCTGTGGGCGGCATTGGGGCAGGAAGATGTGGTGCCTGCCGCGGCCGAATAATGCGCCAAAACTTAAACGACTAATCAAGAAATCCTTTATGTTTTAACGGGGTTTCCAGTGTTTACCTGATACAGCGTGACGTAACGGAAGGGGCTTAATTTTCCTTCGTAAATCTGTCATAGGAGGCGCGTGTTTTTGCGATTCGAGAGCTAACATGACTTACGTGATCAACAATGCACGTGACATCAGCTATGCCTATGCTGCGGAAACGCGCAGCGGCAAGGCGATGATCCGCATGCTGGAAAACTCAACTGGCCGTTTGAAGCTGATCAAGCGCGCCGCTGGGTATGAGGATGAAGTGGCCGCTGGTCGAGACTTCTGGGAAGTGATGCGAGAGCGTTATGGCCTGACGCTGGACGTGATTGGCGGCTCGCTCGACAATATACCAAAGACTGGTCCTGTGGTGATGATTGCCAATCATCCATACGGAATTCTGGACGGGTTGATGATGGGCTATATGCTGAGCGTCACGCGTGGGGATTTCCGCATCATGGCGCATCAAGTATTCCGCAAAGCGCAGGATATGGAAAAAGTGATCCTGCCTGTGAGTTTTGATGAAGACCGGGAAGCGGTGAAGTTGAACCTACGGACCCGCAAGGTGTCGCTGGACTACCTCAACCAAGGCGGTGCGATCGGGATCTTTCCTGGCGGTACGGTGTCGACTGCGGATAAGCCGTTTGGCCGTCCGTTTGATCCTTACTGGCGCGGGTTTACGGCGCGGATGATTGCCAAGTCTGAAGCGGCGGTGGTGCCGGTGTTTTTTGATGGGCAGACCAGCCGTTTGTTCCAGCTGGCGAGCCATCTGCACTACACCCTGCGCATGGGGTTCTTGATCCGCGAATTCAAAAAACGCGTTGATACGCCAGTGCGTGTGGTGATTGGTGAGCCTGTAGAGCAGGCTGCGATCAAGAGCCGTGCTAGCGACACTTGGGAGCTCATGGACTTCCTGCGGGAACGCACCTATTCTTTGTCACCGAAGCCAATCCGCAAAATGGGATATGGCTTTGAGTTTGAAGAAAAACATAAGCTTGACGGTCAGAAGGCCGATAACAGGTAGATCGAGGTGTGGCGTGGCAGTTGGACTTTTTGACAGTGGATTGGGCGGGCTGACCGTCTATGACGCGGTGAGCAAGCGCTTGCCAGACGTGCCGCTGGTGTATTTCGGTGACAATGCGCATGCGCCTTACGGCGTGCGCGATGCAGATGATGTGTACAGTTTAACCACTGCTGCTGTGGAGCGGATGTGGGACGCTGGCTGCGATCTGGTGATTTTGGCCTGTAACACAGCCAGTGCGGCGGCGTTGCGCCGGATGCAGGAGAGCTGGATTCCAAAAGATAAGCGCGTTCTGGGTGTGTTTGTGCCATTGATTGAGGCACTGACCGAGCGCAGCTGGGGCGACAATAGCCCGCCGCGTGAGGTGGAAGTCAAACATGTGGCGCTGTTTGCGACGCCAGCGACTGTGGCGAGCCGTGCGTTTCAGAGGGAGTTGGCATTCCGCGCGATTGGTGTGGACGTGGAGGCACAGGCCTGTGGCGGTGTGGTGGACGCGATCGAAGATGGTGACATGATCCTGGCCGAGGCACTGGTTCGGTCTCATGTGGATGCGCTCAAACGCAAGATGCCAGATCCGCAGGCGGCGATTTTGGGATGCACGCACTATCCAATTATGCATGACACCTTTCAGGACGCTTTGGGCGCGGATGTAAATGTGTATAGTCAGGCCGATCTGGTTGCAGATTCGTTGGCAGACTATTTGGAGCGGCACCCCAAAATGATCGGGCAAGGCACAGACAATTTGTTCCTTACTACGGGCGATCCGCGCAAAGTGAGCGATCGCGCGACCCAGTTTTTGCGACGACAAATTGCTTTCCAAGCCGCGTAACTGCGGCACGGGGGCGCAGGCCCTCGAAAAGCCATCCATTTCTGATTATTTTGCCCCGCAAGTGACGGGGATGGTCGCGTGAAAGCTGTGGCCAAACGAAGGGAAGAGGTCGAGAATATGACCCATAAAATCGCAATTCTTGGTGCCAGTGGCTATACCGGGGCCGAACTGGTGCGTTTGATCGCCACCCATCCGAGCATGGAGATTGTAGCCCTGTCCGCAGATCGTAAGGCAGGGATGGAGATGGCGGCGGTGTTCCCGCATCTGCGGCATCTGAAATTGCCAACTCTGTGCAAGATTGGCGAGATCGATTTTGGCGGGGTTGACCTGTGTTTCTGTGCGCTACCGCATGCGACTTCTCAGAAGGTAATCAAGGCGTTGCCGTCCGAAGTCAAAGTGGTCGATTTGAGTGCAGATTTCCGTCTGACTGACCCGGAAGAATACGCCAAATGGTATGGCGGGCAGCATGATGCGCTCGAGATTCAGAAAGAGGCGGTGTATGGCCTGACCGAGTTTTACCGGGAAGAGATCAAGGCCGCGCGGGTTGTGGCCGGGACCGGCTGTAATGCAGCGACGGGACAGTTTGCGCTGCGTCCGTTGATTGAAGCGGAAGTGATTGATCTTGATCAAATCATTCTCGACCTGAAATGTGCAGTATCCGGCGCAGGGCGGTCCTTGAAAGAGAACCTGCTGCACGCGGAGCTGAGCGAAGGTTATCATGCTTATGCAATCGGCGGTACGCACCGGCATCTGGGGGAGTTCGATCAGGAGTTCTCCAAGATCGCAGGCCGCGAGGTGAAGGTACAATTCACTCCGCATCTGGTCCCGGCCAATCGGGGCATACTTGCGACCGTGTATGTGCAGGGTAACGCAGAGGTGATCCATGCTACGTTGGCAAAATCCTATGCTGAAGAACCCTTCATCGAGGTATTGCCTTTTGGCGAAGCGCCGAGCACGCGGCATGTGCGTGGCTCCAACTTTTGCCATATCGGTGTGGCAAGTGACCGGATCGAGGGGCGCGCCATTGTGATTGCGGCGCTGGACAACCTGACGAAAGGTTCCAGCGGCCAGGCGTTGCAAAACGCCAACCTGATGTTGGGAGAGGAAGAGACCGCTGGCCTGATGTTGGCGCCTTGTTTCCCATAAAGCAGCGCGAGGGCGCCGGAGAGGACAAATGAAAAGCCTAAAAAAGCAACGCCGGATTCAGGTGATTATCCTGACCTTCGTAGCCCTGATCATCTCGACCGCGTTGATTGGCTATGCCATGCGCGACGGGATCAATTTTTTCCGGTCGCCGTCACAAATCATTGCTGAACCGCCAGTCGCGACCGAGGTGTTCCGCATTGGTGGTTTGGTGGAAGATGGCACAGTGGTGCGTGGTGACGGCGAAACCGTGCGGTTTTCCGTGACAGATGGTGGCGCGTCGGTGCCGGTGTCCTTCACTGGTGTGTTGCCCGACTTGTTCAAGGAAAATGAAGGCATGGTGGGCACCGGATCTTATGTGGACGGTGTGTTCGTTGCCTCGGAAATTCTCGCCAAGCACGACGAAAGCTATATGCCCAAAGAAGTGGTGGACGCGTTGAAAGAACAAGGCGTGTACCAGCATTATGACAAGGAGAGTGGCGACAGCTAAGTGGCCTACGCCTTGAGAGATTGGACCCCGTAAGCTGCGACGCTTGCGGGGTTTTCTTTTTGCAGCAACGGGCAGCGCACGGCAGGGTGGCGGTGGTTTAAGGCTAAGGACGGCAGCCTGTGTCAAGAGGCACACAGGAGATGGCGATGTTGGATGTACGGCAAGTGGCAAAGGAGATTGTGGCGCGGGAAGGCGGTTTTGTGAATGATCCGGATGATCCCGGAGGGGCGACCAATCTGGGCGTGACATTGTCCACCGCTCGACGGTTGGGCTTGGACAAAGACGGGGATGGTGACGTTGACGTGGCAGATGTGAAGAAATTGACCCCCGCGGATGCGGAGGCGGTGGATTTGCAGCACTACTTTGAGCGGCCGAAAGTCAATCTTCTGCCACAGGTTTTGCAGGCGTCGGTTTTTGACATGTATGTCAACGCAGGCAGCAACGCGGTGAAAATTTTGCAACGTCTGTTGGGCCAGATGGGACAGCGGGTTACGGTGGACGGCAAAATTGGTCCGCAGACCATTGCCGCCAGCAAGGTGGCCGCGCATATGGCACCGGATCATCTGGCAGATGCTTATGGGGTGGCACGACGGAATTACTATTTCCGGCTGGCGGATCTGCGACCGAAGTCGCGCAAATTTGCGCGCTCGCGGGCAGGCAAGAAGGGGGGGTGGATCAAACGGGCAGAGGAGTTCATCTCGCCGCGCTATCACCTGACGCAGCAGGAGTTTGAGAAACGGGTGGCGACATGGGGCTGATCGAGCGGGTGTTGTCCTTTGTGTTTGGCGGCGGGCGCAATGTGGTCAAAGAGACCGCCGAAGTGTTTCGCGAAAACGCGGAGGGTGCTGCGCAGCGGGCTCAGGATGTGCAGATCGCGGCGATGCAAGGGCATATGGCGGAGTTTCGGGCGCAGGACCGCGGTCGGTTTGATCGAGTGATGGACGCGGTCAATCGCCTTCCACGCCCGGCGATGGCGTTGGGATGTTTGGCGCTATTTGTCAGTGCCATGGTAGACCCGGTGTGGTTTGCTGCACGTATGAGTGGGATTGTTCTGGTTCCTGAGCCCTTGTGGTGGCTGTTGGGCGTGGTGGTCAGTTTTTACTTTGGGGCACGTCATCAGGCAAAAGGTCAGGAATTTCAGAGATCTATGTCGGAAACCTTAAAACATGTTCCTGAGGTTGTGAACGCGATTGAGGCACTTGAAGGGCCGTTGCGTTCTGAGGCGCGCTCTCCGATGGAGGCAGGCGAGAACCCGGTGCTGTTAGATTGGCACAAACATTCCGGTGGGGGCGCGACAAAGTGATCACTTTGCGTGGTCGATTTGCATTGGCCCTGTTTCCGGTGCAGCGTATACATGTTGCATGATAGTTGAGCTCGGCCATTTCGCACTGATCCTAGCCGCCGTCACCGCAGTGGTGCAGGCAATTGTCCCTCTTATTGGCGCGCAGAAGCGTTGGCCCGGCTGGATGGCCGTGGCCGAACCGGCGGCAGGATTGCAATTCCTGTTTACGGCCTTCAGCTTTGCGGCGTTGACCTATGCCTTTGTGACCTCGGATTTCTCTGTGGCGCTGGTAACTGGGAACTCACACACGTTGAAGCCCATGATCTATAAGGTCAGTGGTGTTTGGGGGAACCACGAGGGCTCGATGCTCTTATGGGTGTTGATCCTGACGCTGTTTGGCGTCTGTCTGGCGTGGTTTGGTGGCAATTTGCCTCCTGGTATTCGCGCCCGCGCGTTGGCAGTGCAGAGCGCCGTGGCCGTGGCGTTTTTTGCCTTTATTTTGTTCACGTCCAACCCGTTTGAACGCATGGACTCCGTCCCGTTTGATGGGCGTGATTTGAACCCGCTATTGCAGGATGTGGGCCTCGCGCTGCACCCGCCGTTTTTGTATCTCGGCTATGTGGGGCTTTCGATGGCCTTCTCGTTTGCCATTGCCGCGCTGATTGAAGGCCGTGTGGATGCGGCCTGGGCGCGCTGGGTACGACCTTGGACGCTGGCTGCTTGGGTGTTCCTCACTATTGGAATCGCACTGGGGTCTTGGTGGGCTTACTACGAGCTTGGGTGGGGGGGCTTCTGGTTCTGGGATCCGGTCGAAAACGCGTCCTTTATGCCTTGGCTTCTGGCGGCGGCATTGCTGCACTCCGCAATTGTGGTGGAAAAGCGTGAAAGCCTTAAAAGTTGGACCATTCTGCTTGCGATTATGGCGTTTAGCTTCTCATTAATCGGGACGTTTATTGTGCGCTCTGGCGTGATTACATCGGTGCATGCCTTTGCCAATGATCCTGAACGTGGTGTTGTCATCCTTGGTATTCTGGTGTTCTTCACTGGCGGCGCGCTGACGTTGTTTGCAGCGCGGGCAAGTGAAATGGAGGCCAAAGGGGTTTTTGGGGTTGTCAGCCGCGAGAGTGCGCTGGTGTTGAACAATATCTTTCTCGCGGTGTCTTGCTTTGTTGTGTTCATCGGAACAATTTGGCCGCTGGTGAGCGAGATGTTCTTTGACCGCAAACTCAGCGTGGGTGCACCTTTCTTCAACATGGCCTTCACGCCGTTCATGGTGTTGCTTGGTCTCATCCTGCCAATTGGTGCGATGTTGCCGTGGAAGCGTGCGAAGTTGAGCAAGGTGGTGAAGCCACTTGTGCCAGCCTTTGTGCTTGCGGTCGCGCTTGGCGGGCTCGCCTGGTCCATTCAAGGCGGACGGTCGCTTTTGGGGCCGGTGGGCTTGTTTCTTGGTGCGTGGCTTTTGATGGGGGCCTTTGTGGATCTGATGTCCCGTACTGGGCGAGGGTCGCTTGGGGATCGCTTTAGGCGCTTGTCACGTCTGCCGCGTGCGGATTGGGGCAAGGCGGTTGCGCATACAGGGTTCGGAGTGACCATCTTTGGGGTTGCGGGCCTTATGGCTTGGGAGCAAGAAGACATTCGCGTGGCGCAGCTTGGCCAGCCCTACATGGTTGGTGCGTATGAAATCACGCTCGAAGGTGTGCGAGAAACCGAGGGGCCAAATTATTTGACCACCATGGCCGACATCCGGGTGCGTAAGGACGGTAAGGACGTGACCATGCTGCATCCCGAAAAGCGTGTGTATCCGGTAGCAGCTATGCCGACAACGGAGGCGGCGATTGATTACCGCATTCTGCGTGATGTGTATTTGGCGATAGGCGATGCGCAGCCGGGTGGGGCTTATACCGTGCGGACTTATATAAAACCACTGACCAACTGGATTTGGTTTGGATGCTTTCTTATGTCTCTTGGTGGTCTATTAAGCCTGACTGACCGCCGCTATCGCGTGGCGGCCGGAGCACGCAAAGCCCCAACGGGTGGCGTCCCAGCGGAGTAAAGGACATGATGACAACGCTGAAGACACTCGGCGCGGCAGCTTTTGTTGCACTGATGATGGTGGGGCCTGGTGCGGCTGTGCAACCGGATGAGATCTTGGATGATCCGATCCTTGAAGAACGTGCTCGGGAAATTTCCAAGGATTTACGGTGTCTTGTCTGCCGCAATGAAAGCATTGATGACAGCAAGGCGCAGCTGGCCAAGGACCTTCGAGTATTGGTGCGTGAACGGCTTGTGGAAGGTGATGACAACGACGAGGTGGTCGATTTTGTGGTCGACCGCTACGGCGAATACGTCTTGCTGCGACCACGCACCAGTGGCACAAATATGGTGCTGTACGGGGCCGGACCGGCGATGCTGCTGATCGCGCTGATTGTTGGGTTTGGCTATACACGGCGCCGTTCCACAGCCCGCACGCCAACGGAACGTCAGTTGAGCGAAGAGGAAGAAGCGCGGCTTCAAGAAATCCTCAAGGAATGACGTTGGGTCCCGCTTGGAGCAAATGCTGCGGGATGCGATGAGGGGTAGGATGCGGAGAGGGACCCTATGGATTATCAAACAATTACCTATGATGTGACCGATGGTGTGGCCACGGTGACATTGAACCTGCCGGACACATTGAACGCGATGACGCAACAGATGCGGGCAGAAATCACCGATGCGGTGATCGAAGCGGGGAGCGACGCGCGGGTGCTGGTGCTGACCGGTGCGGGCAAGGCGTTTTGTTCCGGGCAGGATCTAGGTGACAGCTCGAGCGCGGCGAGCATGGATTTGGAGCGCACGCTGCGCGACGAATACATGCCATTGATCCGCGCCATCCGCGAATGTCCCATTCCGACAATCAGTGCTGTAAATGGCGCAGCGGCAGGGGCAGGGGCCAACCTAGCATTGGCGGCCGATGTGGTGATTGCCAAAGAGAGTGCCTATTTTATGCAAGCGTTTTCGCGCATTGGCCTAATGCCGGATGCGGGCGGCACGTACGAGTTGCCAAAATCCATGGGTGCGGCCAAGGCAATGGGTGCGGCATTGTTCGCCGACAAGATCAGCGCTCGCCAGGCGGATGACTGGGGTATGATCTGGGAAGCGGTGGCGGATGACGCCTATGAAGCTACGGTGCAGAAGCGCGCGGCGCATCTGGCCAATGGTCCAACGCTTGCCTTCAAAGAGATCAAGCGCGCCATTCAAGAAAGCTATGGCAACGACTGGACCAAGCAGATGGAACAGGAAGCCAAGCGTCAGGGCAAACTGGGCAAGACCCGCGATTTTCAGGAAGGCGTTGTTGCGTTTTTGGAGAAGCGCCCCGCGAAATACGAGGGGCGCTAAGGCTTACCGTTCTTTGAGCCGCTTCATGAGGGCCAGCGCTTCCTGCGTTGGCCTTTGTTCTATGCGGCGATAAACACGTCCGTCGATTGTGCGTTCACAGAGTTTGTGGTCAATGAGTGACCGGCGCAGCAGAACGTGGTCATCAAAATTGAGACCGGTTTTGAGGATCTCGTTGACGTCTTTTTCTGACATATCCTGATGCGCGGGCATACGGGCCCAGAATGGCCAGAGGCAAAGCCCTTGTACTTTGGTCCATTTTGGCCAGCGGAACATGCGACCGGTGTCGTCAAACACCCGAAGGGCGCGTTTGAGAGAAAGTTCGTCCAGTTCGGTGTTCTCCACCGGTTTGGCAGCCTTGAGGTGCTGGTGGTTTTGAAATCCGGCAGCCTTGGCGACAAGCGCCATCATAGCGGCGTGGCCAGGCAGCTTGTCCTGTTCAATCAGAGATTTTCGTAAAGTTTTGGTGAAGGTCGAAACGTCTGCCACGTAAAGAGGGATCACGTCTTTAGACATGAGGGCATCCTTTTGATGTCGTGCATCCCGAAGTCGGGGTCGATGGCCGCCCTTGTCAACGGCACGTACAAAAGCATGCTGTCGAAAAATCTCGCAGGTTTAGCAAAGTCAGAGTGACCGGCGGCGCCTGGGTGAACTGCGGACCCGTGACCCTGTTTAGGAGCTTCGCCGGTGGGAGGCAAGCGCGGGTTTGCCTGCGCTCGCCTGATTGGTTTAGGCAGTAGATACTGCGAACAGCTGCACATCTGACGCCATAAGGGCGCTCGCGCTCGTCACTTGGGCCACCAAGCGACCATCGCTGTATACGTTGTGAACACCGTTTTGTTCAGCAACTGTGATCGTTGGCTCGGACGTGCCGCTTTCATAGCGCACAACCAGCACATCTTCAGCAGGGTTAAAGTCTGTCACTTCGGGGACGTTGGTTTCGTCGCTGACCCATTCGCCAATTTCGAACGCATCATTGCCCGATCCTCCGGAGCCGATATCGCCTTCGCCTAGCAGCAACAGATCGTTGCCTACTTCGCCATAAAGTTCGTTGGATTCAGCCTCAGTAGGCACGGTGTATTGGGTGTTGCCGATAAAGAGGCGTCCGTCTTGCGAAAATAGATCATCTGGGCCAGGGTCACCGGCTTGAGTGTTGGCCCCCACCAAGATGTCATCACCCTCTGCACCTCGCAGGGTGTCATTATCCGCACCGCCGAGAAGGTAATCGTCATCTTGGCCACCAAGAATAAGGTCATCACCGGTGCCGCCGAATATGAGGTCCTCGCCGGAACGCCCTTTGATCAGATCATTGCCATCTTCTCCAAACAGAATGTCGCCACCGGCGCGACCTGTGATGTCGTCATCGCCTTCTGCGCCGCCGATTAGGTCGTCGGTGTTGGTGCCCATGATGGTGTCGTTGCCGTCCTCACCCTCTGTGGTTTCAAACAATTCTTCCACTGATGGGTCGGTTCCACTCTCTGTATCGCTTCCGTCAAAAGCGCCGCTCAAAGCTCCCACGGCCACGCCGGCCATCAATAACCCCAATAACAGCATTCTTTACTCCAATTTCCATCGCGCCGAGCACGCGTAATCTACCATTACGTGGTCTGAGGTGGTTGGGTTGTGGGAAATGCGTATTTCGTTCGCCAAAGCTCAAGTGTCAGTTCTCTATAGCATTTGGGATAATACGAAGCACATTCTGTGCGATGCCCTCGGCCCCCCAGCCGTGATGTTGGAAGAATGCGCATACACGTCCTGCGTGTCAACAATTTGAGGAGAATGTGCGCGGTATTGCGACCAATCTCAGAGTGTTGCGGCGGATTGTTTCCAATGAAAGAAAGGTGGGCAACGAAAAACGCGCCGAGCGGAACCCGGCGCGTTTGACTTAGGATTGAGTCGCTTGAGTTAGCGGTTCTCGATGTCGGTGTAGGAGCGCACGTCGTCGCCGAGATAAAGCTGACGCGGGCGACCAATTTTGTGTGCCGGATCGGACAGCTGTTCTTTCCATTGGGAAATCCAACCCACGGTGCGGGACAGCGCAAAAATTGGAGTGAACATCGAGGTTGGGAAACCCATGGCTTCCAGAATAATGCCGGAGTAGAAGTCCACGTTCGGGAAGAGCTTCTTCTCTTTGAAGTATGGATCGCTCAAGGCGATACGCTCTAGTTCGGTGGCAACTTGCAGCAATGGGTTGTCTTCGACACCCAACAACTCCAGCACTTCGTCTGCGGACTCTTTCATCACGGTCGCGCGTGGATCCATGTTTTTGTAAACACGGTGGCCAAAGCCCATCAGACGGAATGGATCGTTCTTGTCCTTGGCACGCTCGATGTATTCCGGGATGCGATCCACAGAACCGATTTCTTTCAGCATTTCCAGGCAAGCCTGGTTAGCGCCACCGTGGGCAGGACCCCAGAGACAGGCAATGCCGGCAGCGATACAGGCGAATGGGTTGGCGCCGGAAGAGGACGCCAGACGTACCGTAGAGGTTGAAGCGTTTTGCTCGTGATCGGCGTGCAGCGTGAAGATGCGGTCCATCGCGCGGGACAGGATCGGGTTCACTTCATATTCTTCCGCAGGCACGGCAAAGCACATGCGCAGGAAGTTGGACGCGTAGTCCAGATCGTTGCGTGGATACACGAACGGCTGGCCGACGGTGTATTTATAAGCCCAAGCCGCGATGGTTGGCATCTTCGCGATCAGGCGGTGGGATGCGATTTCGCGCTGACGTGGGTCAGAAATGTCAGTGGAATCGTGATAGAAAGCAGACATGGCGCCAACCACACCAACCATAACGGCCATTGGGTGTGCGTCGCGGCGGAAACCACGGAAGAAGTTGCCCATCTGCTCGTGCAACATGGTGTGATGCGTGATGGTGGTTTCAAAGTCTTCCAACTGAGTAGCGGTGGGCAGTTCGCCGTAAAGCAAAAGGTAGCAGACTTCCAGATAGTGGGATTTGCCCGCCAATTCGCCAATTGGATAGCCTCGGTGAGTCAGAATGCCGTCTTCACCGTCAATGTAAGTGATGGTGGACTCACAAGACGCAGTTGAGGTGAAACCAGGATCATAAGTGAACACGCCAGCCTGACCATAAAGCTTGCGGATGTCGAGCACATCTGGGCCGGACGTTGGCGAGTGAATCGGCAGTTCGTAACTTGTGCCGTCAATCGTTAGCGTTGCGGTTTTCGGGGCCTCGGACATGGCGGTTTTCCTTCCTATATACCTATAAAGCCGGGGACGCGGATCGCCCCGGCACGTTGTGTCTGCGACGTCTTAAGACCCAGTAAAGAGGGCCTACTCCGTCACGTCATCTTTGGCGGCGTCTGTTAGACGCGCGAGAGATTCGTCGCGTCCCAAAACAAGCATCATATCAAAGACGCTAGGGGTCGCAGCCCGGCCAGCCAGTGCCGCCCGCATTGGGCCAGCAATCTTGCCGAACTTGGTTTCATTGGCTTCGCAGTAGCCGTTGGTAACTGCCTCAAGCCCTTCTCGCGTCCAGCTAGCATTTTGCAGCTGCGGCGTCAATTCGTTCAGTATACCACGGGATACTGTGTCGAGATGTTTGGCAGCCTTAACTTCCACATCAATTGGACGGGAAGTTAGTGAAAAGTGTGCTTTTTCAAGAAGTTCTGGGATGGTCTTTGCGCGATCTTTCAGGCAGTACAGCGCATCCCGTAGTAATACGGTCTGACCGTCGGTCAGTGTGGGCTGCGCTACAGACTCCAGATAAGCTAGGATCTCTTGCAGCAGCGCAGCATCCTCCATGATGGCGATGTGCTGGCCGCAGATGTTTTCGAGTTTCTTGGTGTCAAAACGTGCGGGGCTTTTGCCAATGCCGTCCAGATCAAACCATTCTTTGGCCTGCACGTCGGTAAAGAACTCGTCATCGCCGTGGCTCCAACCGAGACGTGCGAGGTAGTTGCGCATGCCTGCAGAGGGGTAGCCCAATGCCTGATATTCATGTGCGCCTGTTGCGCCGTGACGTTTGGACATCTTTTTGCCGTCCGCGCCGTGGATCAGCGGAATGTGAGCGTAAACCGGAAGATCCCAACCCATCGCCTCATAGATCATCATCTGACGGGCCGCGTTGTTGAGGTGATCGTCCCCGCGGATTACATGGGTTACGCCCATGTCATGGTCATCTACAACAACTGCCAACATGTAAA
>Ga0189290_100236_pt1 | contig 23035 bp, 18 predicted proteins | sample UW140minimetaG_FD_130318 | JGI IMG/M metagenome (GOLD analysis project Ga0189290, IMG submission 130318) | Marine microbial communities from the Costa Rica Dome - UW140 mini metaG | ecosystem: Environmental > Aquatic > Marine > Oceanic > Photic zone | place: Costa Rica: the Eastern Pacific...
CACCGCAGGTTCTGCAATGGCCGTCTTCGCCACCCGGACCAGCTTCGCCGGCCACGCCAGCCTTGGCGCAAAGGCCGCTCATGAACTAAGATTTGCCCTGGACCACCCGGTGGGGGCCGACCAGCGGGCTAGCACTCATGCTTCTATTCGGAGGATTCGTCAGCGACATTCATATCAACGACATTGATCCCGGAATCTGGTCATTCTGGAACTCCGTATTGAACGAAAACGACGCACTCGTGGATCTTGTGCTTGGTACGCCGGTAACGGTCGAGGAATGGTACCGACAACGTGAAATTCTTCAGCTTGGTGAAGAAGCTGGACCGCTAAAAGTAGGGTTCGCAACGTTTTTTCTGAACCGGACAAACCGGTCCGGTATCATTAAAGGTGCTGGCGTAATCGGCGGGTTGGGTCAGACGGGAGCATACAAGATCGATTGTCGGTTCAATCGCGAGGACCTAGTCCGCCGGATACGCCGGATCGGTCGGTACGCAGACCAGATCCATCTCTCCCGGCTTGATGCTCTCGATTTCCTGGATCACGTGGAAGAGGATCTGCCGGAAAGCACCTTCTGCTGCATCGATCCACCATACTTCAATAAAGGCGCCAGCCTGTATACGAGCTTCTACGAACCAAGCGACCATGCGCTTGTCGCAAACAGGGTCCTGAAGCTGTCTTGCCCTTGGGTGCTCACATACGATGACGCTGACGAGATACGCGCGCTCTACGCTTCGCGCCGGCAGTTCGAATTCAATGCGCAATACTCCGTCCGCACAAAACGAGTCGGCCGCGAAGTGCTCATCCCCTCGGATGATCTGCGCATGGAAGTTGGTCTGAACCGAATGCCACTTGCCGATCAGCCTGCTCTATCAGTCTCACTTGCCTGACGGAGCCATGGGGGCTTCAGCGGTATATCAGCACTACACCAGATAGCGCTTCGAAGCCCTTTCGAAACTGCCGATATTCCATATCGCGTGTGCCGCTCATTTCTGCGCGCCCGTTTTAGAAGTTAGGGATATCGGTAGGGTCGGCAGAGCCTAGGCCGCAGATTCCCGCGCTGAATCAACTTCTTAATGAAATAAAATGGCGGAGAGGGGGGGATTCGAACCCCCGATACGCTTGCACGTATGCCGCATTTCGAGTGCGGTGCATTCGACCACTCTGCCACCTCTCCGGCCGTTGCCCCGTCGGTCGGGACCATCCTGTTCGAAGGTATCGCGCCGGGTGGGGACGACGGGCGTCCGGACGGTGCGGCTTCAAATCAACCGAGGCATTGGTCGGCGCCTTGCGAGCGCGCCGGTCTCTTATCAAAGCCGGGGCCGCGTGCACAAGGGCCCCGCGACACGATTTTCACCTCGGCGTCCCATTCGGGGCGCGTAAACACTCTTATGATCCTCCGTTGCGACTGCGCGCGAAGGAACGCTGCCGTTCCTCATGCTGATCCGCGCTGGCCGGCCGCGCGCGCCGGCTCACGGCGCAATTGCCCTGCCAAGTCTCCAAGCCGCCGCGCATTCCTCGCGTCCAGGGGACATCCTGCGGCGTCCGCTGCCGGACGACACGTTGGCTACTCAGCGGGAACGCCGTGCCGCGGGGTGAGCCGGTCTCGGCCTTCAGCCGCCAAGTGTGGGACGTGGAACCGGTTGCAGGCCGAACAGGTCGGGCAGTTTCGGCCAGACCACGCCCCGGCGTGGCGCAAGCAGCGTGAGCAGCGCTGCGAGACGCTCCCACGCGGCCGCGTCATGCTGGAGGTGATGGGTCAGGAGGCCGATCGGCTGCGTCCCCAAGGGCAGACCCGAAACAGGGTCAGTGCCACCGGCAAGCGTGCGGGCCGGCGCCTCCGTTGGCGTGTCCGGGCGCATCCGCGTGGCGGACAGATTACTCTTGGATATTCCCTCCTCACCCGTCAGCCGCGCGGCGATCTGCGCGGCCAGCAGCCTGTCGAGGGTCGCAGCGTCCTGCGCCCGGCCCGCACGCCAGTCCATCAGGTCGAGATGGGTGTGGACGCGATGCCGGGATGCCGGCCGGGCGAAAATGGAGAGGCCCGGCAGACCGGCGTCGCCGAGCCGGGCGGCAATGTCGGGGCCGATCCGGTTCCAGGGCGGCACGAAGACCGGCAGGAAGCGCCCGTCGAAGAGCGCGGCGAGCCGGCCGTGGCCTTGCCTGACCTCCTCCAGCATGGCCGCCGCCGGGCGATGATCGCCGAACTCGGCGCGCTTCTCGCCGGCCGGCGCGTGGTTGGCGTGGTTCCAGCCGTGCAGGAACAGACGGATGTCGTCGTCCGGCGTCATGCCATCCAGGAGATCCGGCCGGGCCCCGTCGGGGATCACCGCCAGCGCCAGTGGCACACCGGTCTCCCGGCGCTGCGCCAGCAGGCGCGCAAGCTCCGGCGTCGCGCCCCTGGCGTCGTCGTCGCGCCACCAGAAGGCGAGTTCGACGCCGGCGGCGTCCGACGCGTCCAGCTGCCGGCGCGCCAGCGGAAAGTCGGCAGGGCTCACGCGGCGTTCCTGGCGGGCGTCGCTTTCAGAAGGGCAGCCACCCGGTCGATGCCGGGCTTCGGCGAGAAGCGTTCGCGCACCCGGCGCTCGCCGGCCGCCGCCAGCCGTGCGGCCAGGTCCGGATCGTCCATCAGCCGCGCCATGGCCTCGCCCAAGGCCTTGGGGTCACGCGGCGCGACGAGCAGGCCGGTGCGTTCGTCCTCGACCAGCTCCGGGATCGCCGAGACCTTCGTGGAGACCACCGGCAGGCGGTGCGCCTGCGCCTCCATCAGGACATTCGGCAGGCCGTCCCGGTCGCCGCTGCGGGCAATGCGCGACGGCAGGACGAACAGGTCCGATCGCGCCAGCAGCCCGAAGACATGCTCGCGCTCGCGGCTGCCGTGCCAGGTGATCCGGTGGCCGATCCCCGCCTTGTCGGCCTGGCGCTGCAGCTTGGCGGTCATCGCGCCGCCGCCGACATGATCGAAGGTCCAGTCGCGGTCCTTCAGCCGGGCAAGCGCGCGGATCAGATCGCCGAACCCCTTCTTCTCCACCGTGCGGCCGACCGACACGATGCGGAACGGGCGCTCGCCGCGCGCGCCCCGCTCCGGCGGCTCGATGCCGGACAGGTCGAGCCCGTGATAGACCAGCTCGACGCGCCCCGGCTCGGGGGCCAGCGACTGCAGATAGTCGAGATTGACCTGCGTGCAGGTGACCCCGAAGGCGGCCGAGCCCAGCTTCTCGGCCAGCTCCCAGGCTTGCGACGTCCAGATGTCCTTGGCATGGGCGGAGAACGACCAGCCGATCCCGCGGATCGTCGCGGCATAGCGCGTCACCGAGGCCGGCGTGTGCAGATAATGGGTGTGCAGCCAGCCGATGTCGTCGGGCAGTTCGTGGGCGAGGACGCAGGCCTGGCCGAAGCGCCGGTGGCGGTTGGCGGTCGGATCGCGCTTCAGATCGGCCTCGAACATCGTCCGCGCCGCCTGATAGCCCGGCTGGCGCTCGGCAAAGGCGCGGCCGGCCCGCACCCGCGCCGGATCGTCCTTCAGATATTCCGGCAGATAGAGGATTTCGGCGGCGATCCGCCGATGCACCGGATGCACCCGCGCCTCCGCCGGCTGGCGCAGCGACACGATCAGCTGCGCGACGCCGCGATCCTCGAGCCCGGCGATCTCCTGGGCGATGAAGGTCTCCGACAGGCGCGGATAGCCCTTGACGATCGTGGCGATGCGTCCTGCCATGGTGGTCGGTCCTTGCGACAGCGTCCGGCACTGGCCGAGGATGACCGGCAGGTGCCCGTTCCCCGCCGGAAGGCGGGCCGGATGCCGGCCATCTAGTCACATGGCCGTCGGCTCGCAACCCGTGCGAGGCCGGGCCGGGTCGCAGCATCCTCGCGATGCCGTGGGGCGCGGTGGGATGCCCACGCTTTCCCGCCGCCACTGGTTTGACAAGCCGGCGGGCGCACAGCTTACTGACGCGGCAGACAAGGGCCCGTCCATGCATCGATCCACACGGCAGCAGCGAGCAATTCGGCAGGGGGCGCTCGCCGGCATGGCCCTCCTCTGGACGGCGATCCTCTGGGCGCCGGCTCTGGCCGAGCAGGCCATCGCAGAGACGTCCGGCGCGGCCTTCGGCGAGCCCGCCGCGCTGCAGGCGGCGGTGAGCGCCGGGGACCTGCCGCCGGTGTCGCAGCGTCTGCCCGAGCGTCCGCTGGTCATGCCCGTCGATGCTGCCTGCCCGGCCGATCGGCTCGGCGGCACCCTGCGGATGATCGGCGGCAGCGCCAAGGACACCCGCACCCTGTCGGTCTTCGGCTATGCCCGGCTCGTCGGCTATGACGAAAACTACGCCTTCGTCCCCGATATTGCCGAGCGCTTCGAGGTCGAAGAGGGGCGCATCTTCACCTTCCATCTGCGGCCCGGCATGAAATGGTCCGACGGCGCTCCGTTCACCGCCGAGGATTTCCGCTATTTCTGGGAGGACATGGCGCAGAACCCGCAGATCGCGCGGTTCGGCATTCCCGGCGAATTGCTGGTGGAGGGCAAGCCACCCCGCGTCACCTTCCCGGGGCCCGACGTGGTTCGCTACGAATGGGCCAAGCCGAACCCGAACTTTCTGGCGACCCAGGCCGCGGCCCTTCCCTTCGAGCTCTACCGCCCGTCCCATTACCTCAAGCAGTTCCACGAGACCTATGCCGACCCGGACGAGCTGGCGACGCTGGTCGAGGCGGAAGGCCAGCGCAACTGGGCGGCGCTGCATTTCAAGATGGACCGCGGCCACCGCAACGACAATCCGGACCTGCCGACGCTGCAGCCGTGGAAGCTGGCCACCGAGCCGCCCTCCGAGCGGCTGATGTTTACCCGCAACCCCTATTTCCACCGCGTCGACGCGCAGGGACGCCAGCTGCCCTATATCGACACCGTCACGCTGACGATCGCCAATGCCGACCTGATCCCGGCCAAGGTGGCCAATGGCGAGGCCGATCTGCAGGCCGCCTATCTCAGCTTTCCCAACTATCCGTTCCTGAAGCGGGCCGAGGCGCGCGGCGGCTTCGAGGTCCGCCGCTGGGAATCCGGCCGCGGTTCCCACGTCACGCTCTATCCCAATCTCAACGTCAAGGACCCGGCCTGGCGCCGGCTGGTCCAGGACGCCAATTTCCGGCGGGCGCTGTCCCTGGCGATCAATCGCGACGACATCAACAAGGCGATCTTCTACGGCCTTGCCGTGCCCGGCGGAAACACCGTCCTGCCCCGCTCGACCCTGTTCGACCCGGAGCTGCCGACAATGTGGGCCGGCTACGACCCGGACGCGGCCAATGCGCTGCTCGACGAACTCGGACTGGAACGCGAGAGCCGCAATGGCCTGCGCCTGTTGCCCGACGGGCGCCAGATGCGCATCGTCGTCGAGACCGCCGGCGAAAGCCGCGAGCAGAGCGACGTCCTGCAGCTGATCCACGACGACTGGCGCCGGCTCGGCATCGATCTCCTGATCCGCGAATCCCAGCGCGAGGTCTTCCGCAACCGCATCAAGGCCGGCTCGACGCTGATGTCGGTCTGGACCGGGCTCGACAACGGCGTCCCGACGCCGGCCACCGACCCGGCCGAACTCGCCCCCTCGACGGCCGAACAGCTGCAATGGCCGTCCTTCGGCATGCAGATCGAAACCGGCGGCGAAGGCGGCGAGGCGATCGGGGGCAGCGAGGCGCTGGCCCCGCTGCGCGAACTCGCCGCGCTGCGCAAGCGCTGGATGCGGACCGACGACGACGCCGAACGCGCCGACATATGGGGCCGCATGCTGCGGATCTCCGCCGATCAGGTCTATACGATCGGCATCGTCGCCGGCGTCGACCAGATCATCGCCGTGGCGGACACGCTCAACAACGTGCCCAAGCGCGGCGTCTACAATTACGAGCCCGGCGCCTATTTCGGCATCTACCATCCGGACGGGTTCTGGTTCGATTGCGGCGCGTCCGCCCTGGCAGGAAAACACGGATGATCCGCTATCTCGCCGGCCGCCTCGTCACCATGGCCTGGACGCTGCTGGCGATCAGCGTGCTGGTCTTCGTCATCATCCAGCTGCCGCCCGGCGACTACCTGACCAGCTACATCGCCGAGATCCGCGCCCAGGGCGAGAACGTCACCGTCGACAAGATCGCCTTCCTGCGCGAGCAATACGGCTTGGACAAGCCCTTGTGGGAGCAGTACCTCGTCTGGGTGACAGGGCTGATGCAGGGCGATCTCGGCTATTCCTTCGAGTACAACCAGCCCGTCGCCGACATCGTCGGCGAGCGCATGCCGCTGACACTGCTGCTCAATGTGGCGACGGTCATCTTCGTCTATCTGGTCGCCTTCCCGATCGGCATCTATTCCGCAACCCATCAATACAGCTGGGGCGACCACGGTCTGAGCTTCCTCGGATTTCTCGGCCTTGCCACGCCGAACTTCCTGCTGGCGCTGATCCTGCTCTATCTGGCCAATGTCTGGTTCGGCACCTCGATCGGCGGGCTGATGGACCCCCGTTTCATCGACGCGCCCTGGTCGCTGGAGAAGGCCGCCTCGGTGCTGTCGCATCTGTGGGTGCCGGTGCTGGTCATCGGCACGGCCGGCACTGCGGGAATGATGCGCCGCCTGCGCGCCAATCTCCTGGACGAGCTGAACCGGCAATATGTCGTCACCGCCCGGGCCAAGGGCCTGCCGGAACACCGGGTGCTGCTGAAATACCCACTGCGGATGGCGCTCAATCCGTTCATCGCAGACCTCGGCAGCCTGCTGCCGCAGATCGTCTCCGGTTCGGTGATCATCTCGGCGGTCATGTCCCTGCCCACCACCGGGCCGATGCTCCTGTCCTCGCTGCGCAGCCAGGACATGTTCCTCGCCGGCTCCTTCCTGATGTTCCTCGCCCTCCTGACGGTGGTCGGCATGTTCGTCTCCGACGTGCTGCTCGCCATTCTCGATCCGCGCATCCGGCTCGGAAAGACCACCATCCGATGAGCGAGACGCCGCATTTCGTCTCGCGCGAGCCCTTCGATTCCGAAGCCACTGTCGCAGCCGGCTCGACCGTCTCGCTGGCCTATATGGAGGCCTCCCAGTCGCGGCTGATCTGGTGGCGGTTCCTGCGCCACCGCGTGGCCGTGGTGTCGCTGGCATTCCTCGTCGTCAGCTATCTCTCGATCCTCGTGGTCGAGTTCCTGGCGCCCTACGACATGCAGAGCCGGCACACCGACTTCATCTTCGCCCCGCCGCAGGCCGTGCATCTGTTTCATGCTGGCAGCTTCGTCGGACCCTTCGTCTATCCCCTCGACTTCAACCTCGACCTCGACACCCTGCAGCGCGAATACACGCCCGACACCAGCCAGCCGCTGCCGCTGCGCTTCTTCTGCCAGGGCGACCCTTACGAATTCTGGGGGCTGGTCTCCGGTAACCGGCATATGGTCTGCCCGCCGGAGGGCGGCAGCCTATTCCTCTTGGGCACCGACCGGCTCGGCCGCGACATGCTCTCGCGCATTCTCAGCGGCGCCCGCATCTCGCTCACCGTCGGCCTCGTCGGGGTGACCCTCAGCTTCATCCTCGGCATCACCATCGGCGGTCTCGCCGGCTATTTCGGCGGCTGGATCGATTCCGTCGTGCAGCGGGTGACCGAGATCCTGCGCTCGCTGCCCGAACTGCCGCTGTGGCTGGCCCTGTCGGCTGCCCTGCCGGTCACCTGGAGCCCGCTGCTGATCTATTTCGGCATCACGCTGATCCTCGCCCTGCTCGACTGGCCGGGTCTTGCCCGCGCCGTGCGCTCCAAGCTTTTCGCCCTGCGCGAGGAGGATTTCGTCGTCGCGGCCGAAATGCTCGGCGCCCGTCCGCGCCGGATCATCTTCCGCCATCTGCTACCGAACTTCATGAGCCATCTCATCGCCTCGGCGTCGCTGTCGATCCCGACGATGATCCTGGCGGAGACGGCGCTGTCCTTCCTCGGCCTCGGCCTCAGGCCGCCGATCACCAGCTGGGGCGTCCTGCTGTCGGAAGCCCAGAATATCGAGGCAGTGGCGCTCTATCCGTGGCTTCTCCTGCCGATGGTGCCGGTGATCCTGACGGTGCTGGCCTTCAGCTTCGTCGGCGACGGGCTGCGCGACGCCGTCGATCCCCACCACCATCACTGACCGACGGCGCATCGAACGCGGTTGGGGCAGATCAGGAGACGGCGCGCACCGGCGTTGCAGCGCTTGCAGCAGCGCTCCGGCGCGGCGTGAACAGCTCCATCCGGCGCTCCACGCCGTTCAGGGCATGGGCGCCGACCGAGACCCAGTCCTCCGGCGACAGGGCCGCGACCTCGGCACTGGCCAGAACGTTGGTCTCGACCGTCTTGGTCAGCTTCTCGATGCGCTCGACCTCGGTCACGGTGGAGCCGATCACCGTGAAGGCCAGCCGCTCGGGCACGCCGATATTGCCGAAGACGACACTGCCGACATTCAGGCCGACGCCGAATTCGATCAGGTCGAGGCCCCGCTCACGGCGCGCCGCGTTGGTCGCATCGCGCAGCGCGAAGGATTCGGCCACCGCCTGCTGCACCTCGGCCGTGATACCCGGCCCGTCGATCGGCCCGTCACCGAGCGGGAAGATCACCAGCACCGCATCGCCGATGAAGGCCAGCACCTCGCCGCCCGCCTCGATGGCCGGCCGGGTCGCGCATTCGAAATAGTCGTTGAGGAGCTTCAGGAAGGCGTCGCTGTCGAGCGTGCCGGTCAGCCGCGTGGAATCGCGCAAATCCGAATACCAGACCAGCGCCTTCGTCGTGGCGCCGTCGCCGAGCCGGATATTGCCGTCGAGCACGCTCCGGCCGGCCTTTCGCCCCAGATAGGTCTCGACGATGTTGGTCATGATCTGGGACTGGATGATCGTCTTGCAGACCAGCGCGAAGGTGAGCTGGATCTCCTGCAGGATGTCGAGATCCTCGTCGGTGAAGCCGCTGGTCCGGTCGCTCGCCCAGATCACGATGACGCCCCGCGCCTGCAGCTCGCTGTAGGCGCCCGGTTGCGAGAATTCGGTCTTCAGGGCGATGTAGTCGGTGTAGCCGGCCGCCGCGAGCTCCTCCAGAATGGCGAAATCCAGGAGCTTGCCGGGTCCCGACAGGCGCCGCCGCAGCACCGGAATGTCGGCCTCCACCATGTAGCGCAGCGGACTGCGCTGCCATGCGTCGGTATTGGCGTCCTGATGGTGGAAATGCTCGATCCCGACATCCTCGTCGCGATGCCACTTGACCATTTCGGCGCGAAACAGCGGATGCAGGGTCGGCCAGTTGAGCCGCGCCCGCGCGATCGGCACGCCGATGCCGGTCAGGCGCAGACAGAGATCGCGAAAGATCGTCTCGATGTCGCTCTTGCCCAGCGACTGCTTCAGCAGCCAGTCGTCAACCTGCTTGGCCAGTCCCATCGTCGTGACTTTCCGTTACCGTTCCGTCCTCGCCGATCGCCAGCGTCAGGCCGGTCGCCCCGATGCGCGCGCCGGCGAAACGCGCCTGCACCTCCTCCGCCAGCTTTGCCAGCGAAGCATCGGTCCGCAGGACGTCGTGGTGGAAGATGACCAGCCTCTTGATCCCGCCGGCCTGGCACAGCCGCACCCCCTCCTGCCAGGTGGAGTGGCCGAAGCCGCGGTACTTCGCCATGTCCTCGTCGCTGTAGGTGGAATCGTAGATCATCACCTCGGCCCCGGCGACGAAGGCGGCCACCGCCTCGTCACGCGTGCCCGGCTCGTGCTCGGTATCAGTGATGTAGCAGATCGAGCGGCCCTCGAAGTCGACCCGGTAGCCGACCGCCCCGTTCGGATGGTTGAGGCGGACGGTGCGCACGACGATGCCGTCGCCGAGGTCGAGAACGGCGGGCGGGCGGAAGTCGCGATAGTCGATATGGGCGGCGAACTGCTTCGGCGTCACCGGGAAATAGGGCGGCCGCATGAACCGCTCGACCATGTCCCGGCAGGTCGTGTCGTCGAGGAAATGGCCGGCATGGATGCGCACCGCCGCGTGGTCCTTGTAGAGCGGGATCACGAAGGGCAGGCCGATGATGTGGTCGAAATGGCAATGGGTGAGCAGGATGTCGATCTCGCCGACCTGCTCCTCGTAGAGCTTGCGCCCGCAGCCCACGATGCCGGTGCCCGCGTCGAAGACCAGTACCCGCTCGCCGCAGCGCACCTCGACGCAGCTGGTGTCGCTGCCGTAGCGGGTATTGGCCGCCGCCGGTGCCGGTATGCTGCCGCGTGCGCCCCAGACGGTGAGCTCGAACCGGCTCAATCTGCGGCGTCCGGAGCGATGGCGGCCCGGTTGCGCGCCGCCACCAGCTCCTGGTTCATGTGGGTCAGGCGCTCGGCCAGTCCGCGCATCACCTCGGCGGCGATCTCCGGGAACTGGCGCAGCAATTGCAGGAAGCACTCCTTGCGCACCCGCAGGGCCGAGACGTCGCTCTTCGCCGTGACGGTCGCGGTGCGCGGCGTGTCGCACAGGATGGCGATCTCGCCGACCACGTCGCCAGGTCCGAGCGTCGCCACCACGAAGTCGCCGTCTTCCGTCTCGATCGAGACATCGGCCTCGCCGGCGACGAGGACATAGGCGGAATCGCCACGCTCGCCCTGCCGGCACATGACCTGCCCCTGGCGATAGGCGATCGAATCCGAGGTGAAGGCGATGAGCTTCAGCCGGCTGGGTTCCATGCCGGCAAAGATCGGGACCGAACGAAGCAGGTCCATTTCAGATTTGAGCAGTGTCACGTCGTCCTCTCGGTCATCCGGCCACTTCGGCGTCGTCGCGCGCCGCATCGGACTCGTGCGGACGCGTTTCGGCCCCCGTCGAGTTCGTGATCATGCGCCCGTCCTTGAATTCCAGTCTCCGGTCGAAGAGCTCCGCATGTTCGGCGTGGCTCAGGACCCAGAAGATCGTCTGCCGTTCGATGCCGAGTGCCGCACGGGATGCGAGGACACGCACAATAGTCTCCCGCTGGCTCTCCCCGTCAAGTGACGACAGCGGCCGGTTGAGAACCAGGAGATCGGCGCGCTTGAGCAGAGCCCGGGCCAGGGCGAGCTTCTGCTGCTGGCCCGCCGACAGCCGCTTGGCGCCGCTGCCCACGTCGAAATCCAGCCCGATCTCGAACACCGTCTGCGACAGGCCGGTCTCGCGCAGGGTCGCCACCAGCACCTCGTTGATGCGCGCCGAGGCTTCGGCATAGCGGTCGACCACGCGGCCGAAGAGGATGTTGTCCTGGAAGCTGGCGGCCGGGTTGATCGCCCCCGGCACGTGCATCGACACCGCCTGCGCAAGCTCGGGGTCCATGCGCTCCAGGAGCCGCGTACGGGCCGACAGGACCGCCGCCTTGATATCGTCGTCGAGCAGTCCGAGCCGATGCCGGGGCTCGATATAGCCGAAGGCGAGCTCCTGGAAGGCGCGCCGGTCGCGCCGGCGTTCGCTGGCGCTGCCCTCGGTCGCGGCGCGCCGCAGCGCCGCCTTGTAGCCGTCGACCTCTTCCGGCGTCATCAGGTCGACATTGTCCATCAGCGGACTGTCCGGCGACAAATCGCCGAAGATCTCGATCACCGTCTCGGCGATCTGCCGGCCCATCTCGTGGAGCAGGTCGTCGAGCCCTGCCTCCTCCAGGACGGCGACCATCTGCGGCCGGGCGGCCAGCGGCATCTCCTCGGCGGCTTCCGGTAGGGCAATGCCGAAGACGATGTTCTCCAGGACCGTCGCATAGTCGGAATAGCGGGCGGGATCGAAGGATTCGAAATAGACCTCGTCGCCGCCTTCCGCGAGCCGCTCCCGGAAGCGCCTGCGGGCCTTCAGGACATGCGCACAGGTCTCCTCGGGCAGGTCTGCCGGCACCCGGTTGCGCAGCCCGAGCCGGGCGATGTCGATGCGGAAATCGGCGACATCCAGCACCTGCGCGAGGCGGCCGTGCAGCTCGTTGGGCCCGGTGATGCCGGCCGCCGCGTAGTCGATCCAGTCGCCGTCGACGTCGAGGTCGCTGTTGCCCGACGCCCTGGCTTCGAGCTGGCGTGCCTCGCTGGCGGCGCGGTCCCCGCCTGCCGGCACCAACGGCGCGTGGCGAAGGCCGTAGACCAGCGCGTCGCGGATCGACATCTGCGGGAAATACAGCCCCGAGGTGGCATAGGCGATGCGGCGCCCGACAAAGGCGTCGGGCAGTCCGTCCAGCGCATGGCCGTCGATGCTGATGCGCCCCGACGCGGCGTCGGCCAGCCGCACCAGCGCCTCGGCGAGGTACTCGGCCCCGCCACCGATCGGTCCCGAGGCGGCGATCGCCTCGCCCGGCGCCAGCCGCAGGCTGGTCGGCTCGAGAAGATCGTTGCCGGAATCATCGGCGATGCGCAGGCCCGAGATGGCGATCTCCCGCTCGATCTGCGGCGGCGTCTCGTAGGACAGCTTCTGGACGTCGGACGAGATCAGATTGCCCATCACGAACTGCTCGCGGATCTGGGCGTATTTCGACTGCACGTCGACCCGGAACTGGTCCCAGGCGATCAACTCCTTCAAGGGTCCCGGCAGCTCCTTGTAGGCGGCTATGACCGCGACGAGCTGGCCGATGTCGAGCCGCCCGGCGATCACCAGATAGCCGCCGGCCAGATAGAAGATGAAGGGGGTGATCTGGGCCAGCAGGTTGTTGATGAAATTGACGAAGAACTTCCAGCGGAAGAAGTCGTAGCGGATTGACAGGATGCGGCCGAGCCGGCTGCCGAGCTCGGCGCGCTCCCAGTTGGAGGTGTCGTTGGTGCGGATCGAGGGGATGCTCTCGACGATCTCGCCGATCCGGCCCGACAGGAGCCGGGCGGTGATCTGCCGGGCCCGGGCGAGCCTGACCAGCCGCCGGCGCATCTGCGGGATCAGGATGAGCTGCAAGAGCACGACGCCGCCGGCCACCGCGCCGAGCCAGACATTCTGCAGGAAGATGAAAAAGAGGCCGGTGCCGGCCTGGCTGAGCAGCAGGGCCGGGTCGGCGAAGGCGCTGCCGCCGAAGCCGCCCACCGGCTCGGTCTCGTCCTTGATCATGGAGGAGATCTCGGGGCCGCGCACCTGCTTGAAGCGGGCGGTCGGGAACCGCAGCACCAGATCGACGAGTTGGAACCGCAGCCGACGCAGAAGCTGCTCGCCGAGCCGGCCCTTGTAGTTCGACAGATAGAATTTGAAGAGCCCGTTGACGATCACGAAGAACAGGAAGGTCAGGCTCAGCCAGAGAAGCACGCCGAGCCGGTCGAGTTCGACGCCGTCGAACAGCGCCAGTTCGCCGCCGCCCAGAAATCCCGGCAGCGGCAGCGAGACCGCGAACAGCGTCTCGGTCTGGCCCGGCGCCCAGTCGCCTTGGATCGGCCCGTTGACGATCCGCTTCGGCAGATCGAGCGTCAGATACAGGAATGGCAGCGAGACCAGGAGAACGGCGAACAGCCAGATCTGCTGGGACCGCGAATGGCGCCAGACATAGCGGAAGATGCTCTCGTCGAGTTCGCCCGCTGCCGCCATGTCAGCGCTGCTCCGTCGGCGGCGATGGCCGTTTGGCGAGGAAATCGAGATTGGCGGCCCGCACGAAATGCCCCGGCCGGGCCTCCAGCAGCGGCCGGGCGACGCCGGGCTCGGCCGTGAACGGCGCCGGCCAGTTGCGCTGGCCGATCTCGCCCACCGGCGGCAGATGGGCGAAATCCAGCGGCCGCTGCGGATCGGCGTGCGGCACTGCCTGCATCAGCATCTGCGTATAGGGATGCAGGGCGTCCTCGAAGAACGCCGCGCGCGGCGCCAATTCGACGATCTCGCCGTCGCACATCACCGCGATGCGGTCGGCGACATAGTTCACCACCGCGAGATTGTGCGAGATGAACAAATAGGTCAGGCCGCACAAGCGCTGCAGATCCTTGAGCAGATTGAGAATCTGCGCCTGCACCGACACGTCCAGCGCCGCCACCGGCTCATCGCAGATCAGCAATTCCGGCTCCAGCGCCAGGGCACGGGCAATGCCGATCCGCTGGCGCTGGCCACCGGAAAAGCTGTGCGGATAGCGGCCGGCATGCTGCGGCTCCAGCCCGACCGCGGCCAGCAGCCGCTCGATGCGCACGCGGCGCTCCGCCCTGTCGCAGACCGCGTGGATCTCGAACGGTTCGGCAAGGATCGCCCCGACCGTCATGCGCGGATCGAGGGACGAGAACGGGTCCTGGAAGACATATTGCAGCCGGTTGCGGACGGCGAAGAGCTGGCTGCGGTCGGCCGTAACCAGGTCGAGAGGCCCGTCCGGCGTATCGAACAGCATGGCGCCCCTGTCGACCTGCACCGCCTGCATGATCGCGCGGGCAAGCGTCGTCTTGCCGGAGCCGGATTCGCCGACGAGGCCGAGGCACTCGCCGCGGCGGATGGTCAGCGAGACATCCTTCAGCGCATGAATGCTGGGCGCCGGCGCGCTGGAGAACAGCCGCCGGTCGCCGCGCCGGGAAAAGCTCTTGGCGACCCCCTTCAACTCCAGCAGCGGCGCCCCGACAGCGCCCGATTGCTCGCGCCGCATCAGCGCGCCCGCATCCACCTTGATCTCGCGGATCGGCTTCAGCCGGGGCGATTCCGTCTGGTCGAGATCGGGCACCGCCTTCATCAGCGAGATCAGATAGGGGTGCTGCGGATTGGCGAAGATCGTCTCGGACGACCCGGACTCTACCACCTTGCCATGGTGCATCACCACGACGTCCTCGGCCAGATTGGCGACGACGCCGAGATCGTGGGTGATCAGCAAGACGGCCATGCCCAGTTCGCCCTGCATCTCGCGCAGCAGCTTGATGATCTGCGCCTGCAGCGTCACGTCGAGCGCCGTCGTCGGCTCGTCGGCGATCAGCAGCGCCGGCTTGCAGATCAGCGCCATGGCGATCATCGCCCGCTGGCGCAGCCCGCCCGACAGCTCGAACGGATAGGATTTCAGCGCCCGCTCGGGCTCGGGAAACCGCACCAGCCGCAAGGTCTCGATGGTCCGCTCGCGCGCTTCGGCGCCCGAGGCGCGACCGTGCACCTCCAGCACCTCGCCGATCTGGTCGCCGAGCGTATGCAGCGGCGAGAAGGAGGTCATCGGCTCCTGGAAGACGATCGAGATCGACTGCCCGCGCACCGCCCGGAAGCGCGGGCTTCGCGGCGACAGGGCGGCGAGGTCGACCGGACCCTGCAACGGATCGTCGAAATGGATACTGCCGCCGGTGATCACCGCGCTCTTGGGCAGAAGGCCGAGGATGGCCTGGGATGTCACGGTCTTGCCGGAGCCCGATTCCCCGACCAGCGCCACGGTGCGGCCCGCGCCGACGCTGAGCGACAGGCCGCTGACGGCCTTCACCGTCCCGGCCATCGACTGGAACTCGACGGACAGGTTCTCGATCGCAAGCAATGGCCGCGCGGCGACCGATGCGGGCCGGTCCGGCGTGTTTATCGGCCGGTCCAGCACCGAGGCACCGCTTCCCCCTGGCATCCGCTCATTCCACCTCTTCGGCTCCGCGCCATAGTCCTTCGCGCACGGGCGTTGCGATTGCAGCACGGAACCGCGCGGCAAGTCATGCAGATTTTGCGATCCGTTGCCGGTCGCAGATCACTCGTCCGCACCGCCTGCCATGGCGGCGATCGTCGCCGCGGCGTTCGCTGCGCCCTCCAGATCGATCGCGGGGCGCGCGCCCACCTCGCGCTGCCAGGCCTCGGTCACGGCCACCGCCATGGTCTCGGCCGACAGGCGCGAGGTCGGCACCACCGACAGGAGCCCCATCTTGCCCATGCGCTCGGAGCGGAACCATTGCTCGGTCTCCTCGCCCTCGTCATAGGGCACGACGACGGCCCGGGCTTCGGCGCGCAAAAGGTTCATCACCGTGTTGTAGCCGGCCTGCGAGATCGACAGGGCGCAGCCGTCGAGCCGCTCCTGGAAGTTGGTCTCGAAACGCTTCACGATGGTCGTCTCGTCGGCCAGCGCCGCCAGCGCCTGGAACTCGTCCTCGGCCATGCGCGGCCCGGTCAGGAAGCGCCAGACCCGGTCGGCAAGCGGCGTGTGGGGCCGCGCCGCCATGACCGTGCGCATCAAAGCGCCGGCGGCCGCGCCACCGCCGGCCGAAACGATCACCTCGCCATTGCGCGGCGCCGCGCCGCGCTCGGCCGGCTCGGTGACATAGCCGGTATAGCGGATGAGATCGTCGATCTCGCCGGCATGGGGATAGGTCTCGGCGAAGGTGAAGAGCGACGGATCGGAATGGACGAGCACGGCATCGAGATGCTCGCGCGCCAGCGCAGCGCCCTTGGCGGCCCGTTCGGCATGCTTGGTCTCCACCAGGATGTCGCGCACCGAGGTCACGCATTTGACCCGCGGCTTGTCGCGCGAGGCCCGCTCCAGAAGCGGCACCAGCTCGAAATTGAAGCGCCAGCGCCCGAAGGGAAACATCTCCAGAAGCACGACGTCCGGCTGGACCTTCTCATAGAGCGCCAGCAGCGCGTCGCGCCGGGCCGCACGCCAGGCGTCGGTAATCGGCTCGCCCTCGGCATCGTAGAGCGTCTTGAAATTGGCGCCGTCGATATGGGTCGGCGGCAATTGCACAACCTCGGCGCTGGCGAAGGGCATTTCCGCGACCGGCATGCCGCCGAGCGCAACCGTCACCTCCATGCCGCGCCGCGCCATGGCATTGGTGAGGAGTTCGCCGCGCCGCAGATGGCCGACGCCCAGCAGATGCTGGACATGAAAGAGAACGCGCATCAGGCCGTCTTCGCCTTTCCTGTTGGTGTGGGCCGTCCGAGCGTGTCGGACAGCGCGGCGTCGAGCGCCGTGGATGCCGCCGCCAGCGAGTGGTGCCGCTCGGCCCGCCTGGATGCCGCTATCCCCATGCGGGTTCGCAGCCCCGGATCGAGCAGCCGGCGCACCGCAGCGGCGAAGGCCTCCGCATCGCCCTCCGGCGTGAGCAGTCCGGTGATTTCATCCTCGACGATGCCGGAGACGCCGCCGCTGTTGCCGGCCACCGCCGGGAGCCCCGCCGCCTGCGCCTCGAGCAGCGCCATGCTCCAGGATTCCTTGATCGCCGGCCAGACGGCGAGATCGGCCGCCGCGAGAAGATCGGGCATCTCCTGGGGTGCCGCAGCACCGTGGAACGCCACCCGGCAGGACAGACCTGCAAAGGCGGCGCGCACCTGCGGCTCGGCCGGACCGGCGCCGACGATGAGGACGTCGAAGGCCGCGCCGTCAAGCCTGTCGAGAGCCTCCGCCAGCAGACGGTAGGAGGCCAGTTTCTGGTCTTCGCGCATCATCGCCGCGGCGATCAGCCAGGGCCGCTCCGGCGACAGGCCGTGCCGTGCGGTCAGCGCCGCGCGGGTCTCGGCGCGCCGCGCTGCTGCCGCCCGCCAGGGCTGCGTATCGACGAAAGGCGGTAGCGCCCGATAGGCGGTCGCGTCCCCGAGCCAGGGCATGACGCCCGCCTTGTCCGCAGGGTTGAGCCCGATGACGAGGGCGGCGCGCGACAGGGCGGCGAGGCTGGCGTCGAACCCCTGCGCCCAGCGCCCGCCGCGCTGCTTGCCGGCGACCGAGGCTTCGGCGACGACATAGGGAATGCCGAGCGCCGTGGCGACGCGCGGTCCCAACCAGTCCGGTGCCTTGTGGTAGAGATGATAGGTGAACCAGAGGTCGATCCTGGGCTTTACCACCCTGCCCTGCCGCAGCAGCCGCTCGGCCAGCCGGCCGCCGATCGCCTGCAGCCGCGCCTGCCGCGCCGGGTCGCCGCGGTCGTGGCTGCGAAAGTGCGACGGCACCACGACCCCGTGGCCCGCGAGCCGCAAGGCGTCGATCAGGCCACGCGCCACGGTGCGGTCGCCGGATGGCCGCGGATCGTCGGGAGATTTCATCGGCGCGTAGAACGCGATGTTCATGCAGTGCCGGTCTTGGGCAGGGTCCGGGCAGGCGCCCATTCATCGTCATCGGCGGCGCCGCGGCTCGCGCTGCCCGAATGGCGCCCGGCGGCAATGTAGCCGTCGGCCAGCTCGCAGATCGTCTTGAGGCCGTCGAGAATGCCGTCCACCGCCACCGAGCGCGGTCGCGCCTGGCCCGGCAGCGCGCGGATGGCATCGGCCATGGCGCCGGGATTGTCGATCTCGTCGTCCAGCAGCATGGCGATCAGGCCCAGCTCCTGTGCCTGCGAGGCGCGGATATACTGCTCCAGCCGAGGCTGGCGGCGCGGCACGACGACGGCCGGCTTGTCGAAGGACAGGATCTCGCAGAACGTGTTGTAGCCACCCATCGCGACCATGCCGGCGGCGCGCTCGATCAGCGGCTCGATGCTGGCGGCGAAGGTGATCAGGTCGACGCTGTCGAGACGGGCCGCGCGCCGCTGAAAATCCGTCTGGTAGCCCGTCTCCATGAAGGGGCCGAGAACGATCTTCGCCCGCACGCCGATCGACGGATCGGTCTCGTAGGCCCGCAGCACCCAGTCCACCAGCTGGGCACCATCGCCGCCGCCGCCGGTGGTGACCAGCACATAGGGTCGCTCGCCGATCCGGATACGATCCGGCAGCGCGCCCGAGGGCTCGTCCGCGCGCTGCAGATAGCCGGTGAAGGTCGCCTTGCGCCGCACCGCGTCCGAGACGCCGATATCGGCCAGCGGATCGCAGATTTCCGGCAGCCCGTAGATCCAGATGTCGTCGTAATGGTTCTCGACCGCGTGGAAAGCCTCCTTGCGGGTCCATTCCTCGATCAGCCGCGACGGCTCGTCCATGATGTCGCGCAGCCCCAGCACCAACCGGGCCCCGGTGGTCTTGAGATAATGCAGCGTCGCCTCGACCTCGCCGCGCATGCCCAGCGGCTCCTTGTCGACGATGAAGATGTCGGGATTGAAGATTTCGGCGGTCGAGCGGATGATCGCGCTGCGGATCTCGGTCAGATCCTCCAGCGACAGGCCCGGATTGGACGGCGCGTAGGTGTCGGCGCCGAGCTTGACGACGCCGGGCACGCGGATGAAATCCACCTGTGGCGGAAAACTGAACGAGCCGACGACGGGCGAGCCTGCTACGATGAGGATCGAGATGTCGGGCCGGTGCGCCACCAGTGCCTGCGCGATCACCCGGCAGCGGCGCAGATGGCCGAGACCGTAGGTGTCGTGACTGTAGATGAGAACGCGCGGAGGCCGGGCTTTCATCAGATACTCCTGCCGCTCCGACCCTGCTCGACCGGGACACACTGGCCATTTTCCGGCCCTGACGCAAGCGCGCGTGTCCCCGGGGAAACCGCGCCCGTCTATCGCCGCGACGGATCAACCGCAATGACCACAGCCGGGGACGGATCGTTCATGAGGGCCAGTTACCGGGCGAAACCGACGTGAGCAACCGAAACAAGCTGTTGGCGCCCTTCGCCCGGCGGGAATCGAACCGCGCCATTCCCGACCGCGTGCGCGAGGTCGTCGACCGCTTCGAAATCCGCAGCGAACGGCTGATCGGCTGGGTCCAGCTTGCCATCGGGCTGTTCATTACCGCGCTCTATCTCGTCTCGCCGCGGCCGGTGGACGGCGAGATGCAGCATCCGGTGCCGATCAGCCTCGCCGTCTATCTGTGCTTCACTGCCCTGCGCCTGTTCCTGTCCTACCGGATCCGCCTGCCCGCCTGGTTCCTCGGCCTGTCGGTCCTGGTCGACATTGCGCTGCTCTACGGGCTCGTCTGGTACTTCCACGTCCAGTACGGCCAGGGCGCCAGCTTCTCCCTCAAAGCGCCGACGGTGATGTACGTCTTCGTCTTCATCGCCATCCGCGCCTTCCGCTTCGATCCGGCCTGGGTCCTGGCGACCGGCGCCGTCGCCGCGCTCGGCTGGGTCGGCCTGACGCTCTATGCCATCGACGCCGAGGGCACCGACGCCATCACCCGCAGCTTCGTCGCCTATATCCATGGCGACGGCATTCTGGTCGGCGCCGAAATCGACAAGATCGTCGCGATCCTCGTCCTCACCACCGTCCTGGCCCTCGCTCTTGTGCGGGCCAAGCGGCTTCTGGCGGCGGCGACGCTGGAGCATATCGAGCGCGAGGAAATCCGCCGCTTCCTGCCGGCCGATGTGGAGCGCGCCATCGTCATGTCGCCGGAATCGGTGGTGGCCGGCGACGCCGAGGAACGCGAGGCCGCCATCGTCATTCTCGACATTCGCGGCTTCACCGGCTTCATGGCCCGGCACGACGCGCGGCAGGTCGTCGAGGTGCTGGTCGGCCTGCATGCCCGAATCGTGCCGGTGATCGAGCGCCATGGCGGCATCGTCGACAAATATCTCGGCGACGGCCTCTTGGCGACCTTCGGCGCGACAAGGCCGTCGCGGACCGCCGCGGCCGAGGCCCTCGCGGCCCTCTGCGAAATCCTCGCTCTGTCCCGGGAATGGGCGCGGGAAATGGAAATGCGCTTCGGTGCGATCGGCCTGCGCGTCAATGGCGCGGCGACCGCCGGAACCGTCGTCTTCACCGCACTCGGCGACGAGCACCGGCTCGAATACACGGTGATCGGCGATCCGGTGAACCTTGCCGCCAAGCTGGAGAAGCACAACAAGGTCGAGCAGACCCTTGCCCTCACCACCAGGGCAAGCCTCGACATGGCGCAGGCGCAGGGATTTTGCCCGCCCGCTGCCGCCAGCCTGACCCGCCTCGACCGCCGGCAGGTGCAGGGTGTGGACGCCCCGCTCGACCTCGTCGCCTTCGCCTGAACGCTCAGGGCAGCTTCTGGTCGAGGAGGATCACCTCCGAATGGAGATGGTCGACGTCGCGTGGCGCGACATCCGCCGGGCGATACCAGCGCGGCAGCCTGATCGTTTCCACCGTGCCTTGATCGTCGCCCGGCGTCATGAAGCGTGTGTCGATGGCCAGGACGCCGCGGTCACCGGTCACGATGCCGTCGGCGATCGCCTGCGCATGCGCCGACAGGAACGCCGGATCGCTGGCATGCAGGATCTCGTGATAGGCGATTGCCTCACCCTTCAGCTTGCGCTGCCAGACCAGCCAAGTGTCACTGATGAAAGCGTGGTGCAGGTCGAAGCCGGCATGGGCGTCGAGGACCGCCTGCTGCTCCGGATCGAGCCGGTCGCGGATCGCCACCGCATCCCGCAGAACCGGCAGGCGCCCCGGCGCCCCGCTTGGCCGGAACAGGCTGCGGCTGTCGTCGAGCACCGAAAAGCCCAGTGCCCGGATCTTGCGGCCGGTGGCCCGACGGGCCGTCATGGTCTGATAGGTGACACCGGGCTGCGCCATGCCCGAGCGCAGCAGATCGTCGCCGGTCCCGTCGCCGCGATAATCGGCGAGGAGGTACCAGGAGGAGAGATCGCAGAAGCGCCGCAACTCGCCGCAGATCACGCGGTCGCTGTAGATCGTGCCCATGAAGCCGACGACATGCCCGCGATCCTCCACCAGCCAGCCGCGCTCGACACCCTCCGGCCGCCAGGGATAGTCGAGCAGCCGGGCCCAGCGCTCGCGCGGGATCTTCGCGTTCATGTGGGTGTGCAGGAGTTCGACCACCGCAGCGATGTCGCCGGCGCGCGCCGGTCGCACGATCGCGCTCATCGGACCGGTTCGTCCGTCGTCGATGCGCCGGCAAACAGCGCCCCCGCGTCGCGCCAGCACACGGCCGGATGAGCGGCGAAGAGGGCCAGCAATTCGTCGAGAAAGGCCCAGGTCTCGGCGTCGTGGTCGAGATGGTGGGTGAGGATGCCGAAGGGCTCGGCCGGATCGCTGCGCCCGAGCCGCCGGTCTGCGAGCCGCTCGGCGGCCAGCCGGACGAGCTTGTCGTGCCCGGCAAAACGCGCGCCGCCCTTCCACGTGAGCAGATCGAGATGGGCGTTCACATGGCGGCCGGCCGCCTGCGGCGAGGCGGTCTGGCGTGGCCCGAACACCGAGATGCCGGTATAGCCCATGGCCGGCAGGGCATCGGCGACCGCCGGCTCGATCCGGTTCCAGGGCGGCACCATCACCGGCACGAACCGGTCGCCGAACGCTGCCGCGAGACGGCTGCGCCCCTCGTCGAACTCCGCCAGCACCTGTGCCAGAGGCCGGTCGCCGCCGCATTCCACGGCGCGGCCGCCGGGAGCCGCATGGTTCCTGTGGGCATGGCCATGCTGGAGGACGGTCAGGAGCGGATCGCCGCGATGGGCGATCAGGCTGTCCGTCAGCCCCGCGGGAATGACCGCCAGCGCCAACGGTGCCGCATGGCGGTGCGCGGCGGCGACCAGCGCCTCGAGCGCCGGCGTCGCGGCAATCGCGTCGTCGTCCCGCCACCAGATGTCGATCCGCCGCCCGGCGTCGTGCCAAGCGTCGAGTTCGCTCAGAAGGTCGTCAGCGTTCCGCATGGCGCGGCTTTAGCGGCGATCGGGCGCCCGGGCAATTGCGGCGCGACGCGGCCGATCGGCCAGGGCGGGAGTCGGTCAGTCTTCTTCGTCTTCCTCAGCGTCCTGTTCGTCGTCCGGAATATCGGTGCCGATCAGCCGCTCGTCGGGGTCTTTGCCGGCAAAGGAATTGTCGGTGCGCTGCAGCGCATTGTCGAGGACGCCGCCATCGGCGGGCTTCGGATCATGTCTGGGGGCCTTCGGATCGGCCATCGCGCGTTCTCCTGATGCAGTCGAACGCCTAACCACCCGAAGGCCCGCCCCGTTCCACTTGGGGGACACAGGAGGCGGCAGCGCACCGCCGCCTCCGCTTCGCTGGTGCCTACTCGGCCGGCACGTCGCTGGCGGGCATGTAGAGGTCACCGCCCTCGCGATATTTCTGCGCCATCTTCTCCATGCCCTCCTTCTGCGCCTCGGCGCGGATGTCGTGGGAGATCTTCATGGAGCAGAATTTCGGGCCGCACATGGAGCAGAAATGCGCCACCTTGTGCGCCTCCTTGGGCAGCGTCTGGTCGTGGAAGGAGCGCGCCGTCTCCGGGTCGAGGGAGAGGTTGAACTGGTCCTCCCAGCGAAACTCGAAGCGCGCCCGGCTCAGCGCGTCGTCGCGCAGCTGCGCCGCCGGATGGCCCTTGGCAAGATCGGCCGCATGGGCCGCGATCTTGTAGGTAACGACGCCGACCTTGACGTCGTCGCGGTCAGGAAGGCCGAG